>ERZ773114.234-NODE-234-length-67891-cov-5.930568_pt1 | contig 67891 bp, 47 predicted proteins | sample MGYA00580564_ERZ773114 | MGnify/ENA primary metagenome ERZ773114 (study PRJEB29015, sample SAMEA2737836) | human gut metagenome | biome: human gut; feature: human-associated habitat; material: faeces | place: China | collected 2012 ... | reverse complement strand
GTGACATTGCCGTTTCCGTCGGTAACGGAGGTCATATTGCCCACTTCGTCATATGCGTAGCTTGTGGAAACGCCCTGCGCATTAGTCACACTGATAAGCCTGTCTGCACCGTCATAAACATAATATGTATTGTAGCCGTGCTGGTCGGTCTGACGTGTAACACGTCCTCTTGCATCATATACGGAAGACACACTTGTGCTGTCGGGATATGTGGTCTTAATGCGGTTGCCGTTGTCATCATAGCTGTAGGTATATGTCCTGCCCATAGGGTCGGTCATACTTTCAAGCTGTGATCTTGCATTGTAATAGAACGTTGTACGGTTGCCGAGAGCGTCAATGATAGCGGTATTTCTGCCTATCTTGTCATACTCATAATAGGTCACACCGCCGCTTGCACTTGTTTCGGAAATGAGATTGTAGTTTGCGTCATAGGTGTATGTCGCCCTTGCGCCGTTGGGGTATGTCTTGGCATCTTTCAATAATAATACATCAATCAGGTAGCACTGCCTTGTATTGAGCTTTTCCCACAAGCTGAGAAATTATTTCAATATGTTCCCTTGTTTTACCTTTCTGGATATTGCTAACCTTTTCCGCTCCGCCCAATCCGAGCAGGGGAACGTAGCAGAAGCATTCGTCATGCTCTACTCCGCCCAATGTTTCAACTGCTTCTTTAAACTTATCAAGTTCAAATGTTGTTTTAACAGTATAAATGTCACCCAAATCTCTGATGAAAGCCTTTAACTCCGCAGCAATCAGATAATAAAATCCATACCTATATTTTATTATATCAATATATTTTCCGTTGAAAATAGTAATAACATCGCCAAATGCTGTTGTTATTATAGGTATTGATTTTTGTCTGTACATACATGTTTCGTCAACTAAATTTGTATAATCATCCGGATTGATAAATCTAAGATAGCCATCAAGCATTTCCCCGTAACCATATTTTTCCCATATTTCTATAAGCTCGCTTGGTACATGAGATTTATATTTTCTTATAGTATCCTTATTAACTTCAAGATTTACAGATTTGATTTCAATCATTTTTCATTCCTCCAATTTATTTTGTTGTATACGATAGCTTTACATTTAAATACGTTGTTGCTTTTTCCTCATCAGTCATCCACCTTGCCATTTCTTCAATTTGTTTATCCACTTCATCTATTCTATATTGCCATTGCGATCCGATTGAAGAATTAATTCTGCTATCTCCCATTCCACCTACATTTTGAGGTTTGCCTCCAGCAATCATATCAGGATTATGCAAAGCTGCTTCAGATTCTAACCATTTTTTAGCAATATTCTCAGCTTCTTTCTTCGATTTTCCTAAATTGCATAATTCATTAACTTTATCAAAATATGCCATATCTCTTGCCTGCTGTTGATATACTTTACTTTCTGCAGCTCGCCCCTCGTTAATATATTTCTGACGATTCTTTAAATATTCTTCAACAGTCAATTGATTCATTCCATTCTCCTGATCAGCCAACTGTCTTGCAAACTCACCCTCATCATATTGGGGTTTATAATTAAACTCTATTTCAATCTGATTTAGGCGTTTATTGCTTTCAATGCTTATTACATTTCCGCCATTCTCATACTCTCTCAATAATTGATTGATTCCATCTTCGCTGTTTTCAGTAATAAGTCTTACAGCATAATCCTTATCATCAGATGCATTCAAAGCCCTGACAACATCATCACTGCAATTAGCCATAGTGCTGGCAAATGCAGCAGGATCATCTGATTTTAATGCAGCTTCAACCAAATCATCACTGTAAAGCGGAAATTTGGAATCACCCAGCAAATCTGAAACGGCATCTTCAGAATACCCCTTGGAAATCCAGTTATCATAGGCATCCTTAACAACAAGCGGACTCTTTTCAAAAAGCTCTTTATTTACCTTACTAAGGAATTTCTGCCCGATCTTTGTTTCGGATAAAAACTTGGCAACAGGCTGAACTACAGGAGTAATCGCCATAGCAAATATATAGGCAATCCCATTGAACTTGGCAAGCTCGTACAAGGCTTTAGTAGCTTCTTCATTTCCTAACAAAGCCTTGACGTATAAATTTGCAGCTTCATAATATTGACATATTACACTGCAAAATACACCAAACAATACGGCAGTGCCAATAATCCCTACTGCCCATGATAACGGCGTTGCAAAAGATAATGCAGTCAAAAGTCCAACAATGCCCATTAAACTGCCGCCTATATCAGCACAGGTCAAGACTGTCATAAAGGAAAAATTAATTTTAGCGTCTGTAGTTGTATATCCGCCATTCAGTCCGTTTGACAATCTGAAAATAATTTCGTTGTTGTCAAGGTCCTGAACAATAAAGCCTGTTCCGGTCCAATCGTTGATCGATATATTTCGGGTTGGAACAATTACAGTTTTTCCGCTGTTTACATATGAACGTATTTCGGAAATATCCGATGCATTTAGAACAAGCGTTGATATCTCATCTGCATTTTCAGAACATATTATTTTGAAGTCAATTCCATTCTGAGCCGCAATGATGAATACCTTTGCTGTGGAAACGCTGTCTATGCCTATAAACTGTTCCAATACCAAATGTTCAAAGTATGAAGAAACATATCCTGCACCAAAGTAATAGCTTTTTTCGGACGTTTCATTGCCGTCAAGACTAACAGCCGCACAGTTGTTGCCTATAATATCAACACTATAGCCGCCCTGATCAAGCTCCCTGACTGCTCCAAGATTTTCGATAAATGTCGGCGTATAACTAAACACACCAACACTAATATACCTCTCGGCATAAATATTCTGAGCATTTGCAAGTATTTTTGACTCAATATCAAGCTGGGCAAAATACGCCTTGCCTATCAAATTCAGCAAATTGCCAATATACTTATCCTTAAAAACATTCTCCGTATTGACAAGTGCCCGTTCATTCTCAGCCACAGGCATTCTGTCAAATGCTGTCAGAATGTCCTGTGCTGAGACGATCTGCGTATCGGTCACGATCGCATGGGAAGAGCCTGCAAGGATTTCCTTTGAATAGTAATATCTCTGTCCGGATGTTGAAACAGAAATATTCATAACGAGCCTTGTCCCTCTTGAGGAAGAACAGCTTTTCCAACGTTTTGCAGGATTATTGTCAATGTAAAGAACAGGAGTTGAGCCATAATACAGATCCGATTCAAATCCTATAGTAACAGAGCTTGATGCCAATTCAGAAGCGTAAATTTTGTATGCTTCCCCTCCGAATTCAACAGTCATATAATCTCTTGCAATATATCTTGAATCGCATATATCATTAGTCTGCTCCATTATTGTATCACAAATATACGGCAATGACAAGGGTAATTCCGAAATTTCTCTTTTGATAATAGTCTTTTGCGCAATTATCATCTGATCATGATTATTCTCGTATGGATTCATCAGCCAATATATATCAGATGATTCTTTGATATCAGATATATCAATTTTATTCATTGATTCATTAACATAATCATTGAACAAATGCAGTTTTTCATAGTATTTGAAGCTGATGTCAAGCTCATATTTTTGTCCGTCTATTTCAGCAGACACCCATGTGTGGTCAATATATATCTTATTACCACTTACTGTGCCAGACCTTCCTGCAATGCCAAGAACCTTTAATGCTGTTTCCAGATCATCTGTGCAGGTAAGCTTCATAACCTGTCGGCTGTCAAGGCATATTGTTCCTGTTACATATTCCGCCTCATATCCCATATATCTTAAGCAGGCAATTAGTAAGCTTGCACAGTCAACATCATTTCCGCCATTCTGTTCAAAAGTGCCTATTGCGCCCTTTCGTGAGCCTGTGTAAAACTCACAATTAACATTATTGTACAGATATTCATAAACAGCTGTAGGTGAAGTTAACTGTTCAATCATGTCAATCATTTCTGCTGTCAGCTTCACTTCTGTTTCTGCTGTCTGTTCGGGAATTACACGAACAACCGGAGACGGCTGATATTTATTTACATAATCACAATCCTCATCATATTCATTTTCATCATCGTCTTCTATATCGGCTCCGCTTTCGGAAATTGTAACTTTAATTCTCTTTGTAATATTGCTGCCGGCTTCATCAACTGCAGAAACAGCGATATCATATGTTCCAAACTGTTCGGGAGTATAGTTTGCCTTTGAATCTACGACTGCAACGCTTTCGTTATTAACTGTGCAGGATATTGTCTTTTCACCAACACCGCCCTTTGCGGTAATGTTGATATCAAAAGGCTCTCCCACCTTGATTTTTGATGTATCGATCTCCGCATTGAGAGTAAGCTCATCTGCAGGTTCGCTGCCCTTGGGATTGATGGTAATTTCATACTCTGCACTTGAAACAGCGCCCGCAGTATTCCACGCAATTCCAACAATGGTGTGTTTGCCGGCTGTTATTTTCTTTACTGTATAAGAGTTATTTTCATCAAGCTCTGCCTGCAAGCCATCATATTCAAGAGCCATTCCCGCAATGCCTATCTCATCGGTGGCAGTGACAGTCACAATAACATCATCGCCCTCCGCATAGCTGTCCTTATCAAAAATAAGGTCAACGATCGGCTTGCCTGAATTTACGACCTCTATGGTCGCAGAAGCTGATATGTTTTTACCTGAGCTTGTCACTGCATTAGCTTCAAATATATATGTTCCCTCTTCTGCAGTATCAAGAATGTATTTTCCGTCAGAAGCCGTTACAGGCATACCGTTCAGAGTATATCCGATATCCTTTATCTTATCTTCGTGCGTTGCATTGACGGTAAAATACGCCTCTTCACCCACATTTACCTTATCGGAAGACGCTGTGATCTCAATAACAGGTTCATCTGCATAATACAATGAATCGGGGCTGGGATCAAACTCCACGCCATGCAGCTTATGACTTGCTCTGCTGCTGCCTGTCGCAGATGTAATTCCGAAATACACATACTCCTGACCTGCAAGGAGTTCATTCAGGTCAATATTATACGAGATCATTGCCTGCTGAGGTTTATGGACATTTCCGTTTTCATCATACTGAGCAGCCGCTACGTAGAGCATTTTGTTAACACCGTCATACTCTATCCATGTATCATGGACTGCTCCGTTATTATTCAGCTCTTCGTAATCATAAATAGCATAATGCTTGTCGCAATTTCCGTTGAGCATTACTCCGATATGATTTCCGTTAGGCTCGTTGTTTCTGTAATCATCAAACTCCACTGCCAGACTGGGTGATATATTGCCATAGCCTATGCCCTTGCCGATAGTGCCTGCCAAAGTATCATCTGTCTGAATCACAAACGCCAGTCCGTCTGCCAGAGACGTTGTGTAGTCTATTGAAAATGTAAATCTTGCCGAAAAGCTGAAATTGTCCTCAAGGCGCTTGCTTATCCTATAATAGCTGAAACCGCTCTTGTTATATTCGTTGGGGACCAGCTCTATCATTGCAGGCCCAAATGTTGTATCCTTTCCAAGGCTCCATTCATTTTCAACAAATTCGTGCTTATATCCGTATTTGCTTTCGCCCTGAGACAAAACCGAGTATTCGGTAGGGGTTTCAATATCAGTATCACCTATGAGATCAAGATCATCTTCGCTGCCCTTGATATTAAAAATGCTTCCGCTGAAATTGACATTATCTGCCCAGATACGTCCGTTTACCGTTGTTTCGTTTGCATTGAAAGACACCTTTCCCTTGGGCGCATACATAATGCCGTTTATATTGATATTTGTTCCGTTGACAGTGATATTGCCGTTTCTGGAATACAGCACAAGCCTGCCTGTGGTGTTAAGCGCATTTATGTTATATACAATATCTCCGTCTGCAATGATGTAGCAGTCACCTTCGAAATTTGTGCCGCTTATGATAACATCGCCTGCTACCATAATGCTGCCGTTGATGATATTCGTATCCTGAATATATGAAGGGCTTTCGGAATAATACGTATATTCTCTTGCCCTTGCAAGGATCGCTTCTTCAAGGTCAGGCATAGCTGCAGCTTCTATATTTTCATTCTTTTCGGGGATATTTATTTTCCAGCCGTTTGCAGTTACGGTTCCCACCGTATCAGCTTTGCCGTCAAGATAAAATTCCGAAAGATTGCATATGAAATCACGGCCCGAATATATGCCGCCTGTGATAGAGCTTTTCCAGCCATTAAGAGTAATATCTTCATTTATATTTGAAGAGAAAATGGTATATTCCGATAATATGCCTACATTATGCTCAGATCTATCATTTTCCCATTCACAAACAAACGGAGCCATTCTGTTATCATAACCATCGTCCCATTTGCCTGCACCACTGTAATTTATGTACAAATGATTCTGATGAGGATAGCTGTTGTTAGGCTCTCCGCTGCGCCAGTTGGTAAATGTCATTTCTGAACTGTCAAGCCATGTCCACTCTCCCTCCGAAAGCTCGTCCCAGCCTCCGAGAGCCGTGTAATAGTTCTTGGTTATCTCTGTAATAAATTCCTGTTCGGCTTCGGAATTTATATACGCAAGATGCCCCCAAGCTTTTCGCATACCTCTCTTGCTTCATTCCAGAGCATCTCATTTTCAATAAAAGCATAGGTGTTGCCGTTAAATTTATATTTGGTATAGCTGTATTTATCAAGCTCATTCCGGGCTGCTGCCGTGCCGATATCTGCATTTTTTATCTGATTGCTCACTATCTCAGCATGAACAGGCAGCCACACATCAGGAACCATTGTGAATGCCATTGCTGCGGACACAAGTCCTGCTATAATTCTGTTTATCCTTTTTTTGCACTTTATATTCTGCATATTTATCTCCCAATAAATAATTATTCTACTCATTGAAGACATCATATCACGACATATTGTAACACATTCTGATATTTTTTTGTTATTTTGAACACAATTCCAGCCCCATTATAGTGTATAATTAACATTAAGCAAGCATTTGGAGCGCACAATAGATATATTTTAGATATATTATATTTCTAAAATGGAATATAGGTCAAGCCAAGAACTTATAATAAATATAGAATATGTTTATTATGAGGTGATATTATGGCTATAAAAAGCTTATCTATCCGTATAGATGAGGAAATGCTGGACAAGCTGCACTGTGTTGCTGACTATGAAGGACGGTCTGCAAACAGTCAGATCATAATTCTGATCCGTGATGCTATTGAGAAATATGAAGAAAAACATGGTAAAATTGAAATCGGTCCCAAAAATGATTCTAAAAGAAAAAGAAAATAAAAAGGGGAATTGCTCCATATGTTTATGGTTATTGAAAACGATGATGACCGTGATTTCATTGCTGCACTTTATAGGGGTAAGCGAAAGCTTTGGGTCAACAAGGCATATGCTTTAACGCATGACTGGCAAACAGCAGAAGATATGGTCAGTGATTCGTTTGTTAAGCTTATTGACAAGATCGAACTTTTACGAAGCCTCGACTGTTACAAAGCGACCGCTTATGTTGTCATTACTATTGAAAACACCTGCAAAACTTATCTTTCACAAAATTCCAAGCACGGATCCTATGTTGATTATTTTGCAGAATCGGGCATGGATCAAGTCAAAAGTGACTTTTCAACCGAAAATGCTGTTATGGACAAACTGGATTTGGAACTTGCAAAAGCTGCAATAAAAAAGTTGAATGAAAGTGAAAAGGATTTTATTGTAAAAAGCTATTTCGAGCGTCTTGACGACCATGAGATATCAAGGCAGACAGGTATGAAATACAATAATATCCGTACATATCGCTGCAGGCTGGTAAACAAGATAAAAAAGCTTTGCCAAAAAGAAAGTGAGGGCAAGTTCAATGGCTGACCGCAAACTTATGGAAGAATATGAAAACTCTGTAATGAGCCTTGCTGTATCCGAAATGCTTGAAGAATTCGGAAAAGAGCTTGAAGAAGAATATAAGAATATGGATGACATTCCTGACAACCCGGAACCAGGAGAAAAATTTTATAAAGCTCTTGACAGGGAATACCGAAAAGGTAGGATCCGTTCATTTGGAAAAAAGGCTGCAACATTCGGAAGATACGCTGTAACAGTATGTGCTGTTATAATTGTATTCTTTTCAATATCTGTAGTCTCGGTTGATGCACTGAGGATCAAATTTCTGGATTGGCTCACAAATATTCACTCCACGCATACGACATATAACGACAGTTATAACATCAATGATGTAATATCGCCGGGTTATCTCCCTGACGGATATAGCTTACAGTCATACAATAAAGAAGATACACTCACAACGCAAAAATTTGTAAACGACAAAGGAAAATCAATAAGCATCGCAATCAGTACCAGCATTACAAATTCCAGCAATGTAGTCATAAATACTGATAACGAGTCCACCTATTCAGAATTTATTGATGTTAATGGCAATGCTGCAGTCTATACTTCAAAAGATGGTGGTTCTTCACTAATGTGGATTGATAATAATACCTCATTTTTCATCACCTCAACCGATGATACAATAACTATGGAAACACTTGTTAAAATTGCACAATCTTTAAAATAATATGTTACAATCCTAAATGTTTATAGTTATATAATTATAAAAATATTTAGGAGGTCATCATTATGATGAAAAAAGTTATTTCATTTATCACCGCATTAAGTATTATCGGAACAATGTCATTTGCAACATATGCTTATGACGAACCAGTACAGCCTGTTGCTCCCGCCTCGTCATATGGAGTTATGCCTCTTTATGACAATGTAAATTATGTTGCATCCGGAATAGATATCAACGAAAGCAACAAAGCAATCTGTACAGGTTCATATTTCCTTTACTCCACAAAAAAATCAGTTATTACAATGACACTTATGAAATCAACTGATGGCGTATCAAACTGGACCCCAGTTGAATCATGGTCTCAGACCAGCACCTCTCAGGATCCTGCCGGATTTGTAAAAACAAGCACAAGTGCATTAAGCTCTTCATATTATTATTGCAACTATGTACAGGTTCAGGTATATAACAGCAGAAACAATGTTATTGAAACAGTAACCTGTTTCTCTAATCCCTGCCATCTGTAATGCTGCTGTTTCTTGAAGTAATTGACGACGCAGATACACGGTATTACTTCAACAAGCTGTATGAAGAATATCACCAGATGATGTTCTTATGCGCTCTTAACATTCTGAAAAATCAGCATGATGCCGAAGATGCTTTACAGCAGGTCTTTCTAAAATTATGGAAATATATGGATAATGTTCAAAAGGTCTCACCCGCAAAAATGAGAAGTTATCTTTATATGACAACCAAATACCACTGCTTCACCATTCTTAAAAAGAATAAAAGCATCACAACTGTAAGCATCAGTGAATTTCCTGATCTTGAGCCGATGGTTGAAAGCAATCCTGAGATCATTGCAATCAAGGATTACGATAACCGTATGCTTCTGGAAGCCTTAAATAAGCTTCACCCACGATACAGACAGATAATTCTTGATAAGGCTATCCTTCACCTAAATAATGAACAGACTGCCGAGCATATTGGCATTAAAGCAACTTATGTAAGAGAATGTCTGTCACGTGCAAGGACATCTCTGCGCAAATGTTACTTGGAACTATTAACAGGCGAACAGCATATTCATTAAATAAAAAAGCTCCATTTCAAACCTTTCGGTGTGTTCTGCCGAATGATTTTTTAATGGAGCTTTTTATTTTATAACAATACTGTTTTTACCTTCGTTTAAACATTATATTTGACTGCTGCACACTAATTTGATGTAATATGCCTACCCCAAAAATCAAGGCGAAACAAGTCTCAATCAGATAATGTCAATTATACACTCGAATTTGTGATACATGTAACTATCACCTATCTTTTCTTTCATAATTAACAAAATTATTTTCTTCAGGCTCATAACCTGCTGCTTCGATATTTTCCAGCATAGTATTATCCATAAAATCAAGCACATCATTCATCTGCTTGGCGATTTCGGGTGTTAATTCGGAACTGTATTCCTCATAAACTCCCATACCGCTGTTTTCAAAGGATAACGGAATAACCTTCTGATTATCGTAATCAACCTTGAGGTCAATCCTCGGATCATACATCAGGTCACCGTTCTGCTCATATGTCTGACAAATCGTAAGGACATCACCGTTCATTTCCACATGAAGATCCTCACCGCCATGCACATTGAACTTCACATATTCACTGTCACCCTCAAGCACCTGCGGAAACATATCGGCAAGGCGTTCAAAAACCTCTTTCTGCAAAGTATCATCAGTCATTTCAAACTTTGTCAGTTGGAGATGCACTTCTTCGATCTCTGTTTCGGCTTTCAGAAGCTCCTCTGCCTTTGAGAACGGCTTGTCAACATCGGCTTTCATCTGTTTAAGCTCCGACCTCATAGTTTCATTGGAGCTTTTCAGATCTTCAATGCTTTTCTGTATGTTATTGATGCAGTTATCCAGTCGGATAATGTTACCCACATCGGTTTCGAGATTAAGGTCGCAGTAATGATGTTTCTCACCGTCAAGGCAAGCCTTAACGTGCTTTGAAAGAGCGTCAAAAAATATGGAAAGCTTTAAACCACGGTATTCACCGACTTCGAACATCTTTCCCTCCGCTATTCTTGCTGCATTGGATGAAATAAGCAATTTCAGTCTTATGCCTGCTTCCTTGCGGTCGTTATATACATCACCCATAAGCGTAATAGGGTAGGTTTCCTTACCGTCCACATCAACAAACTTCGGAGTGTTGCTTGCTGTATCAAAATCTTTCTGAAGATGCTGTATTACAAGCTCATTTGTGCGAAGCTTTTCGGGAATTTTTACACGGATATTATCCTGAAGCTCATAGATATGCTCGGAATATCGTGATTTCTCCATTTTCAAGTCCTTTATGAGAGCTTGAAGCTCCATCTCACGCTTTATCAAGGGATTTCCTGCACACAAAGCCTTTACCTCCGCATAATCAAGAGCGGTTTCGTCCATATCAGCACAGGTTCTTTCCGGGGTTTTGCTTGTCATTACCTGTGAAATGAATTTCTGCTTATTCTCAAGGATCTGGAACAAATAGCTGTCAAAGGATTTATTTGTGACGTAACGATAGATATCCACTTCGTGATTTTCGTTGCCTTGACGCTCAATTCGACCATCTCTCTGCTGCATATCAGAGGGACATTTCATACGGAACATTTCAAGAAAACCAACCGAACAAGCCGTAATATATTGAAAAAGCAATAAATCCGATATTTTACGTTTATTTGACACTAAAAGCAAGCTCTACGTTTTATTCTAAATCCATAGTGCTTGCTTTAGTTTATTCAAAGAGCTTTTTATGTCTTCTTTATATGTTATACACAACCATATGAACGGTTGACTTAATTGCCAAAATGGTGTAATATATTTACAGACAAAATGTATTCTATGGCGGTGATATAATGAGAATTGCGATTTGCGATGATGAAAAAGCTTTTCTAAGAAAATTCCGAAGGGAAATATCCGAAATATTGAACGATTCAGATTATGAGCTTACAGAATTCAACTCCGGTGAAGCTCTTTTGGAAACGCATAAAGAGCAAAAATACGACATCATCATTCTTGATATTGAAATGACCGGAATTAATGGATTGGATACTGCTCGTGAAATTCGCAAATCTGACCGCAGCGCAGTAATTGCCTTTCTTACAAGCTATGAAAGCTTTGCAGTTCAAGGATATGAGGTCAAAGCAGAGCGATACATATTAAAACAGCAGCCTTCCAATATTTACAAGGAGCAGTTGGAATCGCTGTTTAACGAATACAGGCTAAAGCACAAAATGTTTGTGTATAATAACGTAAATAAGGCATTCTCGGCACGATTATCTAATATTCAGTATTTTGAAGTATATGTAAGAACGATAATCGTTCATGTTTTTGATGGTGATAATAAATCTTTTGATTTTTACGGAAAGCTTTCCGAACTTGAAGGAGCATATGCAGCAGATGGTTTTGTCAGAGTTGGAAAAAGCTATTTAGTTAATATATCCAACATAAAACATATAGATAAAGACGGCTTGTATATGATGAACGGTGATTATATATCAATGGGACGTTCGGTCAGAGCAAAAGTAATTGAAGCATATATGGACTATCTTTCAGGAAGGTGATAATTGTGGGAGATATCTCCGCTCAAATTGTTGAACTGCTTAATATAATGGCTGAAATCGGTATTATTTTTACATATTTCTCAAAAGTCCTTACAAAAAAATATGATTCCAAAGCGATATATGCGGCAGCATATTTTCTGTCAGTCCTTTCCCTGTTTACGGTAGTATCAGCCACAACTGCGCCATTGGCACTAATGACAGCAACAATATGTATTCTTCTGATATTAAGCATAACGATTTATTCTGAAAGGCTTATTATCAAGCTGTTTTATGTGTTTATCTATGTTTTGATAATTTTTATTGCCGATCCTATTCTTATGGGTATAATATATTTGCTGCGGTTAGGCAGTCCGAACGAAGCACTTGAAGCAGGTACTGAACGTATAGTGGGAATGGTAGGTACAAAATTCCTGTATTTTTGGATGGTACTGATAGTAAGCAGGGTTTTAATGAAAAAGGTTAAGGAGATTCCTCTTTTTCATTGGATTTCAATTATTTTAATGCCTATAATCAGTATTGTGGTGCTGTATTCGATTTTTATTTCCATAGCAGTAGCAAATAATAATTACAGTATGGTTATATACCTTATATCAATAGCCGGAATGGTATATATAAATGTAGCAATGTTTAATTTTTTTGAAAGCTACTCAAAGCAAATGAAGCTTGCTTTTATGGAAACTGTAGCAGAACGGGAAACTGAAAATTACAGAAGTTTAAGGCTGTCGTATAAAGAGATGCAGAAGTTGAAGCACGATTTTCAGAACGAACTTGCTGTATTAAAGGATATGATTGTAACCGGGCACTATAAAAGTGCGGATGAACATATATCTGAAATATCCGACTTCATTAATAAGTCAGCTGCTATTTGTTATACGGGAAATGAAGCGGTTGATTCACTGATTAACATAAAAATTAAACAGGCAGAGGCATATGACATCAAAATTGCAACAAAAGTGCATCTATTTACAGATATGAATTATAACTCTATGGATTTATGCAGAATTATCGGCAACGCACTTGATAATGCCATTGAAGCCTGCTGTAAGATGAAAAATCAAGATAGATTTATTTATATATCTTTTAAAGAAGTGAATGATAATGTATTGCTTGAGATTTCCAATTCGTCTTGTGAAGCCGATACGGAATGGCTTGTCAGTACAAAGTCGGATAGGGGTATCCACGGATATGGGGTTGAAAGTATTTATTCATCAGCCGAACGAATAGGAGGTAACGTTGGTTTTAAATACAGCAATGAAATTTTTACAATGAGATTATTGTATGACTTGGATAAAATCAGAAAACAATAAAAATATGTCAGTTCACGACAAAAGGTCGGCATTTCACGACAAACCTATTTAAAAAGCAACATAATTTGTGCTATACTCTTGGATGAGGTGATGGGCGTATGCTCAAAAAAATATCCAAGAATATGGCACATTTTTTTGTGGTTCAGAATGCTGCAAAGCCGGAATATGAAGAAGTGTATGCTTATGGTGCGGAAATTTTGCTGTCAACTATAATCAACGGGTGTATAGCTGCCACTATTGCAATACTGACCAAAACGATTATTCCATCAATTATTTTTCTGACAGTATTTATTATAATGAGAAGAACGGCGGGAGGTTATCACGCTGATACCCATATGGGGTGTATGGGTATACTTATCATCGTTCACACAGCCTTTGTTATTCTGATAAAAAATATATCAGCGGAAGTATCGGTTATATTTTCAATCGGCTCTGTCATTCTTGCTCCGTTATCGGTATATATTTTCGCACCGGCAGAACACCCGAACAAGCCGCTTAAAGACTCCGAACGTAAGACATTGCGAAAAAAGGCAGTAACATATGTAACGGTTATTTCTGTAATAAACATAACCCTTATTCTGCTTAGACACGTTGATGTATCGGTATACATTTCAAGCGGACTGTATGTTTCGGCGATAGCAATGCTTTTGGAAATAATTGTTCATCGAGGAGTAAAACGCATTGAAAAAGGATAGAAAATTATTCAGGGCAACATTAACTGCAATTATTATGGTTTTGATAAAAGGGGTATTGTCATTGGCAAGCCATAGTGTATGTGCAATTGCATTTTACCAACCTTCAGAGCCTGATAATATATATTTTTTATTGGAAGGAGGTTTGCTTAATGAAAAGGTTCAATAAACTTTTCAAACTCGGCATATCCCTTGCAGCTGCTTTATCGGCAATTGCAGCTATGGGTATTTCCGTAAATGCTTGTCATCTTTGGTTTGCTCAGCCAAAGGTTCCTCAGGGACTTGAGGAGTTCAGATCAGAAAAAATAAGTAAGTAAAATAATCCATGTCATAAAGTGTAATACTTACACTTTATGACACAAGTTAGGAGGACGAATATGAGAAAAATAATTCAAAAGGGGTTAAAGGAAACCATTTCAGCAGTGCTTGCGGCATCAATGTCGCTGTCATTATTTACAACTATGCCCGTTTCGGCTGAAATAGGCAAAACAACATATAATTACGACGGATATTCTGTCGAGTATAACGTAACCAACGAGTGGGACGGTGCGCAGACCGTTGAGATTACTGTTTCCAACACAGGTGATGAACCTATACTTAATTGGGCATTGAAATACGATATAGACGGCGAAATCAGCAATCTTTGGAACGCAAGTGTTTACGAGCAGAATGCTGACGAATATGTAATCAAAAATGCCGGCTGGAACTTTGAAATTGCTCCGAACCAAAGTGTTACATACGGCTACACTTTAAACGGCAATGACCTTGCTTTGCCAGACAGCTTTGAAATATACTCAAAAAGAGTTGACAAAACCGAGGGATATGATGTACAATATAATATAACAAAGTCCTGGGATACAGGTGTTGAGGGAAATATTGTTATTACCAATAACTCCGATGCACCTATCGAAGCTTGGACTTTGTCCTTTGACAGCAATTTTACTATCAACAATCTTTGGGACGGACGTGTGCTTGAAAATAACGGAACGTCCTATAAAATTGCCGCAGAGATGTGGACTAACCCTGTTCAGCCGAATGGTTCTATGACAATAGGCTTTGTCGGCTCAAAGGCTGCTGATGTTGAAGCTTTGCTCAGCAATTTCAGACTTACCGAGGTTATTATCGGTGAGGGTATGCCTGTTACTCCCATCGACCCGCCTGAAGAAAAGATAGAAATTACCGCAAATGCAGAATACAACGAGGAAACCGATAATGTAACCGTATCGTGGATTACAAATAATCCTGACGGCACATTTGATATTCTTATGTCTGCTGACGGTAAGAATTTCACATCTGTCGGTACGGTTGAAAACGCTTCCGAATTTGTGTATACTCCTGCAACAGACTTTGACGCTTATCATTTCAAGGTCGTTCAGACTGTCGGCGAACAGACAGCAGAGAGCAATGTTGTTTCTGTTGTAAAATCCGCTGAGGATATAGCTATTTCAGCAGAAGCAGTATATGATGAGGAAAGCGGCAGCATAACCGTAAAGTGGACAACAAACAAGCCAAACGGCACATTTGATGTACTTATGTCCTCTGACGGTGAAAGTTTCACTTCTGTCGGTACAGTAGAAAATGCTGCCGAGTTTGTTTATACTCCCGATGAATTTGATACTCTGTATTTCAAGGTCAAGCAGACAGCAGGTGCAAAAACTGCCGAGAGCAACGTTGTTTCTGTTGTTTACACTGTTGATTGGTCTGATAAAACCGACACGGACAATGACGGTCTTCCGGACGTATATGAGAAGCATTATTTTGAAACCGATCCCGAAAATGCCGATACAGACGGAGATGGTCTGCCTGACGGATATGAGGTGTACTATCTCGGAACTGACCCTAAAAAGGCTGATTCTGATGATAACGGAGTATCCGACAGCGATGAAGATTTTGACAATGACGGTCTGAATAATCTTCGTGAATACGAGCTTGGTACAGACCCTAACAATGCAGACAGCGATTCGGACGGTCTTTCCGATTCAGATGAAGTAAACACATACAACACAGACCCACTGAAATATGACACCGATGCTGACGGCATTTCAGACGGTGACGAAATTGCTCTGGGACTTGACCCTAACAGCGCATCTACAGATGGCGTTCCCGATTCGGAGCGTACTTTTGTACAGCATATTGGGGCTGATTCCGAAAACCTTGCGGCTGTAAACACAGATGAAAACCCATTCAAGGTATCTATTGATATTACTGCGGCAGGCGTTGCGGCTAACAACCTTGTATCACACGAAAGCGGTTATTCCAATGCTATCAGGAACGATGCTATCCTTGGCATTACTCCCGAATTTATTTATACCGATGGATTAAAGGTAGAAGATGTTGTTATCAATTTCGATGTCAGCGAAAGTGCCGTTGCAAATACAAACGGCAAATACACATCTCTCTCCGATGAATTTGTTGGAATAAAGCGTCTTAATGTTTTCAAATTCTTTGAAGACACAAATATGCTCCTGCCTATCGAAACCTTCCACGATGTTGAGAACAACAGGGTTTATACCCACGTTGACGAGCTTGGCACCTACTGCCTTATGGATATGGAGGTATGGCTGGAAGGTCTTGACATTGCTCCCGAAGAAGCAGACGCAAATGCAGCTAATGAAGCAGTTCCTATGCTCTTTAGTGCAATGACATATTCTGAAGAAGCTGAAAATACCGAGAATGTCGAGAACACTGAGGAAGACCAAAAGTACCTTGATGTTGTTCTTATTGCATATCCCAATAAGTCTTTATTAGACGAAACAAAATCGGAGCTTAAAACTACTTGTAAGAGTATTTTTGAACAAGCCGAAATAGATAATATTGATGCAAGGATTTTCTTTGTTTCATTCTTGGGCAATTCAATAGAAACTCCCGATGGCAACATATATGTTTCCAACTATGAGGAAGCAGAAGAAATTATCAATCGTCATATGGGAATAACATCTGCTCTCAGCGAAAATTCATACGCATTATATAAGGCGTTAAATTATTCTGCAAATAACTGTGTACCCCAGTTTAGGGAAAACAGCGACAGATTTTGCTTTGTGATTGATGTTTGCGGTTATCCCCGTGTAGATTCCGGCATTGGTGCAATTGCGAAATTTAATGAAAATAATGTCAGATTAAGTTTTTCCTATAACGCAAATAATATCAATACTCTGAACTATACGATGCTTTCTTCCGGTGCGTGTGAAGCAGCTGTCATCGGCGGCGGAAGATATAATTTCGAAGATTTTATTATCAGAGAAATTTTCGGTGAACACGAAAATGAATATCCTATCATTTCGGCAGTCGGTTGGAAGAGAATAAATCTCGATGAACCTATAACTAAGGAATGCAGGGATTTTTCATTTGTTGTTAAAACCAATCCTTCGCTTCGATATGATATTATCAAAAACAACAAATTAGCCGATACAGACGGTGACGAACTTTATGACTTTGAAGAAATAATGTTCGAAACCGAAGAAGACATCGACCTTATAACCTTTGATGCTTCGGACAATGTTATTTTACCGAATTTTGAGGACTGCACAGGTGCTTTGCCTTGGAACAGACGCATCTTCTATGTTGAAGAAGGTCTGCGAAGATATGCTGACGTTGCCAAATTCCAGGATTTGTATAAGCTTAGGATTTTGCCTATCAAGTCGGATCCTACCAACAAAGACAGCGATGGCGATGATATTGAAGACGAAGAAGAAACCTTCATTGGTACAAGCTGCTTATCAACTGACACTGACAGAGATGGTCTGGACGATTGTACCGAGTACATAAATTGGTATGACCCACTCGACCCTAACCCCGATGGTGATATTTATAACGATTATGAGGAGTTTATAAATGGTACAAATCCTTATGCGTTAGATTTCACAGCGGAAGCTTGGGCTGCTGAGTTTTTAAAGGGTATTGTAGAAGGCGACTTCATTGAAGATCCTTCCATCCCAGCGTTGGCAGGTCAAATTGCCGGAGGAATTGCTCCCGGTGTGGGAACAATAGCCGATGTACGTGATACTATTGCTAATGCATCACGTGGTGACTGGGCTATGGCAGGAATGAGTGCGATGGGCATTGTTCCTATCGGCGGTGATGCTCTAAAAACCGCAGCAAATATAACTCAATTTATTGCCAAAAAAGGTGACGATGCCAGCCAAATTGCTGAATTAATTATCACTTTCTCAAAACGCTCTTCTACTACTTTTTCCCGAACAAGAGCAAGTGTATCTTTTGAGGATTTGACAAAAATCGTTCCGGCTTCATCTATTGATGAGTTAATTGAAGCGTTTGGAAAGAGCAATAAGAAAATATCGCGTGAGTTTTATCTTCAAGTAGCTGAAATTGCTAAAAAGGAAGGCAAAAAGATTCCGACAATATTGGATGACTTTCCAGAGGCAACCGTAAAAATTGTTGATGAAGATTTATGGAATATGGGATGGGTTTTAAGAGGTGATGAGATTGATAAGTTACTTAAGAATAATCTCGGACATAATTATCCCACATACGATCACATTGACGAAGCCTCTGGATTAGCTACAAGCGTAAAAAGTATTGACCCTATGTGCAAAACATATAAGGATACATATGAGCAGGCTAAAGGATTCGAAAGACGATTAGAAAGATGCAGAGATCAGCTGTTAGCGGGTAAATCTGAGGTAGTCCGTAAGGATGAATTAGGAAACATAATTTCAAAAACTGAAGTTAAGAAAAGAGCTTTGCATTTAGTGTTTCCCGATGTTCCTTTAACTGCTGACCAAAATCAAGTTTTAAGAGATTTCATAACCAAGAATAAGGACAAAATTGATATATTAATCACGGTTGTAAAAACATAATTTTATAAGCACAGCATTCAGGATTACGGGAACTTGCTTTTATATGCAAAGTAAGGCAGATATTTTCATTGATAATTTGCCCCTTGATTTAGGGAATCTAGGGGCAAATTGATGATTATGCTATTTAACTTATGAAAGTATATAAAAGTATGAACAAGAAATTTACATAAATAATCATAGGAGTATTTCAATGATATTTAATAAGAAATTTAAACTACAAAGCTATTTTGATAATCGCATACCGTTATGCATATACAGAAGAAATAATGTAATATATTTTCAAACGCAGATTGAGGTCGCAAGAGCTGACGGACTTCGACGCAAAACTTACACTGAAGAAAAATGCAAAATTGATGAACACAATATCAAGGAAGTCGGAACACTTGCGGACAAGCTTCTGAAAAGTTTTGAGGACATAGGCGATTTGTCAATTGCCGAGTTTAAAGAGTTGGTTGGCATGGACATTGAACAGTATGAAAGTATTCCCAAAGATAGAGATGCATTTCTGAAATTCTATGATGCTAAGGATACTAAAGATTTGGATCGGTATTATGATTCCTGTTCCCTTTATTATAATATTTTCAGAAAAAAGTACTCATTTAATATATGGTGGCATAAAAAGGGATGTCAATACCCTATAAGCTGTGATTCATCCCAAGGTGAAAAGGGCATACTTACCTTTGACACACCTCTTGAATTTACCGATCACTCCGACCCCGAAAAGCTTGGCAAAATTATAATTGAGGCTCTTGACCGTAGCAGAAAAATCAGCGATAAGGTCGCAGGCAATCCATATCCCGAAAAAACTATCGAGCTTTTAAGCGGTACAACGATGATTGTGTCTGCTCCCCGTGACAATCATTTTTCTGACTGTGAAGATTACGGTGTTGGTGAGCTTCATCAGGCTTATTTGTATTTTCCCAAAGAGGGTGCAGACTCATCTGCGGAATTTTACCTTGGCATTGCCGCTGAGCTTGACTGCGATATGAGCGAGGACAACATTCGTAACGCTTGGGAAAAACTTCACGGTAAGGCAGAACTTTTCGAGGTAAAACAGGCAGAACACGGCGTTTGGAGGCTTCGTGCCGAAATGAGGAACAATAGCGTTCACCGAATTTCTTATCTATTGCAGATAGATGAAAGTGAATTGCTTGACTGCACAATGGAGCTTCACAAGCCAAACACACGCAAAAAGCTTGATGAGAAGCTTACAGCGATGTTTGAGGAATTTGCACGTCAGTGCAAGTTTAAAGATTAATCAATTTGTTGAAAAAGATATAATCTTCAACACAACTTGATTTGATTGGAAATATTTTGTATAATGGTATTGAGGGTGGTATATCTTCTGCCCTCAATATCATAATTTGTAGGAGGAGATTTATTATGGGTATTTTAGATAGTTTGTTTTCAAACCAAAAGCCAACCCTACTTCAGGATATTATGACATCAAAGGATTGGGTTGCTAAGGCTCTTAATTCATCAAACTATAAAGCTGATTTTTCTATCAACAGTTTGAAGGAAATTGATCGCTTTTTTGATGAGCAGAATACGCCTGACGGTATAATAAACCGAAATCGAGGTCAAATACTCTTTGCTCTCGGTGCATACATTGGTGAGGTAATCATTTCTGCCTATGGCGGAGAATGGCTTACAGATGATAACGATCCTCATGGAGAGGTTAATATTGCTGTCAAGTTCAAAAACGGCAGCATTATTTTTCCTGTTCAGCGTGCTATGAAACGCTATCAAAACGGAAAAGAAGACAGTATTTATGACTATGGATATGTTTTGGGCGAGAAAAATAGTAAAGCATAAGTCCGTTGCGAAAATTGACAATGTAAGTCGTATTCATAACGGTAGTGCATTAGCTGCCATTACAAGAGTAGTGAAAACCACCCTATGAATCTATCAGACAATAGGCTTGTATGATAGAAATCAGCACAACAAAATCTTTGAACAGCACCGCAGGATTTTCTTGCGGTGCTGTTCTGCATTATTCAACCCCACTACCCACAAAACCTCCCCATCAACTCATCCGAAAACTCCTTAAGCATATCCCTTTCCCTCTCGCAATAATGAGAAAACCTTTCAATATCCTCACTTTTCACAGTTTTCGGCAGAGAGTTTTTCGTTTCAAGCACAACCGCACGAACCTCTCCATATTCCTTATCATATAACGCCAATGCTTCATCTGAACGAAGCAGCTTTTTCCGATAAGTCCTGCAAGCTCCGGTAAACGCAAGATAGGTCTTTTCAATGGGATTTTGCAGTAATTTCCTGCGGCTGTTTGAGTTTACCTTGTTATGATATTTCTTTTTGCACTCCGAACGATTGCAAGTATAGGCAGAACTGCTTGACTTTACCACCATAAGATTATCGCAGACAGCACAGCGGCTCACCGAAAAGCCGTACATAATAAGAATATCCGCATACATTTCAAGGAAAGTAAACAAACCATTCTGATTATTCATACCGCACAAATACATAGTTTTCCTGTCACCGTCAGCACCGACAGCCTTTAACACCGATGTGTTGTAAAGGCTGTCGGTGTTGTTGTTTATGGCGGTGAAATAGTCAAAATATTTTTTGCTGCGAATTTCGGAAAGTATAGCAATATGCTTCTCAGTGTCAGCCTTAAATTGGCTGATACGCTTTTCGGCTTCTTTAAGCAAAAATCCTCTGCCCTTTAAAAGATTTTTCGGGTCATTGTATTTTCTTCTCTCGCAAATACATCTGCCGTAAGTGTTCATAACAATAAGATTGAGAAACATATTAACGTGATTGCCGTACTCATAATTATTCGCAATGCTTTCAAGCACAACACTGTAATTTTCAGCACAGTAAACCTCAATGTTGCTTGCACGTTCATAATCATCAAGAAAAGAGTCTGTTTCACGGCTGAAACGGATAAGCTTGTTTATGTTCTTGATGACTGATCCGATTTCATTTGTATGCAGTATAAGGCTGCCCGTCTGCCTTTCGGGAAATCCGCTTTCTGCCCATAAAATCAAATCCACAGAACTGCCGATGATAAATGTTTCCGTTTTGACTTTCATATCAATCATCACGCCGACAGATATATCCGCATTATCGTTATCATACATTTTTCTGATAGTGTTTGACATTATCTCACCTCAAAATATTTGTATTGCTCGCATAGAAAATCGTCTGAATACAATATATCATCAAAATGTCGAAAAGTCAAGTAAATACAGTATGATACCGCTTTGTATCAAATCGCTCGCATTAGATGTACACGCTGCTCTCTATTCATTTATGCATTGCATTTCCCCACTTTTGAAAAACTTTGTGATAGAATGGAATCATCGCAAGGGACAGCTTGCGAAATAAAATGAAAGGACGTGAGAATATGAACGGAAATGAATTTCCGATGATGCTCACAGCAAATGATTTACAAGCAATGGGATTCCGCAGAGCTATGGTTTACAAAATCCTTAACTCCGCCGATGTGCCTGTTGTGAAAATCGGGAGCAGAAAATTTATTCAGCGTGATAAGTTCTTTAAGTGGCTGGACAGTAAGGAGGTACAGACTGATGCTGAAACACAACGACATTAACATTGTTGGCATTGACCACGGATTCGGTAATCTGAAAACAGCAAACATTGTTGTTCCGTCAGGAGTAAAGGTGTATGACCTTGAACCGCCCTTGAGCAGCGGACTCATCACCTTTGACGGAAAGTATATCGCTGTCGGCGGCAATCACAAAGCATTCAATGCAGACAAAACTGAAGATGATGACAACTATTATCTCACACTTTACGGAATTGCAAGAGAATTTTCAATGGCAGGATTGACCGAGGGAGATGTTTATCTTGCGGTAGGACTTCCGCTTATGTGGGTATCGTCACAGCGAGAGAGCTTTTCAAAATATCTCACCCGAAATGAAAATGTTGAATTTGATTTCAACGGCAGACATTACAAAATTCATATCGTTGGTGTAAAGGTTTTTCCACAGAGCTACTGTGCAGTTTATGATAAGCTGAGAGAAATGGACGGGTACAGTATGATTGCCGATATTGGTAACGGAACGATCAACATTATGAAAGTCAATGACCGAAAGGTTATCAACGAAAGCTGCCGCACCGAACGTCTGGGCGTGGGCAGATGCGTAACCGATATTCAGAATGCGGTGATGAACAAATTTCAGAACATCATTGACGAGAGCATCGTTACGAATTATCTTATCGGCAAGTCTGTCATTATCACGAAAGAATATGAGGAGGTAATGATTCACTGCATTGACGAATATATCCGTGAAGTAATTTCCGTATTCAGAAAATATGACTACAATCCCGATTTGATGAAGCTCTATGTTGTGGGCGGCGGTGCGGTTGTGATGAAAAGATTTTCACAGCTTACCGACAATGTAACTTTCATTACTGATATTTGTGCCAATGCCAAGGGTTATGAGTATATGGCTAAAAACGTCTTGAGGAAGAACATCGTATGAGTTTATGGACAACAACGCTCCGTCTTAATCTTGACAAGTCAGACCACAGAAAAGCCTGTGAGATTTTAAAGAAGGCTGATATGAGCCATACGAAATTTATCGTTGCTGCTGTTCTGGCTTATGCTGAAAATGAAAGCAACAACAAAATTCTGCTGTCTGAAATTTCAAAAATAATCAAGGCAGAAATCGGAGAAGCATTAAATAATTGCAACGCCGAGCCGAAGAATATTTCCGAAAATGAAAGTCGGCTAAATACGGAAGACAATATTTCTATTCCGACTGCTGTTGAGAAAAAAGAAAAATCCGCAGATGTTTCACCGAAAGAAAATATGAAAGCCGATAATTTCGATGAAAATATTGATATGGATTTTCTTGAAATGTAAAGAAAACGCCTTTGGTGTTGGCTTAACGCAAGTGATGTAACTGCAAAGCACAGCCGTTTTAATACCGATTATGACTTTGGTATCGGAAACACCCGATATTAAAGCCGATATATCGGTATTAAAACAGCTGTTAAACAGAGCCGACACCAAAAAAGGGCAGATTTGATACCACAATATGCAGTATCAAAATTGACATAAAGTGAAGTTACTTCCGAAAACGGCTCTAAAAATGACAGGTATTACAGCCAACGTTTTTATACCAAAATGAAACTAACACCAATGCGGAAACTTTTCGAGAAACTAATTTCCGAGCCTGCTGCCATGTTGCAGAAAAAGTAACGGATTTAAGGCATTTTGGCAGGTATTTTCAACGGTTGATAATATTTTCAACCAAGTTGAAAATGGAGAGAAACAGCAGAGGTTAGCAGGGGGAAGAATTTTTTTGGAAGCTCCCCGCAAGCGTAGATTAAGTCTGGACTTAATCGCATCAAACGCCGTAAAATAGGCGTTTGTCAGGGACAACCCTGCAACCCGAATAACAAAATACAAGGAGGTATCAGAATGAAGGATAAATGGAATAATTCAAGGAAAAACGGCAGACGTCACAACAGATTTGATGTGAAGCTTACCGATGAGGAGCTTGCTGTCGTAAAAAGAAAAGCTGAATTTGCGAAAATGCCAGTGGGAAGATTTCTTCGGGTGATGGCGGTCAAGGGTGAGCTGAAATATTTCGACCTGAAAGAAATGCTTGCTCTTAAAAGGGCGTTGGAGTCAATCGCAAACAATGTCAATCAGGTCGCAAGAACTGTGAACGAAACAGGTTCGGTTTATCAGAAGGACATCGAGGAATTGCAGGAGGAATTCAAGTATTTCAAGAAAGCAATCAAAAATTATCTTTTTGTAATTTCTCCGACTTTTATTACGTGAGATTTTTATTTTCAAGGTCGAGAAAGAAAAGCAAATTGCTATTTCACAATAATCATAATTTAATAACGGCGTCCTAAACGAGATGGACGGAACAGCGAATGAGAGCTAAAGAACAGATTTATTTCTGTGCTTTAGCTCTCTTTTTTTACGAAGGGAGCAATCTAATGAAAAAGACTTACAAGAAAAAAGAGAAAACACCTACAAGAATTATTGTAGTTCCTCACTACATCGGCACTGAAAAGGACAGCAAGGTTTTCAAGAAAATCTTTGAAGAAAAGGTTCAGAAAAAGCTGAACGAATCCGCATAAAAATATTGCTTTTACGGTTCAGCCGTGGTATAATTATGATACAATATATTACGGCTGTTCCGAAATTACAGGAGGAATTTCATTATGAAACAGCCAACAGAAAAAATTTACACCGCAGCTCTTTATCTCAGACTTTCCAAGGACGATGGCGTTATGGACAAGGACAGTGCGAGCATTGACACTCAGCGTGATATGCTCACTCGTTATTGCAATGAAAACGGCATCATCATTCACGATTTGTATATTGATGACGGCTTTACGGGACTTAACACAGATCGCCCCGGATTCAAGAAAATGATTGAGGACGTTGAAGCGAAAAAGGTGAATTGCGTTATCACAAAAGACCAATCCCGACTTGGCAGAAATCACCTTGAAAGTGATTTTTATATGGAAGTGTATTTTCCCGAACACGGAATACGCTACATTGCTCTTAATGATAATGTTGACACTCTCAACGCATCGTCACTTGATATTGCTCCGTTCAGAAATCTGCTGAATGATATGTATGCACAGGACATCTCCAAGAAAGTCAAATCCGCACTTTATTCCCGTCAGAAGCAAGGCAAATTTATCGGAAATAAAGCACCTTACGGATATGCAAAAGACCCTGCCGACAAAAATCATCTTATCGTTGATGAACGTTATGCGCCCATTGTCCGCAGGATTTATTCTCTCTATCTTGAGGGAAACGGCGTACATAAAATAGCGAACATTCTCCGTTCGGAGAAAATTCCAAAGCCTGCTGCCGCTGCCGCCGAATATGTTGATGCATATAACTCTTATGTAAATTCCGATGAAGATGTGTATGGTTGGAGAGAGGGAGCTGTTGACAGAATCCTCACCAATCCTGTTTATGCAGGACACGTTCAAGGACAGTACAGACCGAAAATCTCCGCCAAAAGCAAGAAAAGACACTCCATAAATTCCAAATCCTTCATTGTGGAGAATATGCACGAGCCTATTATCGAACCGGAAAAGTGGGAGCTTGTGCAGACCATTATCAAATCTCATCATCACGAACGTGGCAAGGACGGCTATGACAACATTTTTGCAGGCTTGCTCATATGTGCCGATTGCGGTAAAACCCTTACCAAAACGACAGCTCACAGGAGAAAGCCACGAGCGGATGTGATTGATATGATAGGTTATCAGTGCAATTATTACAGGCTCAACGGCAAATCCGCCTGCACACAGCACTGGCTTGAAGCGAGAGATCTATACAATGCCGTGCTTGCGGATATTCAGTATCGTGCAAAATGTGCCATTGAAGATGATGACAAGATGATTTCGGAAATCATATCCAAAATCGACAGCAACACATTTGATGATGCAAAAAAGGCAGAAAAAGAACTCCGCAAGGCAAAGAGCCGTATTGCAGAGCTTGACAAGCTGTTTTCCAGTTTATATGAGGACAAGGTCAGCGGAATCATCTCCGAGCGAAATTTCAAGCAGTTATCCGCAAAGTATGACACCGAGCAGATTACCCTTGAAAGCAGGATAGCAGAGCTTGAAAACACCGTCAGCAACAGCAAAGCTGCTGCCGAAAATGTTGATACCTTTGTAAATCTTATCAAGGATTTCAGCCTTATCACCGAGCTGAACTCCGCTATTTTGAACACACTTATCGAAAAGATAGTTGTTCACGAAGCCGAGGCTATTGAAGGTGAAAAGGTACAGAAAATCGAAATTTACTACAAGTTTGTGGGCAGGATTTAAGACCTGATATTTTTTACACTAAAATGTTCCGTTTAGATAGACCGTCCTCACTTGGACGAAGCGGAGCATCCAGATGATGCAAAGCTATCATACGTTCCTGTGCGTTCATTCCTGCACCGCATTTCTGCGTTGAACCGAGAAGAATACGAACATCGCCGCTGTTCATCTGATTGAAAAGCTCCTGCTTCTTTTCAGCGGTATCATAATCGTGTATAAAGGCAATTTCTTTTTCGGAAACACCCTTTGCGATGAGCTTATCCCGAATATCGTCATAGACATTGAATGTCTTGGGCGGCATATCCTCAATAGGTGACATAAAAATCTGTTCAAGCAGCTCCTCCGAATTTGCTTCGGAGAACTTTCCTCCCATATAAAGGGCGGCTCTCGATTCAATGCTCTTTCCGTCCTCGCTCGGAACACGAAATACGGCAATATCACCGTCTTGCAGCTTGTCCTCTATGTCGGCTGTATTCTTTTCAACGTACTTTTTCAAATCGTCAAATGTGCCGATATAGCTCTTGTTTCCGGGGTTTCCTAAACCAACTTTTCTGCGGATACACTCAAAACCGACCTTACTGTCAGGACGATAAATTTCAAATCTGTCCTGTCGATTAGCCTGTTTCGGAGTGGACATATCGCAGAAAATCATCTGTGTGCTTTTCTTATCCGTATTTTTAGTGTAGATGTCGAATACGTTTCTTACACACATATTAACCTTTGAATCGGGATTGTCCTCACAGCCTGACTGCATAAGTCTTTGGTCAAGTCCGATTTTTCTTCCGTCATTGGTGATACAAAGCATATTATCATCTTTTGGGTCAACAGCGCCGTCACGAATCTTCGATGCTCTCTTTGACAATGCCTTTATCAAACGCTTCTGAATTTTGGAAGGCTGTGCCACAACCTCGTGAACGTGTGCATCCGGCTTTTCAAGGTCAAGCGTATCTGCTGTCCTTATGTCCGCCGCTTCCTTGAACATTCCCATAAGTTCGGGGAGGTTGTTAAACTGCGCAAATCGGGTTTTTAGCTGATACTTTCCGTCAGATTCAGGCTTTAACTCATAATCTGTCTTTACAGTTCCGAAATCTGCCGCCCACTCATCGAAATGGCTGATACCGCACTCTCTGAGAAGGTCTGTCTGTAAGTATCGCATCATTGTATAAAGCTCGGTCATTGAATTAGAAACTGGCGTGCCGCTTGCAAAAACCAAACCTCTGCCGCCCGTAAGCTCGTCAAGGTACTTTGTTTTCATCAGAAGCTCCGCCGCCTTGCCGCTTCCCGTTGTGCCAATTCCGGCAACGTTGGACATTTTAGTTGCAGTACCCAGATTCTTGTACATATGGCACTCATCAACGAAAATCTTGTCAAATCCCATCTGCTCGAAATCTATGTAATCGTCCTTTGCTACCTTGTTCTGCTCATCGGTCAAACGCTTTTCGTATCGGGTAATAGTCCTTTCAATTTCCTTTACCGAAAAACTTTTTGCGCCATCCGTACTCTTGGCTTCTTCAAGTTCCGAACGCAGACTCTCTATCTCCGCTTTCAGATACCTGTTCATACGCTCTGCGGAAAGTCCCATTCGGTCAAACTGGCTGTGCCCGACAATTACCGCATCCCACTCGCCTGTTGCTATCTTTGCAAATAACATCTTGCGGTTTTTAGGCTCAAAATCCTTTTTTGTGGCTACAAGGACATTGGCAGCAGGATAAAGCTTCTTGAAATCTCTGCCCATCTGCTCGGTGAGAGAATTCGGAACGGCAAACAGGGATTTGTTGTGAAGTCCCAAACGCTTTCCTTCCATCGCTATTGTTATCATTTCAAAGGTCTTGCCCGCGCCAACGCAGTGAGCAAGCAGTGTATTACCGCCGTATAATGCTCTTGCAACAGCATTTTTTTGATGCTCTTTCAAGGTAATATCCGAGTTCATTCCCACGAAATTAAGGTGCGATCCGTCATATTCTCTGTGACGAATGGAATTAAACACCTCGTTGTATTTCTCAACAAGTTTCTCTCTGCGGTCGGGGTCTTTGAAAATCCAATCTTCCCATTCACTTTCGATTTTCTTCACCATTAGCTGAACCGCCTTTGTTTCTTCGTGGTTTGTCACCTTGACAATATTGTCCCTTGAATCACGAATCGGCTCGCCGTGTTCGTCCAGCTTCGGGTCTTTTATGGTCATATCCTCGTGATTGAGTATGCCCTCAAGTATCGCATAGGCATTTTTCCTTTTTGTTCCGTAATCGTGGATTGCAGTATAGCTGCCCTTGTCCGACTGGCTTGCACCCTCGATTTTCCACTTGCCCGATGCTCGGCTGTACTGTGCTTCTACCCTGCTTCGCCAGCTCGGATAGAATTTCTGATTGACAAACTGCGTTACATATTCGGGAGCTACCCAGTGTGCGCCCAGCTTAACGGAAATATCCTTTGCTTCAACACGTTTTGGCATAGCCGCTTCAAGTGCTTCTCTGTGCTTGCTCACGTCCATACCTTCGGGAGCAAATTCAAGCTGACGGAGCTTTGTGCGAATATTTCCCGTCAGATATTCGTCTGCGGTCACATACTTTTCTTCCGCCTGCGGCAGTCGGTAAATCTGTCCCTCAAGCTCGGATATAAGGGTTTCCTTGCTCATTCCGCAAAGCTCGGTCATATACTCAAAATCCACTCTTGCTTTTTCCGCAACGGACAAAATGAGTGCTTCTTCTGCGGTTTCAACGTGGGTAACAACGTTATTCGGCTTTACGGTATCGTGAAAGAAAATATCCGCTTTTTCATACTTACCTGTGTCCTTGTTTTTGCTTTCAAGTGCGGTAAGGAAATTGTATCCGTCATCGCCCTTAAATGCACGGATATTCTTCTTATCATCGAAGTGTCCGTATTGTTCAACAAAGGCATCATACTTTTCATTCAGCTTTGCACGGCACTCGGAAATGTCCGTATCATAAGCACTGTCAGCATTATCAAGCTGCATATCCAGAAGCTCACGAACGGTATCACGGAGTTCAACCATTGCCAAAGCTCTTTTTAGGGTTTCCCCTTTAAGATTTGCCTTGACCATTGTATCACCGTCTTCACGGAAATACACACTTCCATTCACGGCATAATAGCTATATACCCTTGAATTTGCAGGAGCAGGAATAATATCCTCCGTTTCCTTTTTCTTTATGCCTTTTTCGGCTCTCGGTGTATATGCGCCTTGAATATTCTTCACCGCTTCTGCCAGCTGCTGTTTAAGGTCTGCTCCCTCAAAGGGAATAACCTGTGTATTTTCGGTAGGACCGTACTTCTGATTGGCTTCGGTAATCGTACCCAGAACCATTTCGGGGTGATTTGCAAAATATCCGTTTACACGGAATCCCTCGGCAGTTTCAGCCTTGCCTATCCATTCGATTTCATCGGGATTTATTTCAATGGCTCTTTCACGCTTTTGGAAGAAAAGAATATCCGATGTTACCTCTGTTCCTGCATTAGCCTTAAACGCATTGTTAGGCAGACGGATCGCACCCAGAAGCTCTGCCCTCTGTGCAACGTACTTTCTCATTTCGGGATTTTCCTTATCCATTGTTCCCTTTGAAGTAACAACGGCAACCACACCGCCGGGGCGCACCTTGTCAATGGATTTTGCGACAAAATAATCGTGGATATAGAACTTGTGCTTGTCATAGTCCTTGTCGGATAGCTTGTAATCACCGAAAGGAACATTGCCCACAACAGCATCAAAGCTGTCATTTTCAAACTTGGTCTTTTCAAATCCCTTTATCTGAATATCCGCACCGGGATAAAGCTGTCTTGCAATTCTGCCTGTAATGTCGTCCAGCTCAACGCCGTGAAGCTCACTTCCTCGCATAGCTTCGGGAAGCATACCGAAAAAGTTTCCGATACCCATAGCAGGTTCAAGGATTTTTCCCTGCTCAAAGCCGAGGTTTGCAAGCCCCTCATAAATTGCATTGATAATAACGGGAGATGTAAAATGTGCATTTAACGTTGAACGCCTTGCATCAATAAATTCCTCATCTGTAAGGAGAGTTTTCAGCTCTGCATATTCGTTGCTCCAATCCTTGTTGTCGGGGTCAAATGCGTTTGGAATTGCTCCCCAGCCTGTGTAACCGGACAAAACAGCTTGTTCGACCGGTGTGGCGGTTCTGTGTTCCGCTTCAATGGCATTAAGAGTTCTGATAGCGGCAGCATTTGCGGCAAATCTCGCCTTTGGTGTTTTCACGCCGAGATTTTCATCTGTAATAACGAAATTGTTTGCATTGGTGCTATGATGTTCCACCGGAACATTTTCCTTTTCGGGAGATTTTTCAAGATGTTCCACCGGAACATTTTCATTTATTTTTTCTCCTCGATGTTCCAGTGGAACATCTGCGGAAACTGTTTCTTCTCCGTTTGCTTCCACAACCTCAAAACCGCTTGAAAGAAATTCGCTCAAGGTCATTCGCCTTGTTTCTCCGAGCAGAGTTTCGGTATCGGCAAGAGATATAACTCCGCTGTCAATATCGGCAACAGAATACACCTGTCCGTCAAGCTCTACCAAATCACCGATTTTCGGGGAATAGTCTGCTGTCTTAACAGCTTCGGGAGCATCTGCAACACGCTGATACTTTGCCGTATCAAGCAGATTGGAATAATTCTCGTTCTTTGTAATGGAAACATTTCCGCTTATGCTTGTAATAGCACACTGGTCATTGTACCACGGCATCACTCCCGTAAGAGATGTAAGCTCCCAGACTTCGCCGCTATTGTCACGGAACTTGTCCCCCAGCTTCGGCTCATAGGGTTCTGCTTCTATCTCAGTAGCCTGTTCTTTCTGTGAAAGCACACGTTCCTCATCTATGATTTTGTTTGCAAAAAGATTTATAAGTCCGGGGTGAGAGTTAAGGTGCGTATCCGCACATAGCTTCTTTCTCTCGCTTTCGGAAAGACCTGAAAGTACATCGTTTGCCCATTCAACGTTGGATTTATCAATTCGTCCGTCAAAGGAAAGATTGGATAATCTTGCCGCAACAACAAGCTCGATTCTTTCAAAGACAAATTCTTTCAGCACATCGGAAAGCACACCGTCTGTGTCAAGTCTGCTGTTTCTGTAATTATCCGCAATAGCAGTTACAATAGCATCTTCACATCTCTTGTTTTCTTTCATATTTGCAAAGTATTTATCTCTTTCGCCAAGCTCACTTGCTTCTTCGATGCTCTTGCCGTAAAGAGGCATTTTTTCGTTTTCTTCAAGATGTTCCACCGGAACATTTCTATCTCCAAGAGTAAATTCAAAAAGCAAGCCATTAAGTCTTTTGGTATTGCCCTCGTTATCCGTAACAGAAATTGAAATACCCGATTTCTTTCTTGACTTGTCCATATACCCGTTTATTTCATCAAGCATATCCTGAGATGTTACGATTGTATATCCCTCATCACTATCGGGCATTACACCGTTATCGTATGTAAAATCCTTGTATCTGCTGATTTCGGACTTATCCAAATCCGTAAAAAGTATGGTATTCTTAACGTGCGTGGAATTGTCGGGTTCATCACCTCTGCGGTCGTATTCCTCGGTAATCTCCACCTCCGTGAGCCTTGAAAGGTCGATAGTTTCCTTTTTCAATTCAAAGAAAAGGTCGGTAACATCTGCCATTCCAACTGTGTCAACGAAATGTGCGGAGCTGCCCTCTTTATCCTCCAAAACCACCACATCGCTGACCGACAGGCTGCGTCCCTTGAAATCTTCGGGACGGTCGCTGTTAAACTTTTTGAAAATATCTTCAAGAATTCCCTCTTTAAAAGGGAATTTGGTCACATCGGCAATATTGCCGCCGTAAACCTCGTCATAATTTTTCCTATCAAAGGACAGATTAAACCTCGGCATATCGTCCCAGCGTGTAAAGCGGAGATTGTGATACTCCTCCCCATTTTTCAGCTGATAAATCTTGTATGTGGGTTCGTTTTCCTTTTCGGCTCTGTCCTCAATTCCCGACAGGTTTCTGAATGACTTGACCGCATCAAGGAGAGAAGCCGCCTGCTCCTGCATTTCCTCGCTTACATCTTCGGAACTGCGAACATTTTCCAGATAATCTTCAACGGCTGTGAAATTTCCCGTGTAAAGTGCTTTCAGAGTGTTCTGATATTCGTTCAGACCTTTGTTGTAGTCCTCCCACTCATCATAGTTTCCCGATTCAAGTGACAGATAATAGGGCTGTCCCACCTCATTGGGAACGTTGGAGAAAACACGGTTCATATCCCAGATTTCCGAAGCAATTTCATCGGCAATTCTGAATGTCTTTACATCTTCCTTGTCCGCATAAAAATCATCGGACAGATTTTCAAAAATGCTATGCTCATTCTCCCCGTTTTCTTCCATAGGAGGAATTTCCGTGCCGCTGTGGTAAACGGTAATTCCCTGCTCCCACATAATAACAGCAGTATCATCATCAATAGCGGTAAGATTTTCGGGGATTTCAACAGAATTATCTTCTGCTATTTTTCTATCCTCTGCGGTTTCATAAACCTCCACCGCAAAGCCGTTTGAAACGGCACTCCGAATGTCAATCGCAACATCGTCAATATCAACGGCAGTATCGGAATTATCATCGCTCAGCCAAGCTCGCTCAATGGTCTTGTTATTGCTGCTGTAATAGAACATCAGCACATCATCGGGTGTCTGAACTGCAATGCTGTCAATGTCCCTCATATCAATATCAACATCAATTTCGGGAATAACAAGGCGGAATTTTTTGTTTTCAATTTCTTCAAGTGCTTCATTGCCTACCGTTACCATATCATCAAAGTCAAGGCAGGTCAAAGCAACTTCCGTCATTTCTTCAAGGCTGTCATATTTTTCTGTTGTAATCTCCACTCCGTCAAGTGTATAGCTGATTGAAAAGTCCACGAGATTTGCGGTAACGCTGAAATCGTGGTCGGCATCATCTCCGAGGGAAGTATATCCCAGCGGAACATTTTCCAAGTCCTTGTAGGTGTCCTCCGAGGGTTCAGTGCCATACTCTTTTTCAAGAAAATCGTTTATATATTCCTTTGCTTCGGCAAGCAGCTTTTCAGCCTGCCTGCTTTCAAGCATTTCATCGGGAGTTGCAATAACATAGCTGTTTATTTCAAGGTTCGTTGTCTGCGGATGGTTCATTACCGCCTTGAGATTTGCATTGATAAAGTCAATATCACTCGAATATGCCATTTCCGATTCAAGCTCCGAATTGCCTATCATACAGTATTCAACGTATGCTCTTACCTCGTCAGGCTGATTTTTTGCAATATAGTCCTGATATTCCTCCAAGCCGTGAATATCGTCCTTTTCAATGTATTCTCCAACCGCAAATACAAGCTCATTGTTTATGGTAACAACCGAAAATGTCAGGTTATTCTCCCCAAGATTGAGTGCTTCGGCTATCTCGTCAGCAGGAGTATTCTTCTCCTGTGCCGTTCTCAAATTACGCTCAAAATCTTCACATAAGCGTTCTGCCATTGCTGCGTTATTCGTATAGTCAAGCTGTGACAATACTCGATTATTCATCTGTTCAAGGGAATCAAAGGTATCGGTTTTAACGGTTGTACCGTCAAGCCTGTGTCGGATTGAAAATGCTTCAAGGTCAGCTTCCGAATTGTAAGTATGTTTATTAGCTCTGCCCACCGTAAAATGGTCAAGAGTAATGTTTTTCATATTGTCAAAGTATGCAGTTTCTCCGTAAACATCACCCACATAGCCGCTGATAAATTCCTTTGCCTTTTCCAAAGGGTCATTTTCCCTCTGCTGCGAAAGCAAAATTCGGTCTGCCCTGTCCTGCATAACCATAAGCACATCATCATAGCTTTCTGCGGAATCATTCTTCACCCATTCAAGATAGATTTCATCAAGGATATTATCCATTGAAAGAAGTGCGGAAAGCTGTGCTTCCGTAAGGTCGGGTTCTTCATTGGTTATGTATTCGCCTATCTGCTTGCAGGCGGTTACTCTGTATGCGGCTTCGATAATCTCATCAAACGGACGGGATTTCATCTCGGAAATATACGCTTCAAGCTCCGCATTTACCCTCTTTTTAAGCTGTTCAGAGAGGGATAAATCCGCCGTATCATCGAAATGTTCCACCGGCACATCTGCAACAGGTTCGGAGATTACTTCCTCAAAATCCGTAAGGTCAATGCCTTTTTCTTCTGCATACTGCTCCGCATTTTCCCTGCTGTCAAAGACGGGGACGGTCACATTTTCATCAACATAAACATTCTTTTCATCGGCAGTCACGCTGTCAACCTCGGAAATGTAGAACGGCTCGTCCGCTTCGGGAATACTGTCCACACGATATGCAGAGGGGTGAAAAAATTCGCTGCTCGCATCACCGAACATTTCACGGACCATATCCATACTGCGGAAGCCTACAACCTCACCGCTTGCATTGTTGCGGATATTTACAAAACCGTTCGTGTCCGCAAGGCGTTCATAGCCTGCCTTGTAAAGCTCGTTTATGATGTCTGCGTTGCGGATATTATCAATCATACGATTGACCATTTCCGCATTTTTTCTACCGCTTACGGTAATGGTAGCAGAATTTTCAAGTATTCTTCCCGAAAAGCGTATGCTTGCATCTCCCGAAAGGAGATTTGCCACCTGCAAAGCGGTATCGGGGTCGGTATTGATAAAATTTCTGTCCTTTATTTTTGAATACTCGATATTGCCGATAATACGCTGCTTACGCTGTGTATTCTGCGGTGCGGTTTTGTATTCGGCGGCAATGGCAAAGGCTCTCTGCGAATCTGCCTTGCTGACGGTAACAGTATTTCTGTAACCGCCGTATGCTGCGGAAAACATAATGCCCTCCGCTTTCAGCCTTTCCATAACGCTGTGAATGTTCTGTCCGTTAAGGTCGATATATGAACAGCTGTCCTTTATGCTGTTGTAGTATTCCTTGTTTACATATTCGGTCATTTTGCAGTCCTCCTTACGAAAGCATATTCAGAATATCGGTCAGGGTCATATCTTCGGGAATTTTCATAAGGAATTTTGCTATCTCCCGATATGACAGATTTTTCACGGCACAAGCCTTGTCCAGCTCCGCTGCTTCTTCTGCGTGAAGCTCATTTTCGATTTCCTCGATCTGTGCGGAAATATCCTGCGTTTTCTTTTCGGCGGTTTCCTGTGCCAGAACCGCCTTGCCATACTTGTCCTTCAATGCGTTCAGCTTTTCCAGACGCTTGTCGGTTTTGGATTTCTTTTCGGATGTCTTTTCAAAATGTTCCGGTGGAACATCTGCGGTTTCGGGTACGATATTTTCGGTAAAACCTGTTGTTAAATCATTCATCTTGCAACCTCCGCTGTTTTCATAGTTGTTTCGTTTATTTTCTGAATGGCATTATTCGCCCAGCTTTTCACAGCGTTTACCTTATCCTTAAAAGGAACGGTTTTTCTCACTGTAAGCAGCTCGTTAAAATCCTTTACGCCGTAGTGTCTGCACTCGGTAAATACCTTTACCTGTGAGCCAAACCGCCCTGCGAACTTCTCTCCTGCCGTGTCATTATCCACACAAAGAGTTACGGGCATATTCTTTTCAAGGAGCTTTTCCACCACATTCGGTTTCAGTCCTGCCATTGCGACAAACTTGCAGTCGGTCACATCGAGGTGCAGTGACATAAAGCTCATAAGGTCGATTGAACTTTCAAACACAAATGCTTTCTGCGGATTGCCTTTGTCATAAGAAAAATAGCTTTCCGTTGTTCCGGGAGCAACGCCCTTGTAGTTTTTCAGCTTTGAGTGAACCTCACTTTCAATCGCTTCACGGTCAATATTGCTCTCGGATATTTCGGAGATAGCATTGCTTATGAATCCGCAGTCCTTGCAGTCGGCAACAATATTTGCGTTTTTCTCATAAACATACCCTGCAAATTTCACGTCCGCATTTTTCAGCTTTCGGTCAAGAAGCTCCGCTATGTACGGCTCTGTGGGAATAACCTTTCGGTCGGAAAAATCCGAATATTTTGAATTTCCCACTGTATAGCTCTTTCCGCCTGTTCCGTGTATCTCCGCACCGCAGAGCTTGCCGTTCTCCCTATGAAGAAAAACGGCATTGCCCTTTGTGTCCTGAAAGAGAACTCCTGCACGGATAAAAGCATTTACAACTTCGGGATTTATGTATCGTGTTTTCGTAAGATAGCTGTACGCTTTCCTGTTATCAGCACCCTTTTCGGGCATTTCAAATTCGGGTTTGGGTTCGGGGTTCGGCACGTTTTTCGTTTGAACATATCGTGGTGTTGATGTATGTCCTGTCTTTCCATCACCTCTGCCCTGTTCACCGTCAAGTGCAGTCTGCACAGCTTCCTTAAACGGCATATCCAGTACCTTCATCAGACAGCTCACAAGTCCAATGCCGCCTGTCTGCTGTGAATGAACGTAAAACTGATTGGGGACAACCGTATCCTTAACATAAAAGCCGCCAAAGCCTGCGATATGGGTTTCGGAGCGAATCTGCTTGCAGTTATACCCTGCCGAACGAAAATACTCGGAAATACTTCGCTCATTTGCACGCTTTATCTGTTCTTCCGTGTAAAACATCATCTCGCCACCTCGTCCCTTTTCAGACTTGCTTCCTTTACCTTTTCGATTGTCTTTTCCGCCCATTCTTTCATAGCGGCAACCTTTTCCGCAAAGGTGTTTCCCTTTGTCTGATTGTCGGTCGTGTAATAAGGCAATTCTTTCGGAAAAACTGCTGTTATATCCGCCACCGCCTTATCAAGAGGAATATTTGCGGTAAAATCATTGCTGTATGCCGTAAGTGTGTTTTCATCAATATTTATCTCAACGGCAAGCGTGTTCCTGCTCTGATTCTCACTTGCAAAATCCGCTTCGGAAATATGCTCTCCTGCCATATCCGATATAGCCTTAAACGGCTTATCCTCGGCACAGCAAAGAAGAATATCCTCAATAGGCTTGTCCGTTTTCATATATTCAACGCAGCCGTTCTGTTCAACGGAAATGAGCGTTTCGGGAGTTGCAGCCGACATAACATCAAAAATATTTTCTCCCTGTGTGCGGTTATCCTGCTCAAGGTCGGTCAAATTCGTTTCGGCAACAGTCACAGCATTTTTCTTTTCCGAAAACTCCTCCGCCTTATCCGCAATAAAATCCGCAAGAGCCGATATATCGGGCATATTTTCGGAAGTCTGCACCGCATAAGTTCGGAGTGCATCAATAATATCCGAAAGTCCCTGTTCTTCCGTGGGATTTGCAAAGCTGTCGGAAATCATTTCTTCAATGCCCTTTATGGCATCGGGAGCTTCCAGTCCCTCTGCCTTTACAAAAACCTCTGCCGTTTTCATCGCAAGATAGGAAACATAGTTCTGCTCGTCTGCACATACTACCTTGTTTCTGCCTGTTTCCTTTGCGGTATATGCCGCCGCATCTGCCGTCTTGTACGCCGTATCGAAAAGTGTTTCCGCATTTTCCTTTGTAAAGGGAACATCGGGTTTCATTTCGTGTATGCCGATTGAAATGCTTACCGAAACATCGTGAACACCCTTGTCCTTGCCCTCAACCGTATTAACGATTCCCTCAACATTTCTGCGGAGAGTTTCAGCCATATCAATAGCCTGTTCGGGAGTATCGGTTATGAGGACCGTAACCATTTCCTCACCGCCGATTCGGAAACAACTGCTTGCACCCTCCTTTGCAATATCCTTTATGGCATCGGCTGTGCTTTGGAGAATAATATCTCCTGCCGTGTGTCCGTATGTATCGTTTACCGATTTGAAGTGGTCAATATCACTCATAAGGATATTTACGCTCTTGCCCTCTGACATTGCCTTGACAACAGTATTCACAAGGTATTCGTCAAGTCCCTGTCGGTTATACATCTGTGTCAGACGGTCGGTAATTCTTCCTTGATGCTCGTATTCCTTCAAAAGTCCAAGCTGCATACCGCCCACAAGAGATCCGCCCTTTGCAAACACTCGGTCAATATCGAATTTGCACTCATTATCCCTGTTTTCCGTTACAACAACGCCCAGCGATCTGCCGTTTTCCGCAACAAGAGGAATATATGTCTTATCTCCGTTTTCGCTTATTTCCTGACTGTCAAAAACATCTTTAAGGACCTTGTTTTCCTCGCTCGTCTGCCAGCTTCGTCCCTCGTCCTCGGAGAAAAACTTCTTGCTTGCACTGTCCATACAATAGAAAGCCGCATTTTCGCTTCCCGTGATATGCTTTGCCACGCTTTCGGTTTCCATCATCACTTCCTCAACGGTCTGACATTCCGTAAGAGCTGCAATAAAACGGTTGATTACATTGATTTCGTTTCTGAATTCAATGTCATTGTTTTTCAGCTCTGTAACTTCCTCACGGAGAGATACATTTTCTTTTTCAAGAAATTCAAGCCGGCTTAAAATCTCGTTAAGGTCGATTTCTCTTTTTTCTGCCATAGCTATTTACCTCCTCCGTTATATAAGGTAGCTGTCGGAATCCTGCGGATACCTGTCTGCACTGTCAATAGCCTTTTGGAGCGTTTCAACCGTTCCTGCGAAAAGGTCAAAATCACGCCTTGTGATTATCGTCCACTGTGCATCCGTGCCGAACTCCTCACGCTCTTCATCAAGGGTGGAATATGCACCGTCCGAATCGGCAAAATACTTCTCAAAGAAGTCCTTGCTGTGCTGTTTTCCGTCTGTGCCATAGATATTTATAACCGCTGTTTCAAGGGTTTCACGAATTAACACCCTCATTTTTCTTGTCCTCCTGTACACCTGTTTCTCTGCTTGCCTTGAATTTTGCCTGCTGTTCCTTAAAATCCATTTCGCTTTTGGCGTATGATTTCAGCTCGCTTAACTTCTGGAGCATACGGTTTCCGTTCTTTTTAAGCGAATACTGCTCCTCAATCATTCGCCGTGCATAATCACGGTCGCCCTCGGCAATTTTAGCCATTTCCGAATCGGGAACGATAATGCAGTCACCCTTTTTCTGTATAAGCTTTGACCTTGACCATTCCATAACCGTGGTCCAGACATTGTTATAATCAAAAGGAATCCTGCGGAATTTATCGTTATCAAGGAGTATCTTCCTGCCTTTGGCAGAATCATAGAGATACACATATTTCTTTCCGCAGAAGGTTACTTCAATAACGGTTTTATCCGCCGTTTCGTTTTCGGAAATAAACCTGTCCATTGCAGTGTTGATTAAAACCTCATCATCAAGCTGTTCTTCCTTTCCCACATCGGCAAGGCAGATTTCCTTTGTGACATCGTACTTGTCATCAATGATAATTTGCTTGTCAAGGTATTTTGTAGTTCCGTAATCGAACCAGTTCACATCATCACCGCATATATTTCTCTTGCGTGAAATTGCGGAAACTGTGATTTTCAGCTTGTTATTCAGAACATACTCGTCATATTTCCTTGAAAAATTTTCATCAAAGGGTATGCCCTCCGCCTTTGCGTAGGTTATAAATTCCACCGAATACGGCTTGCTGTAAATCTGCTGAATGTAATAAGCGTTTTTCAGATTTACAAGGAAAAGAATATCGGGAAGCTCGTTTGTATTTCCCTTGTTCAGCTCCTCATCAATCTTTTTCTGATTGATGTCACCCGTATTACGCTCGCTTGGGAACACCTCAACCGCACCGCCCCGAATACCGCCCATAGGTTCTTTAACATTTGCAAGAACGGTTAAAAATGCAACATCTTTCACATACACAAAGCCTTTCCGTATTGTTGTATAGGGACCTTCGCAAAGACTTCTCGCCATTTCAAAATTCACCGTCTGAATTTCGGGATGCTTTCTTGATTCAATGGTGCAAAGCAAAATATTTTCGATATACTCACGGCTGACCTGTTCCTTTTCGTCTTTTCCCGATTGCTCTATGACAAAGCTCTCTGCCGATAAAATCTCGTCCTCATATTTTTTTGCATCTCTCGCCAATGAAGCCATCTGTTCAAAACGGATATACCCTGCTCCGAACAGAATAAGGAGATGTGCAAGCGCATTTGAATACGGCTCGCTTGATACAGCATTCTTTTCCTGCTCATTCATACACACAACCTCGGTATCATCGGGGATACGGACACCGCATATCTTCGCAAGAAAGGCACATCGCCAGATATATGGAATTATCAGGTCGTCAGCCGCACAGTATTCATATACTTTTTTCGCAGCAGCGGTTACATTCTCGCTCATTTATTTCCCCTCCGCACGGATATTTATGTACTTTCCCGTATCCTCCATAATGTAGGATTTCCTCACCGTTTCGCCGTTCAGCTTTTTCTTTGTCTTGCGGATAGCACGTCCTGCAATAAGGTCGGCGGCATTTTCGGCAGTTACCGTAATTCCGTTGTACCTGTCCTCTTTCCAAAGGGTAAAGCCGCAGCCTTCTCTGCCCGATTCGCAGTAAAAATTCTTTTTGCCCTCAAAAATCCTCTTTCCGCATCTCGGACAGATTCCGATTGGCTCTTTTCCGGGAGCATTAACAACAGCTCTGCGGCGTTCGGGATTGGTTTCGGTAGCAATAACAGAGGTTACAAAATCCTTTACCTCATTGAAAAACTGCTCTGTGCCAATGTCCTTTTCCTTGACATCGGTAAAAAACTGCTCCCACTCGGCTGTTCTTTCAACGGATTTCACGCTGTCGGGGATTGAAGCTATGAAGTCCCTGCCGAACTTTGTCGATACGATATTTCTGTATAAACGCTCCGCATATCCTGCCTTTATAAGCTCCTCGATAACATCGGCTCTTGTGGCTTCCGTTCCGATCCCCTTTCCCGATACCGCGGATTTGAGAAATTTATCGTCAATGCGGTTATCAATGTTTGCCATAACCGAAAGCAGGCTTGCATCGGTAAAATGCTTAGGCGGCTGAGTTTCAATTTCCTTTACCTTTATATCCTTTGCAATAAAGGAGCTGCCCTGTGCATAGCGTTCATCGGGAGAATTATCCGCACTTTCCTCTTTTTCCGTGTCATAGGCTTTCCAACCCGGTTCAACAGGAATTTCCTTTTTCAGCTTGTAGATAATGCCGTTGCAGGAAAAGGTGTAGTTTGCTTCTTCATACCTGTACGGTTTATCCGCCGCACAAAGCAGACGGTTTACTGCAAGACCGTAAACATTCCTTTCGGTTTCCGAAAGTCCGCTTATCCCCTCGGTTCTCGCTTCGGGAATGATAGCGTGGTGATCGTGTCCGTCCATTCTGCTGTTGTTTATAACCCTGTCATCAAGGTTAAGTCCCTGTGCAATGAGCCTTTCTGCCCTCTCCGCATATTCGGGAATGGCAGCCAGACTGTCAACCGTTCGGATAACGCCGCTTTTCATATCCTCGGAGATATATGTGCAGTCCGTTCTCGGATATGTTATGAGCTTCTTTTCGTAAAGGCTCTGTGCGGCATCAAGTGTCTGCTTTGCCGTGTAGCCGTAAACCTTATTTGCTTCCTGCTGCAATGATGTGAGATTATGCAGAAGCGGTCGGTTCTTCGTTTTGTTCTCTCTGACAGCGGATACAACGGACACATTTCTGCCGTTTGCGTAATTCATCTGTCTTTCCGCTTCTTCACGGCTTTCGTAAACGCTTTCCGATAACGCACCGTTGGGCATTTCAAGGCGGCAGCTAACGCTCTTTTTGAAATTTTCAATTTCATTATCCCTTTGAGCAATAATAGACAGCACGGGCGTTTTCACTCTGCCGATATGATGAGCATAATTGTCAAGAACGCCATACAAACGTGACAGATTCATTCCGATTATCCAGTCTGCCTTCTGTCTTGCAAGCGCCGCCTTGTATTCTCCGTCAAAATCGCTGTCGGGAGGAAGATTTTTCATCTTTTCCCTTATTGCTTCATCGGTCATTGAATTGCACCAAAGGCGTTTTACCGGCTTCTTACAGTTATTGGCTTCATAGATATGACGGAAGATAAGTTCGCCCTCTCGTCCTGCATCGGTGGCACAGATAAGCTCGTCCACCTCGTCAAGGTTTATGAGTTCGGAGATAAGCGAGCGAACATCTGCTGTGTCATTGCCGCCGGGGAATATCCTGAAATCGGGAAACATCGGCAGTTCATCAAGTTTGTATTTCTTTGAAAAGCCGTAATCAGTGGGTTCTCCCAAACCGTAAAGGTGTCCTCTCGCACTGACAACGTAATAGCCGCTGCCTTTGTAGCAATAGGCTGTTCCGTTTCCGTGTATCTTCTCTCTTGCTCCCACAACGTGGGCAAGAATCGCACCTGTTGAGGGCTTCTCGGTTATAATCAGTTTCATAAAATCTTCCTTTCGACATAATAAAATATATTTCTCTTGACTTACACGGTAGAATGTAGTATAATACCATTAAGAGGTGATAACTATGACATTTTTTGAATATCTCTCCGACACTTTCGGTGTAAATGAACCGATTTTTTCATCTGATATTAAATTTGAAAACTACTCAAAGCCGTGGATTGCAAAGCAGCTTGCGGAGCTTTGCGATAACGGCAGTCTTGCTCGTTTTGAACGTGGTATTTACTACATTCCCGTAAAAACTCCTTTCGGCAGTAGCGTTCTCAATCCCAACAAGGTCATTGAACGCAAATATATTATGGATAACGGAAAGGCAAACGGCTTCTATTCGGGACTTACCGCCCTCAACAGGCTCGGTCTGTCCACACAAATGCCAAACACTATTGAGATATGTACCAACAGCGAAAGGACTAAGCTGCGAACCGTAAAGGTCGGAAGCCGTGATGTCACTCTCCGCAGATCCAGAGTAAAAATCACAAATGAAAATCTGAATGTTATCAGCTTTCTTGAACTTATGAATACTATTCCGACAGGATTTTTGGACGATGAACGGAAAAGCATTATCGGAAAATGGGTTCGGGACAACAAAATCACGAAAGATTTAATTCTGAAATACGCTCCCGAATTTCCCGACAAGGCTATGCGAAATCTTGTAGAAAGCGAGGCGGTTTTCTATGTTGCACAATGACAAAGAGCTGTTTGAACAGCTTGTTCTTCGTGCATCAGAATTCCTTGGAATAAAGGCGGAAATCATTGAAAAGGACTATTATGTCACACTTTTTTTGAAAGAGCTTGTTTCCGTAATGCCCGAAGTCATTTTCAAGGGCGGTACTTCTCTTTCAAAATGCTATCATCTGATTGACCGATTTTCCGAGGATATTGACCTGAACATTGAAACGGAAACCAAGCCATCGGAAAGCAAACGCAAGCTGTTGAAAAGCAGCATTGTGGGTGTAATAGACAAGCTGAATTTCACGCTGACCAATCCCGATAATGTAAAGAGCCGCCGTGAATACAACCGATATATCATTGACTATCCCTCTGTCCTCGGTGCAGCCTATCTCAAAGAAATGCTTATCGTGGAAACAGCTGTTTATCAGAGGGCATACCCTACCGTAAGGAAACAGGCAGGAAGTCTGATTTATGATTATCTTTCCGCAAATGGTTTCTCTGATTTTGCAAAGCAGTATGACTTAGAACCTTTTGAGCTGAATGTACAGGCGGCTGAACGTACAATGATTGACAAGCTCTATGCTCTTGCCGATTATTACCTTACAGGGACAATAGCAGAACATTCCCGTCACATTTATGACATTTACAAACTTCTGTCTGTTGTGGAAATCAACAATGAACTGAAATCTCTTGCGGTAAGTGTTGCAGATGAACGCCGTCCTCACAGCAGAAGCCTTTCCGTGCAGGAAGGTGTCAGCGTTAAGAATATTCTTCGTGAAATCATTGACAACAGGGTTTATGAAGAAGACTACAACACCATTACAGAGGCCTTACTTTTCGAGCCTGTGTCCTATGAAAAAGCTGTTTGTGCGTTGGAAACAATTCTTTCAAGTGACTTATTTGATTGATTCACAATCCGTCCTTCGGGGCGGATTTATTTCTTTATCTTCCCACCGCTGTCTTTCAACCTTACGGAGTTACGCCATTTTACAATTCCCAAAGCTGCGGTCAGACCGCCGAACACAAAGAAATGAAGCTTACTGTCATTCCAGAATTCCTGCAAGAAGCCGACTTCTTCCGTCTGTTCCTCTGTTATTGCCGTGGGAGGAAGCTCTTTGCTGTCCTCCCACTCTCGCCACTCGTTCACCGCAAAAGCAATAACAATAAGAGATACGATAATAACCGCATATCTGAAATTCTTTTCCGCTTTGCACTTTTCGATAAATTTTCCGAAAAGCTTTTTAAGTTTCTTCACTTGCTCCCTCCTCTCCGATTGGTGTATCTATCTCCCAGATGTCCGCACCGCTTAACTCACCGTCAATGAGCTTTTGGTAAAACTCCTGTGCCTTGGAATTATCCGCAGCACCGAACTTTCTGAAATCTCCCTCATCAATATCCAGTTCCTTTTTGAACATATCAATGTAGGAATCAATAAGCTTCTGTGCCTGTTCCGTATCAATGCCGTTTTCCTCCGCACCCGTCAGATCGATTACCTTTTCAAGCAGTTCATCTGCGTCAGGGCAAGCACCTATTTCTCCTGTGAGATTATCGTGATCGCTGTCGCAGTAGTATTCCCAAAAGTATCCCGAATCGGTCTGTATCATTCTGCGTTTGCAGTTCATTCCCGTGCAGGGGTTATCGTGAGTGACCTCCGTTGTTATTGGGATATACTCTGTCTTTTCAAAAAAGTCCATTATATCCTGCGGAGTAATGTTAAGCTGCATTTCTTCATCATCGGCATCGGGATTTTCTTCATCGGGATTCATTGTTATTAGAGATTTGTACAGTGCCACATACGCAAGCATTTCCTCTGCGGATAAATCGCTGTTTATCTCCGTGTTTCCAAAATAATTTGTTCCCACAACAGGCTTTCCGCTGAATTCGGTCGCATCGTCAACGCCATTGCTCGAATAGCCCACTTCAACCTCATAATGCTGTCTATGCTCATTGGGCGATAATTCGTCCTCAAGGGACTGTATAAGCTCAGTATATTCGGCAAGAGCCGCTTCTCGTGCATTTGCAAGTGCCTGTCTGATTGCTTCTCCCATTGCATTGCTGATTGCCATAGCAGCCTGCGGATTGGGTGCTTGGTCTATAAGCGGCTGATACTGTGCCTGTATCTCCGCAATTAAGTCCTGACAGTAATCTGCAAAGAACGTCCCGAAATCAAGTCCGGCACTTTCGTAAACATATACACCGCCATACCAATCGCCATAGTTCAGATAGTAATACGCCTGTGCCACATCAAGGTAGTTTTTCACCATAAGGGTATAGCCGTCTATTATCTCTGCCTTGGATTCAGCATTATGTTCGGTGGGAAGTCCCGTGTTCGGGTCATTATCCTCTCCTGCAAGGGAATATGAGAAGGGAGAAAGCCAGCCGAAAAATGCGGAAATGAGGATATATACAAGCACGGCAAGGAAAACCGGGAGAACGATAGCTCCTGCACCGCCGCCCAGAATGAGGGAAACGGCTTTCTTTTTCAAAGCACCCTTGACCGCACCGCCTTTAACTGCGGTATTTACGATACTTCCCTCAATCTTTTTGTTTTCCTTGAAGAAAATATCCTTACGCCTGTTTCTTATCTTCTTTGACTTCTGTTCCTTGGCGTATTCCTGTTTTTCCTCCCTGAGTTTATGACTGTTCCCGACCTTAGAGCTTCCCTGCTTTTCGCCGTCAGCTTCATTGCTTCGGCAGGATTTGTCATTGGTATTTTTGATTTTTTCATCTTTATCCTTTTCAACCTTGTCTTTATGATTACTGCCTATACCAAAACGGTTGCCGTGGTTTTCCATACGCTCGTCAACACGCTTTTTCTTTTTTAAATCGGTTTCGGCAAGTTTTTTTACCATTTTCTTGGCTTCAACGGCAGCCAGCGTTACCGAAACATCAAGCACGGCAGAGCCTGCGGAATCGGAGCTTTGCAATGTTTGTGAAACATTCTGCACATTGCTGATTGCTTTCTGAGTTTCAGCACTTACCGCAGAACCGCCTACATTTGGAACAATACTGCCTTTCTGCTTTTTGGCAAATTCGCCGTATGCCTTTTTCGCCCGATATGCCCTTACCTCGCCGTTGTATGTATCAAATACCGCCTTGTCGGAGTTGCCGAGATATGTGCTTGTGGGGGATTTTTCCTCGGTTTCTTCAAGATGTTCCACCGGAACATCTGCAATATTTTTCTCTGTCTGCTCCAAATGTTCCAGTGGAACATCTTCGGTTTCGGCAACAACGGTCGCACGGTTAAGCCTGATAGCTTCGGCATTTTTCTGTTCGATAAAGGCTGCTCGCTTCATTCTTTCAGCCATTTCGGGAGTGATAGCCTTTTTCGCTTCGGGGATAACGCTGTCGGCGGTTTCCGAAAGATATTTTTTCTCATACTCCGAATGGGGTACTGACATCTTATCGTGAGAATGATTTTCGGCATTATCCGAAACATCAATATCGGGAGATATGTCACTTCTTGTGGCAAAAGTTTTTATTTTATCCTTATTCAGCCTGTCCAGATAAGCGGCACGTTTCATTCTCTCCGCTATTTCGGGAGTAATTGTCTTAGATACTGAAACTGAGTTTTCGGAGTTTGCGAAAATACCGCTATGCTCCGTATTTTCCGATGTTTTACCCTCGTTTTTTCTATCCCGATTGCTATGGTTATTGCGATTCGTGCCGTAAAGCATCTTCCGCATAGTTTCGGAGCGTTTGGGCGTTTGTGGGGTACTCTCTGACTTTTTGGGATTTTTTCCGATATGTCCGTGAATATCGGCTCTCTCCATTTTCTGAACCGATACAACACGATATTTTTTATGTTTCTGTGCGGAGTAGGCAGCCACCTTTCCCCTTTTCTTATCAAAAGAAGAAAGGGAGTGTTCTTCGACAGCCTGACCTTTCGCTTTATCAATCGTTGCCATAAACATCTCCCTTTCCTTGTTATGCAGTTTCCGTTTCGCCCTCGTTCATCATCTTCATAGTTTCCGAGAAGTTTGTACTCATCAGGCTGTAAAGCGTGGTATCCTTGGGGAACTCGTCATAGAACGGTATTTTTGTTTTTCCGCCTAAAATGAGAAGTCCGTGTCCTGCCGGAACATCGTTTACAAACTGAATTTCGCTGTCATTTATATTCAGCACGTCCTGCAGCTTCGCCGCATCTGTGGGATTCTGCTTCAAAAGAACGATAAACTCGGAGTTTGCAAGCATATTTCTCGACTTGTAGTCCTTCAGCAAATCGTCCACGTTCTGCGTAATGCCCGACAGAATACCGCCGTACTTTCTTGCACGTTTCCAAAGCATCTGCAAGTAATCAAGGGAATATTCATCGGCAAAAAGCAAGTGTGCCTCATCAATGAAAATATAGGTCTTTCTGCCCTTTTCCTTGTTTTCCGCAAGACGGTTCCAGATGTAGTCAAGGATAAGAAGCATTGACTGCGTTTTCAGATTGCCGTTAAGGTCACGAATATCGTATGCGATAAAACGATTCTTGGTATCAACGTTTGTAAGGTTGTTGAAATACTTTGCCGAGCCGTTTACATACATATCAATGGTGATAATCAGCTTGTCCTTCATTTCCTGCGATACGTTCTCGGTTTCCTCCTTCATACATTCGAGGAACGTTCCCAGAGTCGGCATATCGGCAGGGTCAAGAGTTTTCAGAACGCCCGACTTTGCGTATGCTTTCTGCACACAGCGGTCAACAAAGGATTTTTCCTGTGCGTTAAGCGGATGCTTTGAATCCATACAAGAGATAAAGGAAGTTACAAGCTGACACTTGTCGGCAATTATATCCACTTCAGGGTCATCAAGCAGACGGAAATCAAAATCGAAAAGGTTGATATGATTCTTTGAGCCGTTGGAGAAACGTACAACCTCACCGCCGAAGGCTTCCGCAAGTTTCCAATATTCTCGTTCGGGGTCGATAACAAGCACATCGGCATTTTCATCTCCGAGAATGATGTTTGTAATCTCCGTCTTTACCTTGAAGGATTTGCCGCCGCCCGATGCAGCCAGATAGAAGCCTGACGGATTGATAAGTCCCGTTACACGGTCGAAAAGAATGAGGTTATGGGAAAGCACGTTCATACCGTAATATATTGAATGTGCCATCTGCACCTCACGAACATTGAACGGCATAAAAATAGCAACCGATTCCGAGGGCATCGTGCGGAGATATTCAAACTTTCGCTGATAACCCACAGGCAGACAGTCGCACATACCGTGTTCCTGCTCCCAAGCCATTTCGCCCTTGATACAGCCGGAACGTTTAAGTGTGCTTTCGATAACCTCAACGCTTTCGTTCAGCTCCTCAAAAGATTTTGCCTTAACAAGTATCTGCGTGTTTACCATAAACAGCTTTTGGTCTTTAACCGTTATCTTATCGAAAACCGATACCATAGCATCACGCTGATTCTTTATTCTCTGCGGCATCTGTGATGAGAAATTGCCGTGCTGAGCCGCCTTTACCTCACGCTTTGCCATATCCGTATCAACAGCTGTTATCTGTCGCTGAACCAGCTTTCTCGCCTCGGCGCTGTCGTAGGTTTCGATATTGGTAGTTACCATAATTTCAATGCCCGTACCCAAAAGGCCTGTAAGAATATCCGAGGTTGCCGCACTTGGGTATTCACGGATATACAGTGTCTTTGCGTAGGTGTCATTAAACATAAAGTAGTCTTTCTTGAAATCGAAATAGTCGGGCGCACAGGCAAGTTTTTCCCTGCCCTTTGCGTAATCTGAACTGTCGAAATCGGGAACAGGCATATCGTCAGAACCAATGAAAAAGTCCTTGAGCATTTCAATTCTCTCTTTTGAGGTCAATGCCCGAAGTCCCGTGTTTCCGATACGGTTGAAGGTGTTTGTTGCGGTAATATCCAGTGTCTTGAATCTGCGTATTGCAGTTTCCTCATCGGGTGCTTTAATGGTAAGGGTAATGTACATATGCTTCTGAATTGCGTTCTGTCCCTTGCGGATATTTGCTTCAAGGACACGGGTGTTAAATTCGTGACGGAAGTCGAAAAGCTCGTCCGCCTTCTGGTGCATAAGTGTTGCCTTTTTGAATTCCTCCATATTCACACGGCTGTTCCAACAGCAAATCTGACAGTCCACGGAATCGTCCAGAATACCGAGAAACTCTATATATCTTTCAAGGTACATATACTGCTGTTCCTCGTCCGCCAGATTGAAGTTTATATCGTCAAAGGTGTACGCCTTGGAATACATTTTCTTTCCGAGGAAAAATATATCATCGGACAAAACTTTCCTGTAAGGCAAGGTGGAAAGGACCTTTTTGGAGAGATTTTTTCTTTCCTTTTCTCCTCTGCCCTTTTTGGATTTTCTGCTTTTCTTCTTGTCGGGTTTGTTTGCGGCAAGACGGACAGCATCTTTTTCTCTTGCCGACATCGGAGCATTTTCATTTTCCTCCGCAGCAATATTTTTCCGCTTTTTCTTGGTCATTGCCCTTGCACCGAGGGCAAGTCCTGCGGCAGCAATTGGGATCATTACAAGATAGGGATTTGCAAGCAGATTATCCGCTGTGGGTGTTTCCTGCACAGTTTCGGTAATTGCCGCCGTTTCGGTCACACTTTCTGCTGCTGTTGTTACCGTTTCCGCTGTAATCTCTGCTTCGGTCTGCATTTCCGTTATCTTTTCGGTAATCTCCGTAACCGCAGGAACAGGCTCGGAAACAACAGCGATTTCCGTCTGTGTCACCTCAACTCCTGCTTCTTCAAGTGAATCTGACACCGCTTCCGCAACAATGCTTGAAATGATAGCATCGGAATTTTCAGTATTTTCGGGTACGCTTGTTTCGGCAGGATTTTCAAGATGTTCCGGTGGAACATCTGAGGGAATATCGACTTCGGTTGTAGTTTCCGAAATTGAATTTACAGATGATTCGCTTTGAACACTCTCCGTTTCTGTGGGTGCTGTCTGCTCCCCCAAATCAAGGGTGCTTACAGCCGTTTTCTGCATCTCGGTTACTGTTGTAACTGCATTTTCTTCCATACTCTCACTCCTCCCATTACCTTACTCTGAGCTGCAAACCGCTGAACGAGAAATACGCTTCGTCAGCCATATTTGCAATACGCTGATTTATCGTGCATAAGGCTTCACGGTAAATGCTGTCGGTAACATCGAATGGTGCAGGGGCAAATCCCGTTTCAGCGGAAATGATAACAAGTGTTCCTCCGCTGCTTTTTACCTCGCTCATAAGGACATTGATTGACAGCAAAAGCTCATTAACAAAAGCGGTCATTTCACGCTCGGAAACACTGACACTCGCCGCAAATTTTTCCATTGTTTTTCTGTAAATCCAGTCGGCAAGATTGTCAAGAACAAAGCATCTGTATTCCTTGTAATTGACGGGTGTTTTATCAACGCTGAAATTGCGGATAATATCCCATCTGAAATCTTTGCTCCGCTCGTTATAGATAATGCGGTTCAGCGTCTTATCGTCCATATCCCTGCCCGTGCAGAGATACTGCACTCTGTCAAGGTTGGAAAACTGCGATACCGCAAATCTCGACTTGCCGCTCATAGCGCTTCCCGTTACAAAAATCATTTTTCCGTTATTCATTGGTCTTTCTTCTCCTTTTCGATTTCTTTTCCGCCGCACGTTCCCTTTCGGCTTCCGAAAGACGGATTTTTCTCACCTCGTCAAAAATTTCTATCTCATCGGGAAGATATTTCATTCCCCTGCGCTGATTACCGAAATAGAACTCAAACACCGTTGCGGCTATCTTTTCAAAGGGCATACCGTTATACCGCATAAATCCAACGGCAGCCAAAGGCGCAACCTCAAGGATAACGATATACACAAGAACATCGGTGGGAATGAACTTGCTTCCGATAAGGAATGTAATCACCGCAAGAGCTATCATCGCAACACCGCAGACAAACTGCCTTATGGTGAGTCCGAAAAAGAACTGCTCCTTGTACTCTGTAACGTCCTGCGGAATATCTGCTTTTATCATCAAATCACCTCTTTCAAACCGTTCAGAATGTGGCTGATAACCTCAACGGTCCAGCCGTTTCCGATACATTTATATCGCTGTGTTTTGGATATTCCTGCCGTATAATCATCGGGCAGAGTTTGCAATCTCTCCGCTTCGATTGGCGTGAGCTTGCGGATTATGTAGTCGCCGTCAGGCAAATCAATCTTATACAGACCTGTTTTTGCACCCTGACCGCCACCGTTTGCGGATAAGGTAACGGACTTTCCTCTGACCGAATATATCCGCTGTCCCTGTCCGCCCCTGCCGTATTCTCCCACACGGACAGGCACGGCAACCGCAGTTGTTCCGCCCTTGAATCCGTCATTGGTAAGAATGGTTGCTTCGCCGTATTTATAGTACCCTGCCATAAATGTTCGTGCTTTCTCACCGTTGTTATTGAATGTGTTTATGGGAACGGCAACCATTGAATCCTTTTGCACGGTAGTAAGGCAGTTGCTTTTCCCGTCCTTTCGTGCTTCTATATGCTGCTCTGTTCCGCCCTCGCATTTAACATTTCTCTTTCCGCTTTCGATATATCTCCCTCGCTGAGCAACGCTGACAGGCTCGGCTATCATACTTCGCTGGCTTCTTTGGAGCGTGTTCCAAAGCACAGCTCCGTCATAGCTTGCGGTCATACAGTAGCTTTTGTCCTGCCACGGCATTCCGCTTTGCAGAATATCTTTAAGCAAAATTCCACGATCCGTGGGCTGCGATACATCAGGGATATTGGTCCAGTAGCAGCGTTTCCGCTGTTGGGCTGAAACTAATGCGGAATTTATCATAATAGGCTCTACGCCTAACTGTGAGGAAATGAACGCCTTGATGTCCTTGTGAATACTGTTGTTGTTTTCATACAGAAAATATCTGCACCCACTTTCACGCAAAGCTCTGACATATTCCATAAACAGCTTTCCGCCCATTCCGTCCGGCGTAACCTCACGATTGGTTTTGGCGATGCTCCAATAGGTGCAGGGCGAACCGCCGATTAAAAGGTCGTAGCCTTTGAATTTGGTAAAATCCCCGTCAAACACATCTCCGTGATGAACTATCTGCGGATAATTTTTCTCGGATATTTTTATGGCATATTTGTCAATTTCAAAGGCATCATATCTTTCAACTGACATTCCTGCACGTTCTAATGCTACCATTCCGCAGGAAATTCCGTCATATAGGCTCAATACTTTCATCATCAGCCACCTAACGCTCTCTTGGTAATTTCGCTTGACTTGGCAACGGTTATCGCTAGCATTACAACGGAAAGAACAGGCGTTGCATACTTGAAAATGTGCATTAAAAGTCCTGCTCCGTCCAGTCCCGATGAAAAGTCAATTACAAGTGACGATGAAATGAGCGAGTACGCATTGAAGCAGATTGCAAGCACTCCCCACTGCATTGATACCGCCGCAAAATTCTTTATGAAGGCAATGCCTGTGGAACGTGCCTGTGAATTTACAAGCGTTGCAAGCGCCACTGGAGAAATGGCGGTAAGTATTGCCGTTTCAAATACCGTACCCAACACCGATACCACGATAAGGGAGAACATCACAAACATCAGAATTATGATGATGACGTACAAAAGCGTTAGGATAATGTAGTTTATATCCAATAAACCGCCCTCAAGAGGCGTACCCTGATTCATTGCATTTCCGAATGATGCTCCTATTCCTGCAAAAGCTCCCGAAAAATCCACTTCGCTCCGAAGCAGTCCCGAAACAAGTCCTATCACGTTATCCACGTTCTGCACTATCAAGGCACTTACCACCAGCTTCATCGCAACTCGGATAGCACCCTCGATACCGCCGTTAAAGTCGATACTTGCGCAGTAGGTAAAGGCTTCCATACAGAAAAACAGCGTTAAAAGTGCCGTTCCTGCGCCCTCGAAAACGCTGATAGCCGTTCCTGCCTGACTGACAATATCAAAGCCTGCTATGGTCTGTAATACCGCAGCAAAGCCATCGGCTTCCGTCTGCAAGAGGTTCTGCGCTTCTTCAAAAGCCACTTCAAAAAAGCTCGGCTCTGCCATAAAGCTCCTCCTTTCACATTCGGCAGGGACAGATTATTACAAGCCTGTCCCTGCCTTTTTCTTCTGTCCGATTCTTTGTATCAGCCGCCGATGGAAAGAGAAGCAGGAATAATAGCACCTACCGCCGCAATAATCGCACCGCCGATAAGGGTCTGAAAGCCTCTTGTCTTACCGTCTGCGTTATCGTCCTTGAAGCCGACACCTGTCTGAATGCCGCCGACCACGGCAACAAGCGAACCGAGGGCAATAACACCGGGACCGAGAACGCCCATAATGGCATCAATCATTCCCTGCGCATCTGCGCCCTCCGCACTTGCGGTAATGGTGCAGGCTGAAACTGCCATAGGAACAACAAGCGCCGCCTTGCCGAGCCTTGTGTTCATCGCTCTGCCTGTTGCATTGGCTGCGGCAAGCATTGCCCTTGCTCCAAGCTCCGCTGTCTTTGCCTGAATGCTGTCGATTGTTTTTGTGATATTCATCTCACAAATCCTCCTTTAAAATTGAAAAGTTAAAATATATATCTAAAGCCGTTCGGTTTTCACGCACTCTTTTTTCTCATATCAAATTGCTTTTCTGCCGAACCGAACAGCTTTGATAAACAAAAAAAGAGAGCCAAAAAACAGATGTAAAACCTGTTTCTTAGCTCTCATTCGCTGTTCCGTCCCTCTCATTCGGGACGCCGTTATTCAGTTGTATTTTCTTCCTTATCGGTGCGGAAAACCAGTTTTCTTTTTGATTCATAAATCAGATAGCCTGTTTTTCTCGGCTCTAAAACTATCTCCGATTTCCGTTCCATAAGTTTGTTTATCGCATCTATCTCACCTTTAGTGAGCTTCTTTGTTTCCTCCATATTACATAAATGCAGGAGGTTCGCAGGGCTTGTATCCGCTTATTGCAATACGGTCGGTATCAACGATAAGCAGCATAAGGTTACTGTTTCCCACGGTCATAAAACAGCGGTCACGCATTACCCGTCTGACATTCTCGCTTTCGGGATAGCAGGCAATAAGTACCTTGCTTGTTCCTGCCGTGTTGGGGTGGAGCTTTGCCGCCGAGATTATGGCATCAAGCGTTATGGATATATCAGAGCAGCTTTCGGAATGAACCTTTAAATCATCAATGTACATAAGATTGGGGAGCATAAAGCCGTCTGCACTGTAATTGAAGCCTGCAAGGTCAAGCATATTGAAAAGCTCCGCATATTCATCGGAAACATTGCCGATAACCTTTGCAATATTGCTGATAAAGTAGCAGATGTCCTCGGCACAGAAGTCGGTCATTTCAACCCTTGCAATTTCCTGTCTGCGGTCATCATCAAGAAGTCTGAGCTTTGATTTTCTCATAAAGGCTTCGATATTTTCATCGAAAATATCCTCAAACTCTCCTGCAAGCACACGCTTTGCAAACTCGTTTTTGGTAACGCCTTTTGCAAGGTATTCGTTCTGAATATCATTCACGATTTCTTCCACAGCAGAATCCTTTTCAATTCTGAGGATTGCCTTGACATTTCTTTTCATTTCCATAGTTTTGTTCTCCTTTGATTTAAATTATGCAATACTGTACAGCTCCGTACAGCATTCCAGCCTTTGGCGTATTTCGTATGGTATATCCTCCATTATGCTGACAGGCGGCTCTATTTCCGCACCGTCCGCATCTGAGGTTACAAAACGCAGCTTTATGCTGTTTATCTCCTCCCCGGCTTCCGAAACAAGGAACTCCGAAAAGTCTATATATTCGACTTCGGGGAGCGTTTCAACATAACGGTCAAGATAATAGATATACGGATTATCCGACTTTGTTTCGCCCTTTTCCGTATCGGGCTGCCAATCCTCCCCAAGCTCTCTGTATCTCGGATGCTCGGAAAGATTGAATTTATTGGTGAAGAACGGGTAAAGTCCTCGCACCATAACAATGCAGTTGTTGTTATCCATAGTGGTCAGCTCGTCAATGGTGGCAAGCTCTCTGCCGAGAATAGCATTGTTGTATGACGAACTGCCCTGCTTTCCCTTTGTCTGATTTATGGATAACTGGTCAATGGTTTCCTTGCCCAGCTCCTTTGACAGATACTCATTGGTAAACTGGTCTTTGCCGCCGAGATATATGAGCGTATCGCAGTTTCCGGGAAGCTCCTCCCAAGATTTTTCATACATTCTTTTCAGCTGTGAGAGATTTTGCAGGATAACCTGTGCGGAAATCTCAAACTTTCGGCAGGTGGCAAGTATTTTTTCAAATTCGGGAATTTTACCAACGTTTGCGAACTCATCGCAGATAAACCGAACGTGGCAAGGCAGTCTGCCGTGATAGTGATTTATTGCTCTATCATAGAGGGTATCGAAAAGCTGTGTGTACATCATTGCCGCCAAAAAGTTATATGTTGTGTCCGTTGACGGAATAACGATAAACAGGGCGGTCGGTTTATCTCCCAAGGTTTCAAGGTGAATATTGTCCGTATGCGTAAGGTCACGCACGTTTTCCAGCTTGAAATACTGGAGCTTTGTGGTGGTGGAAATTAAAATGCTTTGCATTGTCTTTCCTGCCGCCTGTTTGAATTCCTCATAATACTGAACGGAAAGAGCCTTCGGTGCTTTCTCCTTACGCTTATCGAACATCAGGTCAAGCTCTGATTTTTCTTCTTCCTTGCCCTCGATAACCTTTGCTTTATGTATCAAATCCAATACTCCTGCAAAGTTCTGTTCCTCCTCCGTTCCCGTTTCTATGAGCAGAAAGGAAAGTGCCGATAACAGCAGACGTGTGGCATCGTCCCAGAAAGGATCGCCGGAGTTTCCCTCACCCTTTGTGTTGGTCATAAAAACGTTTATCATTTTTATGACATTATTGCTGTTTATCTTGCCCGTGCTGTCACGGAGATAGTGAAAAGGGTTGTAGTTGGAGCTGTGCTTCATATCGTTCAGATTGAACACCTTTATCTCATAGCCGTGATTTATCAGCATCTTTCCGCAGGATTCCACCAACTCACCCGATGGGTCTGTTACAACAAAGGATGTGTTGCATTGCAGTAAATTCGGCTTAACGAAAAATCTCGATTTTCCCGTTCCCGAACCGCCGAGAATAATCTGATTAAGATTAAGCATCGGCTTTATCTTCTCCGCTTCCCTGCTCCTGCCCGTAACATCTTTTATTGATATTTCCGTGCTGTTAAGCTCTGCGAATTTATTTTTCTTCGGTTTTGCCTTGCCCTTTTTCTTTCGGTTCTCCGCTTCTTCCGCCGCTTCGTTCTTCTCTCGCACCTTTCGGTCCAGAACAAGAAAAACATCGCTTGCACAGATAACGTTATTGTAAAAGCCTTTCTTTGTGGTATCGGCAATAATCTCTTTCTCCTGCCTGTTTCCCCACCTTGCAGAACCGTGTTCAACGCCCTTTCGGTGATAACGCTTTCCGTTTCCCACAAGGCGGTACATAACCGCTATCAGACTTGCAAAAAATCCGATTACACAGGCATTTCGTGTCATTCCCGTTCCCTTTACTGCTGCAAGAAAAGCATTGCCCAGATTGTTCGGGGTCATATACTCCCCTATGCTCTCTATGGCTTCAAATATCTGAATATTGCCGTTCTTGTCTGCGGTCATTTCAAGGGTATATCCGAACAGTACGATTACGGGGAAAGCAATTACACAGGCTATGACGATTATATACAGAAGCGTATCTGTTTTCTTTTCGGGGATTCCCATATTAGCAGCCATAGTTAATGCTCCTGCCCTCCCTTGTTCCTGCCGAGGGATACCGCCTTATCCTTAACGGCATTGGACAGCTCCTTGATTTTATCGGCAGCATAGCTTTTCAGCTCGCTGAGCTTCTGTTTATCGGGAGTTTTGCGGTCACGGATATTCTTTTCAAAGGACTTTTTGATTTCATTTGCACCCTTTTCGGAAATACCCATATTTTGCAGAATATCGGTATCAATCCTGTCCATTGGCATCATTGCGGAGCTTCCGTCCTGCTTTGATGTAACCTCAATCATATTTCCCGATACCTGACAAACTCTTGATTCATCGGTTTCCTTGGTCTTTGCATCAGAAATATATCCGTCATTTACAAGCTGTTTCATCGCAACAGCAACGGACACATCATCAATAAGTCCGAAGTCCTCACGCAGGGCCTTTTCAACCTCCGACATTGGCGTATCCTTTTCTATCTGCATATACCGATAGCTTTCGGCATCGTCCTTTATGATAACTGTACTGCCGCCATAGCGGTAATATCCCATATCCGCAAGCTCCGCATTGTGCGTGTCATATCTTTCGGGTTTTACCGTCTGTGATTTTTCCTCGTTAATTTCAAAATCACCCGATATATCCGTTTCACGATAGGATTTCACAACCTTATCGGCAATTTCCTTTGCGGATATTTCCGAATATCCCATCTGTGTCAGCATACTCCGAACCTCACTTACAGGCATCACTGGGATAACAGCGAATTTGTTTGTATTGTTATCCAGAACACAGCACTTTGAACCGCTGTCCTTGGGAATTTCGCCTATACATTCCGCCTTTCCGATAACCGTCTGCGAAAGCTGCGATTGTGCCAGATATTCGCCTATATTGGGAATATCCGCATAGACTATCTCTGTTTTCTCTGCGGCAAATCCGAAAATCTCTTTCTGTTTATCGTTCAGCTCTTTATGTATATCCTCAAGCAGCTTTTGTATCGTTTTGCCGTTCAGACCTCTCTCCCTGAGTGCTGCCGACATCTCCGCACAGCTCCCCATTTTCACGCTGATAAGCTCGTTTTTCTTGGAGTTAAAAAGGTCGATTCTCCGAAGCTCTCCGCCCTGTGTTCCGTATTTATACACGGCGGTATCTTTGTTTATCCTGCGGTTTCGTGTATTGAAATACCCTGCAAGCTCGCTTCCGTTTACGGCTCGTTTCACCTTTCCCGATGAATCGTACACCGGGTACTGCTTATCAAAATCAAGCTCGGATTTCAGCGTTTTGCCACCGTTGATAAGCTCGGCATCTTCTGATTTTATGCGTATATAGTCCTGTCCCTTTGTGTTGGGTACACGCATAAAATATGTATCGGCTGTGTTCAGCTCCTCAATATTCAGCTTAGCCATATCAAGAGTTATGATGTTGTCATACACATCAATGATATATTCCTCGCTCATTTCAAGGCTGTCCTTGTATTCCTGTCTTGCCTTTTCAACCTTTTCGGAAATATCGGTATCATACATAACCGCCACGTTTTCGCCCTGATTCACAAAGGAAACTTCAAGGTTATCTGCTTTTGCGGCTGCATATATTTCTTCTGCTTCGTCCTGCGGCACAACAAAGGCTTCATATCCCAAATCATCAAGAGGTGCGGTCTGTTCATATCGGGTAACATCAATGCCGTCCACCTGCTTTTTGATTTCCTGAGTTTCCTTCAAAGCCTTTGAATACTGCCCTTCAAACTCCTTGGGGACAAAATTCATATACTTATCATCATGATTTTTAAAGGTGACAACGGGAATATCGTGGTCGGTCATCACTCGGCGGACAAGTCCTATATCCTCGGTATCAATAAGGTCTTTTCCGTCCTTTACTGCGATTTTATCGGGATTTTCCTGCAAATCCTTTGCAACGGCGTGTTTAAGTGCCGACTGTATCATATCTATCTGACTTGCAGGGACGGCAAACACGGCATTATTGCTGTCCCCGACCTCAGTTTTAAAGAACGAACCGCCCATTTTCAGCAGATTTTTCTCAACCTCGACTGACTTTTCGGCAGGAACGGTAACGTACTTTATATCAAAGCCTGCCTTTTGGAGCTTCCGAAAATCACTTTTTGACAGCTTACCCAGCTTTATTTTCGGCGGCTTTATTTTCTTTCCTGCCTGATTTCTCTTACGCTCCTCCATTGAGCTGAAAATATCCATCATTCGTTTTAACAGCTCAATGAACGTGGTGCAAGCATCATCTCCTACCATTATTCAGCACTCCCCTCTGTTATGGTTTCGGTTGTGTTTTGCATTTCTGTTTCCAAATGTTCCACTGGAACATTTTCTGTGATAATATCAATAATATCCTCAGAGGTACAGCCGTAAGAATAGGGTGACATATTTATCATTACAGTAACATCGGTATCTGTGGCATCTGCCCAGCCGTTAGGAATGTTCAGAACGGTAAGTCTTTTTATGCCTATGTTATCAACATAAAATGCAGGCTCAAACTCCGCAGCATCAAAATCCGACACGTTATATGTTTTCGGCTTGGTGATACTTTTCAAGAGGTCACGCTGCTTTATTTCAAGCAGCTCGTCCGTGCTTTCGTATGTAACGCCGTACCTTCCTGCGATATTTACTTTCAGAAAATGAGTTGCAAACACAGTCTGACGGTTTTCTCCGTTATCCGCACCGAAAATGCGTTCTTCTTTTTCGGAATATGCTGCCTTGCCGTCCTTATGATTCTTGGCATATCCGATTGAATTTGCGGTATAGCCGAAGTTATGATAGAACTCATCTCGGCTTGTACCCAGCTCCGAATATATCTTATCGGCGGTTGTGTCGTTGTTCCCTGCCCATATTTCAACAAGTTTATCGGGGTTCAGCCGTATGAGGTAAACAGCAGCACCGTCAATCTCCTTATTGATGTTTACTATGTCGGAATAGTATATTTCCCACATATCGGGTGCCAGAAGTCCGTCCTTTTCAAGTCCTATGGTTCTTGCATAATACTGGTATTCGATAAGGTCGGTAAACTCGTCCTCATCGTATATTTCTTTCTCAAACCACAGCCTGACCGCATTAAGCTCTCTTTCCTCTCCCGTAAGCTCCGCTTCATCATCGGCACTTACACAGCCTGTGAGCATCACCATTGCGGCCATTGCAAGGCAAATCATCTTTTTCAGCTTCATTTCACTATCCCCTTCATTCAGCAATTTTGTTTTCGCTGATTTTTATTATATCAAATCGCTGATAATGGGAACTATGAACAGGAGTGCCGAAAACTCCGTAACTGCCGATATTTACGAATTGTTAGTGACAGATAAAGTTTGCTTATGACAGTTCGGGTTAATTCTTTTGTAACGGTTTGTTTGATTTATGGCGTGTCTTAATATTTTGTAAATTAAATATGAATATTTGTTTTGCGAGAAGGTAAAAAAAGAGGACCTATGCTCTGTGCATAAGTCCTTTATATACGCTTAATCTATGTTATCCATAACCTCCGCAAGCATTTCCCGATATTCATTCTTCAAGTATTCGGGTTCTACTATTTTTACCTTTGTTCCGAATTTGAACATCCAGCCCAAAAACGGCTGCGGCTGCTCCGTTTTAATCTTCACGATAATATCAAAATGCTCATCGTCCTGCGGATAGATTGGTACTTCCTTTCCAAAGCGGTCTATAACCGCATTGACAAGAGAGTTATCGAATCGCAGCCTTACTTCTTCCGATTCTCCGCTGAACATTGAAAATGTGGAATTCAGATGCTCGTTAAGCGAAAACCCTGACGGCTTTTTTCTTGCCGCTTCATCAAGTATCTGTATATTATCCATTCGGTCAACACGGAAATTCGATACCGTATCGTACTTATCATAATATGCCACAAGATAATATCTTTCCTCACTCCACGTTAAGGCATACGGTGAACACACCCTTATTCCCTCACGGATAACCGTTTTCTTGTGCAAATCGTAGTCAAACATATTGAATGAGATTTTCTTCTTTTCGGCAATGGCCTTGTGGATTGCATCAAGGCAGTAATATATATGCTCATTGGTTGCTCTCGGACGATTGGGAATATATACCTCACGCTGTATCTGCTTCCCCTCATAGCTGCTTGCCAGCTTTCCTATTTTCTGCAAAAGCTCCTTGGTTTTTTTCTCGGTAAGAAACTTTGACGATGATACCGCATTGGCAATAAGATTAAGCTCCGCAAGCTGAAACTCCCGTCCCACAAGTCGGTAGCCGGATTTCTTTCCTCGTCCAGATATTACATCTATTCCAAAGGCTTCCAGAGCTTTAACATCGTCATATATGGTCTTTCGGTTTGCTGATATTCCGTACTCTGCCAGCTTTTCCTCTATTTCGTTTGCGTTAAGTGAATGTTCCTCATCGGTCTGCTCGTACAAAATTTTCAGCAAATACAACAGCTTCAGTTTTTGATTTCCGGGTCTTGGGTGTTCGTTCACTCAATATTCCTCCCATGCTTTTTCTTATTCTGTAATCTATTATATCACATCGAATGTCCAAAAGTATGGACATTGGGAAATATTTTGAATTTTTATCGCCTATTCAGCGGATTTCGTTCTTTAATTATGTATTATTTGTAAATATATCATTTGAATCTTAATTGTCCGTACTTTCGGACATTGGTTTTGGTATTGTATTATGGGATGAAATACAAAGAATGTTATAACAAAATGCCAAAGATTTACGCCTGATTACTTGATTTTATTGTTAAATTATGATATAATGTAAAAGAATATATCCAGACCGACCATTAGTCATTCGCTTCTCATACATAATATGATGAAGCTAAATTTTGATTTTTTATATTCTGATAATTTTGTATTATCAGAAGTTCGACAATATATTTAGGAGAGGTAGAAATGGTTTCAAACTTTTCTTTTTTAGACAGTCAGTTTCCTGTTCTCAGCAAATTCGGAAAACTTGCTGAGAACTATCTATACAGTGACTCTAACTCTTGCCTTATGAAGCTTGGTATGATTGGTGAAACAATAGTAAATTTGATGTACTGCTATGACAATATTCCTGTTCCGGAGGATAATTCTCAAGTAGCAAAAATAGATTACCTTTACAGAGAAGGACTTTTGACGAACGATTTGACCTCAATACTCCACCAATTAAGAAAAATACGAAATAAGGCTGCACACGATAATTATTCATCTGTTTCGGACGGAGAAAAGTTTTTGCCTATTACATATAGCCTTTGCGAATGGTTTATGCAAACATATGGTGTTGATGGATATAATTATCAAAACAAGCCTTTTGTTATGCCTGCAAAGATTGATACTGCAATTTCTTCTGTTAATGAAAAGCAAATTGAGGATTCAGTATCTAAAGAACTTATAAAAGAAGCTGAAAAGAAAGCATCAGAATCCCCTTCGCAATCTGTTTCTGACAGAAAAAAGAAGGCGGTTCAAGCAAATACTCAAAGAATCAAGACAGAAGCTGAAACACGCCTTCTGATAGATGAACAGTTAAGAAAAGTAGGCTGGGAAGCCGATACAGATAATATCAGATATTCAAAAGGCACAAGACCGTCAAAAGGTCGTAATCTTGCTATTGCCGAATATCCGACAGATTCAAAAATATCACACAAGGGTTATGCCGATTATGCTTTGTTTATCGGTGAAAAGCTTGTTGCAATAGTGGAAGCTAAGTCTATTCATAAAGACATCCCGTCTGTTATTGATTATCAAGGCAAGGACTATCCTCGTAATATTCGCAAAGAAGATGAAAAGTACACCATAGGTAAATGGGGAGAATATAAAGTTCCTTTTACATTTGCAACCAACGGCAGACCTTATCTCGAACAATACAAGCAGAAATCCGGAATATGGTTTCTCGACCTTAGAAATCCAGATAACACACCTATAGCTCTAAAGGGTTGGTTTAGTCCTGACGGCATAGAAGAACTTCTTGAAGCTGATATCCAGTCAACAAATAAAAAACTTGAAGAAATGCCTTATGATTTGTTGACAGATAAAGGTGGACTCAATCTCAGACCTTATCAGCTTAATGCAATCAAAGCAGCTGAAAAAGCAGTTATCGACGGAAAAGAAACAGTATTACTTGCAATGGCAACAGGCACAGGAAAAACAAGAACAATTCTCGGAATGATTTACCGTTTCTTAAAAACAGAACGTTTCCGCAGAATCCTTTTCCTTGTTGACAGAACATCTTTAGGCGAACAGACTTATGATGTTTTCAAAGAAGTCAAAATGGATGAACTTCTTACCATTGATGATATTTACAATATCAAGGGACTTGAAGACAAAACCATTGACAAAGAAACCCGTATTCATATTTCTACTGTGCAAGGAATGGTAAAACGTGTGCTTTATAACACGGGGGAAACTATGCCTGCTGTATCGGACTATGATTTAATCATCGTTGACGAAGCACATAGAGGATATATATTAGACAAAGAAATGACCGATGATGAATCGCTTTATCGTGACCAGAGAGATTATCAGAGTAAATATCGCACTGTAATTGAGTATTTTAATGCAGTAAAAATAGCTTTAACTGCAACTCCTGCTTTACATACCACTGAAATTTTCGGGCAGCCTGTGTTCAAATACACATACAGAGAAGCCGTAATAGAGGGATATTTGATAGACCACGATGCTCCTCATCACATTGAAACAAAACTTAATACGGAAGGTATCCACTACAAGGCAGGAGATACTGTTACTGTATTTGACCCTGTTACGCACGAAATACTAAACGGTGAACTTCTTGAAGATGAACTTGACTTTGATGTTGAGGCGTTTAATAAGAAAGTCATTACAGAATCGTTTAACAGAACTGTATTGACAGAAATATCACAATATATTGACCCTGAAACTCCAAGAGAAAACGGTAAAACGCTCATATATGCAGTAAATGATGACCACGCTGATATGATAGTCAGCATATTAAAAGAGATTTATTCCGAATATGGCGTAGATAATGATGCTATTATGAAAATCACAGGAAGTGTGGCAAATGGTGACAGAAAAAAGATACAAGAAGCTATAAACAGATTTAAAAATGAGGATTTCCCATCGGTTGTAGTTACGGTTGACCTTTTGACAACAGGAATTGATGTACCGTCTATCACAAATCTTGTGTTTATGCGCAGGGTTAAATCAAGAATACTTTTTGAACAAATGCTTGGACGCGCCACAAGATTATGTCCCGAAATTCACAAGACACATTTTGATATTTTTGACCCTGTCGGCGTTTATGATTCTCTTGAGGATGTCAACACGATGAAACCTGTCGTTGCAAATCCATCTGCATCTTTTGAACAGTTGATTGAAGAAATGAAAGCACCAATTGATAGTGATGATGTTCTGCAAAATCAAATAAATCAGATTATTGCCAAGCTGCAGAGAAAAAAGCGTAATATGACCGAAGAAACTATTGAACATTTCAAGGATATAGCAAACGGAAACAATCCGAATGAATATATTGACAAGCTTCAAAAACTTGATGTCAAAGAAGCAAAAAATCGAATATTCGATGACATTGAGCTTTTCAAACTACTCGATAAGAGCCGTGGAAAGCAATTAGGAGTTGTTATTTCCGATAAGGAAGATACATTTATCGGAACAACAAGAGGATATGGCAAATCTGATTCAAAGCCGGAAGATTATCTTGATGAATTTTCAGCATTTATCCACACACACATAAACGAGATAGCAGCATTAAATGTTATTTGCACACGTCCCAAAGACCTTACTCGTGAAAGTCTTAAATCATTAAAACTGGCTCTTGACAGAGAGGGCTTCACCCAGCAGCAGCTTAACACAGCTATTTCGCAGATTACAAACGAAGAAATGGCAGCTGACATTATAAGCATTATCAGAAGATATGCTATTGGTTCGGCTCTTATAAGTCACGAGGAAAGAATTAAAAAGGCTGTTGATAAGCTCAGAAAAGCACACAAATTCAGCAAATTGGAAGATAACTGGATAAAGAGAATGGAGGATTATCTTATGAATGAATCTGTTCTTAACATTCAAGTTTTTGATGAAGATAGCCGTTTTAGGTCACAAGGAGGATTTAGCAGAATCAATAAGGTTTTTTCAAATAATCTTGAAAGCATTATCCTTGAACTAAACACATATCTTTACGATGATGGAGGAAAAGCGGTATGACAACGCAGGAAATTGTATCAAAGCTTTGGAATCTCTGTAATGTTCTCAGAGATGATGGAATTACATATCACCAGTATGTTACAGAACTTACATATATTCTTTTTTTGAAAATGGCAAAGGAAACAGGCTCGGAAACACAGATACCCGAAGAATACAGATGGGACAAACTCACATCCAAAAGCGGTATTGAGCTGAAAAAGTTCTATAAGGAGCTTTTAGACCATCTCGGAGAAAAATGCACAGGCAGAGTGCGTGAAATCTACTCCGGTGCGGCTACAAATATTGATGAACCTAAAAACCTTGAAAAAATTATCACCACAATAGATGGATTAGATTGGTTCTCGGCTCGTGAAGAAGGCCTTGGAAATCTCTATGAGGGATTACTTGAAAAAAATGCGAATGAAAAGAAATCTGGAGCAGGACAGTATTTTACTCCCCGTGTGCTAATTGATGTAATGACAAAGCTTATCAAGCCACAGCCCGGCGAAAGATGCAACGACCCGGCTTGCGGAACTTTCGGATTTATGATTTCTGCAAGTCAGTATGTGCGTGAACAGACCGACAATTTCTTTACTCTCGATGCGGATACAGCACAATTTGAACGTGACGAAGCATTTACAGGCTGTGAACTTGTCCACGATACTCACAGGCTTGCTTTGATGAATGCTATGCTTCACGATATTGACGGCGAAATTATGCTTGGTGATACGCTTTCTAATATTGGAAAGCGTATGAAAAACTATGATGTTGTACTGACCAATCCGCCTTTTGGCACAAAGAAAGGCGGAGAACGTGCAACCCGTGATGACCTGACTTATACGACAAGCAACAAACAGCTGAATTTTTTGCAGCATATCTATCGTAGTTTAAAGACTAACGGCACTGCCCGTGCCGCCGTTGTTCTCCCCGATAACGTGCTTTTTGCTGACGGTGACGGTGAAAAAATACGCCGTGACCTTATGGAAAAATGTAATCTTCATACCATTCTAAGACTGCCGACAGGAATTTTCTATGCTCAGGGGGTAAAAACCAACGTACTTTTCTTTACAAGGGGAACTTCCGATAAGAATAACACTAAAGAAGTATGGATTTATGACCTGCGCTCTAATATGCCGTCATTTGGCAAGACAAATCCGCTTAAATCCGAGCATTTTAATGAGTTTGTTGAGTGCTACAAGGACGGAAATCTTGGCGAGCGTGTGGAAACATACAGTGAAGAAAATCCAAACGGCAGATGGCGTAAATTCAGCTATGAGGATATTCTTGCAAGAGATAAAACAAGTCTTGATATTACTTGGATAAAAAGCGATAATGCAGTAGATGAGCGTACATTGTCTGAACTAATTTACGAAATCAAGGAAAAATCCACAAATATTGCTACTGCTGTTTCGACTTTGGAAGAATTGATTGGCGAGGTTGATGAATAATGGATACAAAAGCATTAAGGCAGAAAATACTTGACCTTGCTATCAGAGGTAAGCTTGTACCGCAAGACCCGAATGACGAGCCTGCATCGGTTCTTTTGGAACGTATTCGTGCCGAAAAGCAGCAGATGGTTAAAGACGGAAAGCTGAAAGCAAAGGACATCAAGAATGATACTGTTATCTTCAAGGGTGAGGATAATTTGCATTATGAGAAGTTACCCGACGGAAGCGTGAAATGTATTGAAGATGAGATTCCTTTTGAGCTGCCGCAGTGGTGGGAGTGGACATTTCTTTCCAATATCGTTTGTGTTTTGAATGGAGATAGAGGACAAAATTATCCTGCTAAAAACAAATTACAGAACGAAGGTATTCCCTTTGTGAGTGCATCTAACATTGAAGATGGTGTCGTGTCCGCAGATGGTCTTCTCTGCTTATCTGATGCTCAGTATAATGCACTTGGAGCAGGCAAACTCGTTTCAGGTGATATCGTCTATTGTATCCGTGGATCATTGGGTAAGTGCGGATTATTCACTATGGAAAAGGGTGCAATCGCTTCTTCTTTGGTAATCGTTCGTTCTATTCTCGATAACACCCATGTTAGGGACTATATTTTCTTATATTTAAATTCTGCTTTTGCAGACGAGGAAATAAAGAAATATGACAACGGAAGTGCACAGCCAAATCTTGCGGCAAAAGATTTTACGCATTTTCTTGTTCCTATTCCGCCACAGAAGGAAATGCAGAGAATTAATGAGCAAGCACAGAAAGCACTTGGCTATGTTAAGTCCATCCAAAATAGCAAATCCGAATTGTGTGATGCCATTGCTATGACCAAATCCAAAATCCTCGACCTTGCAATCAGAGGGAAACTTGTACCGCAAGACCCGAACGATGAGCCGGCAAGCGTTCTCCTTGAACGCATAAGAGCAGAAAAAGAAGAGCTCATCAAGCAGGGTAAAATCAAGCGTGATAAGAGGGAATCTGTTATCTTTAAAGGTGAGGATAACTCTTATTAT
>ERZ773114.215-NODE-215-length-69837-cov-12.440529_pt1 | contig 69837 bp, 69 predicted proteins | sample MGYA00580564_ERZ773114 | MGnify/ENA primary metagenome ERZ773114 (study PRJEB29015, sample SAMEA2737836) | human gut metagenome | biome: human gut; feature: human-associated habitat; material: faeces | place: China | collected 2012 ... | reverse complement strand
ATCTGACGAAAAATTTGACGACGCATCTGCCGCACAATCTTTGTGCGGTATTGCCATAAAAACAACGGGCAAGTTACAATAATCATGTAACTTGCCCGTTGTTATAGCAATACATATCAATGTTATATATTGGAGATTCACTCTGGATTTGTAATATCTGTATTCTCTGATTTCGATTCATGATCTTCATTGTTTTCCTGCTCAGCTTGACTTTGACTGTTTCTTTCAAAGTGTGCCAGAGGCGAACTGTCTGTCGCATGTTTCAAAATCTGATTGGACAAATGGGTGTAGATCTCTGTTGTAGAGGTGCTTGCATGTCCCAATACTTCTTTTAGCGTCAATGCATCAACATTTCCGTACTGATACATCAGCGTTGCCGCAGTATGCCGCAGCTTGTGGGTAGAAAAGCCTTGTCCGCCAAGATCTGCCTGTGCCAACGCAGTTTCTACTACTTGCTGCACACGCCGTTTGCTGATCCGTGTATGCCGCTTGCTCAGGAAAACAGCAGTTTCCGCAGAGCCCTCAGGCAACTCACGAACTTGTAAGTACGCGTGAAGTGCGTCCATACAGGCTTCATTTAAGTACACCATGCGTTCCTTATTGCCTTTGCCCAGCACACGCATTTTGGCTTCCTTGAAGTTGATGTCTGAAAGATTCAAACCCACCAGTTCGCTAAGCCGTATTCCGCAATTCAAGAACAATGTCAATATGCAATAATCCCGTTCTGGATATGCAGAATTCAAAGATTGCAGCAACTGCTGGCTTTGTTCCAATGTCAAATATCGCGGCAAAGCTTTTTTCGGCGATGGCAGTTCCAATTGCTCAGTCGGGTCTTGCGAAATCAATTTCTGATGTTGGCAGAGATAGCGGAAAAAGCTACGCAGTGCAGAAACTTTTCGGCCGCGGGCACGATCATGATTTTCACGTTCTTCTGTAACATAATACAGATAGTTATATAAGTCCTGCAATGTCACAGATTGCAAAGCAGATACGGACATATCTTTGATCGGAATCTGCTGCAAGTCGTTGATGTCCTGAAACTGCGGCTCACGCATCATGCGAAGATACTTCAAAAACAAACGAATGTCCAGATAGTATTCCTGTACCGTACGGCTAGACAATGATTTCGTTACAGTGATATATAAAATATAGTCCAGAAAAAAATCAGGGCACTGTTTGCGATCAATTTCCAAAATAATTGCCCTCCCCTCGTAATTGGGCTCTTTTAATTGCACCAAATTTGTATTTGGTGCAATTAGAAAAGTTTTCATTTTCGTACTCACCCATTGAGTACAACGCAATTATACCACATTTTCTGAATTTCTTCAAGTGCAAGATTTTTCATGAGGAAAAGTTTCAAAATCATGTAACAATATTCCTCGAACATCTGCGGAGAATTGTTTAAACGCACTGAGCCGTTCCAAAGCAAGACAGAGTTCCAGACAATCCACTGCATCAATATGACGATAACGCACATTCTGTTGTAGCTGCTGCACATCTTGTTCGAGATATGTAAAACGATTCCACAAGTACTGATATAACAGGTCAATTTCTTTTTGCCGCATCATGTTCACCAAGATTCTGTAATATTGCATCACCGTGAGCTGCAAACTCAGATTTTAATTGCTGATACTTTGGATTCAATCGTTTGCCTTTACGAGCATTAGAAATGGTATCCAAGAAATTTTCAGAACCATAGATATCAATATAAGTCTGACAAGCACCACTTGTTTGAGTAGTTATGTACTCATAAAGTTTACCAACGTTAAAATCAGATGCAGGCTTATCAAAGATACTGACCTTATCATCATAAGCCACAAAATCCGCCCAATAATCAACCATCGGTAACCGCCAACGATTAGAATCAGAATCATCTTCCACAATATAACGCAAATACTCATTTAGCACAGCAAAAAATTTTCTGTCAATGACATCTTGCAGCTGTATAAATCCCCATGCACATTCTTTCCGCAGCTGAATTTCAACACGCACCCAATGAATCTGATCTACTTTTTGTTCTAAAGCTTTATCATAAATACGTATGTACACATTGCTTGATTTACTACCATGGTTCACAGATCCGCCCTTGTTACCTTGGATCACCTGCCAATCACGGAAACGGGACACAAAACGATTTTCAACAGTATCTCGTGACAGCCTAGGCAAATCCAGTTTTCCACAAAAATCATCATACGCCACATCAAGCCGAGTAATTTTCATTTCCTGGTGTGGCTGATGCTGCCGCACTAATGCGAAAATTGTATCATAATCCCCCGATCCGAATTCTTCAAACGTTCGGCAACCTTTACCGGACATTTCCACACATACGCCCATGCCCGGAGCTCCGTCATAGTGTATCGAAATTCCACAGAAAAACAATCTGGAACGGTACCCGTAATATCCGTTTGTAACATCAAACGACACACCGCCAAGTCCCAACAGATCCACAAGATCATCTGTGCTGTGTATCTGACTGCTGAATGTGACGTAGTCATAAATGATACGGTTATCCATATTCAACACCCCTTTTTTACGTCTCGTGTAGGTTGTACCCCCCTACTAGCCCAGGGGGGTTAAGGGGAAATGTTCCCCTTTTTCAAAATTGCTCAGCTCGTCCGGTCCACATTCTCTCAGCTCGTCCGGTTTGTGTTCTCTGTTCCGCCCGTTGCAACGCCACGAGAACCGACCGCACCAGCCCACAGGATAGACAGCAAAATCCCAAGTGGGATTTATGCCGTCAATCTCCGTGGACAGCTGCTAACTTACCTCCGTGGCGTTTTAATCTTTGGTATCTGCATTGACAATTTAACCGATAAGCGATATAATAAGGAAAACACTTGGAGGTGTCACCACATGGAAATATTAAAAGCAGTCGGCGGAATACTTGCAACACTTGGCTCACTCGCTGTATTGATATTGTTAATAGCATTGAGCATTGCAGCAGCAATAAAGGTATTACGCATCTTGTACAAAATCATCACAAAGCCAGACTCAAAAGAAGCTTGCGGATACTGTTTTGACAGAAACATCATGTGTTACCATGATGAAGAACACGCAATAACTCAGCAAGCCAGATATTGCCCCATGTGCGGCAGAAAGTTATAACTTCTTTTTCTCAAAAAGGATAAACGAATCATAATAGCGAAATTTTCGCTTGTTACCGATAAACCACTTAGAAGCCACCTTATCCTTTGTGCTGAGGTAACGCTTCACCCAAACAAACAAGTGACCGCCGAAAAACAAAGACAGCACAAACCCTAGATTCTTGTAATGTTTCATGTTCCGGTGTAAAACTTCAAATTCTGCGTTAGCCTGGATACGTTTATCCAGGCTTTTGATATTTTGTGTGATCAGGATAATATCAAAGCCATAATGCCGATGCACGGCAAAAAACTCATTCCATTCTTTACGCCCGGAGCAATTCCATTGACGAGCATCAAAAACGTTCTGGGCTTCGTCGATCACAAGCAGTGTCTGACCCATTTTCACAGAACCGTTTTTATCTAAGTTATGAGAAAGTCCATATTCTTTTACCCAGTCCGGAAATTGTAGATCACGATTTTCTTTTTTAAGGAACTCTCCTCGACAGCTCTTCCCCATCAGATCAGACCGGAAATCAAAGTTTGCAATTACATTGCAGCCACGCCGTAAATAATCCCGAATATCATCGATCACATGCAGTGACTTCCCTGTCCCGGGCGTTCCATCGTAAATTGACATCATGCTGTTTTCTCCGTCCATATCTCCCAAAACTTGTAGGCAAACATCGCCATAGCCCATAATGCAGCGACTTGTGCGAACTGTGCCACCGGAACGAACCAGTTAAAATAAGCAATATACGTTTCCAAATCGTCATTATGCGACAATCCAACAATAAATTTCTGAATCGGATCAGAGGGAAAGAGATTTAAAAGCTTTAGAATCGCATCCATAAAAGCACCTACTTTTTCAAAATTTTGTTTGTAAAGTTGATCAGCAAAAGAACAAAGCCGACAGACGAGAAAAACCGTGTCATATATGCCAGTTTTGCAAAATCATCAGCTACATAGGTATAATCATAAGACATGTTCAAACGTTTCAGTTCAAACTTAAAATGAACTTGCGGAGTTTGTGGATCTACTGACAAAAGTTCAAGTATCAAGTAGAAATCCTGCGGCAAAGAGAACGGAAAAACAGATTTCATAATACTTGCAGCAGTTTGCCCGGATTCATTCAAAACATGATTTTCCACAAAATCAAGCAATGAAAATACACCGCCATCATCGCCACCAAAGAGAGAATCAAGCCCATCACAAATAGCAGATAATAAATTAGATGCAGCCGAAACCGTACCGACAACATTAGAATAAGTCAGCTTACCGGATATAGATTTTACCTCATCAAGAATTTTTTTCAGGTAATTTGTCTGATGGGCAACATCTTGTGAAATGTCGGCAACAGTATCTAGTATTTGATCTGACAATGTTTGATTGATCTCTTTCAGTGTTTTGTTACCAGCTGCGACTTCTCCGGCTAACTCCTTGTATTGCTTCTGTAAGCCTTGATAGTATGCTTTCCAGTCCTTACCGAAAATATTATCTTTATCTTGTTTATTGTCCAACGCATAGTAAGTATTACCACGAATAACGCCAGTACCGCCGGAAAGATAGTACTGCATATGATCAACAGACCGATAAGCTTCAAAGGTCCCAAGACCAACAAAACCAGCATAAGCAGTATAGCGAGGATAGCCAGGTACACGAGGGACATTAGAAACAGTAAAATAATCTAAACCATTACCAGAATTGCTAAAAAATGTAGCATATTTAGCATTACCAGTAGTAGCAGTAGAAAAAGAGCCACCAGAAGGCGTTTTATTCCAAGGATAAATAGGATCAGAAACAACTTTAGATGTAGAAGAAGAATACAAATAAATATTAAGAAAAGAAGAAGAAACAGAAGTATCACAAAAATTACGATAAGCAGAAAAAGAAGAAAAAGGAAAAACAGGATACAGACCAACAGTAGAAAAACCAGTATTAAAATAATCACCGTATTCTACCATCAAACGAGCATCATCACCATTAAGACAAGAAGTAATAGAATTTGTAATAGCAAGACAACCGATAGAAAGTGTAGACTGATAAAAAGTTTCATTCGTTGTGTAAGGAATAGAAAAAACCCCTTGATTAAAAGAAGCCTCGTCTACAATAACACGGAAATTTTTAAGAAATTCATCTGTAAAATACAATTGCCCATCTTCTCCAACATAAAATATCTTTTCAATTGTATCAGGATCATCAGAACCATAGATTGCACGAAACTGATTATATACAGATTTTACAGTTGTATCATCAGAAAATACAGCTCCGGCAAGACCTAAACAATAATTAAAGAGATTGTTTCGATCGTTTTCGTCACTCCAATCGATACCAAACCTAGAAGAAACTTTTGCAGATGTATCAGGTTCAGAACGAGTAGAAGTCATATACTCCCCACGGTTTCCAGCGCCACCTCCACCATGACTACCAGAATCATCAGCCGACACAACAAAACACTGACAACAAAAAGCAAATACAATCAAAAACGAACAGAAACAAGCTAGAACACGTTTTAACAAAAAACCACCTCACGAAATATAGAAACAACTCCTTTAGCCGGTGCAGGTTTCCAGTGGTCACCTGCACCCGGCTAAAGGAGTTGTTTTTCACTATTCCGTGCTCAGGCAATTTCATTTGCATAAACCGCTACTTAGCGAGCAGCAGACTTAAAGAAGCCCCAGCAGATACGAATTGCAATGATGCAACCACCGATCGCGAGAGCGTACGGCAGAGCCGTTGCGACACCGTCCAGAACGTCAGTTTTGATCTGCGTGAAAGCAGTGGTCAAAGCAGTTGTTACAGTTTCACCCATGAGTTTCACCCCCTTTCACCGCTTGAAATGTGACGGAACAACGCCCAGATCTCGGAAAGACCAAAGACTACAAACTTTAGAATAAATCCAGTGATCAGACCAGAGCCGACACAAAGCAAACAGATTTCTAATGATGCCAAAAAAGCATCTGTATTCACATAATCCATTAGCTCACCTCTTCTTCAGAGCAAGCACTAGGATAACGGAAATCAAAAAAATGATAATGAAAAACGGTGCAAGAAATACACCTAAGAAAACGCCAGTATCAACAGACCCAGCCGCAGGAGAATCAGAAACAACAGTTGTTTCAGTAGTCGCTTCTGTAGTTTCTTTAGAATCACTCAACATAGATTCCATAGCCAAAACAGGAAGATGCACCGCTTGAACGCTTGAACAATCCACTAGAATCACTCCCCTTTTTCCACATTTACAGATTTAGAAAGCTGTTTTTTCAGCAACTTGTAAATGCTCATAAGTAAAAAGAAATTACCAACCAAAGCGAAAACGCCAAGGAAAAAGCATATAATAATAGCAATACCAAAACCAACACCGCCGGAAACAGCAGATTGCACGACAACAGAAAACAGAGATACCAGAACTACAGCTAGTCCGGCAATTTTCAGTTTACGCTTCATACTTTCACCAAACGAATTTCAGCAAGAACAACTTTGTTCAGCTGCGGAATATACGAACAAGCGATTTCCTTGCCACACCAAGCATCAAGTTCACGAATAGACGAGATCGCCGGAACAAAGATCGATGCGATCTGATCTGCCTTGATCTTGATCTGATCGACGTGAAAACCACCTTGTTCGGAAATATCTGCACCCTGGAATGGCAGATCAGAAGATACATCAAGAATCAAATTATCATACTTAATAACTTCTCCGGTATCCGAATTAGTAAAATCACCCGACTTGTGGCAATAGCCCTGCAGAACAATTTTAGACATAATAAAACTCCTTTCAAGATTCAATATTATTTCCTACATTATCACTATAAACATCAAGAATGCAAGAAATAAGAGATTGCATAGAATAAATTAGACAAGCCCTAAGAACAAGCCTATCACGCAAAAAAATTAAAGCATCAAGCTGAGTATCGCTCAAGGGAATCACCTCACAAAAATTTTACAACGTTAAACAACGTTTGACAATATAATTATACCACGTTCTACAATGTTAAACAATAGGCAAAGTAAACAAATCGACAAGGGAAAATCTGTATGATATAATTAAATACTGTTAAACAGCATAAAACAGAGGTGATATAATGAAGCAACCAACGGAACTAAAAGGAATACGAATGCCGAAAGACTTAATCAAAAAAATAGAAGAAAGTGCAGAAAAAGAAACTCGAACATTTTCAGCACAAGTAATACATATCATAAAAACATATTATGATATACAAGAAAAAAAATAAGCCACTCCCCCGAAAGAAAGTGGCTTAAAGCATAAAAAATAAGTTTTATCCAATTGCCAAAAGTTTGTATTTGGCGCAATTGCATATTAGCATTTCCCTGTCATATTTCGGCTCATTGCAAATATGCCTGCAGCACTTGTTCTGCACAACGAATTCCGTCTACTGCCGCAGATGTGATTCCACCTGCGTATCCGGCTCCTTCGCCGCATGGATACAAACCAGCCAGCGACACTGACTCACAGTTTTCGTTCCGAACAATGCGTACAGGCGACGAACTGCGGCTTTCTACGCCAGTCAATACTGCATCTGTTGCTGCAAATCCATGAATCTTACGATCCATGGCTGAAATTCCAAGTCGCAAAGTTTCTGCAACAAATGCCGGTAAATATTCATCTGGTGAAATCCAATTGACACCCGGCTGATACGTTGGTTCAATTTTTCCGCAACCAGTCGCAGCGTGTTTTTGCAAAAAATCGCCAACACAGCAAACTGGTGCATAATAATTGCCGCCGCCAGCTTGAAATGCAGCTTCTTCCAGTTTCTGTTGAAACCGCATTCCGGCTAACGGATGTGAATCCTGCAACTCTACCACGGAAACACCGACCAGTAATGCACTATTGGCATTTCTGCCATTTCTGGCATAATTACTCATACCATTGACAACCAGTCGATGCCGTTCTGAAGAAGCTGCAACGACTTCCCCACCCGGACACATGCAAAATGTGTACAAACTATGTTTATTTGGCAAGTGCACAGCCAGCTTATAATCTGCAACCGGCAGCTCCGGCGGAGAGGCTTCCCTGCCGTACATGGCATGATTTAACCAATCCTGCGAATGCTCGATTCTCATACCGACTGCGAAGTTTTTTTGCATCATAGAAATATTCGCATTGTACAGCATTTCAAACACATCTCGAGCACTATGCCCCACAGCAAGAATACAGTAAGAGGTAAGGATTTCTGTCGTTTTTCCGTCCTTTTGGTACTGTACAGCTGTCAGCTTGCCCTTTTTCTGTGTCAGCTTTTCCATGTGAGCCTGAAAGAGGATCTCTCCGCCGTATCGTTGAATTGTTTTCCGCATTTCTCGCACGACATGTACCAGCTTATCCGTTCCGATATGCGGTTTTGCCAGATAGAGAATTTCTTCCGGTGCACCGCATTCTACAAAGCTTTGCAACACAAAACGAATTCGCGGATCCTTAATGCCAGTTGTCAGTTTGCCGTCTGAAAATGTTCCTGCACCGCCTTCGCCAAACTGTACATTGCTTTCTGTGCAAAGTACGCCGGTTTTTCGGAAATTTGTCACATCTTCCTGTCGCTGCTCCACGCATTTTCCACGTTCCAGTACAATTGGATGCAATCCCGCCTTTGCCAGAACTAATGCCGCAAACATGCCCGCCGGACCAAATCCCACAATTACAGGACGATTTGCTTGGCTTACGAGAACTGTACATTTTGGGATACGATAATAATAAGGTACATACGACTGAATGTCAGCATCTTTTACAGCACGCCGCAGAATTTTTTCCTCATTTGAAACAGCAACTGCAACGGTCAAGATCACAGTAATTTTCGGTTTTTTCCGTGCATCAACAGAACGTTTCAAATATAACACTGACTGAATTTCTTGTGCTGAAATATGCAGCCGTTGTGCAATCTTCTGCCGCAAAATATCTTCCGTGAACCGCAAAGGCATAGAGAGATTCGTTAATTTAATCATACAGTGTCACCTCTTTTCTGCAAAATTTGTTTCGCCGCATTTTCTCCGGAAAATTGTCCGGATTGCCATGCCCAATTCAGGTTATAACCGCCGCAGTTTCCATGAAAATCCAAGATCTCACCTGCAAAAAACAAGCCATTTACCAAACGAGATTGCAAATCCGCATCAATTTCCTCTGCTGGAATGCCACCAGAAGTCACTTGAGCCTCTTGCCAACTACCCCTGGAGAAAACCGGAAATTTCCAAGTAAGAATAGTTTTCACAACTTGCTCCAATTGCTGCGGCGTAATTTCATAAACAGGCGTATCCATTGACATGGCAATACCGGCACTTCGCAAAAGCTGTATGCCTGCCTTTTTAGGCAGCAAGCCGGTCAACCAGTCCTCCAGTTTCCAATTTGTCCGAACGCCATATAATTCCCACAACAAAGGAAGTAGCCGTTGTTCTGGAATTTCCGGCAAAAGCCTTAAACAAATTGCAGCCGGTTCCTGTCCCACACAAGCAGCAGACAGATTCATCACGCATATTCCGGAGATAGTCCGTTCTGTAAATTGCACTTCTCCTGTATCTACCGCAAGAACAGTGCCATTTTCAGAAATTGCAGTCACTTCTGCCGAAAGACGGATACCTTTCAACAATCGCAGTAAGACTGGTTTTGTTAAAAAATGCACCAATGCCGGCTTTGGTGCATTGCAATGATGCCCCAAATTCAAAAGCCATGAGAATGCTGACCCGTCAGAGCCGGTTTTGGGAGCAGCAAATCCACCTGTTGTTACAATTGCCGCACTTGCAAGGAAATCTCCTTGTGTGGTCTTTGCTAAAATTCCCGATTCCGTCTGCTGTATATCGGAAACCAAACAATCGCAAACATCAGAAATCCCCTCTTGTTCTATTGTCAAACGAAGTGCATCTAATACGCTCGCCGCCTGATTCGAACAGGGATACAGCCTGCCATCAGATTCACGACGGCAGTACAGTCCCATGCTTTGAAAAAATGCTTCTGCTGGCTGCGTCTGTTCTATAATTGTATTCCAGTACTTTTTACAGGAACCGTAATAATATCGGGAATCTGTTGAAATGTTCCCAAGGTTGCAGCGACCGTTTCCGGTAGCCAGTATCTTTTTTCCAACTCTGGAATTACGCTCCAGAATTGTAACAGATAACTCCGGACAAAAACGTTTTGCTGCAACAGCGGCGGCGAGGCCTGAGGCTCCGCCGCCGATAATCATTATATCTGTTGTATACTGCTGCATGGTTCTCCCATTAGTTCTTGATGCTGTGCATCGGTGCCGGAATGCGACCGCCGCGTGCAATGAACTTTGCAGCGGACTTCCGCTTTACAGGCATAACCGGTGCACTGCCGAACAAACCGCCGAATTCCAACATATCGCCTTCCTTCAGACCAATTGCCGGAATCAAACGAACTGCGGTTGTTTTGTTGTTGACCATACCGATTGCCATTTCATCTGCAATAATTGCGGAAATGGTAGACGCTTCAATATCGCCGGGAACTGCAATCATATCCAGACCAACGGAGCAAACAGAAGTCATTGCTTCCAGCTTTGTCAGTGTCAATGTGCCGTCTACTGCTGCATCGATCATGCCGGCATCTTCCGAAACCGGAATAAACGCACCAGACAGACCACCAACATTGGAAGAAGCCATAACGCCGCCCTTCTTTACCGCATCATTCAGCAGAGCCAGAGCAGCTGTAGTACCATGTGTACCGCAGGTTTCCAGACCCATTGCTTCCAGAATATGTGCAACGCTGTCACCAACAGCCGGTGTGGGTGCCAGAGAAAGGTCTACAATGCCGAACGGAACGCCCAGCATCTGCGATGCCTTTGCACCTACCAGCTGACCCATTCTGGTGATCTTGAATGCAGTCTTTTTAATGATGTCTGCAATCTGATCGATCGAAGCGTCCGGATACTTGGATACGGTAGAACGTACAACGCCCGGTCCGGAAACACCAACATTGATAACGCAATCCGGCTCACCGACACCATGGAACGCACCAGCCATAAACGGATTATCTTCCGGTGCATTACAGAAAATGACCAGCTTGGACGGTCCAACACACTGACGATCTGCTGTCAGCTTTGCAGATTCCAGAACAATGTCACCCATGATACGAACCGCATCCATGTTGATACCGCTTCTGGTGGAACCTACGTTGACGGAAGAACACAGACGAGTAGTTACATCCAGTGCTTCCGGAATGGAACGAATCAGTTCCAGATCTCCTGCACTGAATCCCTTGTGAACCAGTGCGGAATAACCGCCAACAAAGTTGACACCACAGGTTTCAGCTGCACGCTGCAAAGCCTTGGCGAACTTTACCGGATTTTCCTTCGGGCATGCAGCTGCCAGCATAGCAATCGGTGTTACGGCAATTCGCTTGTTGATGATCGGGATACCGTATTCCTTTTCAATCTTTTCACCGGTTTCTACCAGCTTTTCTGCCTTTCTTGTGATCTTGTCATAGACCTTATCACAAGCCTTATTGATGTCGGGGTCAATACAGTCCAGCAGAGAAATACCCATCGTGGTAGTACGAATGTCCAGACACTCATCCTGAATCATTCGGATCGTTTCCAGAATATCTCCTGCATTAAACATAGTGCTATTCATAATATAATCTTCTCCTGCGTTTTCTTAGATACGGTGCATTGCATTGAAAATATCTTCATGCATAGCGTGAATGGACAAGCCCAGTGTTTCACCCAAGCTGTTCAGTTCGTCACTCAGCTGTGTGAAATCTGTTGTCATTGCCGTGATGTCCACCATCATGATCATGGCGAACATATCCTGCAAAACGCTCTGAGTCACTTCCAGCACATTCGCCTGATACTTTGCACAAACGCCGCTTACCTGATGCAGAATACCTACATTGTCCTTACCAATTACTGTGATTACAGCACGCATAATAAATAATCCTCCGTTGTCATTTCTATCATAGCCGAAAACGGCTTTGACTTTTTTATATTATTTCAGGCAGCCAATTTTTTCAAGAAAGCAGCTTCTTCATGCGTTCCATTGCTTCCTTGGTTTTTTCTCTGTCGCCAAATGCGGTCAGACGGAACCAGCCCTCGCCGTTCTTGCCGAAGCCTTCGCCTGGTGTGCCGACAACTGCTGCTTCGTGGAGCAGATAATCGAAAAATTCCCAGCTGTTCATACCCTTAGGGCACTTCAACCAAATATACGGAGAATTCTTCCCGCCGGTATATTCAATCCCCAGTTCTTCCATAGTCTTTGCAATAATTGCAGCATTTTCCTGATAGTATGCAATGTTCTTGCGAATCTGTTTCTGTCCTTCTTCCGTGAAAACAGCTGCTGCTGCACACTGTACCGGATAGGAAACGCCGTTGAACTTACTGCCCTGCCGTCTGCCCCAAATCTGTGCGATGCTGACATCAGTGCCGTCAGAAGCGATTACATGCAGTGCGGTCGGAATAACAGTATAGCCGCAACGCATACCAGTAAAGCCTGCTGTCTTGGAGAGAGAACACATTTCAATGGCACATTCCTTAGCACCGTCTACTTCGTAAATGCTGTGCGGCACGTCCGGATCCGTGATGAACGCTTCATACGCAGCATCAAAGATAATGATTGCTTTATTTGCCTTAGCATAAGCAATCCATTCTTTCAGCTGTTCTCTGGTATATGCGGAACCGGTCGGGTTGTTTGGAGAGCAGAGGTAAATCAAATCTGCATGAACAGACGAATCCGGCATAGCTGCAAAACCGTTGGATTCATCAGAATCTGCATAAATTACCGTTCTGCCGTTCATTTTATTAGAATCTACATAAACCGGATATGCCGGATCCGTAATCAGTACAATATTGTCATCGCCAAAAATGTCTACAATATTACCGCAGTCACTCTTGGCACCGTCATTGACACGAATTTCATCCAGTTCCAGAGAAACGCCAAACTTCTTGTAATATCCTGCAATTGCTTCTTTCAGGAAATCATAACCGGAGCCGCTGTCCTCATAGCCACGGAAGGTTTCTTTTACGCCCATTTCATCGGCACCTTTTTTCATTGCCTCTACGCAAACCGGTGCAATCGGCAGTGTAACATCGCCGATGCCCATACGAATCAGCGGTGCGTCTGGATTTTCAGCCATGAACGCATTGACTTTTTTTGCAATATTGATGAACAAATAATTCTTTTCCAGCTTCAAAAAATTCTCATTGATCGTTGGCATTTGAAATACTCCTTTATGAAATTAAAATTATGATTTAGGGGGTGTTGACATTATCATTATAATGATATGTGAATTTTATGAGGTGATTTTTCTCCGTTCTAAGCAAAAATTCGCAGGCGTGCTTTCGCATGGCAAGGATTTTTAACGACGAACGGGGAAAATCAACCCAAAAGACATGTGTCAGGCTTCGTGTCAACACACCCTACATTTGCTTTATAGATTCGGATACTCCATCTTTCCTTCAAAAACATAGGTTGCAGGTCCGATCATAGTGACTGTATCATCTTCGTGATAAATAATACGCAGATCTCCACCGCGGAGATGTACCAGAATTTCTTCTTCCTTTTTGCAGAATCCATTGAGAACTGCTGCCACTACAGTGGCACAAGTGCCGGTACCGCAGGCAAAGGTTTCACCGCTTCCCCGTTCCCATACACGCATTTGCAGCGTATGGTCATCGATCACGCGGACAAATTCCGTATTCACCCGATCCGGGAACAGCTCATGATGTTCAAAAGACGGACCGATTTTCTCCAGATCCAGAGAATCCACTTCCGGCAAAAACACAACTGCATGCGGATTTCCCATAGAAACGCAGGTCATTGCGTATTCCTTACCGTCCACTGTTACTGGCTGTGCAATAAACCGTTCCAGATCCGAATTGACCGGAATTTCTCTCGGAACGAGGATTGCCTTTCCCATATCCACTTTGACGCTTTCAATCTTGTTGTTGGCATCAGGATACAGTGTCAGATACTTGATGCCGGAGTTTGTTTCCAGCGAAATTTCTGTTTTGTCAGTCATGCCCATGTCGTAAACATACTTGCCGATGCATCTGGTGGCATTGCCGCACATCATTGCTTCAGAGCCGTCTGCATTAAAAATCCGCATTCGGAAATCTGCAACTTCTGACGGAAGAATCAAAACCAGACCGTCAGAACCTACGCCAAACCGAACATCACTTAAAAAAACAGAAAGCTTTTCCGGATCCGTTACGGTTTCCTTGAAACAGTTGATGTAGATGTAGTCATTGCCAATGCCGTGCATTTTTGAAAAAGTCAGCATTATGAATCCTCCCTACCTTGGAAATCCCAAACTCTATGTTTTGACAGACACAAGGGTTTCCAAACAATATCACATTCTATTATACTGAAAAACCGGAAAAAAATCAAGCATATCCGGAAAAAATTTTCAAATTCTGTTTTTTTGTGCTTTCCCGTAAGAAAAGCCTTGCAAAATTCAAGGGATTATGTTATAATAAAACCTGTGTAAATTTGAGCAGATGTCTGCGGCTTTGCCGCGGAATAAATTTCTGCAATTTCAGGAATAGAAATGAGGGTCAAGATTGGATTTACAGATGATTGCCTATCTGGCAGAATTGGGAAAGCTTCATTTTACAAAAGAAGAAATGGAGCAAATGGCATCTGAAATGACAAGCATCATTGAAATTATGGATACCGTAAAGGAAATCGACATTCAGTATGATGCATATGCCGACAATAAAAATGTTTATCTGAACGACTTACGGGAAGACATCAAGGAAGACAGTTTCCCTACAGAAAAGATTCTGCAAAACGCTGTAAACGACGAAAACTGTTTCGTTGTGCCAAAGGTTGTAGAATAATCGCGATAAGCCACACCCGTTGTGTACGTGCTTTTCGCCGGATAACAATCAGAAAAGGAGGCATTCGTCTGCGGACGAATGAGGAAAACATATGGATCTTACGCAACAAACCATTGGAAAACTGCGTCAGATGCTGGACAGCAAAGAAATTTCTGCACCGGAACTGACACAGAGCTATCTGGATCGCATTGCAAAATATGATGATACCATTCAGAGTTATATTACAGTAACAGCAGAGCGTGCTCTGGCAGATGCCGCTGCTGCACAGAAAAAAATTGATGCGGGAAATGCAGGCGTGCTTTGCGGCATTCCCATGGCAATCAAGGACAATATTTGCACAGATGGCATCAAGACCACTTGTGCTTCAAAAATGCTGGAAAATTTCATTCCGCCGTATAATGCAACTGTAATGGAAAAACTGGCTGCACAGGACATTGTCATGCTGGGAAAAGCAAGCATGGACGAATTTGCAATGGGTGGTTCCACACAGACTTCTGCTTTTGCAAAAACCCGCAATCCGTTTAACACTGAATGTGTGCCGGGTGGTTCTTCCGGCGGTTCCGCAGCAAGCGTATCTGCTTCTCTGGCTGCGGCTGCATTGGGTTCGGACACCGGTGGATCCATTCGCCAGCCGGCAGCATTCTGCGGCGTTACTGGACTGAAGCCGACCTACGGCAGAGTTTCCCGTTATGGTCTGGTGGCATTCGCTTCCTCTCTGGATCAGATCGGACCGATTGCCAAAAACGCACAGGACTGTGCATGGATTTTGAATGCCATTGCAGGATTTGACCCGCACGATGGTACATCTTCCAAACGCAATCCGGAAGATTATACCGCAAAACTGGGAAAAGACATCAAGGGACTGAAAATCGCAATTCCGAAAGAATTCTATGCAGAGGGCATTGACGATGAAGTTCGAAATGCAGTGATGCAGGCTGCAAGAACTTATGAAAAAATGGGAGCAGAACTGGTGGAATGCAGCATGCCCAGTCTGAAATACGCTGTTGCAGCATATTATCTGATTGCTTCCGCAGAGGCTTCTTCCAACCTGTCCCGCTACGACGGCATCAAATATGGTCACCGCAGCAAGGTCGGCGACACATTCCAAGAACTGATCTGCAACTCCAGAAGCGAAGGCTTCGGCAGCGAAGTAAAACGCCGTATTTTGCTCGGAAACTATGCTCTGTCCAGCGGTTACTACGATGCATATTACGGAAAGGCTATGGCACTCAAGCAGCGAATCTCCGCAGAATATGCACACATTTTCGAAACCTGTGATGTAATTCTGACACCGACAACCCCGTCTGTTGCCTATGGCGTACATGAAAACATTTCTGATCCGGTAAAGATGTATCAGGCGGATATTTGTACGGTAACCGTAAATATTGCTTCCCTGCCGGCAATTTCTACCCCATGCGGCTATAATGCAGCAGGCATGCCGATCGGTATGTCCATTGTGGGCAAGCAGTTCGATGAAGCAACCATTCTACAGGTTGCAGATGCCTTTGAACAGCAGTTTGAAACCGCTGTTCCGGTATTGAAGTAAGGAGGAGCAGTTTTATCATGTCATCATATATTCCTGTTATTGGTCTGGAAATCCATGCGGAGCTCCTGACCAAATCCAAAGTTTTTTGTACCTGTAGTGCAGAATTCGGTGGAAGCCAGAACTCCCGCTGCTGTCCGGTCTGCACCGGTATGCCGGGCACACTGCCGGTCATCAACCAGACTGCTGTAGAATATGCGGTAAAGGCTGGTATGGCACTGGGCTGCGACATCAGCAAGTTTTCTGTTTTTGACCGAAAGAACTACTTCTATCCGGACTTGCCGAAGGCATATCAGATTTCCCAGTTGTATTATCCGCTTTGTCTGGAAGGCAAAGTTGCTATTGACACCCCGAACGGACAGAAGTATATCCGAATCAACCATATCCACTTGGAAGAAGATGCCGGAAAACTGGTGCACGATGACTTCAACGCCGTTTCTCTGGCAGACTACAACCGTTGTGGTATCCCGCTGGTAGAAATCGTTACAGAGCCGGATATTTCTTCCGCAGAAGAAGCGAAGGCTTTCATTGAAAAGGTTATGCTCCTGTTGCAGTACGCTGGTGTCAGTGACTGTAAAATGGAAGAAGGTTCTCTCCGCTGCGATGTCAATGTTTCTATTATGCGTCCGGAGGATAAGGAACTGGGTACTCGTGCAGAGATCAAAAACATGAACTCTCTGAAATCGATTACCCGTGCCATCAATTATGAGATCAAGCGGCAGTCCAGACTGCTGGACGCCGGCAAAAAAGTTGTGCAGGAAACCCGTCGTTTCAACGAAAACAAGGGCGAAACTTCTTCCATGAGAAGCAAGGAAAACGCACATGACTATCGGTATTTCCCGGAACCGGATATTTTGCAGGTCAACTTTACAGATGAAATGCTGGATTCCATTCGGGATATGCTGCCGGAACTGCCGTATAAGCGTATGGAACGCTACATGAAAGACTATGGTCTGTCCAAGACAGATGCTCAAATTCTGATCAGCCAAAAGAGCGTTTCCGATTTCTACGACAATGCCGTTGCAGTTTATAACGCACCTAAGAGCATTGCGAACTTTATCATTGTAGAACTGCTTCGCCGTGTAAATCTGGGCGAAGTTTCTATGGAAGCACTGCCGTTCTCCCCTGCTGAATTTGCAGAACTGGTAAAAATGGCAGATACCGAACAGGTATCCAAGAACGATGCCAAGAAGATTCTCCGTCAGATGATCGAAACCGGAAAAACGGCAAAGGTCATTGCAGAAGAATCCGGCATGCTGATTGTCAACGATACCAAAAAGGCAGAAGAGGTTATCAGCAAAATTCTGTCAGAGAATGCAGAAGCTGTTTCACAGTATCAGTCTGGTGAAAAGAAAGTATTCGGCTTCCTGATGGGACAATGCACCAAATCCCTTCGCGGCGTTTGCACCCCCAGTACAATCAAGGAACTACTGGAAAACAAACTGGCAGAAGCAAAACCGGCAGTTACTGCGGAAGAATCTGCTGACAAGGCAAATGCGGCAGAAGAAGTTAAATCAGTAGAATGCACTAAGTTCACTAATCCGAATCAGTATATTCCGGAGAAGAAAGACGGCATCACACAGATCAATACTGATCATCTGCTGCACGAATTTGATTTCTCTGATGCAGCAGATCATGTAGGAGAAGAAATCTCTCTGCGTGCCTGCGTACATAAGATCCGCCAGATGAGTGGTTTTGCATTCCTGATTTTGCGTACCGGTCGTTACCTGATTCAGTCGCTGTACGTACCGGAACAGTGCAAGGATTCTATCACCGGACTTCGGGAAGGCAACTTTGTCTGGGTTCGCGGTAAGGTTAAAAAGAATGAAAAGGCTGTCGGCGGCGTAGAGTTGCAGCTGTCTGCACTGGAAGTCATTGCAAACTGCAACGAGGAATACCCACTGAAAGTTTCCAACAAAAAACTGGGCTGTGCACTGGACATCAATCTGGACAACCGTTCTGTTGCCCTGCGTAACATTTATGAACGTGCCATTTTCAAGATTCAGGAAGGCGTTGTCGGCGGATTCCGCGAATTCCTCATTGGACAGGGCTTCACAGAGATCCATACCCCAAAGATCGTTGCACAAGGTGCCGAGGGTGGTGCGAATATCTTCCATCTGGAATACTTTGACAAACCGGCATTCCTGAACCAGTCCCCGCAGTTCTACAAGCAGACTGCTGTGGCATTCTTTGACCGCGTATTTGAAATTGCACCGGTATACCGTGCAGAAAAGCACGCAACATCTCGTCATATCAACGAATACATTGGTCTGGACTTTGAAATGGGTTACATTGACAGCATGTATGACGTTATGGCAATGGAAACAGCATGCCTGCGATATGTCATGGAATATCTGAAAAAGCATTATGCATTTGAACTGGAACTGCTGGAAGCAGATGTACCAGTAATTCGGGATATTCCCAGCGTTACCCTGCTGGAAGCAAAGGAAATTCTGGGCAACAAGGGTTCCAAGAACAAGCTGGATCTGGAACCGGAAGACGAAGTGGCAATCTGCGAATACGCAAAGAAAACATTCGACAGCGACTTTATCTTTGTTACGCATTTCCCGTCCTCTAAGCCGCCGTTCTATGCAATGAACTCCAGAGAAGATCCGCGTCTGGCATACAAGTTCGACTTGTTGTTCCGCGGTCTGGAAATTACCAGCGGCGGTCAGCGTATCCACGATTATCAGGAACAACTGGACAAGATGCACGCACAAGGTCTGGATCCGGAGGACTTCAAATACTATCTGGAAGCCCACAAGTATGGTCTGCCTCCGCACGGCGGTCTGGGTATTGGTCTGGAACGTCTGGTTATGAAGCTGCTGGGTCTGTCAAATGTTCGTCAGGCAAGCATGTTCCCGCGTGACATCAACCGTCTGCTCCCGTAATAGGCATTATCATTTGCAAATCGTATAGAGTAGCATTGTATGCACTCTGATTTTTCGTAAAACGCACACAAATGCACGGTCTTTGTGTGCGTTTTCTGTATAGGAGGGATCATCTATATGGACGACAAGGAATTTTATCTGGATGCCATTCGCGATGTGGTTCCGGAACACAAGGAAGAACAGATTCAAGATGTGTTTTATTCGTTTTTGGAATTGGAACATCTTTACGATTCTGCAATTGAACTGGTAAAGACACAGCTGAATATTTTCGACAACGAATTTAGTATGCGGTTTCAGCGAAATCCAATTCACAATATCGAAAGCCGTATTAAGACACCGCAGAGCATTGTGGGAAAGTTGCAGCGGAAAGGCATGCCGGTTACACCGGAAAGTGCCCGCAACAATTTAACAGATATTGCAGGGGTTCGGGTAATCTGCTGCTATATTGATGACATTTATGCAATTGCAGACCTCCTGACAGACCACAGTGCTTTTCAGCTGCGAAAAATCAAGGACTATATCAAAAATCCAAAACCGAATGGTTACCGGAGTTTTCACATGATTCTGGATGTACCGGTCTACATGTCCAACGGCAAAGAAATTGCTCCTGTAGAGATTCAGATTCGCACCATTGCCATGGACTTCTGGGCAAGTCTGGAGCATCAGCTGCATTACAAGTCTACTGGCGATCCTAAAATTGCCGCTTCCCTGACCGGCGAACTGAAAGAGTGTTCCGAAACTATTTCAGGAATCGATCAGAAGATGCAGGACATGTTCAAAAAAATCAATTTGCTTTAAGGCATTTTATGCATAACAAAAAAGCGTTTTGCAAGACAGATTATTTTCTGCCTGCAAAACGCTTTTTTGTTTATTGTGCTGATGCGAATTAGTTTTGATTCAGTGCATTCAGCATTGTTGAAACAATATCCGAAGTAGAGATTTCACCAGAAACACGGTCTTCAATTACTACGCAAAATGCAATCGGTAAATTGGGATCATCATTGAATCCAACCAACAAAGAATTTTCCGATGCCCCGTTTTGAACTTGTGCTGTACCGCTTTTTACACCAACGGGATAGCCAATAGAACTGTAGCGTTCCTGTCCATTTTGTCGCATGATCTGTTTTATCTGACTGGCTACTTCTGCGGAAAAAATGTTGTTCTCTCCATAGGTGGTTTTTGCTTCATATTTTGTGCTCCCAGTCACGTTAGTAGTATGGTCAATGAGATAGGGCTCTGTTACTTTTCCGCTGGCATTGGCAATGGCACTCTCCCACAGCATCATTTGCAGTGGACTTGCAAGTGCTTCGCTCTGTCCCATGCAACTCCACATGGTGTCAAAGTCGCTGGTATCTGTCAGCTTTGTAGAAGCACTGAAAGAAGATAACCCGTCAAATTGGATTTTCTGCATTTTTGTATCGTTTACCGCAATGCCCATACGTGTGTATGTTTGAATAATGTTATCCAACGGCATATCCTGTACCAGCTGTGCAAAAAAAGGATTACAGCTGTTCTCAAACCCCTGCACAATGTTCTGTGTGCCATGTCCGTTAAGGTCATGACATTTGATCTGCTGATTGTATTTTGTGGTATAGATGCCGTTGCAAGTATATGTTTTGGACATCAGTCCATCATAACCGAATGTTTCCAGAGCCGCAGCAGTGGTTGCTATTTTTTGTGTGGAGCCGGGAGTGGTTTCATAAAACGCTTTGCAAATTAAACTGCCGTCCGGCAATTCGCTGATATTGTTGTAATTATCCAGAATATTGACACTGGGTTTGCTGACGCACACCAGAAGCTCTCCTGTCTGATAGTTGTAAGCGATTGCCGTTCCGTTTTTGCTGCCAAAAGCATTGTATACCGTTTGGTTGGCTTTATGATCCAATGTGGAGTAAATTGCCGTTTTTCCGTGAGGCGTTGCACCAAAAATCAAACTATAGTTTTGCAGTTTTTCAATGTTTTCAGAAACCAGTGTATTTGTCATCTGACCGCTGTCATCGCCAATCACATTTCCCACATCTAAGAAATAATTTTCGTCATAGGTTTCTGTAGAAGCATTTGGATCAAATAAAATCTGATTATTTCGGTCATAGACCATTCCCAGCGTCACATCATCAGAATGGGACATATAAAAGGAAGATTCTTTTATTACTTTCCAAACCAAAACACCCATGCCCAGGAAAAACACAATCAAAATCAGAATGGTCAGCCGTTCTCCGCGTCGAATACTTTGAATGCTTTTCATGCCGCAGCCACCGCCTTTCTTGCTCTGGCTTTTTTCTTTTTCGGTTCCGGTTTCTTAAATACCGGTGACTGTCCGGCTTTCAGCATACCGGCTAAGAAGCCACTGGTAATCATGGAACTACCACCCTGCGAAATAAACGGAATTGTAACACCAGTAAACGGGATCAGATTGCAGGAGCCGAAGATGTTCAAGCCCATTTGCACAATCAGCACCGCCACGCAGCCAAGAATCATAGTTGTATGGAAATAGCTACGAGGTTTATTGATCATCGGAAGCAGCATCATTGCCATTAAGATCAATATCGACAGCAATGCCACCAAAAAGCCCCATTCTTCACAAATGGTAGAAAAAACAATATCAGTGTCCGATGCAAACACTTTATACAAGGAGCCACAGCCCGGTCCCTTTCCGAACAAACCGCCCTCTGCAATCGCAATCAAAGCTTTACACTGCTGGTATCCATCTCCCTCCATTTGATTCCAGATGTCAACCGAAAGACGGTCTTGTACATAACCCGGTGCAAATCGCAGTGCCAATGCTACAAGAATCGCAGCAATAGCACTGATTCCGATAATTGTTTTCTTGGAAAATTTTGCTTTTGGATAACACAAGCGACATGCCAACGCACAACCGTACGCAGCGGCAAAAGTAGGCAGCGAACCTAAATCACGACACCACCACTGCAAACCTACAATAACAATAAATGCTCCTGTCAGGATCATCATTTCCTTGGAAACGTAGAAAAACAGAATCTTTTTCTTCTCATGCTGTTCCCGAATAGAAGTTGCACAGATCAAAACAAAAACTGGCTTCATAAATTCTGACGGCTGAATGCTGATCGGTCCGATGTTGATCCACATGCTTCGACTGCCAGTCAGCAGCAAAATACTCAAAATCAGCACACCCAACAGAATATACAGCACGATTTTTTTAGATTGAATCCAAACATGATTTCGTGTCAAAAGGAAACCAACTTGACAAACTGCCAGTGCTACAATACAAGTAACATAGTGCTTTGCCGCAAATCCAACACCGCCAAAACAGGATTGAAACATGACACTGATGTTGATAAGCAGCAGCAATACAAAATCCAGCGTATAAGTCATTTGGCGGTACAGGAATCGCAGCACTATACTATACGTGAGATCTAACCCGATCACAGCAACTGCCAACGGCAAAATGTCTTGCGGCGTATCATATTTGCCGCGGAGCAGAATCGCAAGCAGCATAATAATGTGTGTCAGCAAGACAATTGTGGTGCATTTTCCATAAGTGAGTCCATTTTTATACATTCTGTTTCCTCCTTCGCTGCCGGATTATCACTGATTTTGTTCCAAACCGAATCTCGTCCATGTCTTTGAGTTTGACCTGCGAACGAATCCGCCTGCCGTTGACAAATGTTCCAGATTTGGAATCCAGATCCATGATGCTCCACACACCGTTAGACACATAAAGCACCGCATGATAACGAGAAACACTCATGTCCGTAAAACGAATGTCTGCGGCTCCGTGTCTGCCGATCAGGATTTCATCCGCTTCCAACGGAATGACAACACGGCGTGAAGTGTCGTACAATGCCATGTGAGCACTGACCTTTTCCCAACGAAGCTGTTCGATTTCTTTTTCCTGCCGTGCAGTTCCAAACATCACCAGAACACTAACAGCAATAAAAATGACAACAACAGCACTGATTAAAATAGAATATGCCGGTATCCCCTGCAATGAAGATAAAAGCTTGTCAAGCATGTTCCAAACCTCCTATCCAGATAATTTTTTATAGGGCAATACCGCACAAAGAGCGTCTGACGACTTTGCACGCCATCTGCTTGCAAATTTCCCGTCATATTTCACAAAAATGCTCGTGAATACATCAAGTATTCACTCCGCTTTTTGTTTCATCTGACGAAAAATTTGACGACGCATCTGTCGCACAATCTTTGTACGGTGTTGCCATAGATGAAACACTCTATGACTATGATAATCGATTTTTTGAAAAGTTGCAAGTCCAATCCCCTTGTTTTGTATAAATTGCCAATCACGAAGTGCTGTTTTGTCGAAATAATCAGCTATTTTCACGAAACCAGAGAATTGTTTTTGTATGTATTCCACAAAAAATAAAAAAGTACTTGCCACCAAACTAGAAATATGTTATAATATGAGAAACAAACAGTTCGAACGTAAAATGCTTCGGTATCTTGCAGCGAACTGTAGAAGGAGGAATTCATCATGAAAATTACAATCACAGCGAAAAAAATGCAGATCCCGCAAAACTTTACAGAGTATGCTGAAAAGCGTCTGAGTACAAAACTGGACAAATTTTTCGGCAGTGAAGCAGAAGCAAAAATCACAATGGCAACACATAAAAATCTGATCGTCATCGAATTGACGGTTACTTATAACAACCTGATTTATCGTGCAGAACAGTCTGCTGTAGATAAGGAAGATGCTCTGGATGCTTCCATCGATAAGATCATTCGCCAGATTCGCAAAAACAAAACTCGTGTCGAAAAGAAATTGAAAGAAGCTGCATTTGTTGGCATGCTGGAAGAGCCGGTTGTCGAAGCAGATCACGAAGTCATTCGCCACAAGAAGTTTGTAATGCACCCCATGGATCTGGACGAAGCAATTCTGCAAATGGATTTGCTGGGGCACTCGTTCTTCATGTTCACCAATGCCAATACCGGTGAAGTCAATGTTGTCTACAAGCGTGCAGACGGCAAATATGCGGTTCTGGAGCCGATTTACGAATAAAGCTTTCTTCCCTGCTCCTTTGTTTTTTACAACTTGTTTCTGAACATACAGCGGATACTGTGTCATGCAGTATCCGCTTTCTTTTTATACAATGTTTCCTTAGATTCTCTGAGCCAGTCGTTCGCTGTATTCCTTGCGGAACTGTGCAAATTCCCCTGCGTCCAGTGCATCACGAATCCGTTCCAGCAGCGTATTATAGAAATAGAGATTGTGCATTACTGCCAGACGGCCAGCCAGCTGTTCCTTTGCCTTAAACAAATGCCGCACATAAGCACGTGTATGATTCCGGCATACCGGACAGTCACATTTCGGATCTAACGGCTGGGAATCCGTTTCATAAGCAGCATTGGTGATATGCAGAATACCGTCCCATGTAAAGATCGTTCCATGCCGTGCGTTTCGGCTGGGCATTACACAATCAAACATGTCTACGCCGCGTGCAACGCCCTCAATGATGTTTGAAGGCGTTCCTACACCCATAAGGTAACGCGGCTTATCAACAGGCATGTGTGGCTCCACCTGCTCAATGATGTGATACATGATCTCTGTAGGTTCTCCTACCGCCAGACCGCCAATGGCATAACCATCCAGCCCAAGCTGCGCAATTTCCTGCATATGCGATACACGAATCGCATCGTAAGTACCGCCCTGATTGATGCCAAACAGCATCTGATGCGGATTGATAGTCCCCTCCAGACTATTCAACCGCTGCATTTCCTTTTGGCAGCGAATCAACCAACGGGTCGTTCTGGCACAGGAGTTCTTCACGTAATCCAATGGTGCCGGATTCTCTACACACTCGTCAAATGCCATTGCAATGGTAGAGCCAAGATTCGACTGAATTTGCATGCTTTCTTCCGGACCCATGAAAATCGCCTTACCGTCGATATGGGACTGGAAGTAAACGCCTTCCTCTCGGATACGGCGAAGCTTTGCCAAAGAGAACACTTGAAATCCGCCGCTGTCTGTGAGAATTGGCTTGTGCCAGTTCATAAACTGGTGCAGTCCGCCCATTTGACGGACGATTTTATCTCCCGGACGCAAATGCAAGTGATAGGTATTGCAAAGTTCTACCTGACATTTCAATTCATTTGCCAAGTCAATGGACGATATACCGCCTTTGATGGCCGCAGCAGTTCCTACATTCATAAAGAAGGGCGTCTGAATGATGCCGTGTACGGTTTCAAAGATGCCTCTTCGGGCATGTCCTTCGGTTTTTAAAAGTGTAAACATTCGTGTAAATTCCTTTCTGCTTTATCATTGTATTGTTAGATGCATTTCCTATAGAGAATCACATCAATCTGATTTCATTCGCTTTTCTCCGGTAAGATACACATGGCATCTCCAAAGCTAAAGAAACGATATTTTTCCTGTACAGCGATTTCGTAGGCATGCATAGTCTTTTCATATCCCAGAAATGCGGAAATCAGCATAATCAAAGTGCTTTCCGGCAAGTGGAAGTTTGTAATCAAACCGTCCAGTACCTTAAATGAATAACCGGGGTAAATGAAAATATCCGTATAGCCGTCTTCTGCCACCAGTTCCCCGTTGTGTGCCGTAGCAACTGCTTCCAGCGTCCGACAGGAAGTAGTCCCCACTGCAATGACACGACCGCCGTTTGCCTTGGTTTCCCGTATCATATCTACCGTTTCCTGAGGGAGATGATAGTGCTCACTGTGCATCTGATGCTGCAATACATCATCTTCCTTTACCGGACGGAACGTTCCCAATCCCACATGCAGTGTCACATAGGCTTCATTTACGCCTTTCTCTTTCAGCTTTTTCAGCATGTCTTTTGTAAAGTGCAGTCCAGCTGTAGGAGCCGCCGCAGAACCAAGTTCCTTGGAATAAACTGTCTGATAGCGTTCTTTGTCTTTCAGCTTTTCGTGAATATACGGCGGAAGCGGCATCTGTCCCACTTCTTCCAGTGCAGTATAAAAGTTACCCTCACAGGTAAACTGCACAATTCGATTGCCGTCCGGTTTCACTTCAACGACTTCACCAATCAATCTGCCACCGCCAAATGAGAACTTTACACCGACTTTTGCTTTTTTTCCGGGACGGCAGATGATTTCCCAAAGCTTATCCCCTTTCTGTTCCAACAGCAGGAATTCGATAAAGGTGCCATTATCTACTTTCTCTCCGTACAGACGTGCCGGAAGAACGCGGGAATCATTCATTACCAGCAGATCACCCGGTTGCAAAATCTCTAACAGATCATAAAAATGCTTGTGTTGAATCTCACCGGTATTCCGGTCAATTTGCATCAATCTGGAATGATCTCTTGGCTCAACAGGGGTCTGTGCAATCAATTCATCCGGCAAATCGTAGTAAAAATCTGATTTTTTCATGAGCTTTTCCTCTTTTTCGCAAAAATGTTATTGACAAATTCCCATAGAAATGATATGATAGGAATAGGTAGAGGCGCACTTGCGATGAGTATGTTCCGACAGGTTACCATTCCGCGATGATCGGAGCAGAAAGGCGTTCGTGCCGAAGAAGCTGTACCGGTGACACAGCTTCTGGGCATATTTCCAAACAGGGATATGACTGTCATCGTTATGATGGAGTGCTATCGGCGATATACCATTCGGTGTACGTCATTCTATTCTATTATATCGCATGAGCCGCCGGTTTTCAACCGGTTTTTTCATATTTTTAAGATTTTTTTGGAGGAATGACAAAAATGAAACAGTACAAGGTCGGTATTATCGGTGCAACAGGTATGGTTGGACAGCGTTTTGCGACACTTTTGGAAAACCACCCGTGGTTCCATGTGGCTGCACTGGCGGCTTCTCCCCGTTCTGCCGGAAAGACTTATGAAGAAGCTGTCGGCAACCGCTGGGCAATGCAGAAGCCGATGCCGGAATCTATGAAGCAGATGATTCTGTTTGATGCAACTGCTGATGTTGACAAGATCGCAGGCATGGTGGACTTCGTATTCTGTGCCGTAGACATGAAGAAAGATGAGATCCGTGCACTGGAAGAACGCTACGCAAAGGCAGAATGCCCTGTTGTATCCAACAACTCTGCACACCGTTTCACACCGGATGTGCCGATGGTTGTACCGGAAGTAAATCCGGAGCACATCGAGATCATCGAGAGCCAGAGAAAGCGTCTGGGCACCAAGCGTGGTTTTATCGCTGTAAAGTCGAACTGCTCGATTCAGAGTTACGTGCCGGCACTGTCCCCGCTGCGGAAGTATGGCATTCAGAATGTTCTGGCTTGCACCTATCAGGCAATTTCCGGTGCCGGAAAGACTTTTGAACGCTGGCCGGAAATCCTTGACAACATCGTTCCGTATATCGGCGGTGAAGAAGAAAAGTCCGAAAAGGAGCCGCTGAAGGTCTGGGGCAAAATCGAAAACGGACAGATCGTCAGTGCAGACAGCCCGCTGATCACCACACAGTGCCTGCGTGTGCCGGTTTCCGACGGTCATACTGCCGCTGTATTCGTATCCTTTGAGCAGAAGCCGTCCAAGGAAGAAATCCTGAAGATCTGGGAAGACTTTAAGGGCGTACCGCAGGAACTGAAACTGCCGTCTGCTCCGAAGCAGTTCATTCACTATTTCCAGGAAGATGACCGTCCGCAGGCAAAGCTGGATCGTAACATTGAAGGCGGTATGGCAGTGTCTGTAGGTCGTCTGCGGGAAGATACTATGTTCGATTATAAGTTCGTCTGCCTTTCTCACAACACTCTCCGCGGTGCAGCAGGCGGCGGCGTTCTGCTGGCAGAACTGCTGGCAGCAAAGGGCTATATGGACTAATGCATTTCTGTAAAGCACACATCTTATTGAGATTTTGATTACCATCAGGAGGTAATTTTTATGAAGAACACCATTTTTACCGGTGCTGGCGTAGCCATTATTACACCGATGCTGGAGGACGGTTCTGTAGATTATGCCGGTCTGGCAAAGAACATTGATTTTCAGATTGAAAACGGTACAGATGCCATTATCATCTGTGGTACAACCGGTGAATCCTCTACGCTGGACGATAAGGAGCATCGGGAATGCATCCGTTTTGCAGTAGAGCATACCCACAACCGGATTCCGGTCATTGCCGGAACCGGAAGCAATGACACCAAGTATGCCATTGGACTCTCTCAAGAGGCTCAGGAACTGGGTGCAAACGGTCTGCTGATCGTTACCCCGTATTACAACAAGACCACACAGAGAGGTCTTGTGGCTCATTACAATGCCATTGCAGACAGCGTAGACCTGCCGATCATTCTTTACAATGTTCCCAGCCGTACCGGCGTAGGTTTTGATGTCAGCACCGTTGCAGCACTGGCAGAGCACAAGAACATTGCAGCAATCAAGGAAGCCAGCGGAAACATTGGCTATACCGCAAAGGTTGCTGCAAAGTGCGGCGATAAGATCGACATCTACAGCGGCAACGATGATATGATCGTTCCGATCATGTCCTTGGGCGGCAAGGGTGTTATTTCTGTACTGTCTAATGTACTGCCGAAGGAAACACATCAGATGACTCAGTATTGTCTGGAAAACAACTTCGCAGCCGCTTCCGAATTGCAGCTGAAGTATCTCCGTCTGATCAATGATCTGTTTATGGAAGTTAATCCGATTCCAGTCAAGGAAGCTATGAACCAGCTTGGCATGCCCTCTGGTCCCTGCAGAATGCCGCTGTTGGATATGAGCGATGAGCACAAGGCTGCAATGCAGGCAACTCTGCGTGCATACGGTATGCTCTCTTAAGGAAAGATATTCGGACGAGAAAAGAGGCAAGGATTATGACAAAAATTGTAATTTGCGGTGCAAACGGCAAAATGGGACACACCGTAGCTTCCTGTATTGACGGACGGGACGATTGCACAGTAATTGGCGGTGTGGATTCGTACACTGCAAAGTATGCGGATTTCCCCATTGTTGCAACTCCGGCAGAACTTCCGGAAGTACCGGACGTAATTATTGATTTCTCCAATCCGTCCACACTGGACGAATTGCTGGAATACGCACTGGTCAACAATGTTGCACTGGTGCTGGCAACCACTGGCTATGACGATGCACAGATCCAGAAAATCCAGAGTGCATCTCAACAGATTCCGGTATTCTTTACGTTCAACATGTCATTAGGCATTAACCTGCTGGTGGAACTGGCAAAGAAAGCTGCCACTGTTCTGGGCGGACAGTTTGACATTGAGATTGTAGAGAAGCATCACAATCAGAAGATCGATGCTCCCAGCGGCACAGCAATTATGATTGCCAATGCCATTAACGACACCCTGAACAATGAGTATCATTATGTATACGATCGTCACGCACGCCGCATGAAGCGTGACAGCAAGGAAATCGGTATGCATTCCATTCGTGGCGGCACAATTGTCGGCGAACATGACGTGATCTTTGCAGGACAGGACGAAGTGATTACCCTTTCCCACAGTGCAGCTTCAAAAACAGTCTTCGCTGTAGGTGCAGTAAACGCTGCGGTCTATCTCTGCGGCAAGCCGGCTGGCATGTACGACATGAAGCAGCTGGTACAAGAATAAGTTTACAAATTTGAATTAAAAGAGCAGGCACAATACGACGAGTACTCTCTCCTATTGTGCCTGCTTTTTCTGCTCTGGTTTATATCACATACAAAAAGGGGAAGTTGCAAAATACAACTCCCCCTTTTGTATTAGATTTTACTTTTTAAAGAAAAGATAGGATTACTTTACAGTTACCGGGAACGGATCAACGGTAATGCCAGCACCGCTCTGTGCAATATGTAGCAGCAGATAATAAATATCCGTAGAATCCAAGTCACCACTATCGTCCAAATCTGCCAGTTTTACTTTGCGATCGTCAAAAGTTGCCGGCAAGCCTGCACCCTTTTGTGCAACTTCCAACGAGAGATCCAGCAGGTCAATGGTATCAACAGCACCATCTTCGTTAAGGTCACCATACGGCAGAGCAGCGTATACATTGGCAACGCTGAAAGTAACTTCAACGCTCTGAGCCACAGCAGTTTCCGCAGAAATATCGGTTACTTTTCGACCAGATGCATTCCACGTATTCAGGAGATATGCACGTGTTGTACCGGTATCGTTAGCATAATATTTGTAGTCTACTGCATTATCAGACATCTTGTAATCGATCTCGTTGCCGTCTACCTTTACAGAGTCAATTGTGATTGCCAAATCCGGATAAGTATCCTTTGTAATGAAATGGTCATCGTTCGTATCAAACTCCAGCATCAGGAATTCGATAGATCCAGTGCCATCACCAGTGATCTCCCAAGATGCAGTATACTGCTTGTCTTCGTTTGTGATCTGCACCGGCTTATTTGTGAGATCTTCCGAATTTCCAGTGTTGCCTTCGCCCCAGTAATTATACGTTCCCATCTGACCCTTCAGAGATGCAGTACCGATTACGGTAACGTTTTCTTCAGCAGATGCAGAAAATGCACCAGTAAATGCAACTGCGTTCAAAGCCATCGATGCAGCCAGAACAGCTGCGACTTTCTTCAAAGTCTTCATAAATCAAAACTCCTTTATTTGTAACATTGCACAATTTGTGATGCATGCCACAGTGTATTGTAGTTTTATTATAGCACACATTCTGCAAAAAGTCAACACTGATTTGAAAAATTGCAAAAAATACACAAAAAGCTGTGCTCCACAAAAAACGTGTCAGTATTCTTTCCGAAAGTTCTTGTTTCTGAAATTTCGTGTGACAAAAAGTTGTTCTTTTCAGTTTTTATGGAAATCACTTGCCTTTTCAATTTCTCTTTGGTATAATACAAGTAACTCATTTTTTGCAGTCACTCAACAATCAAAACGATATTTTTCTGCATGGCATTTCTGAAAGATTTGAACCTTTTGAACTTTATATGTTACATGTAAACGGCTTATTCCTTCCGGAAAATTCCAGTGCGAAAAGCATGTGAACACGGCGGTCAAGATGTATGCTGCTATTTCGAAAGTGTTTCTCGAAAAACACTATATCTTGTGGTGCACAAGCTTCGTCACCACAATTTGTTGTGTTTCGAGTGGAAAATACATAAAAAATTTTCTTGACAGATCGGAAGAATCGCGATATAATAATAGCTGTTCAACATCGTATTTTGAAACGGATTTTTATCAATGATTGGGAAGAAAGGCTGCTGTAACATGCAGCTTTCTGTTTGCCATGAAAAAGAAAATTGCAATAAAAGCAACACCGCACAAAATCAACAAACATGCTCTGTGCAATACTGCTCAAAGCATTTCCAAAAGAACTTACCTTTGTGAAGTACCTTTCTGTGTTCATAAAGCTGAGTTCTTTGATTATTATCTGGAATTGGAGGAATAATTGTGAAAATCATCAAACGAAGCGGCAAGGAAGATGTCTTCGACCGTGCGAAGATCATCGCAGCTGTTGGGAAAGCAAATATTACTGTCATTGAAGCGGAGCAGCTTTCCTCGGAAACCATTGCCAAAATTGCCAGTGACATTGAAACACGATGTGCCGGCATGAACCGTGCAGTGGACGTTGAAACCATTCAGGACTGGGTGGAAATTGAGATCATGAAGTACGGTGCATTCACCGTTGCAAAAAATTATATCACCTACCGCTATGAACGGGGGCTGCTGCGGCAGTCCAACACAACTGACCAAAAGATTCTAAGTCTGCTGAATTTCGAAAATGAAGAAGTCAAGCAGGAAAATTCCAATAAGAATCCGATTGTCAACAGTGTACAGCGTGATTACATGGCGGGCGAAGTCAGCAAGGACATTACGACCCGCTTTTTGCTACCCCATGATATTACAGATGCTCATCGGGAAGGCATTATTCATTTCCATGATGCAGACTATTTCGCACAGCACATGCACAATTGCTGTCTGGTCAATCTGGAGGATATGCTGCAGAACGGAACTGTTATCAGCGAAACCATGATCGAAAAGCCGCACAGTTTTTCTACCGCATGTAACATCTCCACACAGATCATTGCACAAATTGCAAGTTCTCAATACGGTGGTCAGAGTATTACCCTGTCCCACTTGGCACCATTTGTGCAGACCAGCCGTGAGAAGTTCCGCCGTGATGTTCGCCGCGAATTTGAACGTCTGGGAAAAGATACCGATGATGAAACGATCAACCAGATCGCTGAAATGCGTGTCCGGAACGAGATCATTCAGGGTGTACAGATGATTCAGTATCAGGTTATCACTCTGATGACGACCAACGGGCAGGCTCCGTTTGTCACGGTATTCATGTACCTGAATGAAGTACCGGAGGGACAGACCAGAGATGATCTGGCATTGATTATCGAGGAAATGCTCCGGCAGCGAATTCAAGGAGTGAAAAATGAAAAGGGTGTCTACATTACGCCGGCATTCCCGAAGCTGATCTACGTACTGGAAGAAAATAATATTCGCGAGGATTCCAAGTATTTTTATCTCACAAAGCTGGCTGCGGAGTGCACAGCAAAACGCATGGTTCCGGATTATATTTCTGAAAAAATTATGAAATCCTTGAAAGAGGGTAACTGCTATACCTGCATGGGCTGCCGTTCTTTCCTGACCGTTTACAAAGACGAAGCCGGCAAGTACAAGTTCTATGGCCGCTTTAATCAGGGCGTTGTCACGCTGAATCTGGTGGACATCGCATGCTCCTCCGGCGGCGATGAAAAGCGTTTCTGGGAAATCTTCGACGAACGGTTACAGCTATGCTATCGTGCCCTGATGTGCCGTCATGAACGCCTGAAAGGCACACCGTCTGATGTGGCCCCGATTCTGTGGCAGTATGGTGCGTTGGCTCGTCTGAAAAAAGGCGAAACCATTGACAAGCTTTTGTACGGCGGTTATTCTACCCTGTCGCTGGGCTATGCCGGACTGTGTGAATGCACACGGTATATGACCGGAAAATCACACACAGACCCCTCTGCAACGCCATTTGCACTAAAGGTCATGCGGCATCTGAACGATACCTGCAAGAAATGGGCAAAGGAAACCAATATCGATTTCAGTCTGTACGGCACGCCTTTGGAATCTACCACGTATAAGTTTGCCCGTTGCCTGCAGGAACGCTTTGGCGTGATTGAGGGCGTCACAGACAAAAACTACATCACCAACAGCTATCATGTACATGTTACCGAACCGATCAATGCTTTTGACAAACTGTCTTTTGAAGCACAGTTTCAGGAACTCTCCCCCGGCGGTGCGATCAGCTATGTAGAAGTACCCAACATGCAAAACAACATTCCGGCTGTGATTGCGGTAATGCAACATATTTACGAAAATATCATGTATGCAGAACTGAACACCAAGAGCGATTATTGTCAGGTTTGCGGCTATGACGGCGAAATCCAGATCGTAGAAGATGACGGCAAGCTGGTGTGGGAATGCCCCAACTGCGGCAACCGCGATCAGGATAAACTGAACGTTGCCCGCCGCACCTGCGGATACATCGGCACCCAGTTCTGGAATCAGGGTCGCACGCAGGAAATCCGCGACCGTGTAATGCACCTGTAAAAGAGGCGAATGCATATGTATTATGGTGCAATCAAGTCTTGCGACATTGCCAATGGCGAGGGCGTGCGGGTATCCTTATTCGTTTCCGGCTGTCGGCATGCCTGCAAAAACTGCTTCAATCCGGAAACGTGGTGCTTCGATTATGGCACACCGTACACTGAAGCAACGACAGAACAGCTTCTGCGGCTGCTAGAGCCCAGTTATATCCGAGGGCTGACACTGATTGGCGGGGAGCCAATGGAGCCGGAGAACCAGCCTGTACTGCTGGAATTGGTACAGGCAGTGCGAAAAGCTTACGGTGCAGAAAAAGACATCTGGTGCTATACCGGCTGTGTTCTGGAAACAGACCTGCTGACAGACAGCCCCTATCGGTGCGATGCCACTGATGCGTTGCTGCGGGAAATCGACGTGCTGGTAGACGGACCTTTTGTGGAGGAACAGAAGTCCTTGCAGCTGGCATTTCGCGGTTCTGCAAATCAACGGATTCTTCGTAAGAAAAACGGAGTATTTACCGAAGCAAATCAATAGCTAAGAAAACGGGATACGACTGGATTTACCGGTCGTATCCCGTTTTGTAATTTTTTTAGCCTTTTTGCAAAGCCTGTCGCAGTGCTGTCAAGTCAGTTCCGTTTATCAATGCATCTTTCGCATAGTCAGCCGCCTTTGCCTGCTGTTCTGTCAGTGTCATTTTTCCCAGCAGGTACTTTTGCAACAAGATGATGTCTGCCAGATTTACTGCATTGTCCAGATTGACATCTCCCGCCAGTACAGCATCAGAATCGGCATCACTGCCGTCCAGCGGATATTTTTTCAGATCCGGCAGTTCGTCCAACGTGATACAGTACTCGCTGTTATAGATCTCTTTCAGATTCTCTGCGGGGTTGTTCTGCTCACTGGTAAGGTAGTTCATATACCACGGGCAGAAGTACAGCCACGAAGCCTTGTCTTTCAGCAGGTTTTCCAAAGAAGGAATGGTGTCGTTTTCTGCCATTGCCACCATTTTCTGTCCGTCTGTACTCTGCACCAGACTATAGAATGTGGAAGAAATCGAACTTAGGTTCGGCTTGCCGTCTACGGCATTATACTTATCGTATCCTACAATATCTACCACATCATCGCCCGGATACCAGTCCGGAGATGTGGAATAGGTGTAGCTGTTCCAGACCCAAATCAGATTGTCCAATCCATAGACGTTAGTCAGCTGGTCGTAGAGAAGGCGGTACAGCTTTTTGCAGGGCTCCGGTCCTTCGGCTCCCCACCAGAACCACGCTCCTTCAGCTTCATGCAGCGGTCGCCACAAAACCGGCACATCGGCATCTTTCAGCTTTTTCAGCTGCTTTGCAATTTCCGCAATGTCCGCCATCAGCACCTTATTTTCCCATGTGCCTTCTTCCAGTGCTCTGGAAATACTGAATGTGGTGTAGTTGGCACTGGCAGATTCAACATAGAAATTGCAGTCTGTACTCCCCTCCTCTGATGGCACGCTCCAGTGCCACACAAGGGCAGCAATGCCTTTGTATTCATTCACCCACTGAATGGTACGTTCGGCTGCGTTATCGTCCCATGTGGCATTGGAACGATAGTTCAAGAAGTCGATTCCGCGAATCGCACACATTTTGCCGGTCGTCTTTTCCAGATACTCGAATTCCTGTTCGTTGTCCTTGATGAAATTGGTCGGATCTGCGTACAGGTTGTAGTTATGCGAGCCGCAGTACTCCTGCTGTCCGGAAATGATATGCTTTCCGTATTGGTCGCAGAGATACTGATACAGCCGCTTAGTGGAATCTGACGCATTGGGATTGGAAAGCGTTCTTGTTGGTGAAAGATTTGTCAGGCTTTCGTCTGCCGGCTGAATCGTCAGGTAATCAAAGAATGTATAGCCCCAATAGGCACTCAATTCAATGGTGTTCTCGCCGGCATTGAGCATCACTACACCACCAGAAGTTTCCTCGAATTTCAGGTTGTGAGAAAAGCTGACTTCTCCCTGATTTACGCCATTGACATTCAAGTATTGCACCTTTTTGTTTTTGTCATAGGGTTCACAGTAGGAAATCTTCATCTCGTAAAGACCGGCTTCTTCGACGGTAACCTTTAGGCTGACAGTTGTCCCCTTTTGATCCAGATAGGAAAATCCGCCGGACGCATTGGTCAAGTCAAAGTCCTCGCCGCTGCCGTCCTCCTCGGTATTGCCTTTCCAACCCTCGTTGTAAATTTTTCCGCCGCTGGTGCTTCCGTTTTCAAATTCGTACTTCTGGACAGTGTCACTGCTCTTTGCAGCTGCCAGAACCGGCATTGCAGAAGATGCACCCATGGAAATTGTACATGCCGCCGCAACGCATACCGCGGCGACTGAATATCGTTTTCTTGTTTTCAACGTAGATCCTCCTTTTTTGTAGTTTCTGCCGAAACTGTAGATATTGTTATTATACCACAAGTTAGCCGAAGATGCAACAGATAATTTAGGAAACACTGAATAAAGCTTGTGCGTAAGATGCGTCGTCAGATTTTTCGGCAGATTGCACAGAAATTCCGCAGGCATACTTGATGTATGGCAAGGGATTTCTGGGCAATATGACGGAAAATCTGCAAGCAGATTGCGTGCAAAGCCGTCAGGCGGGCTTTATGCAGTGTTTCCTTTATCATTTCACAAAAAAAGCGGACACATCGAAAATGCACCCGCTTCTTGGATAGATTTCAACAACTCTACTTAGTCGCCGAAAGAAATTCCCAGATTTCTTGCAGTCTGTACCAGCTGATCGTCCGGCGAAACAAACTTTGTCTTACCGGCAATGTCGTCCAGCTTATTGGCAGTGATCGTGCCACCAACCTTTGCTACAGACATACCGTAATGTTCCTCCCGAATCAGTTCTGCTGCGTATACGCCGAACTGTGTTGCCAGAACGCGGTCATACGCACTGGGGCTTCCGCCACGAAGCATGTGCCCCGGCACGCAAACACGGGCTTCCAGTCCGGTCTTTTGCTGAATCTGTGCTGCGATCCGGTTGGTCGCAGTGGTGATGCCAGCTTCCTGACGCAGTCTGGTGCGTTCTTTCTTCTTCATCTTAGCTTCTTCTTTGTCGAAACAGCCCTCTGCCACAGCGACGATAGAGAAGTTTTTGCCGCTTTCGCTACGCTTCTGCACGGACTTGCAAACCTTGTCAATGTCATACGGAATTTCCGGAATCAGAATGATGTCCGCACCGCCGGCAATGCCTGCACTCAAAGTCAGCCAGCCAGCCTTGTTGCCCATGATCTCGCAGAGCAGGATACGGGAATGGCTGTTTGCAGTGGTGTGCAGTCGATCCAGTGCATCTGTGGCAATGTCTACCGCAGTATGGAATCCGAAAGTCACATCTGTACCGAAGATGTCATTATCAATGGTTTTCGGCAGACCAATGACATTCAGTCCTTCGTCCGCCAGCAGCTTGGAGGTCTTATGTGTGCCGTTGCCGCCCAGTGTCAAAAGGCAATCCAGCTTCTGATCCTGATAGGTCTTTTTCATGTTCTTGACCTTGTCCACATTGTCATCGCCGATGACTTTCATCATCTTGAACGGCTGACGTTTGGTACCCAGAATCGTACCGCCGCGTGTGAGAATGCCGGAGAAATCGTCCGGTGACATCTCCTTGCAGATGTTGTGGATCAAGCCATAGTAGCCGTCTGAAATTCCAACGATCTCTACATTTTCCGTCCCCAGCATTTCGTAACATGCCTTTGCAACGCCGCGAATTGTGGCGTTCAGTCCCGGGCAGTCGCCGCCGCTGGTTAAAATTCCGATTCTGCGTTTCATAAGTGATTCCTCCTATTTTTGATACTTCTTTCAGAAATGTCCTGATAAGATTCGTGAAATCTGCTATATATTATAGCGTTTTTCTGGCAAAATATCTACAATATTTTATGAACAAACAAGAGTAACTCTAATTCCGCCATTGAAATATCACAATTTTTCCTGTAAAATCCTTTGCATAAAACTTTTTTTGAAATCGGTTGCTGGACATGTATGATTGTTTATTCATGAAGGAAAGTAAATTCCTGCTCCATAATTCCCTTCATATTCGTCTTTTTCAGAGTCTTTAGACAACCAAATCAAATATAGACCATTTTCATTCTCATCTTCCGAATTATACTTTTCAATAAAATATAAATTATAAGTTTCTAAATCAGTCAATATCGTATAATCTGCCCTGATTTTAAATGTTTTCTTTTTTCCATTCTGACTTTCATCGGTTGCAATCGTTCCATTAGATGATACCAAATTACCTTTATAATATTCTATTGCAGCTAAAATAGCATCGTCTAATTCTTCAGCTTCGTTCAATGCCTGATTAGAAAACATGGATCTAATTGCAGCTTGATCTCCATTTTCTAATGCTGTAACAATTTCTGAAGTCCTATCATCTGCGATTTTATCGAAGCTTCTATCTTCCAGCCAGCTTTGGTGGGGATAGGAAGAACAGCCCGTAAAAAACAAGAACACAACTGCGGATATTACAGCGTTCAATCGCTTCATCGTTTCATTCCTCTACAATGCTTACCATTTTACAAAAAGCACCGTTCTGCTCACGGCAAAACGGTGCAATATATTGTTTGGATATTCTTTTTACAGTTCTGACTGCAAACCACCTTCAGAGAAGTAGTCAATTCGCATGGCATGACGAACACCTTCCAAAGTCTTTTCCGCAGTTGCTCTCGCTGTAGCACTTCCCTGCTGCAAGATCTCGTAAACTTCCGGCAAACGCTGCTCCCACTGCTTGCGACGTTCCCGAATGGGACGGAGTTCTTCCTGCATTACATTGTTCAGGAACTTCTTGACTTTTACATCGCCCAGACCGCCACGCTGATAATGTGCCTTCACTTCGTCCAGGCAGCTGTAATCTTTCCAGAATTCCTCGAAATATTCCGGCTTGCAAAATGCATCCAGATAGATAAATACCGGATTACCCTCTACCTTACCGGGATCTTCTACCCGCAGGTGGTTCGGATCGGTGAACATGGACATGATCTTTTTCTTGATCTCCTCCGGCTCATCAGACAGGTAGATACAGTTGCCCAGAGATTTACTCATTTTTGCCTTGCCGTCAATACCCGGCAAACGTAAACATGCCTGATTGCTGGGGAGAATGATCTCCGGTTCGGTCAGAGTTTCGCCATATACCGAATTGAATTTGTGCACGATCTCCTTGCACTGTTCCAGCATCGGCAGCTGATCTTCTCCGACCGGAACGGCAGTTGCATGGAATGCGGTGATGTCTGCTGCCTGACTGATCGGGTAGCAGAAAAAGCCTACTGGGATACTTGCCTCAAAGTTCCGCTGCTGAATCTCTGCCTTAACGGTAGGGTTCCGCTGTACGCGGGAAACGGTAACCAGATTCATGTAATAGAACGTCAGTTCTGTCAGCTGCGGTACCATGGACTGAATGAAAATGGTGCTTTTTTCCGGATCCAGACCACATGCCAGATAGTCCAGAGCTACCTGTGTAATGTTCTGTCGTACTTTTTCCGGATGCTCTGCATTATCTGTCAGTGCCTGTGCATCGGCGATCATAATATAAATCTCGTCGAATTTTCCGGAATTTTGCAGTTTTACCCGTTCTTTCAGGGAACCTACGTAATGTCCTACATGCAGCCGTCCGGTGGGACGATCTCCGGTCAAAATAATCTGTTTCATGTTTTTGCTCCTTATGATTCATGAACACTGCGGCAATGCTGTATGCCATGTCCATGTAAATTTCTTTTTTTATTATAACACATTGAGGGTGTGGTGTCAATGTTTTCTGTCTAAATTCCGTAATAACCAAGCGGAAAAGCAAAAATGATACTGTAAAAAAGCATATAAAAGCTTTTAGAAAAATGTGTTTGTATTCCGTTTACACCTTGCAATCTTCTATAAAATATGCTATAATAAGAGCACCCGAAAATCTCACGGGCAATATATCAGAAACAGAATTTCAAGGAGGAACATACCATGCCCCATATTACAATCAAAATGCTCAAAGGCAGAACAGACGATCAGAAAAAGCTTGCTGCAGACAAGGTTGCCGCTGCACTGGTAGATGCGATCGGCTGCAATCCGGAACACATTTCTGTTGCAGTAGAAGATTTCACACCGGTAGAATGGCAGGACGAATTCCGCAAGGAAGTCACCGAGAGTGAACACATCTACAAAGAACCGCATTACGACCCGAAGGACGTGCTGTAATGGGGCTGATTCTAGCTTCTGCATCACCGCGGCGGCAGGAACTCCTGCGGCTGATCACGGAAGACTTTACGGTTTTTCCGGCAGCCGTAGACGAGTCCCTGCCGCCCGTGTTGTCTGTACAGAAAGCGGCACAGTATCTGGCACGAAAAAAGGCTCTTGCCGTCGCCAACGAATATCCGAATGACATTGTTCTTGGTTCTGATACCACGGTGGTGTTGGAAGATGCCATTTTCGGCAAACCGAAAACGCCGGAACATGCGGCAAAGATGCTTCGTCAACTTTCCGGAAAGACACATACCGTCATCACTGGTGTAGCTTTGGCACAAGGAGAACGCGTATCCTCATTCCAGACAGAAACAGCGGTGACGTTTTATCCGCTGACTGAAGAACAGATACAGGCGTATCTTGCGACCGGCGAACCTATGGACAAAGCCGGCAGTTACGGCATTCAGGGATACGGTGCACTGCTGGTGCAGAACATCAACGGCGATTTTTACAGCGTAATGGGCTTGCCGGTGGCAGAAACTGCACGGGCATTGCAATGCTTTTGCAAAGGAAACGATGTGCTGTAAAATTGTACAAGCAAAACAGAAAGACAATTTTTATGCAGCGTTTCCATAGATAACAGAAAGGGATTTCCATGAATAAAAAAGAACTCTCCGAAATTCGAAAAAATTTTTCAGATACCAGTGATTTATTTGTACTGAATCAGGTGGCAACCGCTTTTGTGGACAGCGAAAAAAATATCCGCTGTCAGACCAGCCGTGCCTATCACAACATTGCTTCCGAAGAAAGCGACTGCCTTATGGCAACGCTGAAACGTGTTCTTGCGGGCACACTGGGAAAAGGACTGCTGGAATACGAATTCCCCAAAGAAGCCTATGAAGAAGGCGGCAGTCAGGCGATTCTCTACGAGGCGTTACAGTCCAAGCTGGAAGATGAAACGGCTGTTACAACACTGATGGAACAGATCGTCCGCAACATGGACTATGTTTCCACCTATGCGATTTTAGTCGGACATTGTACTTATACCGTTTTTCAAAAGTCCAAGAGTGACGAATTAGACCCGTATCAGAGCCACGATTACCGTTTTCTGGTGGCAGCAATTTGTCCGGTAGAAGTTCGCGTAGACGGGCTGATCTACAACGAAGATGACAATGCCATTGAAAAGAAAAATGTTTATGACAGAATCGTGGCAGAGATCCCCACAGACGGGTTTGTCTATCCAACTTTCACGGGGAGAGGTCCGGACGTAAACCATGTGCTGTACTCCGCCCACAAGCCCAAAGATGTCAATATCAGCATCATAGAAAATGTACTGGGCTGCCCGTTTAACCGGACGGCTCAGGAACAGAAGGAAACATTCCAGAGCATGATGCAGGAAATCGTTTCCGATGAACTGAGTTACTCTGTCATCACCGGCGTAAATGAAAAGCTACGGGATATTGCAGCAGAATACGCCAATGAACCGGATCTACCCATTGTGGACGATATTCACGTGCGGGACATTTTGCTGGACTCCGGCGTTAGTCAGGAACGTGCAGAAGAAATGCAGATGGCATATCGGGAGGCAACGCAGGACAAGCCGATTACTGTCAACAACCTGATCGACAACAAAACAACGATCAGCGTAGACGGCATCACTGTTTCGATTGGGAAAGATGCCACAGACAAGGTGCGGACGCAGTGCGTAGACGGCAGACGGTATCTGCTGATCGATCTGGACGACCCGGCTGTGGAAATCAACGGGTTGACGGCTCGCATTGCAGAATTACAGCCAGAGCCGACAGAACCGGAATCGGATCTCACAGACTTGCCGGAAGCAGAGCCGGAAAGCGATGAAACAGCCATATGACATTACAGCAATTGAAATATGCCGTTGTCACTGCGGAAAAAGGAACAGTCAGTGAAGCAGCTGCTTCACTGTATATTGCCCAGCCCAGCCTGACAAAAGCACTCAAGGAACTGGAAAAGGAAATGGGCATCTCCATTTTCAACCGCACCAATAAAGGCGTTTTTGTTTCCAAAGAGGGGGAAGTGTTTCTGGGCTATGCCAGACAGGTTCTGGAGCAGGCTGCTCTGATCACGGAAAAGTATACCCACCAGTCCGGTGGAAAACAGGAATTCTGCGTTTCGACACAGCATTATTCCTTTGCAGTAAATGCATTTGTAGACTTGATTCAAGTGTATGGCAGTGACAATTATGATTTCAGTCTGCGGGAAACCCAGACCTATGAGATCATTGATGATGTTGCCCGTCTGAAAAGTGAAATCGGAATTCTCTATCTCAACGAGTTCAACGAAACCGTTTTGCGAAAGATTTTGAAATCCAACGATTTGCAGTTTACGGAATTGTTTGAAGCAAAGCCGCATATTTTTATCAGCGACAAAAATCCTCTTGCACAAAAAGCAGAAGTCACCATGGCAGACTTGCAGCCATATCCGTACCTGTCTTTTGAACAGGGTGAACACAACTCGTTTTACTACTCTGAAGAAATTTTCAGCACAGAAATTCGCTCGAAAAATATTCGGGTGCGGGACAGAGCAACGCTGTTTAATCTGCTGATCGGACTAAATGGGTATACCATTTGCAGCGGTGTCATTGACGAAGAACTAAACGGAGAAAACATTGTGGCAATTCCCCTTGCGGAAAACGGAAGCATGCATATCGGTTACATCACCAAAAAGCATGCAGTGCCCAGCCGATTGGGCAGCATTTATTTAGATGCATTAAAGCGTTATGCGAAAAACTCCTAAGGCAACACCGCACAAAGCCGTCAGGCGGGCTTTGTGCGGTATTGTCCTAAAATACTGAATAGGCTCTGATGCAGCACAGACCTCAAATACCGGTTTGCTATATAATAAAGCTATAGCAAACCGGTATTTTTATATATTTTACATGTCCGGTGGAATCCTGTATAATGGAATTACAATCAGAAACAAAACGGAATACGCTGGGCAACATTGTTTCAGGGCAATACCGCACAAAGATTGTGCGACAGATGCGTCGTCAAATTTTTCGTCAGATGCTCTTTGTGCGGTACTGCCTCAGTTTACATGGTTGCCCAAGCATGTGTTCCCCCAGAAACGGAGTTATCTTATGAAAACAACTATTATCGGATTTCCCAGAGTGGGCAGCCTGCGGGAACTGAAATTTGCCAGCGAAAAGTATTTTCGCGGAGAGATTTCCGCAGAAGAATTGCAGAACACCGCAAAAGAACTGCGGAGCACCCATTGGCAGCTGCAACAGGAGAATGGCATCTCTCTGATTCCTGTCAACGACTTTTCTTTCTATGACAACATGCTGGACACCGCCGTTCTGCTGAATGCGGTTCCGAAACGCTATCGTGCTCTTTCTCTGTCGCCGCTGGATACCTATTTTGCAATGGCACGTGGCTATCAGGGCGAACACGGTGACGTAAAAGCATTCGCAATGAAAAAGTGGTTCAACACCAACTACCACTATATGGTGCCGGAAATTGAGGACACCACAGAAATTCGCCTTGCCGGCGAAAAGCCTTTTGCAGAATATGCAGAAGCAAAGGCACTGGGCGTTCCGGCAAAGCTGGTGCTGATCGGACCGTTTACATTCCTGAAGCTGGCACGATTCACCGGTGAAAAGACACTCTCTGACTTTGTAGAAGATACAGTCAAGGCATACTGTAATTATCTGGAAAAGCTGAATGAACTGGGTGCTGCATGGGCTGAACTGGACGAACCGTATCTGGTAAAAGATCTGTCCGCAGAGGATATTGCTCTGTTTACCCAGATTTACAAGACTGTCTTGGCGGCAAAGGGCAGTGTCAAGGTGTTGCTGCAAACATACTTCGGCGATGTGCGGGACTGCTATTCTGAGATCACAGCACTGGACTTTGACGGCATCGGTCTGGACTTCACAGAGGGAAAACAGACGATGGCACTGGTACAGAAAAATGGATTCCCCAAGGAAAAAATTCTGTTTGCCGGTGTAGTAAACGGAAAAAATATCTGGCGGAATTCCTATGAGAAAACTCTGAAAATTCTGGAACAGCTGCGTCCGGTTTGCGGTGAGATCGTACTGAACACCTCTTGCTCTCTGCTGCACGTTCCGTACACGCTGCGAAACGAAACCAAGCTGGCGGAGAGCTATCAGAAGCACTTCGCTTTTGCAGAAGAAAAGCTGGAAGAACTGGCAGAACTGTCACAGATCTGTGCTTCTGCACAGCCGCAGACGACAGAGGCATATCAGAAAAATCAGCAGTTGTTCTGCGAGGACAGACATTGCAGCAATGCAGAAGTACAACGAAAAGTTGCAGCCTTGACAGAAGCTGATTTCGTTCGAAAGCCGGCTTTTGCAGAACGGGAAAAGATTCAGCAGGAAACATTCCAGCTGCCGCTGCTGCCTACCACAACTATCGGTTCATTCCCGCAGACAAAGGAAGTCCGTGCCAATCGTGCTGCATTCCGAAAGGGCGAGATCTCCGAGGAACAATATGTAGATTTCAACAAGAAGCAGATCGCAGACTGCGTGGCACTGCAGGAAAAAATCGGTCTGGACGTGCTGGTACACGGGGAATTCGAACGAAACGACATGGTAGAATATTTCGGAGAGTGTCTGGAAGGCTACCTGTTCACTGAAAAGGCTTGGGTACAGTCCTACGGCACACGCTGTGTAAAGCCGCCGATCGTCTGGGGTGATGTCAGCCGTGCAAAGCCGATGACTGTAAAATGGTCTGTCTATGCCCAGAGCCTGACAAAAAAGCCGATGAAGGGCATGCTAACCGGACCGGTCACTATTCTGAACTGGTCATTCCCGCGGGAGGACATTTCCTTGCAGGATTGTGCGTATCAGATCGGACTTGCCATTCGGGAAGAAGTACTGGATCTGGAGAAAAACGGTATCCGCATTATTCAGGTAGACGAAGCTGCTCTGCGGGAAAAGCTGCCTTTGCGAAAATCTGACTGGAAAACAGAATACCTGAACTGGGCAATTCCGGCATTCCGACTGGTGCACAGCGGTGTAAAACCGGAAACACAGGTGCATACCCATATGTGCTACAGCGAATTCGCTGACATCATTCAGGACATCGATGATATGGACGCGGATGTCATCACGTTCGAAGCCAGCCGTTCTGATCTGACGATTCTGGACGTATTGCAGGAGAACCACTTCCGCACCGAAGTTGGCCCCGGCGTGTATGACATTCACTCCCCCAGAATCCCTACCACTGCGGAAATCAAAACGGCAATTTCCAAAATGCTCTCCCGTATTCCGAAAGAAAAGCTTTGGATCAATCCAGACTGCGGTTTGAAAACCAGAGGTATTGCTGAAACAGTACCCAGCTTGGAAAACATGGTAGAAGCTGCAAAAGCTTGCCGATAAGCTATTTTCCATTCTGAAAAGTGCTCTTTATAGTGTAACCAAATTGCAAAACAGCGGCAATCCGTTTTCTTCGGATCGCCGCTGTTTTGTTTGCTGTTATTTTATGTTAACGTTTGATTGCCTTAGATGTCGTTCCGCAGAATGTCGTCCAGGGATTCCCGCTTCACTGCCAGTCTGTCTTCGCCGCCCTTTACAAAAACGACTGCCGGCTTCTGGAGTCGGTTATAGTTCGATGCCATGGAATAATTATAGGCACCAGTTGCACAAACCGCAATAATATCGCCTACTTCGCAAGGCTGAATCTCCATATTTTCGCCGATCAGGTCGCCGCTTTCACAGCACTTTCCGGCAATAGTTACCTTTTCAGTTTTCGGCTGTCCTGCCTTATTGGCAACCAGTGCATCATATGCAGATTGATACAGGATATAACGCGGGTTGTCGCACATGCCGCCATCGACAGAAACATAGGTACGGATATTCGGAATCTCTTTGATGCCGCCTACGGTGTACAGGGTAATGCCTGCCGGAGCCGCAATAGAACGGCCGGGTTCGATCAGGATAAACGGACGCTTTACATCGTGCGATGCACAGAAACCGTTGATGACCTTTGCTACCGCTTCCATATATGCATCATACGGCAGCGGGTCGTCTGCTTCAGTATAGCGGATACCGAAACCGCCGCCCAGATTCAGATCTTCTGCTTCGTAGCCCAGTTCTTTCTTCAGCTTTTCAATGAATTCCATCATGACTTCTGCTGCTGCCGTAAAGCCCTGTGTATCCAGAATCTGCGAGCCGATATGACAGTGCAGACCGCGAAGCTTCAGATTCGGGTAAGAAATCGCTTTCTTGACTGCTTCGTATGCTTCGCCGGTTTCCAGTGCAAAGCCGAACTTGCTGTCAATCTGTCCGGTACGGATAAAGTTATGGGTGTGTGCATCTACGCCCGGCTTGATGCGGAGCAGGATCGGGGCAGTCAGATGCTTTTCCGCTGCCAGCTGGTTCAGGTGCTCCATTTCATAGATGTTGTCCACAACAATTCTGCCAACGCCGTAATCCAGTGCCATGTTCAGTTCTTCTGTGGTCTTGTTGTTTCCGTGGAAGCAAGCCTTTGTCACGTCGAAGCCTGCCTGCACTGCGGTGTACAGTTCCCCGCCGGAAACCACATCGATGCCCATATTTTCGGACTGCATCACACGATAGATCTCCTTGCAGGAAAATGCCTTGCTGGCATAGCAGACCAGACCCTGTCCGTCATAGTATGTGTCGATGCTTTTCTGGAATGTTTTGCAGTCCCGACGAATCATGTCCTCGTCCATGACATACAGCGGTGTACCATACTTCTTTGCCAGTGCAACGGTGTCTACGCCGCCAATGGTCAGATTTCCGGACGCATTTACCCCCAGATTATCAGATACAAACATGTTTATACTTCCTTTCTGCATTGCTTTTATGAACGCGGTATCGCGGTGAAAATACTCCCGTTCACCCCGCAGATCATTCTTCGGTTTCGGAGGCGATTTCTTCCAGAACGCCCTGTACTTCTGCAACGCCCTCCCGCGTCACTGCGGAAAAAGGGATCACATGAATCTGTGAGAAGTACGGAATTTCTGTTTCAAATGCCTGCATGCGTTTGGTACGTTCTGTCTTGTTCAGTTTGTCTGCTTTGGTCAGCACAATCAAAAACGGCAGTTCCGATTCTACCAAGAAATCGATCATCTGCAAATCGTCTTTAGAGGGTGCGTGACGCATATCGATCAGTAACAGGATCAGACGCAAGTCCCGATCTGCACCGAGATAGCCCGAGATCAGTCCGGACCACCGTTCCTTTTCCGACTTGGCAACCTTAGCATAGCCATAGCCGGGAAGGTCAACGATCGTCAAAGGATCCAGACGGTAAAAGTTGATTGTCGCTGTTTTCCCCGGAACAGCACTGACTCTCGCCAGCGATTTCCGCTGAAAAATTTTATTGATCAACGTAGATTTTCCCACGTTCGACCGTCCTGCAAAGGCAATCTCCATGGAATTGCAGGGCGGTATCTGTGAGAATGTCCCGTAGGACGCTACGAATTCTGCTTTTTGAAACTGCATGGATTCTTCTCCTTTTTATACATGGCACAGTTCCGCAGCGGCTGTCTGTGCTTCTGCGGCTGGTTCTGCCGGTACCAGTGCCGTATTCAGCACAGTGTCCAGCGTTTTTGCCGGCACAAATGTGACATGTTCCCGCACGGTTTCGTCTACTTCCTCCAGATCCGGCAAGTTTTCTTCCGGAATAATCACCGTGTGAATGCCGGCTTTATAAGCTGCCATGGATTTTTCCCGCAGTCCGCCGATGGGCAGCACCTTGCCGTGCAGGGTAATCTCCCCCGTCATTGCGATGTCCCCCCGCACCGGTCTGCCGGAAAGAGCGGAAATGATCGCGGTTGCCATGGTAACACCTGCCGAGGGACCGTCCTTGGGAACAGCTCCCTCCGGTGCATGAATATGCAGGTCACACTTGGTGTGGAAATCTTCCGGAATGCCGTACTGCTTTGCCACGCTGCGTGCATAGCTGACCGCAATTTTGGCACTTTCCTGCATTACGTTGCCCAGTGAACCAGTGTACTCAACTGTTCCCTTGCCGGACATCACCAGCACTTCCATGGGCATCAGCACGCCGCCGACAGAAGTCCATGCCAGACCGTTGACTACGCCGACAGTATCTTCATGGCTCTGTTCGTCCGGTCGGAATTTCGGGATTCCCAGATATTCTTTCAGGTTGACTTCTGTAAAGGAAACCTTTTTGCAGATGCCTTCCACAATTTCTTTGGCAGCCTTTCGGCAAAGCGTACCGATCGTGCGTTCCAGTTCCCGCACGCCGGCTTCTCTGGTATAGCCATCAATGATCGCATACAGCACCTCGTCCGGAATCCGGCACTGGGTGCCTTTCAGTCCGTGTTTTTTCAGCTGCTTTTTCAGCAGATGCTCCTTGGCAATGTGGAATTTTTCCTCACGGGTATAGCTGCCCAGTTCGATAATTTCCATACGATCCAGCAGAGGTGCCGGAATCGGATCCAGAGAGTTTGCTGTTGCCACAAAAAGCACCTTGCTCAAGTCAAAAGGCACTTCAATATAGTGGTCACGGAACGCCTTGTTCTGTTCGCTGTCCAGTACTTCCAGCAGTGCCGCAGAGGGATCGCCCCGAAAGTCATTGCTCATCTTGTCCACTTCGTCCAGCAGGATCATGGGGTTGTTGGTGCCGGCACGGGTCATGGCATCCATGATGCGTCCGGGCATTGCCCCTACGTAAGTTTTCCGGTGTCCGCGAATGTCCGATTCGTCCCGCACACCGCCGAGAGAAACACGTTCATAGTGCCGTCCCAGTGCCTTGGCGATCGATCTACCGATAGAAGTTTTGCCCACGCCGGGAGGTCCAACAAAACACAGAATTTGTCCGGAGGCTTCCGGCAGCAGTGTCCGAACGGCAATGCTTTCCAGAATTCGTTCTTTCACCTTTTTCAAACCATAATGATCTTTTTCCAGTACAGACTGTGCCCGCTTCAGATTGGGCTTGGTATGGCTGGATTTATTCCACGGCAGTGCCAGAACTGTGTCCAGATAGCTGCGAATGACAAAAGCTTCCTGTGAAGCTGCCGGCAGACGGGACAGACGTTCTGCTTCCTTTTCCAGCTTTTTGCGGCTGGCTTCGTCCAGCGGAAGCGTGTCGATGATGTCGGTATACTGTTCCATTTCCGCAGCCGGATCCTCGGATTCTCCCAGCTGTTCGGCAATCAGGTGCATCTGTTCCCGCAGGTAGTATTCCCGCTGCGAGCGATCCAGATTTTCTTGTGTTTCCTCCTGTAGCTTTCGCTCCAGCCGGAGAATGTCCATTTCGTCCGCCAGAATCCGGTACAGCTTTTCCAGCCGCTGCAGCAGGCTGCTTTCCTCCAGAAGCATCTGCTTTGCATCATAGTCCAGCGAAAGGTTGAACACGATCTCGTTAAACATCTTGGCAGCGTCCTGTTCGCAGATCACAGTTGCCATCAATTCTTTCGGCATGCGAGGCATCAGTTCTGCATATTCCTGAAAAATGTCCTTTATACAGCGGACAGAAGCGGCCAGTTCCTTTTCACGGTCTTCCTCTGCCGAAACTTCCGGCAGCAGTTCCACTTCTGCCTGCGGGTAAAAGTCCTTTTCTTTTTCTGTGTTTTCCAGAAAAGCTGCGGTAATGGCTGCCCGTTCTTTTCCCTCGACCAGTACCCGTGTCACGCCGTCCGGCGAACGGAGCACCTGCCGCACTTCTGCGATCACACCCACTGTATACAGATCGTCTTGTTTGGGTTCTTCCACCAAGGGGTCTTTCTGAGTCACCAAAAACACGCGGCGATCCGATTTGGCACCGGCTCTCAATGCCTTGACAAACGGTTCCCGAGCCAGATCGAAGTGCATGATCATGTTCGGAAACAATACAATTCCACGCATTGCAAGCAGCGGCAGTTTTTGTACAGTTGGTGCGGTGATTTCTTCCATATAGTTTTCTGTATTTTCAATGGTTTCAGTCATGATTTCTGTCTTCCTTTCTGCATCAGCATTTCGTGCAGCGGCAAGTTCTCCCCATGCCTCTGCGAATCCGGAAATCTCACAATCCATTGGCTTGGCTGTGCGTTTTCCATGCGGCAGTACTGCACAAGCTTGTACAGAATTGCCTTGAAACGTATCGCAGTAACTCCTATTTTCTGCTCCCCCTGCCATGCGGCATTTCGTCACTGTTTCATTCGATTTGTTCTATTATACTATACTTCGTGATATTTTGCAAGTGGTAAGTCCTGAAAATTCAAAAATTGGAAAAAGAGAAACTATAATTGGAATCTTCTCCGGCGGGGAAATGTTGTTTTTCCCCGTCGTTTTCGAAAAAAGTTTTGTAAATCCCATTGCATTTTTTTGCAAACTGTGGTACAATGGTTTTTGATTGTAAGAACGTGAACTGCGGTGTTGCGATCTTTTACCGCAGACAGGAGCAGGACTGCTGCTCCCATACTTCTACTTTTCGATTTTTAGAGGGCATCTGTCTGCGGGCAGATGCTTTCAGAAAGGCTGTGATGGTAGGGTTGGAGAAAAAGCTGACCTTATATGGATTTAACAATCTCACTAAGACGTTGAGCTTTAATATTTTTGATGTATGTTATGCAAAGTCCGAACGGGAAAAACAGGACTATATCCGCTACATCGATGAACAGTATAATTCCGAACGTCTGACGAATATTCTCTGTGATGTCACCGAAATGATCGGTGCGGCGGTGCTGAATATTTCCAGACAGGATTACGAACCGCAGGGAGCTTCGGTCAACGTACTGATCGCTGAAGGCAGTGTAGCACCGGAAAGCATCGATCCGTCCTGCAATCAAGGGGACGGATTTCTCCAACGTCGGGATATTCACGCACATCTGGACAAGAGCCATGTCACAGTGCACACCTTTCCGGAAAGTCATCCGGACAATGAAGTCACCACATTTCGGGTCGATATTGATGTTTCCACCTGCGGGGAGATTTCTCCGCTGAACACGCTGGACTATCTGATCCGGAGTTTCGATTCTGATATTATCACCATTGATTATCGCGTCCGCGGCTTTACCAGAGATGTTTCCGGCAAAAAGTGCTTTATGGATCAGGAAATGGCTTCGATCCAGGATTTTATCAGCGAAGAAATTCTCCTGCGGTATGATGCACAGGATGTAAACGTATATCAATCCAATATTTTTCACACCCGCATGCTGATCAAGGAACTGGAACTGCAAAATTATCTGTTCAAAACCGATGCATATGAACTGGACCCGCGGGTGCGGCTGGATATTACCAATCGTCTGCGACGGGAAATGATCGAAATTTTCAGCGGCAGAAACATCTATTGAGGAGGCAGAGCGATATGAACTGGACACAGCAGGACGCTCCTCTGATGGACGCTCTGAAAGAGCATCTGATGAACCGTGTGGTACGGTTTGACGTTCCCGGACACAAGGGCGGACGGGGCAACCATGAACTGGCAGATTTTCTCGGACAGCGATGCGTACAGATCGACGTGAATTCTATGAAAAATCTGGACAATCTCTGTCATCCGGTTTCCGTGCTCCGCGATGCACAGCAGCTTGCCGCGGAAGCATTCGGGGCTGCCAACGCCTTTTTTATCATCAACGGTGCTACCGGTGCTTCGCAGGCTATGATTATGTCAGTCTGCAAAGCCGGTGAAAAGCTGATCATGCCCCGCAATGTGCACCGCAGTGCGATCAATGCACTGGTTGTCAACGGGGCTATTCCTGTTTATGTGGACCCGGACGAAAACAAGGATCTGGGAATTCCGCTGGGCATGTCGGTGGAGGCGGTGGAACGTGCCATTCTTGCCAATCCGGACGCAAAAGCTGTATTGGTAAACAATCCGACTTACTACGGTGTCTGTCCGGATATTCGCCGTATCGCCAAGCTTGCCCATGAACACGGCATGCTGCTGCTGGCAGACGAAGCACATGGCACACATTTCTATTTCGGGGAGAATCTCCCCTGTTCCGCTATGGCTGCCGGTGCAGATATGGCATCGGTCAGCATTCACAAGACCGGCGGCAGTCTGACACAGAGTGCCATGCTGCTCTGTGCGGAAGGCATCAATGCGGACTATGTACGGCAAGTCATCAACCTGACACAGACCACGAGTGCGTCTTATCTGCTCATGGTTTCGCTGGATATTGCCCGGCGGAATCTTGCAATGAACGGACGGGAAATGTACCGGAAAGCAGTGGAGTATGTGGACTATGCACGGGAAGAAATCAACCGCATCGGCGGGTACTATGTCTACGGGGACGAACTTTGCAACGGAGATTCGTTCTATGCGTTTGACCGGACGAAATTGTCCATTCACACCCGAAACACCGGTCTGGCAGGCATTGAGGTGTACGACTTGCTCCGGGACGAATACGGGATTCAGATTGAATTCGGTGACATCGGCAACATTCTTGCCATTGTCACTGCCGGAGATCGGGCGTTGGAGATCGAACGGCTGATCTCGGCGTTGTCGGAGATCAAGCGGCTGTACGGCGGTGACCCGACCGGTATGCTGCAAAGCGAGTATCTGGCTCCGGACGTGGCACTCCCCCCGCAGCAGGCGTTTTATGCGGACAAAAAAGCTGTGCCGCTGGAACAGAGCGTGGGCGAAATTTGCAGTGAGTTTGTCATGTGTTATCCGCCGGGAATCCCGATTCTTGCTCCCGGCGAACGCATTACGGCGGATATTGTGAATTATATCCAGTACGCCAAGGAAAAGGGCTGTTCTCTGACTGGTCCGCAGGATATGGAGATTGCGAGATTGAATGTGGTGAAGAAGTAGGGGCTACTGTTTGCTTGGCAAATCGGAATCTAACGAAAGGAGTATCAAAAATATGAAAATCAGGGTAATGAATATATCTGATTATGAACAAGTTTATCAATTGTGGCTGTCTTGTAAGGGAATGGGATTAAATAATTTAGACGATTCAAAAGAGGGAATCGAAAGATTTCTGAACAGAAACCCCGAAACTTGTTTTGTTGCTGAGTCAGAACAAACAATAATTGGCGTAATTATTGCTGGCAATGACGGAAGAAGAGGTTATATCTACCATACAGCGGTTAATCCTGATTATAGACATCAAGGAATTGCCACAAAACTTGTAAATGAAGCTATGAGAGCATTAAAGTTATTAGGTGTAAATAAGACTGCTTTGGTTGTATTTTCAAAAAATACTGATGGAAATGCTTTTTGGGAGAAAAACGGTTTTACTTCACGGGAAGATTTGATTTATAGAAATAAGCTAATTACTGAAATGATAAGAATAGACACATAACTTCCAGTTTATAAAGGAGAATCAACATGACAAAAGAACAGGCACTGCCTGGAATCCCGATTCTTGCCCCCGGCGAACGCATTACAGCGGATATTGTCAATTATATCCAGTACGCCAAGGAAAAGGGCTGTTCTCTGACCGGGCCGCAGGATATGGAGATTGCAAAATTGAATGTGGTGAAGAAGTAGGGGTTACTGTTTGCTTGGCAAATCGGAATTTGACGAACTGGTTTAAATTGGGGAGTATAAATTATGGAGAATGGCAGATTTGTTACATATACAGACAAAGATAGAGATATTGTCAGAAAAGGAATATGTGAAATTGCAAAGGTATTACTTGGAGATGATACCCAAAGAAAACTCAGTATGCTTTTTTGTTTAGATTGGTTTATGGATCCATATTATCAGCAGGATATAAGTGATATTCATGATGATTTAGTGTTATTGTTACAAACAGTGATTACTGAACCAAATGAAGATGATGTAATAGAAGATGCAATAGAATTACTGATGAGCTATGAGTTACCACCATTTCCACTTATTGAAGAAAAGAGAAACAGAATACCACTAAAATTTCAAGATGATATAGCTTATCTGTTAGACCCAAAAAGTTTTGAAGAATAAATCCCGGGTTTACCGCATTGATTAAAACCAAATTTTCCTTTAAATCACTTACAACTTCTAGTTTGCAAAGGAGAATCAACATGACAAAAGAACAGGCACTGCCGGGAATCCCGATTCTCGCCCCCGGCGAACGCATTACGGCGGATATTGTGAATTATATCCAGTACGCCAAGGAAAAGGGCTGTTCTCTGACTGGTCCGCAGGATATGGAGATTGCGAGATTGAATGTGGTGAAGAAGTAGGGGCTACTGTTTGCTTGGCAAATCGGAATCTAACGAAAGGAGTATCAAAAATATGAAAATCAGGGTAATGAATATATCTGATTATGAACAAGTTTATCAATTGTGGCTGTCTTGTAAGGGAATGGGATTAAATAATTTAGACGATTCAAAAGAGGGAATCGAAAGATTTCTGAACAGAAACCCCGAAACTTGTTTTGTTGCTGAGTCAGAACAAACAATAATTGGCGTAATTATTGCTGGCAATGACGGAAGAAGAGGTTATATCTACCATACAGCGGTTAATCCTGATTATAGACATCAAGGAATTGCCACAAAACTTGTAAATGAAGCTATGAGAGCATTAAAGTTATTAGGTGTAAATAAGACTGCTTTGGTTGTATTTTCAAAAAATACTGATGGAAATGCTTTTTGGGAGAAAAACGGTTTTACTTCACGGGAAGATTTGATTTATAGAAATAAGCTAATTACTGAAATGATAAGAATAGACACATAACTTCCAGTTTATAAAGGAGAATCAACATGACAAAAGAACAGGCACTGCCTGGAATCCCGATTCTTGCCCCCGGCGAACGCATTACAGCGGATATTGTCAATTATATCCAGTACGCCAAGGAAAAGGGCTGTTCTCTGACCGGGCCGCAGGATATGGAGATTGCAAAATTGAATGTGGTGAAGAAGTAGGGGTTACTGTTTGCTTGGCAAATCGGAATTTAATGGAGGTAGCTTATGAGATTGGACGGTTTTGGATTGTTTGTTGAGGATATGGATAAAATGATCCGGTTTTACAGAGATGTACTCGGCTTTGAGATTAAAGAAACAGAGGATACATCAAATGTATATCTTGTGAAAGACGGTACTTTATTTTTGTTATATGGAAGAAACGACTTTGAAAAGATGACAAACCGCAGATACGACTATATTAAGGGGTTGAACGGACATTTTGAATTGGCTCTTTATGTTGATACATTTGATGAGGTTGATACTGCGTTCAAAAAAGCTGTGGAAAACGGAGCTACGCCTGTACTTGAACCGGAACTTGAACCTTGGGGACAAAGAACCTGTTATATTGCTGACCCCGAAGGTAATCTGATTGAGATCGGTTCATGGGATAAGCCCTATGAAGAAAAGGATTCATAAATTCTAGTTTGCAAAGGAGAATCAACATGACAAAAGAACAGGCACTGCAATACACGAAGTATGCTGCGAAAAAAGCACTTGACGAATTGGAAAAGCAACGTTCTGTCCGCTTCACATTAAAAGATGAGATTCCGTCTGTGTTTGAAAGTAAAATTGGCGGTGTACCCTATTTCCCGTCCGATGCTGAAATACCCGTTGACAGTAATGGGAATCCACTAAGATTTTTAATGCAGATCAAGTGCAGTGATATTCAAGGGTTAGACTGTTTTCCCAAACAGGGAATGCTTCAATTTTGGATTTGTGCTGATGATTGCTGGGGAATGTGCGATAAAAAAGGATTCAGAGTCATCTATTATGATGCGATTTCTGACAGCACAATAACTCCGCAGATGCCTGCTTTTAATGACATGGAAAAAGAGTTTTTCCCCTTAAAGGGCGAATATGGCGTTGCATTTCTTCCCACAGTAGAAGATGCACCTAAAAACTCAACGGAATATGAAGAAGCTTTCTGCAAATATTTCAACGAAATTTCTGGTGAAGCCATAAAAAGCCCTTATGACTTAAAATTCAAATTAAATTTACCTTTTGATATATTAGATGAGGCAGTTTATAACGACAATTCAGCCCATGGTCATAAGGTCGGCGGTTCTTCAGATTTTTGCCAGTATGATCCCCGTGAAACAATAGAACAACAGAAAAAATATGATTTTCAGTTACTACAGATGTGCAGTGACTTTAGAAGCGATTCCACAAAGATCATGTGGGGCGATGCAGGAATTTGCCACTTCTTTATCAACAGCGAAAAATTGAAGAACTGCGATTTTCGTGATGTTTTATATTATTGTGATTGTTGTTAAGGCAATCTAGAAACAGCGAAATTTCAATTCCACGAACTGTAAGGAGAGAAATATGTATAAAGCTTTTGAAAAATGGCTGAACGGCGTATTAGATGAAAATGTGCCGCTATCAGGAGTGGCTATAAATTTTAATCTTTACGAAGAAACAGATTCACATTGGTCTATACAGCTGATTTGTGCTTCATATTTTGATGAAGAAGACGAAGATTGGTGTTGTGAAGAAGAATTTAGTTCCGGAGAAAATGTATTCTCTTGGGAAGAAGATGCAGAATGGGAAGAAATCCTTGATATTTCTTGTCAAATGATAAAGCAGTACATTTCAAGTGGAAAATACGCAGAAGAATTCAGAAAATATGAGGCAATCGCAGCTGGATTTGTAGATGGAGATTTGGAAATTCTTTATAGAAGGTAACAGGTTTGGGCTTCATCTTATTTAAAGAGAAAATTCGAATTGTTCAGCAACAGCAAATCAGAAATTACGGAGATCAGAAATGGATAAAAAGGTCATATTTTTCCTTAACTATATTTGGACAGCCGTTATCGCATTTTCCTTTCCGATTTGTTTCGAGCTGATTTTCCTGCATATTACTGGAAACACTAAAGGATATGGTTATGCCTTAGGTTCTGAAAAAATGGTATCCGTAATATTGGGGTGTATCCAGTTCCGGATATGGCTGGCATTATCTTTTCCTTCATACTTCTATGTTTTTCGAAAAACGGCTAAAAAGAAGATTTACTTGCTGATTTCCATTGCCTTATACATTGTACTTATTGGAATCGGTATCAGCAGGATTGGCGGTTTGTCAGTTTACTTGAAAGACGTTTTCAATGTGCGTATATAGATTTCCATTTTTCAAAAAAATGATTTGTAAAAAAGGAGGCATAAAAATGTTTCGACCAATGCGAAGATGGAAACAGCAGCTTTCTGACGAGGACTGCATTGCAATTCTGAAAAGCGAGCTGAGAGGCATCTTATCTGTACTGGGCGACGACGGATATCCTTACGGCATTCCCATGAACCACTGGTACTGCGAAGCAGACGGCAAGCTGTATTTCCACGGAGCGAAAACAGGTCACAAGATCGATGCCATTTCCCAATGCGACAAGGTTTCCTACTGTGTCCATGACGAGGGCTATCGGGAGGACGGTCAGTGGCCGCTGCATATCAAAAGTGTTGTAGTGTTCGGCAGGATTCAGCCGGTGAAAGATGCGGAAAAGGAACTGGAAATCTGCACGCACCTCTGCCAGAAATTTACTGATGACAAGACGTATCTGGAACATGAATTGCAGCATTCCCGTCCGAATGTGCTGTGCCTTGCACTGACACCGGAGCATATGACAGGAAAACTGGTCAAGGAATCCTAATGGAAAAGGCAAAGTGAAAGGAGTTTTGATATGGACATCTGGTATACCGAAAATCACACGGATAACGTCCGGCTCTCCATTCGCATTGACAGGCAGCTTGCCAGTGTGCAAAGCGAATTTCAGAGAATCGACGTGTTTGATTCCGTGGAGTTCGGACGCATTATGACGCTGGACGGTCTGCTGATGGTAACCGAAAAAGATGAGTACATCTACCACGAGATGATTACTCACATTCCTATGGCGACCAACCCGAACATCAAAAAGGTTCTGGTGATCGGTGCCGGCGACGGCGGCACGGTGCGGGAACTCTGCCGCTACTCCTCCATTGAACAGATCGACATGGTGGAGATCGACGAACTGGTAGTGCATCTGGCGAAAGAGTATCTGCCATTTACAGCATGCAGTCTGGACGATCCGCGGGTACATATTTACTATCAGGACGGCCTGCGGTTTGTCCGCAAGGTGGAAAACGAATACGACCTGATTATTGTGGATTCTACCGATCCGTTCGGCGTGGGTGAAGGTCTGTTTACCAAGGAATTCTACGGCAACTGCTATAAGGCGTTGACCGAGGACGGCATACTGGTCAACCAGCATGAAAGCACATTCTACACGTCCTATTCCAACGCCATGAAGCGGGCACACAGCCGCATCAAGGGGTTCTTCCCGATTGCACTGGTGTATCAGGCTCATATCCCCACTTATCCCTCCGGACACTGGCTCTTTGGATTTGCTTCGAAAAAGTATGACCCTGTACGGGATTTGCAGGCGGACTGGTGGAATGGGCTGGGTATCAAAACCAGATATTACAATACGATTCTGCATCGGGGTTGTTTCGCCATTCCGAACAACGTTCGCGATGCTCTGCGGGAATCTGAGCGTGACAGAAGATAAGGAGCAAAGATGGGACTATTGGATATATTTAAACAAAAAAACAGTGTACCGGAGAAAGTCAAAACATGTGAAAAAACGGATTCTGGTGCGAATATGGTGAAAGAAATCCGTGAGGAGATTCTGCAAAAGACGGCAATCCCCTATATGAGATTGCAGCTGACAGATACCAAACCAAGTCTGTTTGACAGTAAGGTTGGCGGTATTGGATATGTTCCCCGCGATGCAAAAATTCCGGAGGACAGCAAGGGTGTGCAACTGCGGCTGCTGGCACAGATCGACTGTGCAGAGATCACGCTGGAAGACTTTCCGCATCAGGGGCTGCTGCAATTCTGGATTCTGAACGACGATGTCAGCGGACTGAATTTCGATGACAACACCTTGCAGGACACGTTTCGGGTGCTCTATTTCAAGGAACCGGACAGGACAGTCACCGAGAAGGAAGTCTGCGAAAAAGTGCAGGATTCGTCTTCTGATGAGGAGGAGGATTATTTCCCGGTGAGAGGCTGTTATGGGCTGGCATTCTCGGAAGATGTGGACACAATTTCTTACAGTGATTATCGGTTTGAAAGCTGTATTCGAAAACTGGTACAACAGGATTATCCAGAGGAGGCTGAAAACCTGCTAGAAAATATGGATGACTTTTTCGACGGGGGCAGCGGTCATAAGATCGGCGGTTACCCCGGCTTTGCACAATGGGACCCCAGAAGCAGTGAAGACACGCATGATGTATTGCTGTTTCAGTTGGACAGTGACATGGGAACCGACTGGAAAATTTTATGGGGTGATTGCGGCATTGGCAACTTCTTCATCAATCGGGAAAAATTAAAAAGCTGCGATTTCAGTGATGTCATTTACAACTGGGATTGCTGCTGATCCATTATAGCTAATTTTGAATTTTTGGAGGTATATGAACATGGGAAAAGCGTTAATTATCGGAGCCGGCGGCGTGGCAGGTGTTGTCATTCACAAGTGCTGCCAGAACAGTGAAGTATTTACAGAGATCTGCATTGCCAGCCGTACCAAGTCCAAGTGTGACAAGTTCAAGGAAGAATTGCAGGATAAGACGGCTACCAAGATCACCACTGCACAGGTGGATGCCAATGATGTAGACCAGCTGATCGCTCTGATCGAGCAGGAGAAGCCGGACATTGTCATCAATGTGGCACTTCCCTATCAGGATCTGACCATTATGGACGCTTGCCTTGCAACCAAGACGGACTATGTGGACACCGCAAACTATGAACCGGAAGATACGGCAAAGTTTGAGTACAAATGGCAGTGGGCTTATCGTGAACGCTTCGAAAAAGCTGGCATCACAGCTCTGCTGGGCAGCGGCTTTGACCCCGGCGTAACTGGCGTATTTTGTGCTTATGCCCAGAAGCACTACTTTGACGAAATCAATTATATCGACATTCTGGACTGCAACGGCGGTGACCACGGCTATCCTTTCGCTACCAACTTCAATCCGGAAATCAATATTCGGGAAGTTTCTGCAAAGGGCAGCTACATCGAAAACGGCGAATGGGTGGAAACCGAGCCTATGGAAATCAAACGGGAATACAACTTCGATCAGGTTGGCGAAAAGGATATGTACCTGCTGCACCACGAAGAACTGGAATCTCTGGCACTGAATATCAAGGGCATCAAGAGAATCCGCTTCTTTATGACATTTGGACAGAGCTATCTGACACACCTCAAGTGTCTGGAAAATGTAGGCATGACTTCTATTGAGCCGATCATGTTCGAGGGTAAGGAAATCGTTCCCCTGCAGTTCCTCAAGGCAGTTCTGCCGGATCCGGCTTCCCTCGGTCCCCGTACTGTGGGCAAGACCAACATCGGCTGCATTTGTCAGGGTGTCAAGGACGGTAAGCCGGTGAACTACTACGTTTACAATGTCTGCGATCATCAGGAATGCTACAAGGAAGTTGGCTCTCAGGCAGTTTCCTACACCACAGGTGTTCCGGCAATGATCGGTGCAATGCTGGTAATGACCGGCAAGTGGAAAAAACCGGGCGTTTATAATGTAGAAGAATTCGATCCGGATCCGTTCATGGACGCACTGAACAAGTGGGGACTGCCGTGGACTGAGAATTTTGATCCGGTACTGGTAGATTAAGGCAATACAACAATGTACCATGTAAAACTACTTCTGAAATACACTGTAAAGGAACAGATTTTCTACGAGGAATCTATCTTGCAAGTAGATGCCGGCTCTTTTGATGAAGCTTATCAAAAGGCGGAAATCTATGTAAAGCAAACAATGGACAACAAGCGTAGAAATATGTACGGCGACACTGTACATTGCACTGTTGTAGACTATCTGGACTGTTTTCAGTCTGATGACGTGGAAAGTGATGTACAGGAAGTGTATTCCAGAATCTTTCAGAATCATTCGGAGTTTTCCGAAACGAAATTGGTAGAACTTCTTAGCGATTCCTGTACACGGGAAGAAATGCTGCCTCTGCGGTATTTCCCCGATCCAAAATAAAGGAAGCACTGAATAAAGCCTGATTTAAGACGTGTATTTCATTTTTATGTGAACATGCTCTGATATGAATCCCTCAAATTAGAAGAAGCGTTCCGCATCAAGCAGAACGCTTCTTTTTCAAGAAAGGAATTTTGAAAATGGACTTTGAATCTTTATTTGACATTCCCATTGATGATCTGCATACGCCTTGCTATCTCACTGATGCACGGCTGCTACAAAAGAACACCGCGTTGCTGAAACAAATCCAGCAGCGAACCGGCTGCAAAATCCTGCTGGCACAAAAGGCGTTCTCGCTGTTCTCCTCCTACCCGCTGATTCGGGACGATCTCGCCGGAACGACTGCCAGCGGATTATTCGAGGCAAAACTGGGACGAGAGCACTTCGGGAAAGAAGTGCATGTATTTTCCCCTGCCTACACGCAGGAAGATTTCACACAGCTGCTGGAACTCTGCGACCATATTGTGTTCAACTCGTTTGGACAATGGAAAAAATACCGGCAGCAGGTGCAAGATGCAACCCGAAATATTTCCTGCGGCATTCGCATCAATCCCGGCTATGCAGAAGTAGAAACTGATTTATACAACCCCTGCATTTCCGGTTCCCGCATGGGTGTACCGCTGGAACAAATGGAAGACGACGGCTTTGCAGGCTTGAACGGGATTCACTTTCACACCATGTGCGAGCAGAACTCTGACGTTCTGGAGCGTACCCTCGACCACATGCTGCCGCAGTTTGACAAGTGGCTGAAACGATGCAAGTGGGTAAACTTCGGCGGCGGACACCACATCACCCGTCCGGACTATGACGTGGAACGGCTGGTACGCTGCATTGAACGGGTACGGGACACCTACGGCGTACAGGTATATCTGGAGCCGGGAGAAGCAGTTGCTCTGAATGCCGGTTATCTGGTGGCAACTGTGCTGGACGTGGTACACAACGGCATGGACATTGCCATTCTGGACGCTTCTGCCGCCTGCCATATGCCGGACGTTCTGGAAATGCCCTATCGCCCGCACATTCTGTACAGCGGGACAGCCGGCGAAAAAGCTTATACCTACCGCCTTGCTGGAAACACCTGCCTTGCCGGTGATGTGATCGGAGATTACTCTTTCGACCATCAGCTGCAATCAGGCGAAAAGCTGGTATTCTGCGACATGGCGATTTACTCCATGGTGAAAAACAACACATTCAATGGCGTTCCCTTGCCGGACATTGCCCTCTATCAGAATGGACATATCGATTTGGTAAAGCGGTTTGGCTATGCCGATTTTGAGGGACGGCTGTCATGAGTTTTGACGCGGCACACTGCACCCTCTGCCCCAGAAGATGCGGTGCAGATCGGAAAAAAGGCGTGGGGCTTTGTCACTGCGGCACGGAAATTCGAATCGCCAGAGCAGCCCTGCACCCATGGGAGGAGCCTTGCATTTCCGGCAGACATGGTTCCGGAACTGTGTTCTTTTCCGGCTGTGCTCTGGGCTGTGTATTTTGCCAGAACCGGAAAATCAGCCGGCAGGCTGTTGGAAAAGCAGTCACAGTGACACAGCTTGCAGAGATTTTTCTGAAATTGCAGGAACAGCAGGCACACAATATCAATCTGGTCACAGGAAGCCATTATACACCATGGATCGTGCAGGCTCTGGAACTGGCAAAACCCAAGCTGCACATTCCGGTGGTGTGGAACTGCGGCGGCTATGAATCGCCGGAAATCCTGCACATGCTGGAGGGACTGGTGGACATCTACCTCCCTGATTTAAAATTTTACACACCGGAAACCGCAGGAGCATATGCCAACTGTCCGGACTATTTTTCAGTTGCAGCAAAGGCGATTCCGGAAATGTTCCGACAAGTGGGAAAGCCGGTATGGAACGGCGATTTGCTGGAACGCGGTCTGGTGGTACGGCATCTGGTTCTGCCGGCACATCGAAAAGAATCGATGCAGCTGCTGGACTGGCTGGCGGCGGCTCTGCCTACAGATGCGTTTTTGCTAAGTCTGATGGGACAGTACACCCCGCCGGAAATGCCGCTGTCGGACAAGCACCTGAACCGGCGAATTGCCACGTTTGAATATGAGTCCGTTCGGAAACATGCTGTGCAGCTGGGACTGAACGGTTATGGACAGGAACGCTCGTCTGCTTCGGCAGGGTATACGCCGGATTTTCAGACGGAATCCTTATAAAGGCAACACCGCACAAAACTTGTGCGGTGTTGCCCTTAATCGTATCCCCCAGCAAAGCCAGAAGATGCTTGCTCTTCTCTATTGGTTATATCGCCCGTTTATTCCGGCTGAATCGCATCATAGCCGGTTTCCTTGGTACGGATTCGCATTGCCTCCCGCACATCATAGCTAAAAATCTTGCCGTCGCCGATATTGCCGGTATATGCCGCCTTCTGAATAGCATCAATGGTTTTCTTCTCCCATTCTTCTGACGAAACCAGTACTTCGATCTTGATCTTCGGGAGCATCTGAATCTCTACCTGCTGGTGTCCGCGGACGTAGGCATACTCCTTAAAGCCACGCTGGGTACCGCAGCCCATGACCTGATAACAAGTCATGCCGTGCACGTCCAATGCTGCCAGAGCGTCCAGAACGTCCTCCAGCTTTTCTTCCCGAATCATTGCTTCTACTTTAATAATCATTGCTGTCACTCCTTTGTTTAGTCTAAGCCGTTAAACGACGGATATGCAGATTCGCCGTGCTGCGAGCGATCCAGACCGACACGTTCTTCCCGTTCGGTAACGCGAATCTTTCCGGTTACCAGACGTGTGATACCATAGCAAATCAGTGTGCCGGCTACAGACACTACAATGGTAATACCGATACTTGCCAGCTGTGCCAAGAACAGATGAATGTCCCCGAAGAACAGACCGTTGCCCTGGCCGATGTCGTTGATAGACACCTTGCAGAACAGACCGGTACAGATACCGCCCCAGATTCCGCCGACACCATGGCAGCCAAATGCGTCCAGTGCATCGTCATAGCCGAACTTTTCCTTGACCCAAGAGATCATGAAGAAGCAGATCGGCGAAGTGGTCAGACCAATAATCAAGGCCGCCCAGACCGGTACAAAACCGGCTCCCGGTGTAATGCCTACCAGACCGGCAACCATACCAGTGCAGGCTCCGACAAATGTCGGCTTTTTATTGACAACGACATCACAGAACATCCACGACAGCATTGCAGCTGCGGAAGAAACTGCAGTGGTTACAAATGCATGTGCAGCCAGACCATCTGCTGCCAGTGCAGAACCGGCATTGAATCCGAACCAGCCGAACAGCAGGATAAATGCTCCCAGTGCCACCATCGGGGTGTTGTGAATCTTATAGTTTGCACGTTTATAGTCATACCGTTTCCCAAGGAGAATGCAGAGTGTCAGTGCCGTGATACCGGAACTGATGTGTACTACGTTGCCGCCGGCAAAGTCTACAGAACCGATCTTTGCCAAGAAACCGCCGTCGCCCCAGACCATATGTGCCATGGGATAATATACCACGAAACTCCACAGCACCAAGAACGTAAACAGCGACTTGAATTTCATTCTGCCCGCTACAGAACCGGTAATCAGTGCCGGTGTGATGACTGCAAACATCATCTGAAACAGGCAGAATACCATGTTCGGAATGCTATGTCCCTCTATGTAGGGCTCTGTCAGGGAAACACCCTCCAGACCAAACCAGCTGAAATCACCGATCACACCGCCGTGATCCGGTCCGAACGAAAGCGAGTAGCCGAACAGCATCCACATCACGATTCCCGTTGCAATCGTGACAACCGCTGTGAACATCGTGTTCACAGCGTTTTTCCGCCGCACCAGACCGCCGTAAAAACACGACAAACCAGGAGTCATAAAAAATACAAGTGCAGCACAAATCATAACAAAGCCAATATTCCCAGAATCCATAATTCAAATGTCCTCCATATCCAATCAATTCGTAGATGTTACATCACCAAGGGAAAAAACCGATGCCAATTCTGGCGGCAACCCCATTGTTCCACCTTCAAAGCGATTGCAGAGGGTATAAAAAAACGCCCTCGCACAGCAACCGACTGTACGGGACGCCATTGTCCGTATTCGAAGTGAATCATTTCATCGGAACGATTCCTCATGTGTTTAGTATACAGGAAACTTTATTTAATTGCAATAGATATTTTATGAACGATATATAAAATATGAAACGTCGTTTCTTTTGGTAATATTGCACAAATGCCTGACGAAAGCTGATTTTCTGCCGGCAACTATTTTTTTAATGCAGAAAATTGCAAAAAGCAGAAAACGACACGCAGATACAAGCTTTTTCTCTGCTGAAGCAAAAAAACAGCGTTTCAATTCCATTTCCGATTTTTTACCGAGATTTTATGTGGTTTTCCATAAAAAACGTGCGAAAAAAGGGCGAAATTCCGTGCAAATGTCATTTTTCCGTGATGTTCTTGACAAATGAAAAAAAATAGTATATAATTCGTAGTAGATTATGATTTTGGAGGAACATTTGACATGACAAAAACTGATTTGATTGAAAAACTGTACGAGGAAAACTACTGCACCAAGAAAGATGCTGAGGCTCTGGTGAACGCTGTATTTGATGCAATCCGCGACGCAATGGTTGCAGGCGATAAGGTTACCATTTCTAAGTTTGGTACTTTCGAAGTGCGGGAACGCAGTGCAAAGGAATGCAAGAATCCCCGTACCGGTGAACCGGTTCAGGTTCCGGCTTCCAAGGCTCCGGTCTTCAAGGCAAGCAAGAACCTGAAGGAATCTGTAAACGCATAAGAAGACACCAGGAGGAATGAGCAATGGCTAGATCGAAAAAAACTGATACCGCCAAGACAACGGCTGCTGCAGCAACAGCAGAAGCAAAAACAACCAAGACTGCTTCTGCTGCTCCGAAGACCACACGTGTCCGCAAAACTGTCAGCATCAGCTTGCAGTACGGCGGCATGGAATGGACAACAGATGTTCTGACAGAACGTGCAGTTGTGGCGTGGGCCGCAGAGCACGGACAGAAAAAGACTGCTGCAAAGGATATTAAACTGTATGTAAAGCCGGAAGAAAACATGGTGTATTATGTAATCAACGGAGATTCCGGCTCATTCACACTCTAATTTGAAATAGCAAGTTTCCCTGCGGGTTTCGCAAATCAAAACAGATGCAGGAAATTTTTCTATTCGGATTCACACAAACAAAGAAAAAGCAGAAACGCTAAAAACGTTTCTGCTTTTTTTGTACAGATAATAGATACAGCGTTCGTTAAATTACGACACTGCCATTTTGATGTAGTCCTTGCAGTCACTGCCTACAGAAGCATTGACAACCTCCAGTGCATTCGCATCATACTTGAAGCGGAAGATCAATGCAACGATACCCGGGTTGTCGGACATATCAAAACGAACTGTTACTTCGTCGCCAGGATTGCCCTTTGCAGTTCCGGCCGCAATGGTGAATGTACCAGATTCTGCGGAGCCAGCAGACTGTTCAGCTGCGGAACCAACTGCAACGTCACCGTCTACAAATGCTACCGGTACGCTTTCTGCATCCCAGTTTGCAAAGTCATTTTCACCGGCTGTCAGAGCATAGTTGCCGTCCGGAGCATCATCCTTGATCTTGAAGGTAACGTCCAAGAAATCGCCGTTGCAGACAACGTTATCCCCGTTGGACATATCCAGCCAGTATGCCTGAAATGTCTTCATGTCTGCCTGATAGCTGCTGCCACTGTTGCTATTGCCATTATTGCCGTTAGAACTACTGGAATTGCCGCCGGCAGCTGTAGAACTTTCATTGCCGGAACCGGAATTGTTTCCACCCTTTACGACTTCTGTTACAACATTTCCGCTGTCGTCCTTCACAGCCTGACCGGAATCGTCAGTCACCACCACATAGGAATCTTCGCCGGAAGATCCGCCGTTCTGTGAAGTAACACCCTTATTGACAGGAACATCTGCGTTGCCGGAGCTTTCGTCATCAGCATCGATGGCATACGAGAATGTCATATCCTGTTTCTGCATTTTTGCCAAGTCTTCCGAAGCAATGGTTCCCTCGCTGGATTCTTCTCCCGCAGCAACGGAATCGCTTGCATTCTTCGAAGAACTGTCTTTTTTGTCCTTGCCGCATGCGGTCAGCGACACCCCAATCGCACAAGCCAACAAACAGGCAATCCATCTTGCTCGATTTGTTTTCATAGAACAAGTTCCTTTCTACCTGAAGTGATACTCACCGGCAGCGTGCCGCTATGCACGGCTTCTTACCAGATGATACGTTTTATTATACACGCATTCTGTGAAAAAGTCAAGCCCTTTTGTAAAAATGTCATAAATAGGCTCCCAAAAAATCTTGGGCAATACCACAAAAAATTTTACCTGTTTGTAGATTTCTCGTCAAACTGCACAGAAATGCCTTTCCATACGCAAAAATACCGGCGAAATTTCTATGCAATCTGCTGAAAAATCTGACAATCTATCTTCTGTACAAGCTTTCTGTAGCATTACCCTTGATTTTTTTACAAAATCGCGGTATACTATTTCTAAAGCAATATCGCTTTTATAGGGATTTCTGTGAAAGGAGTATTTCACATGAAAAATAAAACGTCCAAAAAAACATCTGACAAAAAAATTTCCCGAAAAACCATTTTTAGTCTGATCGCTGTGGTAGTGGTCTTTGCTGTGGTCAGTGTTGCCATGCTGCCGCTGATCCATTTGCTGTCCAGCGAGCACGGGCAGCAGGTCATCATCGACAAAATGCAGAGTTTCGGCATCTTCGCTCCCCTGCTGTTTGTACTGCTGCAAGTATTACAGGTGGTCATTGCCGTGATCCCCGGAGGTCCGGTGCCCATTATCGGTGGAATCCTGTTCGGACAGTGGGGCGGTCTGTTCCTGTCCCTTGCCGGATTTTTTCTGGGAACGGTTCTGGTGTACTATCTGGTGCAGTGGATCGGCAGACCGCTGGTAGACCGTTTTGTTTCGGAAAGTCATTTCAAAAAATTTGATTTTCTGCTGGACGGCAAACGAACAGAACTGCTGATCTTTCTGGTGTTTCTGTTGCCGGGGCTGCCGAAAGATGCCCTTACCTATCTGGTTTCATTCAATCCGAAAATCAAGCCGATGTATCTGTTTTTCCTGACAACACTGGGACGGACACCAGCAACAGTCCTGACTGTTTTTATGGGAAAAAGTTTATGGGAGGGCAACTATATCCTGACGATCGTGCTGGCAGGCGTGATCGTTCTGCTGGCGGCAGCAGGAATCTTTATCAAGCGAAAAGTGGACAAGCGTGCTGCACAAAAGCATCAGCTTTCCGATGAAACCGCAGACAACAAATACGGAAAGGAATAATCATTATGCCACACAATCATCTACAGGACGCACTGGCGTACTTGCATACGCTGTACGCTACATATGAAGCACAGGGCATCACGATCACCGGCAGCCGCATGCCGCTGACACAATACGCCAACTTTGCCGCAATGAAATATCTGCTGTTTCTGGCAAATCAGGACCGTGTCATCACCGATGCAGAAACCAATTTTATCAACAACTGTCTGCAACAGTCTGCCACTACACAGACAATGGAACGCTTCTTACAGCAGTTCTCCATTTCCTTTTCCGGTGCGGCAGATTCTTTACTGGCACTGCTGGCGGCACTGGTGCGTGTCGATTTGCAGGGCAGCGGCGTAGAGGGCAGCATTTCCATGCTCTGGCTGGAAACCATTGCACAAATGGGAACGCAGTTTTCGCTGAATACTGCCGGAAAAGTAGAGCCACAGCAGCAGATCGTGCAGAACTCCATGATGCAGCAGCTTTCCCGTTATCGAGATGCCGCCATGCGTGGCTGTCGTCGTCCGGAACTGGAAAAGGCGGCTGTCATTCCGGCGAATTTCAATGCCGAAAAGCCGCCGATTCCGGCTGAAAAAGAAGCGGTCGTCAATGATGCTGAAATTACAGAAGCTCCTACGGAAACGCTGGACGAACTGCTGGCACAGCTGCACCAGCTGGTAGGGCTGCAAAACGTCAAAGACGAGTTGGAAAGTCTGATTCACCTGCTCAGGATTCGAACGATCCGGCAGGAGCGAGGGCTGCCCCTGCCGCAGACTTCCCTGCACATGGTCTTTTCCGGCAATCCCGGAACCGGCAAAACCACAGTTGCACGGCTGCTGTCTAAAATCTATGCCCGACTGGGTGTCCTGAAAAAAGGGCATCTGATAGAAGCTGATCGTGCGACGCTGGTCAGCGGCTATGTGGGACAGACAGCAATCAAAACCAAGAAGGTCGTGGAAAAGGCTATGGGCGGCGTGTTGTTCATTGACGAGGCGTACACGCTGACCAGTTCCGGCGGCAGCAACGACTTCGGCACAGAAGCAGTCAACACCCTGCTTAAGGAAATGGAAGATCATCGGGACGATTTGATCGTTATCGTTGCCGGCTATCCGGAGGAAATGGAACAGTTTCTGGACACCAATCCGGGGCTGCGTTCCCGCTTCCGGCAGGTGATCTTTTTCGATGACTATAAGCCGGAAGAACTGATGCTCATCTTCTCTAACCTATGCGACAGCTACTGTCTGAAAATGCCGACAGACACCTATGCCTATGTACAGGAATATTTCCGGAAACGCTGTGCAGAAGCGGGAAAAGGATTTGCCAATGCCAGAGATGTCCGGAACTTTTTCGAATTTGCCCTGACCAATCAGGCAGACCGGCTGGCAAAACTGCCGGAGCCGCTTTCAGACGAAGAACTACTGACACTGCTGCCGGAAGATGTACAGAGCATTCCGGTTGCTTAAGGCAACTTCAACAAAATAAAAAACGCCACGCCGCACAGATCATGTTACGTCTGTGCGGCGTGGCGTTTTATTTTGGAGGTTTGCAATTGTCTATTGTTTTACTGACAGATCATCTTCTGACCGTCATAGTCGATACGAATTACAGTACCCGGTGCCGGATCGTCGGCAATGATCTTTCTTGCCACAAGAGTTTCTACCTTGGACTGGATCAGTCGTTTCAGCGGACGTGCACCATAGTTGACATCATAGCCCTGTGCCACAATGCACTCCTTGGCAGCATCGGTAACTTCCAGTTCCAGCTGCTTG
>ERZ773114.208-NODE-208-length-70720-cov-41.086719_pt1 | contig 70720 bp, 91 predicted proteins | sample MGYA00580564_ERZ773114 | MGnify/ENA primary metagenome ERZ773114 (study PRJEB29015, sample SAMEA2737836) | human gut metagenome | biome: human gut; feature: human-associated habitat; material: faeces | place: China | collected 2012 ... | reverse complement strand
CTCGTTAAAATCTCTGTTTATTGAAGTTACAAATCCGTTACAAATCAAAAAGCCCGAAAATTATCTGATTTTTATAAATTCAACCGCTTAAATACAAAAGGCGGCATATAAAGGAACTGTTTTTTTATTATCTTCATATCCAAAATTCTTAGCAGAAAGTTTTATTGCATATTTAGGATTGAATTTTTTCATATATATGCCAAGGCTCTTGGCTTTTGTATTGTCAGCAGACTTTACCTCTATAGGAATAATATCCGAAGCTCGCTGTATTATAAAATCTATTTCAGCGCCCCTGTCGGATTCCCAATAATATGTCTTATGTCCGTTAATTGTCAACTGAACATTAACATAATTCTCTGTCATTCCGCCTTTGAATTCATTAATTTCATCAACCATATAAAGTATATCGTTAGCAGATAAAGATTTTTTTGCGCATAAAAGCCCCGAATCCGATACATATATTTTAAAAGAATCAATATCACGATAATTTTCAAGCGGCTTTTTTATTTGTTCGGCTTTATAAACCTGTGAAACTATGCCCGAAAGATTGAGCCATTCAATTGCATTTTCAAATTCAGATGCTCTTCCGCCTTTTTTTATTAGCTTATATTGAAATCTTGTATTCTTTTTTGAAAGTTGGACGGTAATATTATCATAGGCGAGCCTTGTCTTTTTTATCTCATTGAGATTATTATATTTGCTCATATCATTAAGATAACTTGCAAGAATTGTGTCTTGATTATGTCGAACAAGCACATAATCTTTTGTTTGTGCAAAAAGTGAAACACATTCAGGCATTCCGCCGACTACAAGATATTGACGATATAACTGCATACATATATCATGCAATGCCGCCGGCATAGGTGCATTGCTTTCAAATGATTTTCTTATCATTTCCGTCAGGTCTTTGTTGCCCATTGCTATCATAAATTCTTCAATATCCATAGGATACATAGTTTTGATATCCACTTTGCCTACAGGAAAAGAAAAAGTTGAACGATTGACGGCTACTCCAAGCAAACTGCCTGCAACAATTATATGATATTGAGGAGCATTTTCGCAAAAATATTTTAGTGAAGTCAGTGCTCTTTCGCATAATTGTATTTCGTCAAATACAATCAAAGTTTTTTCACTTACAATTGTTACTCCCGCAATATGCGATAAAATAGGAATTAGATAATCGGGGGTTATATTTTCATCAAAAGTTTTATTTAATGACGGATTAGTTTCAAAATTAAAATATGCTACATTTTCATAATATTCTCTGCCGAATTCAAGCACTGTATATGTTTTTCCAACCTGTCTTGCCCCCTGCAAAATTAACGGTTTTCTATACTTACTTTCTTTCCATTTCTTTAAATACTCCATAATTTTTCTGTACATAAGCCAATCCTCCTTCAATCATAATTATATTATAACATTTATTCGTGTAAAAACAAGTGAATTATATCGAGATTTTTACATTAAATTGCATAAATAATTATCAGAAATTTCATTATTTTACACTTATGTTTTCAGATAAACAAAAAAGCCCTCAAAAGAGAGCTTTTATACTGTTACGGCATTCCTACTATATAATAAACAAGTACAGAAGAAACGCTGAATACCGTTACAAGAGTGTAAATTGCACCTCTTGCAACTGATTTATATTTTTTGTCTGAAGCTTTGCCTAAATACTGCACCGCAAGTCCCGTAAAGAATGCTCCGAGTATTATAAGCGGTACTGCATATCTTATGTTTTCTGTACATACAAATGGGAATTGGAAACAGAAAATATAATATGATACAAAGAATACTGCATATATCAAAGCAATAAATATTTTATGTGCATTGTTAAGGGCTGAATTTTTCCTTTTACAAAAAGCATAAATCATTGCCGCAAATCCGAATATTCCGATAAGAACCGCAGACCAGAACAAAATAATGTTAAACCCTGCAATTTTCGGATAATTGTTTGTGTTTATAAGTTCGTCAAACACTGATGTCTTAAACAATGCCACAAGCGGGTTGTACTCATTATATGACGCACCGTAGGTGACAAACTGATCGCCTACATTTGCATACTGATTTAAACCGAAGTCAAACAGTCTTTTTGCATACGGCAAATTTCCGATATACTGGTCGCTTGTAATTGAAAGTGCCGGCACATAGGTAAGCGGTACTCCGAATTTCAAAAGATTTCTTACCTGCCACCACAGTGCAAGAGGCGCACACACAACGCCAAAGCATAGAAATTGAACGAGGTACTTTTTAAAGTCCTTTAAATTCTTAAAGAAAACATATAAAAATACAAACGCAATTGCAGGTGCTACCATCCATACGGAAAGCTTTGTCATCATTCCCAAGCCAACACAAAGAGAAATTGCCATAATTCTCGGGAAAGTCGGATTTTTATACCAATAAAGCGTATTTAAAACAGCCGCAAGCATAAAGGCAATCGAAAGAATATCGTTGTTTACGCTGCCTGCCATTATGTAGAAAGTTGGACAGAAAGCCACTATTGCGACTGCACATACAAGACCTCTGCCTTTCAAACCCAATTGTCTGAAAATCTTATATGAAATAACCATACAGATTGATGAATAGAAAAGTGTGAGAATCTGCACATTTTCGCCCGCAGCATAGTAATCTATACCTAAAAATGTCTGCAAACGCATCCATAATGCCGCTATGATATGGTGGAACGGAGGATGATAGAACTGCCAGTAATTTCTTACATCAAAATCAGGCAGATTAAAGTTTTCGTAAAAATATCTTATATATCCGCAATGACCTATTTCCATATCGAAATTTCCGACATCGTGTTGTCTTACCGAAATATCGGTATAAAGCACATAGGCAAGCCTTAACACAAAGCCGAGTGCAAAAATCACAACCACAAAAGCCTTATCCGTCAGTCTGTCTGTACAGGCAAGGTAAATAAGCACAAGCGCCGACACAAGCAAACCGTAATTCAGAATATGAAAAGCCGTTGAACCTTTCATAAGTATTATTAAAAACAGCCCTATCGCACCTGCAAATGAGGCAACAGACATAAACAAAGCCATCTTTTTTCTGCTGTCGTCATCGGTTGTGTTTTTTGAACTGAAATAAATTCCGACAGGAACTCCCGCAAATAATACAACGAGCATAGGAACAATCGCAAATATCGGCAAAAGACTTCCGAATGATGTGCTCGTTGTAATAACCGTGCTTGCGAGGCACAATATTGCAACCGCAATGTACGGATGTGAAGTTACAAATTTTATAAAACCGCTGCAAGGATGATTTTCCCTTTGTACAAAGCTGTGCTCATCCTTCACCAAATGGTTAGGTTTAAATTCCATCAGATTACCTCCAAAACCGATTACTTTGTTTCGTGGTATTCTTTTTCGGTATTTACATTCCAAATTGTGCCCTTGTCTGTCTTGCCTGCCTTTATAGCTTCTGCGGCACGGATAGCGGTAAGCATAGAGTGGTCCATATTATTGTAACGATGCTGACCGTTTCTGCCGACGCAGTAAAGGTTTGTGTATGTATCAAGATACTTGATAAGCTCGTCCATTTGAGCATAAGTATCAAAATAAGCGGGATAAGCCTTTTTGATTTTCTCACGGTGAGAGTCGAGAACTTCGCTTGAACTGATAACGCCCATTGATTCAAGTTCTTTTGTAGCAAGCTTAATGCACTCTTCATCGCTTAAATTCCAGAAATCGTCACCCTCGGAGCAGAAATATTCAAGTCCGATCCATACTGTATTTTCCGGGTCTTCCACCATATACGGCGACCAGTTGTTGAAAATCTGAATTCTACCGAGTTTTACGCTGGTTTCCTGAACATAAATCCAGCAATCGGGTACGATATTGTTAAGAGTTTTCATCTTGGTTTCATTCTTAAGGTTAAGTTTATTAACAAGAAGTCCGACCGTAACAAAATCTCTGTAAGGAAGATTCTCTGCAATATACTTAATCTCCTTTGAAGGCTCATCGCCTGTCATACCTGCAACAAGGTCTTTAACAGGCATTGACGATACAAAAATATCGCCCTCAATAGTCTTTTCGCCTTCGGGAGTATTGCAAACAACGGCTGTAATCTTACCGTCTTTGCATACAATATTCTTTACACTGTGATTTTTAAGAAGTTTTGCGCCTCTTTCAATCGCTCTGTCAGTAGCAATCTCCCAAAGCTGTCCCGGACCGTACTTTGGGTACCAGAACTGCTCAATAAGCGAGGTTTCCACTTCTTTTGATGATTTTTTGCCGCCGAATGCCTTTGAGAACATATCCTTTAATACGGCTCTGATTGAAAGTCCCTTTACACGCTGTGAACCCCAATCGGCTGAAATTTCACTCGGATGTCTGCCCCACAGCTTTTCTGTATAGCCCTCAAAAAACATTGAATAAAGTACCTTACCGAAACGGTTAATGTAGAAATTCTCAAGAGAATCTTCGGGCTTTTTGAACATTACGGATTTAAGATAGCTGAAACCTGCTTTCATTGTGGTGAGAAAGCCCATATTTTTAATTGTTGCCGCCGACATTGTAACGGGATAATCAAAGAAGTGCTTGTTATAGTAAATTCTTGAAACTCTGTCACGCACAAGAATAACCTTGTCGTCCTTTTCGGGGTCAGGGCCGTTTTCAACCAGCGGCTTTTCTCTGCCGAGAATTTTATCGTCAAAAGACGGCTTGCCCTGTACAGGCATAAGCTCGCTCCACCAATTCATTACCTCATCGCTCTTTGAGAAAAAGCGGTGACCGCCGATGTCCATACGGTTGCCGTTGTAGCGTACCGTTTGAGAAATACCGCCTATACGCTCTGTTTCCTCAAGAATTGTAACATCATATTCGCCTTTTGTGTCCTTTAAAAGCTCATTTGCCGCTGTGATACCGGCAGGACCCGCTCCGATAATAATTACTTTTTTCATTATATTTCCTCTCTATCTGTAACAAAATTATTTTTTGCTCTTATCAAATAAAATAAATTTTCTGCCGCAGAAGTTCCATAAAAATACAACTACAGTAGAAACTATCTTGCCAATGTGGTAATACTGAATACCCCAAAGCCAGAAATACTTTGTTTCGCCGTTTACCACAGCAGATTCGCCGCCAAACACAAGACCTGTCGCAAGCGGATTTTGGAAAAGCCAGATAATTGCGGCATTAATTCCGAGACCGATTACACCGATAAGTGCAAAGGCAAGAAATTCCGCAAATCTGTTTTTTATTTTTGAATTTTTGAAAATCCAAAATGTACTGAGCAGGTAATTTACCAACAAACCCGCAACAAAAGAAACGGTTGACGAAACCACGGGATAAACCGAGAAAACCTCTGTTAAAAGCGTCATTACGCCAAAATCAACAACAAAGGCAAAACCGCCTACAAAGCAATACCTGAAAAACTGAATAAAAGTATTGTCGGTATCACCGACAAACAAGCTCTTGATTTTCATATAATTTTCCTTTCGCACCGCAAAGCAGTGCTGTTTTTTCCGCACTAAGCTACTATATAATTTTAATTCAAATAATACAAAAAGTCAATCTTTTACGCCATTTTTATACAAATTAACAGCAAAAAAATAAATACCTCTGCAACCAAAACGCAACGGTATTTTGTGTTGAACGGATTTTATTTAAAATTATGATTTGCACTGTTAAGATTTTATAATCGCAACGGATAGTTTAGTGGTTTTCAAGCGTTGTCACTCGATTATCACTTTACTAGACCTTAATAAAAAATCAGGTCAGAGGTTATCACATTTTTACGACATTCTCTGACCGAACTTTTATAATTTTGATTGCGAAAAGTTATACTGTTACGCGCTTTTTGCTTGTTTTTGCCTGTTTAATTTAAAATCTGTTTTGCTCCTTAATGGCACGCTCCATATCTCGTTTTGCAGAGCGTTTTGCCATATCCTCTCTCTTATCGTAAAGTTTTTTACCTTTGCACAGACCCACCTGCACTTTAACCTTGCTGTCTTTAAAATAAAGACTTATCGGTATAAGCGAATAGCCCGTCTGTTTTACAATACCAAAGAGGCGGTTGATTTCTTTTTTGTGCATAAGCAGTTTGCGCACACGCATTGGGTCACGATTAAAAATATTGCCGTGGTCATAGGGAGAAATATGCATTCCGTTTATGAAAATTTCGCCCTCAACTATAGAGCACCAACTGTCCTTAAGGTTTACTCTGCCTGCACGGATTGATTTTACCTCTGTTCCGCAAAGCTCAATGCCTGCCTCAAAAGATTCTTCAATAAAATAATCGTGATGTGCCTTTTTGTTCTGCGCTACTGTTTTTAATGAAGCCATTATATTTCACTCCTGCCTTCAAGAGCCTTTGCAAGTGTGTATTCGTCTGCATATTCAAGGTCGCCGCCGACAGGAATACCATAGGCAAGTCTTGTAACCTTAACTCCGAGCGGTTTTAACAGCTTTGAAATATATAAAGCTGTTGCATCACCCTCTACGGTCGGGTTTGTTGCCATAATAACCTCTTTAACATCATCTCCGTTAAACCTTGCCAAAAGCTGTTTTATGGTAATGTTATCGGGGCCGATTCCGTTAAGCGGAGAAATTGAGCCGTGCAAAATATGATACACACCGTTGTACTCGTGTGTTTTTTCGATTGCTGAGGCGTCACGGGGAGTTTCAACCACACAAATAACCGACTTATCTCTTGCGGGATTTGCACATACGGGACAAAGTTCTTTATCCGTAAGATTACAGCACTCTGCACAATAATGGATTTTTGTGTGAGCATCAGTCACAGCCTTTGCAAGTGCCTCTGCGTCTGTTTTTGACAGGTTAAGCACATAATATGCAAGTCTTTGCGCTGTTTTGTGACCGATACCGGGCATTCTTTCAAACTGCTCCACCAACACTTCGAGGGGAGCAACATTATAATTAGACATTATTAAAACATTCCCGGAATGTTAAGTCCGCCTGAAATAGTTTCCATTGTGTCTTCCTTTTCCTTACGAGCAGCTCTTAAAGCCTCGTTTGTAGCTGCAATAATAAGGTCGGAAAGCATCTCTACATCTTCGGCGTCAACAACATCAGGAGAAATATCAATCTTTGTGAGTTCCATCTTACCTGTTAATGTTACGCTTACTGCGCCGCCGCCCGATGTAGCTGTGTATTCTTTTGCCTCAAGCTCCTGTGAAGCCTGCTCCATATCGTCCTGTAACTTTTGAGCCTGACGAGCGAGCTGCTGAATGTTGTTTGCGCCACCGTTGCCGTAGCCCTTTGGTAATCTTGCTTTCATATTAAAAACATCCTTTCAATTACATATTTATTCTTGTGTTATTTCTACTCCGCTGCCCTCAAGGCTTTGCACAAGAGAGTTGAGCGGGTCGGTTTTTTCAACTTTTTTAGGTGTTGACCTTTTATAAGGTCCGAGGCTGTAATTTTTGCCTGTCAATTCAAGTAAAGTCTGCTTTATTTCTGTTCTTCTGCCGTTTTGTCTTAACAAATCAAACGCAAGCTCATTGTTTGTGTCAATCAAAAGGTAATTTCCGCTTTCGTAAGCTGTCGAACCTGCAAAGGCAGCCGCTATTGACCTTGAAACCGATTTCAGGCTGTCAACTACTTCTACCCATCTTGCAAAAGGCACTGCATTATCGTAAAGTTCGTCAAGGTTTACGCTTGCTCTCTGCGCAACAGGCTTAACCTCCGGTGCAGGCTTTGCAACAGGTGCTTTCTTGTGCTCCGGTTCGGGTTTTGCAAACGGTTCTTCAACTTCGGTCTGTGTATTCGGTACACTTGCCGATTGCGCAGCTTCCGCCTGTACGCTCTGCTGTGCAGGCTGTGCGTAATTTACGGTAATTCCACGCTTTACCGCTTTTTCAAGTGCAGTAACTCTTGCGGTCAATGCCTCTACCGTGCCGTCAAGTTCGGTTGCCGACAGCTTTACAAGAGCCATCTCAAGCTCTGTTCTGTCGCCTGTTCCCCTGCCCATTCGCTGATATGCCCTTGAAAGCACATCCATATAGAAAACTATATCTGCAAGCGAAAGATAATCCGACTGCGTAACCGCCTGCTCAAACTCATCGTCCGACATTATCAGAATATCTCTCGGATTTTTGATTGTTTTAATAAGCATCAATGCTCTGAAATGTTCAACAAGTTCATCACAAAGCCTTGCCATATCCTTTGACTCGGAATACAGCCTGTCTATTATCTCAAGCGACTTTGTGGGATTCTTGTTAATTATAGCCGTTGCAAGTTCAAAAAGATATGTTTTGCTTACAAGTCCCGCTGCATTGCGGACTACTTCCTCATCAATATGAGAACTTACGGCAAGACAACTGTCCAAAAGTGAAAGTGCGTCACGAAGTGCGCCGTCTGCAACAGATGCAAGCATAAGCGCCGCCGACTCGGTAATCTCTGCATTTTCCTGCGAAACCACATACTCTACTCTGTCTGCTATCGCCTTAGGCGGTATTCTGTGAAAATCAAATCGCTGACATCTTGAACGGATTGTCTGCGGCAGCTTGTGAACCTCGGTAGTGGCAAGTATAAAAATTACATGCTCGGGCGGTTCTTCAAGCGTTTTAAGAAGAGCGTTAAAAGCCTCTGTGGTAAGCATATGTACCTCATCGACAATATACACCCTGTATTTGCACTTTGCGGGCTTAAACTGTACCTCGTCAATTATCTGACGAATATCATCAATTTTACGGTTAGATGCGGCGTCCATCTCGACAATATCAAGAATACTTCCGTCATCAATGCCCTTGCAGATTTCACATTCGCCGCAAGGATTGCCGTTTTGCGGATTAAGACAGTTTACAGCCTTGGCAAGAATTTTTGCGCAGGTGGTTTTGCCTGTTCCTCGTGAGCCTGTAAAGAGGTAAGCGTGGTTAAGTCTGCCGGACGAAACCTCGTTTTGCAAAGTCGAGGTAATATGCTCCTGTCCCGAAACATCGGTAAACACGGCAGGTCGCCACTTGCGGTAAAGCACACGGTACATACAAAACACCTCTCTTCAATAAAAAATGCAAGCCGTCAGCCGAATATTATACGGCATCATGCAAATAAGTGAACGACAGACTTACTGCATCGCATCGGCAATACTGCTTAATGCTGCTCGGTTCCCCGCCTGACATGATTCACAGACCCCAATCGTACAGGGCCTGCCGCTCACTTACTTGCACGCTTAACTGGCTTGCAATTACTTTGTAAGTATAGCATAAATTTTCAACAAAATCAATACCTTTTTAATAAAAATGCAAAAGGTCGGCAATTTCAACAATTACCGACCGAATATTTTTACATATAAATGTTATATTCAAATTTACTTTTTAACTTTTTCCTTATACATTACAGTAAATGCTCTGAAAATTATAGAGCCTACGCCGTTTGCGACAGATACTGTTAATATGTAAACAAACATTTTCGCAACCTGTTCAAGTGATGACGCTGCATAAGAAAAATAACAAATATCTGCAATACTGTGTTCAAAGCCTGCAAATATAAAAGCGGGAATACCGAGGAAAATACCGAGATATTTGCCGAGCGGACTGCTGTTTGCGCTGTAATTTTCTACAACAATATACATAATCATACCGCAAAAAATGCCGAGAATAAATGTCTGCAAAAAATTCTGCGAAAGTTTATTTTCAGCAAGAACAACAGCTGCCTCGTTATATTTAGGATTTGCAAACCTCAGCGGAACTGTTGTTATAAGACAACCGACAAGGTTACCGAGCCAAATCATAAGGCAATTCGGATTATTTTTTGTAGGAATAACATAGCCGATTTTGCCTGTAAAAAGATTAAACCCAAAAGCACATATACCAAAAAGTCCCAGGCAGAACAAAATTGAACCGAATACTTTGTTTTCAGATGAAATAAATGCTGTAACGCCCAATCCAATCATCACACCGGCAGGTACAGACTTTAAAAATGTGTTCCAATTACTCATATTATAACCCCTTGTTATATACTTTGTATAAATCCGAACTCAAAACGAGAGGTCACAGAAAAAACTCTGCGACCTCCCTAATTGCATTAACCGAAAGGTTTATTATTTATTTAATCCCTCGTAAACTGCAACTGCACATGCAACTGTAGCGCCTACCATTGGGTTATTACCCACTCTTAAGCTGTTTTTCAGATTTTAATTTATTGTAACTTATTCTAATTTATTATGACTTTAAACACACAAAAATAGTCAAATAATCCAATAGCGAATAACTTATTATAACTTATTTTAATCTGTAATAATTCAAGCCAACTCAATTTTGGTGGACAAAAAGAGGACAGAAAAGAGAATATGGAAATTGTCCACAAAAAAAGACGAGTGGCAATAGTAAGTGCCATTAAATGTCAACTATGTACTTGTTTATTATACACATATTCAAAGGGGTTTGTCAAGTCACAACCTTCGTAATCTTCAAGAAATTTAGCTAAAGTTTCTTTCCGTATTTTATATGAACCGAGCTTTAAAGCTGGTAACAAGCCTGATTTAATTAATGAATATACATATGTTTGATTGGTATGAATTATCTCTGAAACTTCTTTAACTGTAAAAATCATTTTATCCATAAACTAATACCACAATTTACTTGATTTTTTATTTCATACCTGTTGAGCCAAAGCCACCCTCGCCACGCTCTGTGTCTGAAAGTTCAGTTACTTCGTTAGGCTCGATATGAAGATATGGTGTAATTACAATCTGAGCAATCCTGTCACCATTATAAACAATATAATCCTCAGATGAGTCATTATGTAATGCTACAATAATTTCACCACGATAGTCACTATCAATAACACCAACACAATTTGCAGGTCTAAGACCATTCTTGATACTTAAACCACTACGAGCATATACTGCACCAAAATAGCCTTTTGGAATTTCCATTGCAATACCTGTATTAATTTTTACCGTTGTATGTGACGGAATAAATAAGGAATTAGTTTCTGTATCAATCAAAGCATATAAATCAAGTCCTGCTGCTTCGGTTGAGCCATAGGTCGGAGTTGTTGCGTTTGAATTAATTTTCTTTATATTTACTTTCATATGTATTTGTCCTTTCTTAAATGAAGTTATTTACTTTGTATTTTACTTGTATTGTGTTTTTACATTTTGATAGTGTTATTTTTTATTAATTGAAATAAAATGTAATATAAACCAAATGTAAGCACTTATATGTAGGTTCTGCTTATCTTTAAGTTTATTGAATCACTTGCAATATTATAATATAACAACTTTTTGTTTTCTATATTGGTATCAATGTGATAATGACCGCAAAACCAATTTTTGTAATTAAGTTTATCATCAATCTTTTGAAGATAATCAGTTAAATAATCTGTTTTATATTCAATCTTGTATTTTGGCGGTATCTGTTTCAGTGTGGCAGACGGACAACAATGTGTAATTACATAATCAATATTCCAATTATTCTTTTCAAGATTGCTGATACCTTCGTCCATTTCATCTTGCGTTGGCAATTCGTTTTCCCACCAAGATACACCTTTAACTCTGTTACCTTTATCGTGACTTTTAGCACCACCAAAAGTGAAAATCTTTTTATTGTCAATATTAAAAACTTGTCCACGCATTAAATGATAAATATTATCTTCAATTTGATGTACCTTGCCGCCCCACTTATTTATAACAGGGTAAGCATTTAGTAAATCAAAATTTTCGTGGTTTCCGTCAATAAATAATGTAGTCCAAGATTTATTATTTAGCCAACTTCTCCACCATTTTTCCAATTCACTGTTATTCCATACAAGTCCAAAATCCCCACAAATAATAAGATAATCATTACGAGTGAAACCACTGTCATACGGAAAATGGCGTGAAGATGATTTATGTATATCTATATTTGTGTAAATATCACCTGTTATTAAAATCATATAAGTGTTACTCTTTTTTGTTGCATTTCTTTTTATTGCGTATAATATCGTACCATTTAATTCTAAAAGGTTTAATAACCTTAAAGTGTTTAAAATCATAATATTTTTTGAATAATTTATTTGGGATAATGCTAATAAAAAATAATTTTATTTTCTGATACCATTTAAGTTTAATGTTAAAATCGTTACAAACCTTATAAATACGCCTAACTTCATCAAAACTGAAATAATGTTTCTTTGCTGACGATAAATATATTTGCTGATTTGAATATTTCGGTTTTGAATATTTGTGAGAAATCATAACTACCTCTTTCTTTTTTGAAGGTTTTATTGTTTTTAATTTTCTTTATACAACATCGGCTTGCCATTTTCGTCAACGAGGACGGTAAAATTTCCTATATTACAATAGCCTGTTGACATTACATACATAACTTTTGTTTCGTTTTGATACACGATGTTGTAATCATGACTACGCATTATTGTAGTAAAACTATATTTCTCATATGTATTCTCCTTATTACTCTGCTTTGTACTCTCGGAACAACCTACAAGTAACAACAATATAAGAATAATTATTAAAACCACACTCATTATTTTTTTCATAACATCACCTCAAATTTGTATATGCGTTCATTAACACAAGGAATATTTCAAAGAAATATAAAATGTCCAAAAAGACTATTAAGTACCAACTTTTCTTTAAATCAATATCTATTTTCTCTCTAATCTGACAGCCAATAAGGTATATTCCAATAATTGTAAATATAACTGCTATAATTGTTGTCGCTATAAACGATAAAGTCATTATATGTTAATCATTTCCTTTCTTAATTTCCTTTGACATTATGCCATAAGTTCTTCACTGCACCAAGGACAATCAATAATCCTATACATATCTCCCAAAGAATCCGAATATTCCTCGCAAGTTAGTCTAACCTCATTATCCGAGTATGCAAACAAACAACCACAAACTGGACACTTGCGAGTATTTTCCCCAAACACAGGTGGGCTGTATTGATTTCTATTTCCTCGTTTTAGAATTTTCATTATTTATTCTCCTATATGGTTTAATTTATCCACTTTACAACTGTATTTCCTTTATGTCCCTTTTCCCACACATACCAAGCGTAGGCTACTGCACTACCGCCACCATCTCTCATTCGCTGAAAGTCGGCGTTCTTAGCACACAACAATCTTGAACTTGAAACATAAATAGTTTTAGGCGGATTGTCTAAGAAGAATGATTTTCTTTTCTTGCCTTCTAAGAACTGTAATTTTAAGAACATTGCCACTTTATGTCCGTTAGATATAATACTTAATGCTTTCTGACAAAATTCAAGTGCGTACTTAAATGGAGGGTTGGTGATAATATCACCATTATATGTATTTTCTTTTGAATTAAGAAAGTCAATCGACTGTTCTTCTCCAAAACCTCTATAAACAATATCAGTTGATTTTACATTGTAACCATTATCTTCAAGAACTTTGGAAATTTCTCCACTTCCACAAGCACATTCCCAAATATTAGAGGAAAACTTTTCAACTTCAAGTAATAATTCTGTCGCTCTTGGTTCGGTAGCGTAATAATCATTTTCTTCTCGTTCTTTATCAGTGTGATTGCTTGCTCCTAATGTTGTATAAACGCTCTTGTAATTGCCTGTCCAATCTTTTGCTATATTATCAACCCCTTTAATTTCTTTGTATTATCACTCTTTGCGTTTAGATTTTCTGCCACAACTATTCTTTTCTGGACAATAACCAAAAACCTCACATTTTGGCATAAATAATAAATCAGTCAATGTTTTCCACTCATCAGAATATTTAGATAATTCCTTTTTGTAATCTGCAAATAAATTCCTATATTCCCAATACGCTCTATTGCACTCTCTCTGTCTTGACATATCAACAATATTTCTTAAATTTCTCTTGTCAACAATAGTTGTTTTCATACCTAAAGGAAGTAGCATAGCGTAATCTTCTTTTGGAACACCACAAAACTTAAGATTTGTAACAGCTTCTTTTATTGCCATCATTGCATTATGATAATATTCTAAAGCTTCATTTGATTTAATACTTGGTGGCATTACATAATCAAAATTAGTACCATCAACATATCTTGTACTCTCTTGTAGTCTTGTAGGACTACCACCAATATGTGTGTACCACTCACGAATAACTCTTGCTGAATAACCTGTGATAACAGTTTCAATATTTACAAACTCAAAAGCTCTGCCGTGGTTTGATTTAATACAATCAAGACCTCGCTTATAATTTTTTTCGGGGTTTGACACATCACCGCCCCAACAATAACCGGCTCTTTCACCAATCAATGTAATTGGATTTTTAGTTGTTTCTGGTAAAATAATTACTTTGCCCATTCAATTCTCCTTGCTTTGATATTTTCGTTAAAATAAATTACAGCCTTGCTCTATAAAATCTATGTTTTCCTGATTATATTCTTCTATAGTCATATTTAATTGTTTACATAAACATTTTTTACATAAAACTTCTCTGTCATCAGCAACGCTTTCAAATCTACCACATAATTTATAAAACATTGCTATCTCATTCTCCACCATTTTACGACCACAATTTCCACAAGTTCTGTTAAAGTATTTCCTTGCCATATTTTCTGAAAGTCCTTTTATCCGAGCGTACAATTTAACATTTTCATCAGACGGTTTGCTTTGTAAAAGTTCAGTGTTTTTACACTTTGGACACTTCCAAGCTCCGTTTACCCATTCTTGCATAGTCCAACCTAATCTTTTAGCTCCGTGTCTATCGTAATTTTGTTCAATAGCTTTAACAAACCATTCGTATTGATGTTTATAGTAGGTTTTTGTTATTTCATCATCATATGTTGAGGAATAAGGACATATAAGACAACCTACACGACTATAGCCGAGACGATACCTTCTATTGATTGGTATTTTTTTAAGCAACAAGAGTAACCATACATCAACATTTTGTAAATCAATAATTGGTGCAAGTTTTATCCATTTTTTAGGATAAATATCTTTTTTAAATAAATTAGCATTAAACTCATTGTCCATAATAAAATTATATTTACTTCTTTTTGTACTTTCAAATTTTCTAACGCCCAATACTTGTACTATGTCTGTGTCAATGTCAAATGTTTTTTTAGCTTGACCTTCTTTATATACAGAACAACAATTTCGTCTAAAAATATTTGGAAAAGTATAATTTATTTTTTCTATCCATTGCCTCCATCCTATTTGGGGATTAATAATTTTTATATTAGGAATTTGTTTGATTCGCTTATATACATCTGCTACTTCATTAGAAGTATTTAAAAATACAAATTCATAGTCAGGTGTAAAATCCAATATTTTTAACATATCATTCCAAACAGACATTATAAGTTCACTGTCTTTGCCCCCTGAATGATTTATTTTGTATATTTTGTCGGGATTGCTTTTGACATAATCGGTCAACCTATGTACGCAGTTATTATACAAATCGTTTATTCTTTCTTTTTCATATTCTATTGTATCTTTCAATGATACGGGTATGTAATTTTCAAATAAAGACCTGTTGTCTTTTAATAAGATAAATTTTCCACCATTTTCTACCTTGAATTTGAATAGATATTCAGATGAGTATAAATCTATGAATACAGTTTTAGTTGAGCCTCCACTAATCCAACAATCATTAGGGATAGGGGCAATTTGTGGTAAATGCGATTCAATAAACTCTTTCTCTTCTGTAAAAATTGGCTTTGCTTTGTATCTATTAGGCATTATTTTTATTGCCTTTTTTATTTTCATTCAATGGTCGCTCCCTTACTTTGATATTCACTTTTAATTTCATTATCCAATAAGTCCTCGCAAAATTCTTTAGCAACATCAAGAAGTTCATCTTTACTTCCGTTATTATTAATTACAATATCATAGTCATAATCAAATACTTCTCTGTCAGCCTTATTGGAAGTAATATGTTTTACATTATCACGCTTAATAAGGATTGTTTTAGCATTAAACGCTTGTCTTGCCCTTTCGATTTCTTCTGGTTCTCTGATATGTATAAATAACACATATCTGTTGCTTTCTCTGAATGATTCAACTTGTATAGCCATATAATTAAATGAAAAATCACTATACTCACTACATAGGTCTTTGAGGTCGGATAGGAATTTTCTATCTTTTTCGGTTTTAAATTTAGCGTTCCAACCTACAAATTCTGCAATTTCTTTAATTTGGTCTACTGATGAAATTGTTTTTACAGGCATAATTCTCACACCGTCAAACTTGTCCGCAAACAAAGGCAAGGACTCTTCTACCATTCTACAAAATGTATCTTTACCTACTCCACCAGAGCCATTAATAATAAAAATTTGTTTGTTCATTTTATCTCCTTTTATTTTGATATATGATAAATCATTATTCGGCTGTAATTCTGTATAGTTTTGTTTCGTCAACCATTTGTTTTATCCTCTAACCACCTGTTATCAATAAGATAGAAAGCTACAACTATCCCACATATGAATGTTATCCAAATAATCCAAAAGCCTGCTATTTGCCATCCTGACTCAAGGCTTTCAATTGTATCTTCAATGCTCTTATCATAGTTAAAACTAACATTTGAGATTGTATTATCCCCAAGTGTAGCATATAGTGTTCCCTTACATTCGGCAGGAGCAGCATAATACACATACCTTATATCTCCCGATGAGTGCCACCAATCACCATCTACATATATTGTTTTTATTTCTCTTTCACTTGGCAAATGAATTTTACCATAAAGGAACTCAACACCAATAAAATCAATCTTTGTAGAACTTTTTGATTCTTGGCTAACATAATCCCAAGTATAATATTCTTCTGTTTCCGTATATGTTTCGGTTTCGCCTTTTGAGTTAGTTCTCGTTTTTGTTACCGTTCTTGTGTGTCTTGTATATTTCTCTTTGACTTTCTTTATGTAGGAAAAGTCTCCCTCAATTTCATCACAAGAAACTGTATCAACAGCTTTAAGTTCACCATATACGAAAGCATTACCTATGTTTGTTCTCATACCGTGTTGAAATACATCTTTGTTATTGTCTATCTGCAATGCTGTGTTGTATTCCTGATAATCATTCATTAAAGAATTACTTATTCCGGATGAAATTATAAAACCAAATACAAGCATTACAGCAATAATGACAATACTAAAGAGGATTTCACGCTTGGTTACTAACCTCTTATCCATAGGTTAATCTCCGAAAAGATTTGTTGGTGCATCTTCCGATACATCATAATTTAAGTATGAATATTCAATTACCTCATAGCCGAGCATATCAAGAATATTACTATTCGGAAATTGCCTTACATACTGATTATAAGATTTAACAAATTTATTAAAATTACTTCGATAATTTGCAATCGAATTTTCTGTGGTTGTAAGTTCCGACATCAATTCTTTGTAGTTTTCATTGCTCTTTAATTCTGGATAAGCCTCTGCGGCTGCGTTAATCATAGTCTGAATCTCGTTTACAGAATTATCAGACGATGTGCCTCTTGCTTCGACAACAGCCATTAGGGTTTCATATTCGTGCTTATCATACTGTTTAACACAATCAACAAGGTTAGGTATAAGGTCTGTTCTGCGCTTTTCCTGTACTTTAATGTCAGACTGTGCCGTACTGATTTGCTCCTCATAAGAAATCGCCTTGTTTTTAACGCCATTGAAACCGAATACAAACATCATTGAAACGGCAACAACAATAGCAAGAATAATTGCTATTAATTTAAAACTGAATTTACCTTTTTCTTTAGCCATTTTTAATCCTCCAATCATTTAATCAATTTATGGCAATTCTCTATATATATCAGCAGGAATGTTATTCTGCCATATATAATCATTTTTAAGAATATAATTGTTATATATACTTGCTGTCTTATTAGCCCTCATTTTTGCTTGTTCAGCCCAATTTTGTTTTTCTTCATCATCAGAATCTTTATATTGCTCATAAGTGAGTTTATCCGAGTTAAATGTTTTATATTTAGGTTAGGGTATCTTTTGCCAATCATTTCTTTTGTGTTTTGTTAATATGTAATTATTCGCAATCTCGTTAAGTTCATTATGTTTTAATAATTGCCCTCTATGCCGAATCCGAATCATATGTAACCTCTTTTAATCTGTTAAATGCCCATTCGCATTGATTCTTTGAGATTTCAGAGCCATAACAATTAAGTCTTAATCTCTTACAAGCAACAGCAGTAGTACCACTACCTAAAAATGGGTCATAAACCGTTGCACCTTCAGGAGCATATAATGTCAACAACTTTTCACATAACTCACTTGAATATGTCGCCTTGTTATAAGGACAACTTCCGTCATTGTTTCTTGCTTCAATTATGTTGTAGATATTCTCATATGCTGCCTGACCATTCTTACGATAACTTGTGATTTTTTATTGCATTTGAAAGATTTAATTTCTATCTTTCTACAAATAACAAATACAAACTCCCAAATTCTCGTAAGTTTATTAGGTGAGCAACTATTTGGTAAAGCAGTTTTCTTCTTCCACACAATTACATCTCCGATGGTGAATGGTGTATTCATAATGACAGAATTGATTGCCCTAAACATACAGTCTGTATTTTCAGAACCATAACTAATGTTGTATAAAACCACACCATTATCTTTTAATATCTTGTCAAATTCATTAAATAATTTTTCTGTAAATTTACAGTATTCATCATTCGTCATATTGTCGATGTGGGTGTCATATCTAACATAATTGTATTGACCATCTAAAACTTTTGTATTTTCAAGTGTTCTGTTATTACCTGCTTTTTTATTTGTGTTATAAAATGGACTTGTCAAAATTACATCAATAGAAGATTGTCTCATAGAACTCATTGTTACGAAACAATCTTCATTAAAAATGACTATTTCATCACTCCCATTTTTAAACTCGTTACTCATTAGTCATCTCCTGAAATTTAACTAAGTTATACACACCTATAACATTACTTAGTACATCAAGACCGTCCATAACCATATCAACGGCATTATCAGAAAGATTTTCACTATTGGTTGCACAAACGGCAATAGCTTCTTTACCGTCTTTATTTCTCACTCGAATAATATCACCTTTGTTAAGACTAATACCGTTTGGAACTTTATATGTATATCTTTTCTGCGTAATACTATTAATAAAATTAACTTGTACTATATTCATAAGTTGTTCTCCTTTTGTTTCATTATTAAATTTTTCTTCAAGTTCTTTTTCTTTATCATAATCTCTTATTTCAAAAGCTTTTAATATTTCCCTTTTATCGCCATCAATTCTATTATCAATAATTAATAAATGACAACGAATATGCCTTTTGCTTGCCAATGGAAGAATAATACTAATACGGCTACCATTGTTAAATGTGATTTCATTTTGTGTTTGAATATTATCAAATTTAACTGAAAATCTATTGATAACAAAAACATCAGGAATATGTTTTGTCTTTCTTCTTTCACTAATATTTTGGTTCAGAAAATCAAAACATCTTATAACATCTGTCTTTTCAAGAACTCCAATAGCCACACTATAATTAGGTTTTGCTAAACATTTATCTATTGCATATTTTAAAGTTAAACCTGCTAAATAAAGCATTAATTATTCTCCTTTATTTTAAATTGTATTTTATTTAGTGTTCAAACTTTACTCAAATCAAGTCCTAATATTTCCGCCTGTTCTTCAAGTGTATAATCATCAAAACACTCTTTAAGTCTTGCTCTTACGCAATCCTCGCACAACTCTTCCCCGTCAAAATTATATAGTTCACTCTCTTGCTCACAGCAATCACAATAATATCGTGTAACATTTTTGTAAGGGCATAGGTCGCCAATACAACCTATTTCTTTAGGACAATCTACACATTCATTTTCTGTTTTTATCAAATTGTTTCCTTTTCTTTATTCCTTTTCTTGAGTTCGTTTATTTCAAGTTCTTTTTCTCTCATTGTTTGTTCCTTTATTTCTTCTTTGTAACATACTTTCCCACAAGACGGGCAAAGTGATATAAAAACTGTAGTTGTAGAATTAATTGGGCAAACCCAATCACAATCATCTATAGTTGCTTCAAAAATACATTTACAAGCATTACACTTAAAGAATTTTAGATTCACAGTATCTTGTGCTATACTTTTCTTAATTATTCTTTTTATAGTTACCACCCCAATCTAAGGTTTATAATGCTATTCACCAATTCTTTCTTTTGCTATATTAAAATAATCTTTGTCAATTTCTATACCAATAAAGTTACAAGTAGGTCAACACTTTCACTTTTAATTAATAATAATTCATTTAAACAATCATTATTAATTAATTGTACCAATTAGCTTTTAGTCCTCCTTATTTAGCGTTTCTTTAACAATATTAGTTCTGTAGACATATCTTCTTTTAACTTGCCTGTCTTTGTTTTTAATTGTTTTATTAATTGCTAATTTAAGTCCATCAAGTATATAATAATTTTTTGAAAGCCATTCTTTTATAGGAAGAAATACCTCTATAAAATCTTTCACTGCTGTCTGCTCTGCTTTTACTTCGGATAATTTGTTTATTAATTTTACTTTTTGACTATCAGTTGTACTGTCTAAAGTAATCTGATGTAGTAAATCATCAAGATTTCCATTATATGAACTTAATTCTGATTTAAACTCATTGTATTTTTCTGAACAAAGTTGCAACGCATTTAAGTTATCTCTAACCGCAATCGCCATATTGCAATATGCCTCTATGTTTTCTTTTGATATTGGAAAATCATTTACAATAATCATATTTTAAATATCATTCCCTTACTAATTTATTTCATCATTATTTAATTGTTTAAGCCAATTTTTATGTATAAATAATTTTTCGGTTACCTTAAATTGATTTTGTTTATTTTTATCAAGAGTTCTTGTGAAAGGACATTCCCATTTTAATTATGTCCATTTAATACTCCTTTGCTTTGCATGATAGCATTTTGTGTTGATTCGATTCTGTCTCTGGCTATCTCAAAATAACGCTCGTCTAATTCTATTCCGATAAAATTGCGATTAGTATTTACGCAAGCTACACCTGTTGTTCCTGAACCCATACAATTATCAAGAACTGTATCATTTTCATTCGTGTATGTTCTAATTAAATATTCACATAATGCTACAGGCTTCTGCGTTGGGTGAAGTTTGTTGCACTGATTGTCATTGCTAAATATTTGCACATCTAACGGAAATCTATCTGTGCTGTCATAAAATGTGTTTCTTGTTTCTCTTCCGTAACAGCTATTACCGTCTGATTCCTTTATGTAATTTGTTTTAGCAACCTTTCTTGTATGTCCATGAGTCATTTGTGGATTATACAATGGTGGTTTTTTATAAAAAATTTCAATATTTTCGTGTGCTCTCATTGGCATCTTCTTAGCGTTTAAATGTCCTTTTGGATGGGTTTTTTGCCATATCCATTCATATTTATACATTTTAGGATTGCTCATTACTAATGAACTTGTAAATGGTTGACTGCTAAACAACGCTATACACCCATTATCCTTTATGATTCTTTTATATTCTTTCCACAATGGTTCAAATGGAATGATAATATCCCATTTGTATTGTGTTATTCCATAAGGTAAATCACATAAAATCATATCTATTGACTTATCGGGAATTTGTTTCATAGCCTCAATACAGTCTCTGTTTATTAATTGGATTTTGCTAATTATATCACCTCATTATATTTAGTTTGGTTTTCCTTGGAAGAATTGTTTATAATAATTTTCATTAGTTCAACAGGCTTTTCGGTATCGTGTAAATTCCTGTTATTATTGTCTTTGCTTTTTCCTTAATAATTCGTAATTAAAACCTCAACACTGCTATTTGCCGATTTATCTTTTGTTTGATAATTACAATTTTTATAATCCATATTTAAATAATGAACATTATATTTTTTAGACCATTCTTTTAAAATATCATTGCTTTTACCTTTATGTTCTAAAACATTTGATAAAGCAAATTTAGCCTGTTTATAATCAAGAATGTCTAATAAATTTAGCAGCTCTCTTTCATAACTTTCAGACCATTTACAAAAATAATCTCTCTCATATGCTCCTACTGTAATCAAATAAGGCGGGTCACAATAGTAAAATGTGTTTTTAAAATCCTGATTATCAAATGATAAATTATGAAAGTCCTCATTATAAAATTTGATATTTCTTTTACCGATTTCATCTATGTATTTATTTAATTTTGTTTCCAAAGATTTAGAAAAATATGACCTGCTTGCACCAGAGGGCATATTATATTCGCCTTTGCTATTAAAAGCTATCTGATAATTAAATGCGTGTACGAGTAAACAATACAAGGCAACAGCATTTTCTCTGTTTAAATTATCTTTCAACGAGTTGTTATACACAGAGCGAAGTTTTAAGAAACCGTCTTTATTCCATTTATCAAGTTTATATTTATTAATAATTCCCTTAACATCATTAACGAAATCGTTATCTAAATTTTTAAAAATATTTACTAACGGCTTACATTTATCATTGTAAACTATTGAATTAGCCTTTACATTTAATGATACTTCTCCCCCCCCCTCCGAATAAATCCACAAAATTATCAATTCTATCAGGGAATAATGGTAATAATTGAGGTAGTAATTTATATTTTGCACCCGTATAATTAAAGGGATTTTTTAAAAATTCTATACTTTTCACTCCTCTTTAAATAAAATCACTTTATTTTCTTTTAAACTTTTCTGAATATCTATGACTCTTTGGTTTGACGAGCCACACCAAGCAAGTGTAATGTCTCGCTTGGTGTAGTCATATTTTCCATCAACAAGAATATCTATATAAGGCAATATGTTTCTTACCACAAATGGCATTTTCAATATATTCTCATATAAATAACCCGTATATAACCAAATAGTCTTAGTTGGATATTTAGCTTTAACCGTTTTTACTATATTGGCTATCTGCTGTTGGTTTTGCTTTTCCAATGGGTGTCCACCTGATAATGTTAAGCCGGCAACATAATCAGGGATTAGTGAATTTAACAACTCATTCATCGTATCATTTGTAAATAGCTGACCTGCATTAAAATCCCAAGTTGATTGATTATGACATTCCTTACAACGCATAGTGCAACCACTTACCCATAATACTGTTCTAACACCAATCCCATTGGCTATATCATTTTTTGTTATTTTGATATAATTCATTATTCGTTATTCGTTTCCACCTAAGTGAATATATCTTTCTTTGATTTCTTGTGTTCTTCCTTGGTTCCAGAAGTTTGTTCCTATATACCTTTATACCCTCTCTTTCGAGATATTTAAATAGGGAGTGGACTATACATTCTATACTATCCATTCAAATGGTTTGGCTATAGTGATTATTGTAGCCTCTGCACCTTATTATTAACTAATTTCTGAATTTCATTTTTTCTGCTTTCAATTATCTTTGGTTCTGGTTTTGGATATGCAAATTCTTTGAACAACACCTGTTCGGCATACCATCGTGCATATTTAGCTTCTTCTTCATATGCAAAAACTCCTAAATGAGTCTGATGTTGGTGTAATTTTATCTTGGCAATATATTTGTCTTTGTGTCGATACACCCCAAGATAATTTACATTCATTTGATTTGTGCTTGGCGTAGCTACCCTTAAATTACATTTCCTATTATCTAATCTATTACCATTTTTATGGTCTACCATTGTATCAACGCCAAGTATTCTTCTATGTAAAAAAATGCTTGTATGGCTATTATTCATTACATATCCATTGCAATTCAATCTCCATTTGATGTATTTTACTTTATTAATATCTTCAGTATCAATTATTGCTTGTGCAATAACATTGTATTGTTTGTCATACAAATCAATTAAAGCAATATCACCGTTTATGGTTATATTATTTTTATCTCTCTGTGTTCTACTTGAAGCATCCCTAAAACAACCAAACCTTTTAAATTGATGGTAATGCTTATTACAAACAATTTTGCCGTCTGCTTTTAATTTTTTTCGCCACATTCGACCACAAACTTCACATTTATGTTCTAATATCTTCAATTCCCCTTTTTTATTTTTAATACTTTTGTTAATATAGAAATTCAAATTAGTTAAGAATCTTGGCTCAGGATTATCTTGCTATTTAATAGTTTAGACTTCCCCTGAGTTTCAATCATTTTACTGCGGCAATATATTCTTTACCGCAAGTTCTCCTTGCAATATTCAACTTATTTTCATCTGTGTTACCACAATTTGGGCATTTCCAAATTAATTTACCGTCATTGTTTTTAACAATATTAATTTCTCCGTCATATCCACATTCTTGACAATAATCAGACTTTGTGTTTAATTCGGCATACATAATATTGTCATAAATAAATTTAAAAACTGATAAAACAGCTTCAATATTATTTTGTAAATTAGAAGTTTCTATATAACTAATTGCACCGCCTAAACTTAATTTTTGAAACTGCGATTCAAATTTAAGTTTATCGAAAGCATTAACATTTTCTCTAACATTAATATGATAACTATTTGTTATATAGTTTTTATCAGTAACACCTTTTATAATTCCAAATCTTTTCTGTAAACACTTTGCGAATTTATATGTTGTATTTTCTATAGGCGAACCATATAAAGAAAACCCTAAATTTAACTGACTATTCCACTCATCACACTTCTTGTTCATATATTTCATAATTTCAAGTGCAAATGGTGTTGCTTCAGTATCAGTATGAGATTTACCTGTCATATACTTGACACATTCATATAAACCTGCATAACCAAGCGAAATTGAAGAATATCCACCAATAAGCAACTTATCAATGGTTTCCCCCTTTTTAAGTCTTGCTAATGCTCCATATTGCCACACTATAGGTGCTACATCTGAAAGTGTACCTTTTAATCTTTCATATCTACAAAGCAATGCTTTATGACAAAGTTCCAATCTTTCATCAAAGATTTTCCAGAACTTATCTTTGTCTTTACCCGATGATAAAGCTACATCGACAAGATTAATTGTCACAACACCTTTATTAAATCGACCATAGAATTTATAGTTTCCATTTTCGTCTTTATACGGCGAGAGGAAACTGCGACATCCCATCGAAGGGAAACAATTTCCCTCTTTTAATTCTTTCATCACCTTTTCAGAAATAGGGTCTGGAACAAGTCTTTTTGCTGAACATTTAGCTGCTAATTTAGTCAGATACCAATACTTACTATTTTCAGTAATGTTATCTTCTTCAAGTACATAAATCAGCTTTGGGAAAGCAGGTGTAATCCACGCACCTTCCTCATTCTTTACACCTTGATACCTCTGTTTAAGAACTTCCTCAATAATCATTGCAAGGTCATTCTTTTCTTGTTCATTCCTTGCTTCATTGAGATACATAAAAACAGTAATAAACGGTGCTTGACCGTTAGTTGTCATCAATGTTACAACTTGATACTGTATCGTCTGAACACCTTTTGTAATTTCCTTTTTTAGTCTTTTCTCGGTAACTCTGTTAATATAACGATAATATTTATCAGAATTAATACATATCTGGATTTCCCCTTTCTTAACACCCTCATTAATCTCATCAATAATTTCACCTTTTATTTTCTGTCTACTAACATCAACAAAAGGTGCGAGGTCTCTTAAAGTTATACTCTGACCCCCAAATTGGTTGGAACTTACTTGTGAGATTATCTGAGTTGCAATAGTACAAGCTGTTGAAAAGCTGTGTGGTTTTTCAATCATAGTTCCGCTAATTACAGTTCCATTCTGTAACATATCATCAAGATTACATAAACAGCAATTATATGTATGTTGAGCATAATAATCTTTGTCGTGGAAGTGAATAATACCCTCTTTATCTGCTTCTACAATATCTTGCGGTAACAAAACTCTATCAGTTAAATCCTTGCTAACTTCGCCAGCCATATAATCTCGTTGCGTAGGAATAATAGTAGGATTTTTATTTGAATTTTCCTGTTTAATTTCTTCATTATTCAAGTCAAGCAATGATAAAATTGCATCGTCCGTTGAATTGCCTTTTCTAACCAAGCCTCTTTTATAACGATATATGGCATATCTTTTGGCGAGTTTAAAGCAACCAAGATTATCAATAAATTCCTCGTTTAAATCTTGGATTTCCTCAACAGAATATGCCCTTTGGCTGTGATTGATTTTCCTTTCTATTTCATTTGCAATATTAAGTATTTCAGATTTACTTAAAGTCTTTTCATTATTAGTTTTACTTTCGTCATTCGCCTTGCTAATAGCTTTAATAATTTTATTCTTATCAAAATCAACTTCTCTGCCATCTCGTTTAATTACTTTCAATAAATCACCTCAACTTATATTAATGTTTTCTATCGCTGCTCTTACTTTAAGTATAGTCTTATAATCATTCATTGCTTTAATCTGCAAATCATATGTACTTCGTGGGCAAGTCGGAACGAAAGATAGTTCTCCCTTATCCCAATCATCAAGCATTTTTTTCAATCTTTCATAACGGATTAATAATTGCTGATACTCTGCAACAAATCTCTCTTCATAATCTTTACTAAGCATACCTTCAACTGTTTCTTCTAAAACCATAATAATTATTCCTCGCTTTCGCAAATAATTTTTTTGTTTTCAAACTTTTTATATGCGTCAAGATACATTTCGCCTTTGTCACCATTGTATGTGCATTCGTAATACATCCCGTCGTGTAATGTTGTACTGATAAGGCATTTGTGGTTTTGTAAAGTCTTACACGACCACACCACAAAAATATCAAAAACAGGCGTATTATCTGACTTATCTAAATGATTTATCACATACTTATGTACCTCTGATATCGCAAGGTCAATAAAATTTACATTTTTCATAGTTATTCCTCTACTTTCTCATAAGTTTTGTTAAAAATATCGGGTTTGCACGGGTACTTCTCACCGTTTACACCTGTGATAATGTAATCACCGATACTTGCCTTCATATCACCTTCAAGGGTATGAATAATCATTTCTTTGTCGGTCTGATATGCCTCAATAATAACAGGTTTCTTGCAATATTTAGCCATTTCTATTCCTCACTTTCTGTAAATGATTTTTCTAAATCAATATTTTCTATAACTACTCTTGCTTCAATTACTCGGTGTAAATGCTAACTCATTTTTTATCCCAATCATCAAGCATTTTCTTCAACTGTTTCTTCTAAAACCAATTAATCACCCATTCTTCCTAAGAATATCGCCATATGTAAGATGACTAAAGTCAAGCAGGTTATGACAATTGTTACAAGGTGTGCTTACTGGACTTCTATCCTTAAGTGTGATTTCATTTACAGATTTGCAGAAAGGACATTTGGTAAGAATCTGTACACCACATATATTCGTAAAATTCCTTATAAGAGGGTCAACAACATTATAAGCTATATATGTACGAATAATATTGTCCTCATTTATGTATGCACTTTTAGTGTTCTCGCATACATTGTCATATTTATGTATAACTGGTGCTGTTGTCATAGATGCTTCATCGTTGTCAACTTTGTTTGCCTTTATTCCATCAATCAAACCTTTGACATAATCATAACCTTCAACTTTGTGCGGATTATCTTCTGCGTTTTTGACGAACAAAATATCAATTTTATGTGCGTTTGCACACTCAATTTCCTTAATAACGCCTGTCGAATCGTACCATTTATCGCCTGTTACCCATATCTCATCGCATCCTGCAAGCTGATGTAGACAAAGTTCAAGCCCATCTTCATAAGACATATCGTTATACAGAAAACCAAACATATGCAACGGTGAAATAAACATATAATTCGGATGTCTTTTTTGCTGTGTTCTAATGATTTCTTCAACTTCTTTGAGATTGTTTTTGTCGCCGCCATATTTGTGGCTCACATAAACTATCTTTTCAAATTGCTTCATTCAATTCCTCCTAACTTATTATTTACCAGTGTTACTATTCACAAACATATACATTACCACCTCTATAAATCATTGTCTCCTTTAATAACTGCTAAAATAAACATTGTCAACATTTGTATAAGGACTACCAAATGAATGATAATAGTCCGTTCTGAAAGCTCTTACATTTATATCTCTATCTCCATTAATTATTCTTGTAGCAACTGAATAAGATAAATTGCTTGGAGTATCTGTATATAGAATATTAGCCACATTGAATATATCATAATTAAAAGCAACGGTTTCCAAACTACCATATTCATTTGCTAAATTCATTGCGGTACTGCCAACAAGCCACTGACAATATTCAGAACAGCTACCTGCCTCAAAATAAATTATCCTTGCAAGTAAATCAATATTTGTATCAGAATTATTATCCGTCACAATATTTCCACTTTCCTCTGCACTTTCCTCTGTCGGCTCTGTTTCTGCTTCAATATATTTTTCAATTTCAGAATAGCTTTCAATTTCTTCTTTGCTCTCTGCAATTACAATAGTTTCAGTAGGTTTGGTTTCAACTTTGCTTATAGTAGTTTCGGTTGTGGAAACTGTAGTTTTTTCTATAGTTGTTTCTTCGACTGATTTTCTTTGAACAGTATCATATGTACTAACAAAATTTATCTTATTAGCTTTGGGTGAATTTTTAGCTGAATTAATATATCGTCCACACCCACTTAAAACAATCAATAAAGATAATACTGCAATTGTTAATTTATACCCGATAAAATCACCCTTTCTTGTTAAACATATTCAATTTGTCCTACTTATGTTTCTTTGTTTCCCATTTTTTGAAACTATCAACAAAGCTATCATCAAAGAAGCCTCTAATAATCAGTTTCTGTGGCTTGCTATTATCTATAAGAGACAGACCAAGTAAACTTTTGCCTGAAAGCACATTGTTGCCTTGTGCAATTTCTACTATGCCTGATTTTAATTTTTCAGCTTTGTATAAAAATTCCTGATAATCACTGTTTGGTAAATTTATATTTAGCATAATTGTACGATGTCTCATTTACTCACTCCATAACCGAGCCAACTGCCCACTTTTTAATGTTTGAATAAATATCTTTTTTGCAAATACAAGTAATAGTATTCCAATCTACCTTATGTGCAGGGTTGTTTTTTGCTCGATTTACCGAATTAACCAAAAGCAAATTAGCTAAAAAACTCTTGCCACTAATAGTCCAATCTTTGCCATTTTCATCTTTTCCTATTAAAGTTACTTCTTCATCAATTCCATTCACTACATCAGTAAATTCTGAAACATCTTTTGTAGTTATTAATTCAATCTTCTGTACCACTCAATCATTCCTTTCTATGTTTTTATTATTTATAATTATCTCAAATCATAAGCAACACCACCTTTCTGACATTGATTGCTACTTACATAATATTTTCGCTTTTTACAATACAATGTTGTAAAAAATATCAGCCAACTATAAACACGCTGAATTTTTCTGCGTATCTATTGATTGCTGTAATTCCAAGATTGTAAAAAGTGAATTTAATTATATAATATAACTATAGTATATATGATAACATATTAAGTTTAATAAGTCAATAAATATTTTGATATTTTGATATTTTATTTTTTAGTCCTCATTCATAAGGCTTAACCAAGTCTGACGGCTAATAGTGTGATTGGTTTTAATTGCTCTTTTATAAGCAGACGGTTCAGCTAACAATAAACATTTTTTCTTTGCTCGTGTTAATGCCGTATATAACAAACAGTTATCTAATAATATATAATCAGTGTTGTCTATAATGGCAATAACACAATTGTAACCACTACCTTGCGATAAATGGACTGTAAGAGCATAAGCCAACTGTATTTGCTCCAATTCTTTATACTCATATTCAACTGTTCTTTTTTCTTTCTCATTAGTAATATTTTTATATTCACACTTGATAACACTATCGTTTATGTTGCCATTATCGGCAAAAATAATATCAACTAATGTTCCAATCTCTCCGTTGAACACTTCTTTTTCATAATTGTTTACTCTTTGAATTATTTTTGCACCAACTTTATAAACCTGATTGATATATTTTATTTCTTTAGGAGCATTAGGAATTAAATTTTCTTGAATAATATTATTAATTTCTGTTACAGAATTTATACACTTATCTTTTCTTGGTGTTATAATAACAACATTATCTAATCCATTAGTTTTAACAGCATTTAAATATGACTTAATAGCCATTCGCCTTAGTCCTTCTCGGTTTTCACCAAAACGATAAACCATATCTTTATTTTTACCCGATTCTACTCTTATTTCTTTAATAGGGATTGGGTCAATGCCGTCTCTTATTTTATTGGCGTCAACTAAAATACCTGAATCTTCTGCTTGTCTATGCACCTTTGTAAGTTTATAAACAGAATATATAGGATTTTTTAAATTAAGTAAATCATTAAATATGTTACCATATCCGATAGGTGGCAACTGTCTATTGTCACCGCATATAATAACTCTTGTTCCCTCTTTTACTGCTGACATTAAAGATAATGCTATTTTCGTATTTACCATTGAAAACTCGTCAACTAACAACACATCACAAGGCAAAGGATTTAGTTTATTGTATGAAAACTCATCACCTTGGCATTGTAGTAATCTGTGAATAGTAGACGCCGGGAACCCTGTAGCTTCAGTAATTCTTTGAGCTGCTTTTGCCGACAATGCACAGCAAGATACCTTTAATGAATTTTCACTAAGTACACTAAGCAATGCCTTTGTAATACTTGTTTTACCACTGCCGGCTTTGCCTGTAATAAGAACAACAGGTTGATTAATAGCCCGATTGATAACTTCAATTTGTTCATCATTAAAATTAAAGCCTTGTTCCTTTTCAACTCTTTTAATTATTTCATCATAGTTTTCAATCTTCTTTGGTTTAAACCCACTAAGATATTCAATTAATCCTAACACTGCTGTTTCATTGTCATAATATTCTTTTAAGCCAACTTTATTTCCACTAAAATGTAGAAATAGATTAGTCCGTTTTTGAGAATTAATAAAATCATCATACAAACTCATACATTCAGAAATGTTGTTCGACATCTCATTTTTAAAAGTATCAAGCCTTACATATGTATGCCCTTCGTTTTCTCCAAGTGCTATAAAATAATATTTTGTAAAAGCTATAATTCTTTCAATCGACTGTTTCAATTCTGGCTTTAGTTTTAGGGCTAAATCATCTACTCGTTTAAAGCCAAGACCTTTAATTTTAGTCATCATATATGGATTTTTAAGAAGTTTTTGTTTTAACAATTCTGGTTGTTCTTCACTCATAACTAATTTTTTCACCATATTATAAGTAACACCCAAAGGTGATAACATAGTTAAAATATCAGAAATATTATAATTTTCAATAATTTTAGCTTTGCAATTTTCCCACTTTGCCTCTCCAATGCCTTTAACCTTTGAAATATCAATTTCATTATTAGAAATTACTCTTTCAACAATATCAGGATAAACGCTAAGTAAATTATTCACTTGATTTTCAGTTAAGATAGAAAGTAAATAATTACGCTGATTATCTTCGGTAAATTCCATATTTTCTTTTACTGTAATCGGCTGATATTGCCAAGATTTATATTTATTATTATAAATTAATTCAGCTTCGACTTCATAAGTATTACCAATAATAAGTTGTTGCATAGAACCGCTTAAAATAGACATATATATATTACAGTTACTACCGTCAGCTAAAACAAGAGGTTTTAAACTATCATATTCAGGTATTTCATTTTGAGTTGTGAATACATAAACACCAAAGCAACTATCATCATTATAATAACGCTGCTGCTGTATTTTAGCTTGGAAAATTACTGTTGTGGGCTTGTTTTTTTGCTTACTTTTAATTGCCATTAATGATATTACCTCCGTTCTTCTTTAAGTACAACCACCTATCATATGATTTAACCGCTTGAACTTCACAACAATCATTTGACCGTTTACAACAAAGCACAGCAATCTTTTCACCCCTCTTAATGAAGTCTGTGTATTTTTTAAATACCGAACTCCATATTGTTAGTTCAATAATACCGTTCGTGGAATACAAATTTACATAAGCATACTGATTTTTATACCTATCTTTTTTCTTTTGCACTTTAGATATAACACCAATTAGGGTACAAAGACAATCATTCTCAATTTGAGCATAATCTGTATTACAAAATTGAACACCCTCTTTGAACGGATTATCCGTAAGAAAGACTGATAACATTTCAAATTCCCAAAAGTCTTTATCCTTATTATATTTCTCCATATAAGTATCAAAGGCTTTTTGCTCTTTCTTTTCTTGTTCTATTTCAAACATTACTTTTTTACGGATATTATATTTTGACAATCGTTCCTCTTTGGTTTTAATTAAATTTGTATCTATCCCCATCTCATTCAAGACTGGTAATTTGGGCAAAGTTGCAACAGGTGTGTATTCTTTATGAGGAATTAAAGATTTAAAATATCTTTTCAACATTTTTTCTCTATCATTACAAGGAAAAGCACCTGATTTAATTAATGCGATTATTTGACTTTTATTAGTCGATACTCTTGCACTAAAATTATTTAAACTTGTAAACTTACCGCCGGAACTGCGTTCTTCTACAATCTCATTAGCAAATTTATCACCTATACCATTAATGGCTGATAAACCAAAAATTATCGCATTATCATTGACAGAAAAATTCACTTCGGATTTATTAATATGTGGTGGTAAAATATTTACGCCAAAACTTTTCGCATCAAGAATATATTTATTAATAGCACCATAATCACCTTTATTTTTATTTAGCAAAGCAGTGAAAAACTCAAGTGGATAATGAGCTTTGAGATATGCTGTTTTAAATGTCAACATAGAATATGATACCGAATGTGATTTATTAAACAGGTAGCCACCTTTTGTTGAAAGGTCATCACTAATTTTTTTAGCAATTTCCTCACTATATCCGTTATCTATAATTTCTTGATACAATTTTGCAGATTCTTGCTTAACTAACTCTACACTCTTTTTGCCCACTGCTTTTCTGAAAAGGTCCGCCTGACCATAACTTCTTCCGCCAAATTTACGAACAATATCAAGCATTTGTTCTTGATAAATCATACAGCCATATGTGCTTTCAAGAATTGGTTTCATATCTTCGTGAATATACTCTGCTTGTTTTTCTCCACATTTACATTGAATATAATCGTTCAACGCACCCATACTATCAGGTCGATATAATGCTAATACGGCAGAAATATCATCAATATTAGTCGGTTTTAATTTGACTAATATATCTTTCATACCTTGACTTTCAACCTGAAATACACCATCAGTCCTACCACTTGCCAATAATTCATATGTGGCTTTATCATTAATAAAATCTTCATTACTTGCGTTGAAATAATCTAAACTCAAATGAGATTGTTTTACGCTATCGTCAACAACTGAAAGTGTTGCAACACCAAGTAAGTCAAATTTAATAATGCCAATTTCTTCAATTACCCTTTTATCAACACTAATAACTCTTGCATTATCTTTACCGCAACGCATAGCCATATAATCAGTAATCTTAGTGTCTACAATACCCACACCGCCTGCGTGCATTGATACTGTTTTCACTCTACCACTCAAGTGACTTGCTATGTCAAATAAATCCGTATATTGAGCATATTCTTCAATAATTGTCTTATCGTTATCCAAGTTTTCTTGAAAGTTCTCATAAACAAACTTTTTACTTATCTTATCTGTTACTTTATATGGAACACCTAATACTTTACCAACATCTTTAATTGCTACGCAAGGCGTAATAAAATTAAAATTGATAATTTGACAAACATTATCTTTACCATATTTGTCCATTAAGTACCTAATTACTTCATCTCTCTTATTAAAGTCTGTGTCAATATCCACCTCTCTGCTTATTTTCATAAGCCTTTATTTATTTTATAAAGTTTAAGGTTAGACTATATCTTGATATTCATATCTTGTTGCACTTCCAACAGCAACTCATCTTCTGTTGTACAAATTAGTCGTTACACTTTTTGATTTACATATATTAATTTATAGTTTTTAAATGTTTTATATTTTGATAGACTACTTCCGCTTATATTTAAATATTTAGTAGCATATCTACTTGCTTCAGCAACGCTTTGAAATTCTTTGATTAAATTATTATCTTGATATATAACACAAGGTCTATAATTTCTAATCTGAGTATATTTTTTGAAACAATGAGCCATATTATAACCCCTGTCGCACCATTCAAGATTTTGTACATTATTATTTTTATTATTGTAGTCAATATGATTAACCTCTGGTAAATTATTAGGATTCGGAATAAAGGTTTCTGCAACTAATCTATGTACTAATTTTTTCTTAGGTACTTTATTCCCATTACATAAAGACACCATATAATATCTTTTTTGTCCATCAAGCCAAAGTTTCATTTTTTCATCTTACCAGAATGTAAACTATATACATCTCCCGCCTCTGAAACATAATACATTGGATAGTCTTTAACTACTTTTATTATAAAGTTTATCATCCTTTCTATTTTTTATTTGTTTATATTTATATATAATGTAAATCAACTTAGCACGGTATTACCTGCTATCTCATTAGAGACCGTAGGCTCTCTTAGTCAGTTACTTCGTCTTTTTTTAATCATATATCTGCTTGTAAGCCTTGATATGAAGTCTTATTCAACTGATACCGTTAGCACTTATTAATTATTATAAGCACACCTTTGAGTAATAAAGTTCACAACAAATGCCCAATAAGGATTAGGCATTGACACTCTTTCTGGGTTTAAAAATCTTTCAAAAATAAGATTATGCTTTATAGGATTTAATGTAGAAATATGTAATAACCAGTTTACTATTGAACCCGCACCGCTGCCTCTGCCGTCACCGACTGCTATGTCATTACTTTTAGCAAAATTAATCAAATCCCATACAATGAGAAAATATCCGTCAAATCCCATTTGATGAATTACAGATAACTCATATTCTAACCGGTCTCTATAAATTTTTTGTTCATCAACAGATAATTTATCAAGCCCACGCTGTTTAAAACCATCTTCACATAATTTAACTAAGTATTCATAATTATCTTTGTATCCCTTTGGAATAGGGAATGTCGGTAACTGTGGCTTTTGAAACGGCATATGCACTTCATCAATCATATTGGCTATCTTAACGGTATTAGCCATTGCAAGACTTACATTTTCTCTGCCAATCTGTTTATCCATAATATTATGAATTTCATCAGGAGATTGCATATAACAATCTTTATATGTTTCATCAAGAGTATCTTTGTCGTGAGCAATCTTTACAAGATACTCTTGATAATACAAGCCCTCCTTAGTTGAAGCGTGAGAATCACAAGTAACAATAAATTCAGTATTTGTAGCCTTAGCAAGTTCAATTATCTTTTTATTATACTCACACTGCTCTGCTGTATTGTGTGATTGCATTTCAAGATAAAAATGTGGAAATACAGATTTATATTCATTAACATATTCTATACACTTATTAAAATCATCTTCTCTTGCCAGCTTAGAAGCAAGGCAAGCAGAACTGATAATGAGGTCTTTACTATAAGGCTTCATAGCATTTAAATCAACTCTACCGTGATAATAAAATCCCTCAAACTCACCTTTTGTAATCAACTCATTAATAGCTATTCTGCCTTTTTCGTTTTTAGCCAAAGCGAGTAAATGAAAATATTTATTTTCACTGTCGCTTACACTCATATCAAATGCTTCATAGAACTCAACACCAAATATCATTTTTATATCTGGATATTTTTCTTTTAACTTATCAAAATATACCCAACTATATTCATTGCCGTGCTCAGTAATAGCAAAAGCTGAACACCCTAATTCTTTTGTCCTCTGTAAATATTCAATAGGCGAACTATATCCATCAAGCAACGAATAATACGAGTGGTTATGTAAATGTACAATTTGTTCTTTTACCACTTATTCACCACCTCATAATCATCAATAATAAATTGGCAGGTAGCTATGCCTTGGTAATAATTGATATTAGCCTTGCCAACAGCGTTTATAAGCAGGGTTCCATAGTCACTAAAATCATCAAATGAGTTAAGAACTTCATCAGTTTTTAAATCAACATTAAATTTCACAATATTAACACTACTGTCAGTTTCAAACTTCCAACTATTACCAAGTTTCCCCATTATTTTAAGCTGTTCTCTGCTTAATTCGATATTTTCAATAGCAATCAAAGGTTCGTCTATATTTTGACCGCAATAATCGCTTACATCAGACAACCTTTTCATTGTTTCAATGGTTAAGTCATCTGACTGAATAATAAAGTCACAAAACTTACAAGTGTTACCGCTATCAATATTAAGGTTATTTAAAGTGTTTATTGCATTTTTAATGTTATTTGAAGCAATTTCTAAACCAAAAGCATTATCGTGACCTTGTACCATTTCAAAGCAGTTTGTATTAGTTAAAATATCTTTTAAACTCTTGATAAAACTATTTTTATAATTTCTGCCTGAACCGCCATATAAACCTTTCGTTTTAGTTTTTCTAAGACAAAGAGTTGGTTTTTGATATTTTTCAGCAATCTTAGTAGCTAACACACCTGTCAAGGTATCAGCAAGAATTTTACTTGCATTAACAAACAAAACCTTATCTGTGCTTTTATCAATTAACGGCTCAATCTCACACATAACTTTGGTAACTGTTGTTTGTTGTCTTGTCTTAGTATTGCTACAAAAACGAGCCACTCTTGTATAAATATCCTCTTTTACAATTTCATTTGAACCACGCTTTTTGTAATCGAAGTATTCATCTTGCTCTATAAAAGATTTGAACATTAATTCCTTTTCTTCTTGTCTGCCCATTCTAATCATTGCATTAATTAACGGAACAATATAAAACTGAATGTTATGAATTGACACATTATTATGGATTGTATCTCGTTGTTGCTCAATAAATGCACGAAAAACTTTATTCTTTATATTTTTATGAATCAATCCTTTATCTATCAGTCTTTTAGTTTCATACACTCTTATGTCCATCATATCTGCAATATTGCCCAAGGCTACTAAGTCAAGATAGCTGTCAGCTTTATCCTCAAGATTTACATCATCAAGAGCCTGTAAAAATTTATATACTACTCCGACACCAGATAATTCTTTGTTAGGATAAACACCGTCATTGCTATTAACAACAATAGCATAAGGATTATCCTGCTCAATAATATGATGGTCTAAAATTATAATATCAAGATTTGAATTGTTTTCTTTCAGCTTTTTACATTCTTCAATATCATTACTACCTGCATCGGGAATAATTAATAATTCAATATCTTTTGGTATTTCTATATCATTAGATAAACCGTGTTGTTTCTTTGTATGTAGAGAATAAGACAATCTGCAATTTGGAAACAAATCATTAATATAAGAATACATAATAGCACCCGAAGTATAACCATCAACATCAGAATCAACAACAATATGGATATTACTGTTATTATCAGTATGTTTATTAAAACATTGAACAGCCTTGTCTATATTCTTAAATAATTTATACGAATATAAAACTTTATCTGTCAAAGAGAGATATTCATTAATATTATCAATACCCCTATTTTTTAGGACTGTATCAATTATATTATTCAAATCATTTTTACTATTCTCAATTAATTTATATTTTAATTTGTTACTTACTTTTTATCACCTCAAATTTATTATGTTTTTCTTATCATTTAATAACTGTTTTAATTTTATGTAGTTATCAGAGGGCGATTCTTTTTCCCCTAAAACACCGCCCTCATCAATAACTGCATAAAGGTTTATTCCATTAATAAACTTATCTGCTATCCCTTGTAATTCAGAAATACCCACATCTTTATCAAACAGAAACACTATATTACCACATAATCTTGATAACTTATGTATTTGAGTTTTAGTTATTTTTTTGCCACAAGTAGCCACAACATTTCTATAACCACTTGAAAACATTTGCATAACACCTTTTTCAGATTCTACTACATAAACTGTGTTTTCTTCTTTTATATAGTCATATGTAACATTAAGACCATACAATATTTGACCTTTCGAGCAAGGTTCAATGTATAAATACTTATTTACTTCATCAGGAACTTCTCGGTAGAAGTATCTCCCCTTAACTCCTACCAAGGTACCTATTTCATCACGGATTGGAACAATTATCCTATTTGTTTCACAATCAAACCCGATTTCAAATAATTGTTGCGTTTCATAATCAATATTATCTTCGTAAAACATATCATTGACATAAGGAAAATAATAAGATAAAATTTTTTCACTTATAGGCTTTACAGGATTTTCATCTTCACTTTGTATAGAATAATTGCTTAATTCAAATAACAGCTTAGTAATTTTTAAACTTTCAGGAAGTTCTTTATCAAAATCGTAGTAATAATCTATTCCAACACAAGAACATACAAATTGCATAGATTGAAAAAAATTACATTTCTGAAAAAACATAACTAAACTAAAAATATCAGAAGTATTATTCTGTTCAATATTTCTTGTGTAATCAATAACATTTAGACTATCTTTATATACAGTAATAGCTGTTTGGTTGTCTCCGTCCGGATTAGCACATTGATAATATTCCCCTTTATTTTTAATGCTATGACAACCAATTTTTTCTAAAACTTTATATATTAAATCGTTATTTATTAAATATTCTTTTAGCCTTTGAACTTCCATTTATTATTCACCTACTATCTTCCTGTTATTACTAATTGCCCCATTTCATACCATTCGTTGGTATCAAGGTCAACTTGATATACCATTTTATATTTATTACCAACTCTGTTTTTATCGGTCACACCAATATAATATTTTTTAGAAGTATCAAGCTCTTTCTCTCCAAAATCTCCCCATTCCGAATCATAGACAAGATACTTATATTTATTATAATCTTTTAAATCTACCGATTTAAACAAGACCAATGAGTCTAATATATGCTTTAATTGTTTACAATTTGCAATGTTTGAAGAACATAATTCCTCTGGCTTCACAAAGTTGGTATCATCAGTAAGCTGTATCGAACAGTAAATAAAAATATCAAGCTGCCTTGTTAATTCTGATAGCATAGTCGTAGTGATTTTTAATCCTGTCCAATCACCGACTGTACTGTCAGTGTCTTTTAATGTATCATAAAAGAAATATTTTGTTTGAGTAATCATATTTTGTTTACGAATTTCAAGTTCAAGTGTTTGGTTATCGTAAGCTGATACCATATCAACAGCAAAAATCAAACCTTTACTTTCCTTTTCAATCCAATCAGCCACTTTGAGAATATTCTCAAATTCTGTTGATTGATTTGTTACTCTTGCGTAATAATCTTCATAACTTTCAATAAATTCACCGTCAGCATTTTGCTTTCTGATAACAAATTCACCTTTACCGTCTTTATATAAGCCAAGAGTGATTTCTCGTTCCTTTTTGGTAATATGTATTCCGTGTAATTCTTCAAATTCTTTATTGTTAATTACTGTCGTCAACAAACAAAATTTCATATTCTCGATAGACATTTCATTGAGTAATACACAAACTTGTTGTTTCTGATATAACGCCAAATAAGCAATCAACTTAAACATAAATCTTGATTTACCGTCATTTGACCTCATACCAACACACATCAGTGATTCAGTCTTTAAGCCTCTAAACATTTCATTCCACAAAGGATAAGGAACTGATACACCCATATCTGGTATTTCAAGTCTTTTTAGTATCATTTCTTTAATATTAGAATTTAATATTTCTGTTTCGGTATTACCTAAAATAACAGTAGAAACCCTATCTATTTTTGACCTTACAAGTCTTGGTATATCACTTGAACTCCAAGATTCAAACTTAGGATGAGAAACAATCTTATTTACATCAAAACCTTTTCTGTCATATTCTCTTAACAAAGAATACTTCTTTATAACCTCAGCATAGGATTTAGCATTTTCAGGCAAGGCTAAATCTATCCATTTTTGAATTGTAGCCCAACCACCATAATTAATATATTTTTTATAACGCTCGTTATCTTCGGTCATATATGTAGTAACAATTGCATTATCAAATATTTGGCTTCTGTTTTTGTAAACAACTTCTGCGTTGTCATAAAAAAATCTTGTTACTTCATCGGAGAAATCATATTTACTCCTAATTTGCGTTGAATACTCAACAAGCAATGCAGGTTGTTTGTAAATCGCCCCAACGAATAATATCTCATTTTGTATATTATTTAATTTTATTTCTTTATCCTCTGTAATAAAATAGCACCGCCTGTCTTTATTCTTATTTTGTATAATCTATCTTGTCATTTTTTTAAATCTCATCTATAACTGAACTTATATCAAAGATAGTTTTATTACTTTGTTTATGATAATTCTTGTATAGACTATAATCAATTTTATCATTTAACCTTTGTTCTATCATTCGTTTACGATTTAATTTATCTTGCTTAATGTTTTCTTTCCATTGAACATAATCGTCATATTGATTAACAATTACAGCTATATCATAAGCGAATATACTATCTACATTACACCTAATACCTCTTTGTTTGTTTTTTGATATTAATGTTGTATTAATACCTTTTAATTCGGCAGCTTTAAGTCGAAACATATCATATAGTTCATATATTGGAATAGGCTTATTAATATTTTTATACTCGCCACTCACTACTTGAGATATGAGTTTTCTTGCATAAGGTGTTATTGTCGTTTTACTAAAAAATAAACAATACCATTCTATAAGTAAAGTATTACATTTTGCATTTAAAACTATTAATTGAGTATTTTGTTTTAAACTTTTTAAATATTTTTCGCATTCATCAATGTTTTTTTTACCTTTTTTTAAAGAAGTTTTATGTTCAGTAAAGCAATGACAATGGCAGTAATGCTTTTTGTCATAAACAAAACTGCCATCATATTTTTGCTTTAAATCTATATTCCCTTTACAGTAAAAACATTTTACCGACAGAGCCATTTTAAATTACTGACTCAATAATTGATAAATACTTATTGAGTATGTCTATATTATCAATAGTATTATATCTTACTGGTAATTTAGCTTTCTCAATAAGGCTTTTAGCTTTAGCCTTTTTTGTGCTTGTCAAACTTTTAAGTGTAGAACTGATTTTTGATTTAATTTCGTCAGCAGATACTTCTGTAATTGTTGTATCTTCGGTATCATCAGATATTAAATCATTTTTAATATTTTCAACTTCAATATCTACACTTTTATTGAAAGTATTTGTGGTTGTAACATCTTTTTTATTCTTATTTCTATCAATTACAGGCTGCCAAGTTAAGAGAGTTGGATTTTCAATAATTTCATTTTGCTTGCATATCATAGTTCTGTCCTTACCCTCGACAAGAGCAATTACATCTCCACTTTCTTCATCCTGCAACATATGTAAAACAGTTTTTACATTATAAGCTACATCTTTAAAACCTTGCGGTCTTTTTTCACCTGTTGCAATCATTTTAATATTGCCTTCTTTATCCTTTACGCTCTCTTTTACATCTTCTTCTCTACAAGTTACTGCAAAATGTTTACCACTTGCAAGCAAGTTAAGAATAAAAGCCTGTCCGTCAAATTTCAGAGTTTGATAGTCCTTTACTTCTAAACCTGCACCTTCAACAGCTACAAGTTTTTCCTCACCAATAATTTCTTTCTTTTTAGCACGAACATTAGCTCTCTTTTTGGAAAATTCAACAATACCTTGCTGTCGAGCCGTGTAAAGAAGAGATAATCCATCTACAACAATAGCATCAGCAATGAAAATATTGCCGTCTGCGTCTAATGCGGTTTTTTCTTCATTATCCTCGTCATCAAAATAGTAAATTTCTTCGTTTGCCGAAACTGTTTTTATAAGGTCTCTTGCTTCTGTCAATGACTGTGTACTTGCAATGAAAATATTTCTGCTGTCAACACCCTGCTCTGCAAGTTTATCAAGGTAACTATCAATCGAACCTGCTTCGGCATCTATATAAAGGACTCTAAATGGTTTGCCGTCCTCTCTCTTCATTTTTGCAAACTCAAGGCAAAGGCTTGACTTCCAAGTACCCTGCTTACCATAAATCAAAAAACCAAGTTTTTCTTTAATTGCTGTTGCTCTACGAATTACCATATATTATTAATCCCACTCCTCTCCATCAACATCATCCCAATCATCACTGTCGGACTTGCTTGTCTTTGTTGAAAATTCTGCTTTTGCAGTGTTATTCGCTTTCTGTTTTACAAGAGCTTCTTCGATAATTTCCTCACTATATGTAGTTGTATCAAGAGAACTTTTATCAGCGCCATTAACCATTAGTTTAATAGAGTACGGAGCTTTTACCTTATTCATTTCAATACCAACGCCCCATTCATCATCACTCTCAACTTTTTCAGAGCCAAATTCCGCAAAAATATTACCGCCTAATTCAATAAGGTTATATGGTTTACAATTCTTTTTTAAGATACTTGCTAACTTGTTGTCACGAGTATATAATTCAATATCTTCAATCGAATCATAATTTACAACCTTGCCGCTGATGATAAATTCTCCGTCAATTTCCTTGCTTTTATCTATTCCCATAAAAACAATTTCTTGCTTAAATTTATTTTCTGATTTAAAATTTTCGTTGTCAAAGTCAATATTGTCTTTACACAAAGACACCTGTGTAAAATCAAAATTTGTTTTATGTGAATCCTCATAGGTAGAATATGTGATGTTGCCTTTCACAAAAACACTATCGTTATCTTTTAAGTGTTCTGCAATTTCTTTGCAAGCATCAAACTGAGTAAGGTTTTTCCTACTATTTATAAGTTTTCCATTCTTATCAACTATTTTTTCTACTCCACAAGCTACACCAATAAGTCTATAGCCGTCCTCTGTAGACTTAAATCTATCACTCCAATTAACCTTTTTAGTTACTGTTGTTTTTTTATTACCTGTTATTTCTTGTTTAGAATAATAAACATAGTCCTGTGGCATACCGAACTGCTGTACATATACCGAACAATCAGGCTGATACTCTACTCCAAAATTAATTCTGCGGTAATCTTTTCCATTTTGTGATTTACCTTCTGTATAGAAATTTTCCTTTTCAACACCTGTTACCTTGCCTTTTACCTGAAAATAACCTTTTGTCTGTCTCAAACCTAAACCTTTATTATTACTCAATATACATCAGCCTTTCTTATTTTTATTATTGTTACTATCATCGTTTATTACCCTTTTGTTCTTTCTCGGTATGTATCCTTTGCAATCTTTAGCTTTCAGGACTGTAACATACTCGCCCTCGTTTTTGCTTGAAGGAGCAGTAAAGCAATCAAGACTTTTAAATACATCATATGTGTATATCTGCTCATCACCAATTACGCAATGCTTTTCTTTTAAAGCTCTACACTGCTTGTATTTGAAGTCAAGATTTGCACAACCATTACAGGTTGCCTCTTTCTCAATGATAAAATTGCCATTTAATCTCATTACTTTTCACCTTTCTCTGTCTCAGTATTAGTTTTACTTTGCTCATTACGAGCCACACTCTTGTTGCTCATCAAGAACTTAATAACATTAGCTCTTGCTAAAGCAGGATTTTTATTTTCTCTCAATTTTTGAAGAACGATAGTTGAAATAGAATATGCACCAACTGCTAAACCTTTTCTGTAAGCTGTATTATACACATTCTTTACAGTTTCTCTTATCTTTTCTGGGAGTGATTCCATTATTTCTTCAACTGTTTTATTATTTAAATTCTCTGAAATTTATCTCACCACCTTTCATTGCTAACATTATTCCGTCTTTAAATGGTTTCCGAAACTCAACGGTTGACCTTTATTATTTGACTCGCTAAGAGTATAAAATCTCGCTTTAAATCATCTTTAAAACTTTTTATAGTTTCTTTTATTTGCATTAGCAAAAAACCTATAAATTGTTTATGACACATCTACTCTCAATGTCTGTTCTACGCATTGGTCGAACTCCAATCACACCTTGCAAATGAGTCCACATTGACATTTATCTTTTACCTCCTCGTTTTGAAATAATCAATTTATTAACCTTTGTTTGGAATAACCATAATTGAAGATGTAAGAGTAAAAAATGGACGAATGCCACAAAAACGGTTACAACCGAAAGAAACAACCTTACCCTTATCATCAACATAACAAATATCATGACGAAACTTATTACTCGGCGCTGATGCAGGAGTAATAAGACACCACCAATCAGAATAGTCGGAGTTTAAACCAAGAATCTTGTGATATTTAGCATACTCTGACACAGATAAAAGTGAAATTCTATCATGACAAATGCCGTAATCATCTAATCCGTCAAGAGATGTTAAATCACGCTTCATTATAATAATATTATTTTCCCCAACCAATTTTACAATCTTATTGTAGTACACATCATTTAATAGAGTACGAATATTAGATACTTTCCAACAAGAATTACCACCAAAAGTATGATTATACGCAAATTCCTTAGAAATAACCTCAGTCCTATCACCATTCTGTTCTAAAACAATAAACACTTCATCGCCAATCTTAAATTCATCCTTTGGTTTCAAAGTTGAGAGCTGAACTTTGTCATTAAAAATAGAACAAGTTAGTATTTTTAATTGTTGTGGACTAAGATTAATAACAAGTTTATTTCCTTTAATTTTTACATCTGATAAATCAATAACGCTCCCAATAAAATCTGTGTTATGTAAAGTTATATTTCTCCCATTCATTTTATTCATTTTATTATTCCTTTCATTTTAAAAACTTAATAATATAATATATTTAGTGAGTAAAAATAGACATAAACAGTACACATTTTACTCCACTTCAACAGGTTTACCGTCAACTAATTTATAAAAAGTATCTGCCTTAATAATCTTTCCGTCAACCTTAAAGCACTTACAATCAATGATTTTATATCCGTCTGTTTCGCTACCCCACTCAACCCACTCAACCTCAGTCAGGACAATATAACAACCAATGTCACCTTTAGCCATAGAACCTCCACCAACAGCAATGGCAACGCTATTGTTTTTACACATTGCTTGAGAATACCTACCTACAACCATTGCGCTACTACATCTACCCGTAGCGCTTGCCCCGCTGTAATCGCCAATAATGGCTGCTCCGCTGCCAGTTCCAGTAGCCATTGCACCGCAATCGTCACCTGTAACCATTGCTCCGCTGTGCCAACCTGTAACCATTGCTCCGCTGTAATCGCCAACAGCGCTTGCACTGCTGAAATCGCCTGTGGCACTTACTCCGCTGCGCCAACCAACAGCACTTGCTCCACTGCCATTGCCTGTAATAATAGCCCCACTGCACCTACCAACAGCACTTGCTCCACTGCAATTGCCTGTAGCAATAGACTTTTCTTTATCAAATTTCGCTTTTGACAAATTAAACTCAACACCTGCTTTAATTAATTCATCAAAAGAAATCTTATTACCAATTTTAAGTTGTTTTGTAACAGACTTTTCACAATTACTCTCTATAACATCTTCTGGTGCTTCAACTTCTGCATACTCTGAAAAACTTTTTGTATCTGAATTATAGTACGGATAATAATTCAACACATTTAGCGGATTTTCGCAGAAGTGCATACCACTTTCACATAAGACAGCATCATCTTCATCAAACACCGTGTTTTCGGCATACTGTTTATCTCTGCATACTAATCCTTTGTTGAAACCTTTATATCCTTTTATCATTTTTTTTGACACTTTTTATTGCTCCTTTTCGTTACTTTCCTATACTAATATATTGGTAAACTCTTACTTATTTAACACAGGACATACATTAAGACCTCTCTCTTTAATGTATTCGATTGTTTGCTCCGCTGAAAAAAATTTCATTATATCGTCAAGAGTCATATCTATTTCTGTATAAGTTTGTTTGCAAGAGATAGTATTAAAAGACCTATAAAGTGTTTCAGTCAAATTACAACTGTAATGAACATTTATAAGTGGTTTATGTCTAAAAATTGATTCTGACCGTGATAAACCATTTATATAATGATTTCCTAAAAATTCAAAGCACTCATCAAAACTTTTATTTTTAAAAATTATTTTTTCAGACGAACTATCATTAGACATTATGTAAGCATTACAACCAATTTTTTTCCATTCATCATTATCAATAGATACATATTTCTTCACATAATATATCTTCAACAAATTAAAATACTCCTTTTCGTTACTTATAGATTATTCGGAATTTCCGAATTTCTTTAAATCGCTCCTTCAATCTGTTTGTACGCTCTATAAAAGCCATCTGCCCATAAATAAACACGAGGATGTATCCGCTTACCGCAATCATAAATCCACTCCCAACAATCTGAATCAAGTTCTTCACAAAAATCCTTAATCCCTTTAGCAGGAATAAAAGATTCAGTGTAGATACAAGTTGATACATCATCGTCAAGTCTATCCCAAAGTTCTTCCTCGGTGCGTACACAACAATAGTTATATTCGTTATATGCCGATATTAAATCATCAACATCAACGTCTTTTAATTTTTCTTTTATATCAGCAACAATGTTATCACTTTCGTAATAGTACAAACATGAATAACATTGAAGTTTACTTATGTAATAGCCAATATCATTTTTTACCCAATCTTTTAGGTCTGACGGATTAATATGGTTATACCAAGTAGCTATACTATCACCCAAATCGCCGCTGACAATTAAACTACCTCTTTTCTTATCTACTATGTAATTCACATAATATTCACCACTTCCGTCAGCCCTTCGCCAATCAATAATAAGGTAACGGTCAGTGTTTTGAATAAGCTTTGCTTTATGTGTAGCAAATCCTTTTTCGCAGATTTGCTTAATCTTTTCAGTTGTCATTCTCCTATCTCCCTTCCAAGCCAATCCCTAATAATCTCGTAATCTGACTTATAATAACATCTGTTATCACAAGTATCGTGATTACAATAGTCGCAAGGGTCACTTGATATACCTTTCAAGATAGCTGTTGCTATTTCATCTGCTGACATCTTTTTGATTTTCTCATAATTAGTCGTTGAACAATCTCACTCCTCAACAGGTTTAAAATATTTGGCTTTTATCCATATCCATTGATTTCTTTCATAAATTAAAAATGTAGGATAGCCATTCTTATTATTTTTAATATTAAAGACTTCATAACTTGATTGGCTGAATTTTGTTTTATACATCATTATTGGGACAACTCTCATAAATCTTACCCTCTCTTACAGACACCACAAGTGATACTACCTTGCCATCTTTAGTACACCATTCATAGCCGAAGCTATTTTTACCATCTTCAATATGGCTTCGTAGATAATCCCTTACACTCGCTAATGCGTCCTCTGTAACATCATTCTTTTGTAGCCACATTGTCTTTGCTTTATTTAATCTTCCAGCGTAAATACCATCTATCCCACACCCAATATGATATTCGGACATATTACCCCCCCCACTTTATCTATACTTATATTTTAAGTTGAGCAACAACTATATTATGACGGCTCAACTTATCATTTTTTAGTTCTCAATGTTATTGAGCATTTTCTTTAAATCCTCGATAGAACTGTTTTGCAGAGCTTCATCCTCTTTTGCTGCAATAGCAGACATAATTTTTTGCTTTTGAATTTTCTTCATAGTCTCATTCTCTCTTGCTTTTCTCTCCTCTAACTTAGTAGACACGATATACTTCACAATGTTAATTTTAATTTCAAGTTCTGCGTCTACATCTGTCTTTGTAGATAAAAGACTTTCCTCGTCAGATTGTTTAGCTTGCTTATTTAAAGATTTATAAATAGAATCTAAATTTGCAAGAGATAAATCCCATAAATCTTCAACTGAAATCAATCCTCTAAAAGGGAATCTGATTTTATTTCTTACTGCATACTCAAAAATATTTACTTCCATAATATTATTCTCCTTTTATTTTAAAATTTAATTTTTAATACTCTTTCTGTATTACCTTTGACTTTTACAACCAATTCATCACGCTTTGTTGCCGAAAAACCAATTCCAGACAATTGCTCTTCTACTTTATTAACACTCATTTTAGAACCAAGAGCTGCAAGAACTCTTTTGTGTTTTAACAGTTCATTATTTAAAAATTCATTATAAAATCCATTTGGCGTTTCAGGATTTAAACAATCTTTCAACATAAAGAAATAATGCTTATGTCCAATTCCATTTTGCCCATTCCAATAATTAGGTGAATACATAATTACAGAAACAGGTACAAACTGATTACTTTTTAAGTTCCATATCTCTTTTGAGGACACAGCAGAAGAAGGAATTAACTCTTTAATTGTAAATACTCCGTTGGAATCAAGTACAACCTCTGCTACTGAAACATTTTCATCTGTCCTCATTGACTTGTTGTAATCAAATGAAAAAATTTGACCGTCAAACTCAATTTCTGCTCTAAATCCTTTTTTTGCCATACCGCTGTATTGATGCACAAAGAATAAATACTTACCGGGCTTCATAGTCTTTCTATCTGCCCAAGTAATATTTTCAACTGCAACCATTCCATCCGGGGATATGACATCAACATCTAACTGCCCTTTTGTAGGAGAAAAATAAGGCTTTTTAGCAGAACCAAAATAAATTTCATAATCACAAGCAGACTCTTTACAGTGTGCATCAAGGTCGCAGTTATCACTGCCATCCTCATTCCATTGGATAGAAAATCTTAAATCTCCATCGACCTTTCCACCTGCTAACTTAACCTTTTCTTTTATAGAATCTGTTACATTACCGGCATAAGCCCAACCAAAGTTATTATCCCATTTAAACATTGTTTTTGCATTTTTATGTTCAGGAGCAATTAAAGAAACCATATTATTTGAATGTTTGTTTTCAAGATAAACTTCAACCTCTTTTGCAGATGGAAGTATATCAGAAATAAATCTATCGACTGAAATTTCTTCAACCTTAGAAAACTTTTTTGGCTTTGCAGTAACTTCTTTTTCCATTTCTCCAAAAACATCATTCACACCTTGAATCCTTTTAGCAGAGTCCTTGTTAGAAAAAAGAATATTATTCACGGTAATATCATCAAGCGTTGCGAATCTTCTGCCAAGAGAATCCATATAACCAAGTTCTGTAATAGTGTTCTTTGCCTCTTCAAGCATTTTCTTTGTAAAAATTTCTTTTGGTCTTTTATAATTACTCGGAGCAACAATTTTTTCATAACTCCTCACTGCTGTGTCCAAATCCATTCCATTACTTAAATCCACGAGAAGTGTTCCAATACTATGATTTCTGATTCTGCCAATTGTTTTGCCGACCTTAACAGATTGTTCCCAAGCAAAAAGATTTTTCTTTTTATCTGTTTTAAGTTTATCGTATTCTTCTTTATATCTACGGAACTTAATTAATGAGTTCTTCCACTCTTGCCCCCTATATAAAGTGTTAGAATTAATAAGTTCAATAACAGTATCAAGTGATTCCATATCAATATCATCGAGAGAACGCTTAAAAACATTCTTCGTATCTCTGAAATCGCCCTTAATTTCTCCAATAGAACAAGAAGTGGTGTTCACAAACTTATTAGGAAGTTCTAAGAAGAAATGAGTCCATTCGTGCATAACACCATTTTCCATTTCCTCATAATTTTGTAAAGTTCCAATTCTTTTAACTTTACTAACATAAACATCTGTTACTGCGTGGGCTTTTATAAAGGCTGATAAAGCATTTAATACGGGTTGATATGTACTGTCATTTGTTTTAAAATCCCAAATTGTTGTAATTTTATTATCTTTAATGACAACCGCATTACCGATAGTCTTGATAAATTGGCGACAGCAACAACAGTCGTGCTCTCTACGCTCCCTATAAATTTTATTTGTACCTAAAGGAAAACTATCTAAGTACAAATTCCACATTTCGTCTTTATCTACATTTACCTCAAACAAATGCGTTACATCTTTTGTAATATCATTAAAATTTTCAATTAATTTGTTTCTCATCTCTGTAAAATTCATAATTCTTGTCCTTTCTAAATTAATTATTTTCTTATTAATAAATATAATCTGTATCAGTTGGCATCCCCCAACATTTAACACAATCTTTTTTTGTATTTGTTGTATTTGGCGAGCAATAACTTGAGTATTGCAATCCGCATTTTTTACAAGGCATTGTTGCTCACTCCTTATCCATTTTTGCACCGCAATAGTGCAGATTGTAAATTCGTCATTTTTCACTTCTCTCCTTTTCAAAATAAAATACAATCGGTTTCTCGACTTCCTGAATAACTCCATATTTCTTCGCCAAACGATAGATAAAGGTTTTTTCAAGTCTTGAAGTTAGCTTGCCTAATTGTCCTCTAAAATCATCAACTGTCATTGTTGACTTGTAAAAATTGCACATTCTGCAAGCAGGATTATAATTTTCAATATCGTTTGCACCGTTATACCAATACACGCTCTGTATATGGTCAACTTGCATTTCTTTTAAAGTGAGTGTGCAACCACAGTACGCACAGTGACCGCCATACTTCTCATAAACTTTAAGCCTTGTTGTTTTGGATATTGATTTTCTCTGACTCAACCAAATCACTCTCCTCAATCGGCTGATTCCAACAGTCAACGCAGTTAGGGTATTCTTTGCAATCAGCTAATCCTAAGTTATACAAACATACACCTTTAGGTAGTCCATTATCATTAAGCAAAGCATTGGGATATTTTTTCAAAAACTCACTTAAGTAAGTTTTCTGTGGGTGTTCATTGCTCCACTTTTGCATAATTGCAATTGCTTTGCCAGGATAATTCTTTTCAAGTTTTGTACACGAAATACTCATACCATTCTTCGACCAGTGTAAAGGACAGTCAGCACAACCTTCAACTTCACATATATATCTATGTTTTTCTATCATCCTTTTCTTTTCAGCAAAGTAATTTTTAGTTTTAGAACAATCAATCATTATGTAAAATCCTTTCTTTTCACCGATAATATTTTATCAATTTTAATAGTTGGTTTAGGCACTTTTCTTTTTAATATAGGCACATTCATTCTGTAATGTTCCAAGATAATATCTCTAATATTTATGTACACAATATCTGTAATAAGTGGAATAAATAATAGCATACATTCTCCACCAACCGTTTCATTTCCTCTCCAAGATACCGCTTGTTCCCTACAAATAAAGAACAATACAACTGTAACAATAATACTTGCAAATGAAATTCCAACCCTTAGTCGCTTTAATGTTAATATAAGTTTATCCATAAAAAATTTCCTTTCTTTAAATAATATATATAAACCCACCGCCAACCGTTATCAATTCTTACATTAATAACCTTTCTTTTGTCAATAACGGATTCAGCTTATAAGGCAACCACAAAGCAATTCTTTATAGCGACACTTATCCGTTATGTGTCTGTTTTATTTTAAAAGGAGGTGTTATTTAAGCATAATCTATAATTCTATAATATAGTTACACTTGTCTTGTTATTGGCAGAGCTATAAGGATTTGAACCTTAATCAACAGAGTCAAAGTCTGCTATGCTAACCATTACACCATAGCTCCATATATATAATCTGCAACAAAAGACTTCCGAAAATTTACAGTTGATTTTCATATGATATGTTTTGTTTGTTTTTTATTCTAAATTAATTCCAATACCAAATTTTTCAGCATAGTCATCAAGTTCTTCCCTTTGAATATTCAAATAAGTAGAAGTAATCTTTTGACTTGAATGTCCTAAAAATTCAGTTGTAAGTTGAATATCTTTAACATCATTTGAATTATCAATAACATTTCTTGCAATGGTCTTTCTCAATGAATGAGTACCATAATGCTTGTTAAATAATTCTGGACAATTTTCATTTACACGGTCAACAAAGCCTTTATTAACTACCCTTATTTTATCTATAAGCCTTTTAATCATTTTACGCATACTATCAGGTGTAGTTGGCTTTTCTCTGTTATAACATTGAGGAAACAGCCAATCGGACAATTTGCTTGCCGGTAAACACTTTGCAAGGTTATACTGCCCAAGTTTTTCAAGATAAAATTTTAAGGCTTCTCTGGCATATGAATTAATTTTCACACGAGCATATTTATCAGTCTTTTGTTCTTTTAAACAAAGGTGGTCGGCAATTTCAATTACACCATTTTTGATATTAACTACATCACCAATTCTTAAATTAAGAATATCACCAACTCTACGGGCTACATTTACGCTCAATGTAATATAAGCAAAGTTACGAATGTCATTAATCGGATATTTACCATTTTGAGAATATAAATAATCAAGTAATAGCTTAACTTCCTCGACACTAAAAGCATCAGTGGGATTATGCTTTGTTTCAACTGTTTTAATATAATCATCAGCAACAATTTGAGCCTTGACTTTAAAAGAATTATTATCAGTATTCTTAGTCGTACTTGTTTTTGTTATGAAATCCTCAAGACTTATAATATTATTACTAACAGGACTTTGATTTTGTGATTCAGTATTTAATTTATTACTTTCAAAAAAACCTGTAATAGCTAACTGCTGGCTCATACACACACTCCCAATATACTTAGTTGTTTTTTAATGTTTTTAAGTTCTTGTTTATAAATATTCAGCCAGAAAACCCATTACCTTTAGGTGATGGGATGAATGGCGTTAAATTGCCACTGCCTGTACCATTTGTGATGTTCTTGCAGTGATTCGTTTACAGTTACTTAACTTTGGCGTTTTAAACCCTCTTGGCAAATAACTAAAATCAGCTTTTTCACCGTTAATATTCATCAGAATAGCATATCCTGTAGACATTCTTCCTTTGATAAAGTATTCCCTGCCAAAGTATTTTACTTTGTCATATTTTCTAAAACCACAAATCTTATCTGTAACAATAGGCTGTTCTGAACGAATTCCTTTCGTCTGTTGAAAATCACCATCAGAAACACATTTCTTTTTGTAAAGATTACTTTTTACATTAAAAGCATTTCCTTGTGTTGCTATAGTACAAGCGTCATAACAATGTTCTTTGTCTACCCCTAAATGCAAACGATTAGCCTTTGTCACATATCCAAAAGTTTCAATGGCATTTGGATATAATCTGAAAAGCTGCTTGCGGATAGAATTCATTTGCGTAGCATATTTAAGGTTGCCTTTAATTTTGCCGCTTAGTTTAGTGTTAATCTTCCCACTATGTAAATCTTTATGACAGGTGTGACATAAAGTAATTAAATTACTTTCTTCGTCAGAACCACCTTGACTACGAAATACAATATGATGAACTTCTAATTTGCTATCCTTATGCTTGCCTTTACAATATTGACAAGTATAGTTATCTCTATTGAGAACGAAGGCTTTGGTATTCTCAAACCCATAATTAGTACCTTTTTGATAACCCCAATGTTTAACTTTAGGATTTATAAGACTTGGATTTTTCATAAGATGAGTATCAAACTGACCTGTTTCAAATACCATTTCTGTAACTGGTAAAATAGATTTAATATATTCTATTTCTTTTATATGACTATGAAGTTTGCTCTGCATTGTAGGACTAAATCTATCATTTCTAATAGAATTTGCACGATTTAACCATCTTGCTTTTCTATAACGAGTTTTACGATTTCGTCTGTTTCTACGATACTTTGCTCTTTGTGCCATTTTGTCAGTAATGTCGTTTCTTACAACAACTTTCGCCATATAAACAATATCACCATTATTTTTACTTACAGCAGTGCCAATAGTTCCACTTCCAGTATCTACACCAAGAGTTAAGTCTTGTGTGTAATTAGTTGTTTCACAAGTTAATTTAATCGTGAATGGTTCACGCCTTTTAACTTTTGCTTTACCTTGCTTGAGTAATAACCTTGCAATTACATTACTACACGGCATAAGTGGTTTGCTATCTTGAGAAATTACATAAACCATAAATAAGTTTCTCCTTATAAATACTCTACCAAATGGTAGGTAATGCGTACTCTGTTGCACTATTACCATACAACTGTTCCGACTTCAACTCGACAATGATATAAAGGCTTTTTGCATACATATCACAAGGCTGTTCTTATTCTGACCTAACTTAAATATGTACGATAGAGCAACGGTCTGTTGCGTCAACCGAAGGTATCATAACCTAAATATCGTAGTATTCATTTCTGAATACTTAGTCTGGTGAACCATTTAACAGAAGCCCACCACCTAAAGGTAGTGGGTAGTTCACTATAAGTTCGCTTTTTACATTTTTCCTTTGTTATTATTTGGCTATGCACCATTACAGCACATAGCCAGAATTAACTTTTTATAGGTCAAAAGTTTAGACCAAAAGTTTTTCGCCATTGATTATATCGCCCGATTGCTTTCTGAAAATCATCATTATTTCTTATTTTCGGATGCCCAAACTGAATTAGTAGCTTTCTTTGAATAAATCCTGCCGAGATAACACCATCATTTTTTAAATCATATTCATACATCCTTCGATATATACCCGACCATCTAATCGCATATATGGAAAAAGCTTTAAAACGGTCATCTCCCTGTCTTTTATGACTCCAACAGTCTCTGTAACTTTTAAAGGAATAGTTATTTCTTTGAGCTGTCATTGTAACCGCTTTAAAAAAATTCTTTGTCTTTTCATCAACTGAAAAAGTCACTCCATATGACGAAAGATAATACTTATCTCCGTTTTTTCGTATTTGACATTCAAAAATATCATCAGCCTTGATTTTAGCGTTGTAATAGCATAATAGCGAATACGCTAAGAATAAGCTATATATTTCAAAGGCTTCCTCTCTATTCCTTGCCATATTGTCAAAGAGATTTTTGTTGACATTTATAATACTGTATTTATCCCATTTCATATCATTGACACAATCCGGTATGACTTTTAAAAAATCGACTTTATCTATTATAACAGGGAATTTTTGATTGTTAATTTGAAAATACTCTCGTAAAACTGTCCTAAATAAATCCATTTCCTCTGAATAAGTGCTTTTTGATATAAAATTGAAAAGCTCGCTGTCACTCCATTTAAGACAACTTTTACCTATTTGCTTTTCTTCCTTTGACAGTTCTCTCATTTTAAGAGTCATAAGATATTTTTGATGAGCTGATTTTACAGTGGTATTTATTGCAGAAAGTTTCTTGTCATCGTCAGTAATATCTTCTCTTATAATATCAATATGCTGTTCTGATATAGCCATTAACATAAAACCTCTTTTCTGTTGTTTTAATTACATATTTCTTTTATTATATCAATATGTAACTTAATTTGTCAACGGCTGACATCAAATTCTATCAATTGTTTTACGCTACTTTAGTAACCAAATTAGTTTTCTTTTTATCATATGCTACTTTTGCCAAACAACTCATACTAAGCATATTTAATACTGCAAATCTAACATTGTTAATCTCTTTATTATTAAGACAACCTATCTTCCTTACAAGATAATCTTGCGGTATAGTAGTTATCTGTTCAGCTAAAGCAACTGAAATTTTATTTAATCCATTTATAGCATTAGGATGTAAAGTTGTGTGGGTAGGTAATTCTTTCTTCTTTTTTGAAGTCAGAGGAACTACTGTTACAACCGAACTAAAATAATTACCTGTATCATTACTAACCACAATAACAGGTCTTAAACCTGTTTGAAGAGAGCCTTCGCCAGACAAATCTGCAAAAAATACATCTCCACATTTGATTTCCTCTGTGCAATTATTATTGACTCTCATTTTCATTCTCCTTCCGTTTGATGTTCTTATTTAATTTTCTGAATTTCTTTCTAAATCATTTTTCAGAAATATAATTATAGGTAAATCGCATTTTATTTTGTAAAAAGCGAAATATTTTTTAAAGCCTTAATTATTTTCTGTACCACTATAATACATTATGTAATTTCATTTGTCAATAGTTTTTTTAAAATTTTTCAAAAATTTAAAAATTTTCTTTTAAGTCCTCTCTTTTTTCTTATTTTATCAGCAATCTTAAAAATCTTTGCCGGCAATCCCCAAACACCCTCGTGAAACTTACCTTTGTATATAAAGCCACCACTCCATATTTTAGCATTGTGTTCACTATCAGCTGCATAACCTTTAATTATAGCTTTCTCTCCTGTAATAGCCGACTTTGCATTAAATATGTATTCAACTATATGTTTGTTAAAATAATCAGTTGATTCTGTTATCGGTCTTACTTTTGCAAGTTCTGTTATTATATACTTGTAGTCTAACACATCAGATATACACATTTCAATATTATAGTCTCCACCTTTCGTAAAGTCTAATATATCATCAGAAATTGCAGGCGGGTAAAACACACTTCTTACAAAAGCTAATCCGTTCTCTTGCTCAATCAAAAATGTGCAGCATTCTCTTATTTTGCTTTCAATTTCTTTATTCATTATTAATTTCCATCCTTTCTTTTAATAATAGAACATCTGTTCGACTATACTATTATATACATTCTTTAATTAATTGTCAATGGCAGAATTTTCACAAGTTAATTTTTCTGACAATACTTTTTGTTTGTTTCTTTCCCGTTAAAGTCTATTGTATTCTTCTTGTTTCTTTTTTTCTTTGTAGCCTTGATGCTGCGCACGCCATATACAGCATTGCTCTGAAATTATATGGTAAAGCAACCAAACTGCGCATAAAAAACTAATCATTTTCTCAAGTCCTTTCCGTTAAAATATCATTGACAAATCTGCCAATTTTTGCTATTATATGTATTGAACACTACCAAATAGGGTAGGCTAACGCCAACCTTCTCCAAATGGAGTGGCTTGTGTTTGTGTTATGAGGTGTCATCAGGATTGTGGAAGGTCGAGATGATGCCTCTTTTCTATTATATAGTTGTTTGCTATTAAGGTATTTCTTGAGTTTCAAGGAATACCTTAATATTTTGCAAGCTTACTCATAAATTCCTCTCCACAAAAGAAATAGTCTCTATAAGATTGATAATAACTAACACCATTTTCATCTATGACATCTAAAGCATATTTAAGGCTTGGTTCTCTACATTCGTTAATATTCTCAATAATACAAATATAATTCATTCCATTTGTACTTTTTAAAACATATTTGTCTCCTACTTTATACATAAATATCACCTCTCTTTTAATTACTTTAATATCAGAGCCAAAAAAACATATAACTTTTTTGGCGGACTCAATAAAGTTCTTCTAACTCTAACATCTTGTCAGCAATTTCTACAATTTTATCGTTTTCATATGTATTATCCTTTCTTTTATATAAAACCTTTATTTGTATTACAAAAATTTTCTGCCTGTTCAAGAGTAAGCCTATCCTCTAAGCATCTCCCGTCAAAACTAAACACGGAACATTTTAAATAATTAGGATTATCCATTATGTTACCAAAGTATGAAATTTGTCGTGCTGTATCCTGCTTAATAACAAAATTATTAATTTGTTTGATTTTTTTCATAAAGCTACCCACTCCTATAAATGTTCTTAACGGTTCTCAACTTTGTATGTTTTACATTTATCAATATAAAGTCTACATCCGCCTCTCCTAATATAAGGATAGCCGCCATTCCAAGTTACTTGCGATAATTTAAAATTCTTTCTTTTTACGGAAGAATAACCAGCCTTAAATCTATCAATCCCATTTTCAATATTTACTTCTGCGGTTACATAAATCATAATGTATGGTTCATCAAACCAACCTAATTCTCTTAATACTAATTTCATTTCTTCCTCTGGTAATGTATAAAAATCTATACTTCTGCCATTTGGTAAGTCAAATCCTCCTGACGGAATTTGAACGCTATACCTCTTTCTTAATTCTTTTGGACTGAATTTATCCATTCCCATTAATAACACTCCTTACATCGTTATTTTTTATATTCTCCTCTTATTAATCGTATCACAGTTTAAAAATAATTGCAATTATATTACCAAAAACTACCAATTATTTTTGAATTTTGTAGCAAATTTATATATTCTATGGTGTCTTTTTGTCTATCTGCTATCTGTCCATCTCTAATCAGAGGCAACAGTATGTTTATTTGTTTTATTGCCTGCGGGTAATTATCAAATAAACCGTACAATGTTATATTTTCGGTTTGATTACTGCACCCACAGACAGTAAACAAATCACTCACTTTAATAACCTTTCAGCCATATACACATTAAAGTTATCATCATATACAGCTCTTTCAGAGATTGACATTAAATACCAATCTCTCATACACTGCTCTCTATAATTTACATTTGCAGTAAAATGTTCAATAATATATTCAGACATTATATTCCTCTCTTTCCTCTATAATCAGCCAATGGCACTCATCTTCGTTATCAACCACAACAGCCTCATTGGCGCAAATTTCATTGTAATGTATGATTTTACAGTCAGACATATAATTATAATAATCTCTTTCCATTTCCCAATACGCTTGAGAAAATGTATCGTACACACCGAATGTTTCAGGCTCATTGTTTATCGTTCTAAGTAATTTATATCTCATATTTCAATCCCCAATTCAACTTGCAAAAATGCTGAAATTCTGCAAGTTCACTATATGTATATCCTTATGCTTTATCCTGCATTTTTAACTGATTTTTGCAAGTTTGCAAGTTTGTGCATTTTGTTGCATAAACTATGTTCACACTATTGAGCATAGCCATTTACAACCGCAGAAAATAGCATTATAACCTATAACAGCCATAATAGCAAATGTAATAACAGTTATAATTATCTCGGCTCTGACAGCCTTCTGTCGCTGTTTGCGAGCCTTTATTCTATATGTATTGTTCATAACTTCTCCACCTTTATATATCATTCCTACGAACAGGGCAAAGTATTCCGTCACCCTTACTTGATTTAAAGAAAATATAGCCTTTATTATAGGTCTTTTTTAGATTTATAGCCGGATGACTCCAAGTTACCTGACTGTCATTCCCTAATACCTCAAGCATTATTGACAGATATTCCGCATTAACAAGCGGAAGTATTACATTACTTTCCGTTATACCAAAGTCATAAGATATAGGTTCTTTATTTCTGCCTTTGTATTTTTCAGGATTTTGCTCCTTTTTAGCTTTAATATAGTCTTTTAAGTCCGCAACCGAAGGAATTTCAAGTATAGTCTGCTCCTCTCCTTTGTTTATATCAAAAACTCTGTCAAAAAAGGTCATCTTCTGCTTTGCTTGAGCAACCGGTAACGGCTCATTAAGTCTAACCACCATAAACATACAACCTATAACTTGTTTTCCTTTATCATTAATATATGCACCTGCGTATTCGGGCTTTCTATCTGCTTTATCCATTAGTTTGATTATTTTCTCGGCAGCTTTTACTTCTGCTGATTTTCTTGCTTTAGTTGGCATTATTTATTTCTCCTTTTTATTCTTTTTAATGTAACATTCAATAGGGAATCCTTCTTTAATTAAATCAATAGAATCTTTAATATCGTAAATATAATCAATTACTTTGCGGCAAGAAGCCTTACCGAAGTCAATGCCTTCAAAAACTCTGTTACCTGACCTTGATTTATAGAATGATTCATAGTATATATCAAATATATCAGGATATTCTATGATTGAGAACACTTTATGAACAGCATTATCAGTATCTGTAGCCTCAATACCTTTTATAACGGTAGCTCTAAAGGCGTAATTATTTTTGAATGTTTCCAAATTATCAGCCCTTTTTAATGCTCTTAATAAATACATTCCATAATCATAGAAAGAGCACCATTTACTACCAACCTTGAGGTCAAAAACCCCTGTTTCCTTATAAGGTTTTGAATTTATAATAAATCCTTCAGCCATACGCTTAAAATCTTCAATAGTACGAATTTTTGCTTCATATACATTCGCCACTCTGCCTTCATCATCATTATTGCAACCAACTCTATTGAAATGGATAATTTCATTATCATTGATTTTAACAACTTTAGTTTGAAATACAATCGGATAGCTCATCATCAATCTTCCTTTCCGCCCTTTGATTTATCCTCTGTTTTTATCTTCGCTTTCCTTAATATATCGGCAGTGTTAAGGTATCTCTTTTCACACATAGCGGTAAATACCTTAACCACATTTGCCCATTCCTCTTTTCTGATATGTGCAATATACGGCTTACCACCTCTTGCTTTAAGGTTAATATGATAACCGTATAATAACTCATCGTACAATTCTTTCCACACCTGACCTATTGGAACACCTCTGACATTAGCCATAGTACGGATTGCTTTATTCAGACAGGCTCTGTCTGCCCAATATAATGTTTTATCTGTCAATGTACCATTTACAAGTTGTAAATCATCATTCTGACTTTTAAGTTTGGCAATATGCCTATTCTTATAAGCCATCCCCTCTGTAACGGCTTCTGCAATCTGCATAATATCACCTGACAGAAACGCTTGACCGATTTTCGCTTGTATATCCAATTCCTCATTGATATTCACTGTTTTAGCCTCGGCAGGTGCTTCCTCGAAGGTATTTAAAAGTTGTGTTCTGACTTCCTTTGCAACCTTGCTATCTCGGAGTAACATACCTATTCTTAATACGGCTCGTTTTGAAAAGGCTTTAATACCTCTGTTTGGTAAAATCAGTTTTGTGCCGTCTTTAAATTCAACCTCGCATTTACCATTCATTTGATTGCGATTTCTTAATTGAACATTTTGTTCAATTAAGAATTTACCCGTTAAACTAACAACGCCATCTTCGTCTATTTCCTTTTTGCTCCTTTGATAAACTCTTTGAACAGTATCTACATCAACCTCGTAAAAATCCGCAACTTGAGCAACCGTCATAAGCTCAACATCAGGCAGCATAATAAGGCTTTTAACCTTTTCTAAGACATCCACACGGTCTATATACTGCTCTCTTAATTCCTTTTGTTTTGTTTCAGTCAGCAACAATTCTTTCTGCTGAATTGTCTGTAATGTGTTTTCCATTTCCATATGACTTCCTTTTTAACTTTTAATTGATATGTATTTTATATGTGTTTTTAGGACATTATATTCAATTAAGGATGAATATCGCCAAATTATGTAGTATTTATCGGGTGTTTACGAAATGGACAAGTTGTCCATTTCGATACTTTTGTTTAACACTTTAAAGCGGTATTAATTCTTAAAGGGACATAATGTCCCTTTAAGAAAATAAGAATAATTATTGTTTTTCGTTCCTTCAATTCGTCTTGTCGTCTCTAACTCTCCTTTTATTTTCTCATTGAATGCTTCCTTACTCCAAGTAACCATATTTTCAATTCTCACTTTCTGTTATGTGGAAGCCATTGCCAATGCAACACATAAAATTCCTGCTTCGTTCTTGTTGGAAGAATTGCTAATAACACTTTCCATCATATTCATAAATTCACAACCGTTACCGTGTTGCTTGTTCGGTCTCACCTTTACCATTTTTGGTATAACAACTTCTATCATATCATCAATTCCAATTCCATCCACGGACTCGGTATCTCCACGACCAAGTGCAACAGATTTTCCATAGGCGATAGCTTCGTCTCTTTGTAATGCACTAAAATAGTTCTTTTTTGAAATATTAGAATTATATTCGTACTCAATAAAGAGGCTTGTACCGCCATGATTATGACCAAGCCCAAAAGTGTTAATAACATATCTCGGCTCTCCACAGACGTTCCAAAACTTTCCGTCAAAGTAAATATAATGTCTTGCGGAATTGCGTAGTATCTGTATTACTTCTTTTTTGTTATCCTCGATAACAAAAGAACTTTCTGAAAATTCCTTACTCTCATCGCAATAATAGTTTTTTCTCGTCAACTGTTCAAGGTTGTGAATTACATAACCTGTATCTTCAAATACCGTGCTGATAGCTGCACCGTGAGTAATGCGAATAGGAACATAAAGTTTCCCCTTGTAAGTTCTAATTTCCTCTGTAAACATACGAAAAATCGCACTTTCGCTTCTGTAATCATCGTAGGAAGTCATACCCTCTTGAACAGCTTGCATATCGTGTACCCTAAAGGCAACAGGGAAAACATCAGCATTCAACTCGGCAATAGTCACTGATAGAATGTCTTTGACTTGCCGTTCTCTTATTCTTTTATGCCTTCTTGTTGGTAAAAATTTCTGATTATAGTAGTATTCAACATTAATTTTCATTATCATACCATCCTTATATATATATTTTTACAAAATCGTTACCAAAACGGTTAACGGTTCCCTGACTGCGATACATTCCAAAGCGTGTTTCATATCCTTTACTTGAATGACAGCGTGCTTGAATGACAGTGTTATCTATACCGTCTGTTATACATATAATGCCAATCCAACCGTCATTCTCTTTAATAAAGATATAATCACAATTATTTGCATAGTGCTTTGTAACCTCTTTGCCGTCTGTAATAGCGTTTTCTACATACTGTTTAATTTCATCCATTATCGTCACCTCTTTATTCATTTAAGTGCCTTTTTAATAACTCGGGATTATTGTCGTATATATCAAGCCATTCAAAATTTATATTTAATTTTCCGGCACAAACATCCCATTGTTGTAACTCGCTGTTAAGTATTGCAGCCAAATCCGATTCCGGATTTTCGTCAACATTTTCAATTAAAGTATCAATTTTTCCATCGTAAAAATTTTCTTGTTCCTCATAGTTATAAAGTACAATATTTCCCGTTGTTGTATCTGTTGCCATTTCTAAAAATTCTCTGATTGTCATAATAACTCCTCCTAATTAAATCTGTTTGAATTTGAATTGAATTTGAATTGTGTGTTTGTTTCCAACCTCGCCCACCACAACGGCAGGCGAACGCTCAAGCCTTAATGGACTGTTTATAGCCGACTTGACGGCTCTGTGTTATAGTTTTACAACCTTGTGCCCTCTTTTCCTGAATCGCTCTGAACAATTTTCTTGACACAATCTGAACAGTAACAGCCTTTATATCCCTCTATGTGATATAAAAAGCACATCCAACTTCTATTCCATTTGCCATTATCGGAACACATCTTGCAAGAACCTTGTCCCTCACCCTCGCATTCAGTGACTTTCAAAGATTTTTTACTCATATTAGCACTCCTTTTTTGTGTTATGGTATTTCGATAAATTCAATATCGTCTTTTCTTATGAGCTTAACAAGTGGCTTAACCTTGTTATCATCAATGTAATGAATTGTAAGAATAATATAGTCGATTTCTTCAAAATCCTCACGCTCAAATAATTCCACATCTGTCTGTTCTCGCAGTACGCTCGATAGATAAATAAAAGCGTCTGACAAGTCATAAAAATGTGTGCCGTCGTCAGTATCAAGAGATGTTTCAACTACAAAGTCACACCTTAGTCGCTCTTTTCCTGTAACCATTGCATTTAATTCAGCTAATGTTTTCATAATTTACTCCTTTTTTCTATAATGTTTTGAGTTTACACCCAACATCAAAATAAGTCGTGTTCGTCACAATACTTATAGTATCTTTTCTTTGCTTCCTTGTAACACTGTATAACATCGTCTGAGTATCCGATTTCCTTTAAATAGTCTGTATAGCCTTTATTTTCGCCGTACCTGCAACGACCAAAACAAGAGCATACATCATATGCACCTTGCCAATTGATAGCATATTCGTGATTTTTCATTTCATATTCAAACGCAGATATAGCAAAATCCTTGTCTTTCATAAGGTCGGGCAATTCATCCGGCTTGTTTATATAGTCTCTGATAATATCGGCATCGCTTTTGAGATAAAAACCGCCAGAATTACCAAATTTATATATTTTGTCTGTATCTGTTTCTTTTAGTCCTCTTGCTTCCATAGCCTTTTTGAATTGCTCATTAGAGAACGCAAAGAAAATTGGTAGGTTGTTAAACTCCTGTTGAGTTTTTGCTCTGTAATCTTCGTAATTTTTGTACTTCATAGCTTATTGTCTCCTTTTATTAAACTTTAATTTAATTTGATATGGGATAGGGTTGATAAGCTCAGCCCTTCAAAAGCTCTGTTGTATCGCCCTAAAGGGGTTTTACTCTCACCCTAAAGATGTGTTTCTTTGTTTCTTTAAATACAATTTTTTCGCACCGGGTAATTGCCTCTTTTGAATTGTTTGCAAAAATAAATTTGTGATTTAGTTCTTCTCCTCTATCTTTTTTTATGGTATAAAAAACTTGATACATTTTTTTCATAATACAACACCTCTGTTTTTAATTTTTTCGCAAACATAGCCGTCACTTTGGATTTACGGCTTGTAGCTTTAACGGAAGTCGGATTACCCTACTTCCGCCCATCAGCTTTATATTTGCTCTGTATTAATTAAATAAATTCAATTTTTAAAAATCGAAAAAGACTCAAAGTCCATTTTGTTTGAACTCTGAGTCTTTGACCTTTTAATTTATTCAACTATATATGTAAAGTTATCTGTCGTATAATTCCTCTGTTGTCCCGTCCGGGTGGAATATATCTGTTTTGCACCACCCATTTTTTTGAAGTGTTGTTACTTTATAACAATTGTCTATGCAATCAATGATGACATTATCGCCATCTTCATTGACTGCTGTCGCAGGCAGGTCAATACCTTTTGTTTTTGCCTTAATTTCTTTATATTCCATTATATATTCCTCCTTTTTAGATTATTTATTATATAATAATTATATTATATAATAAGTAATCCGTCAAACGATTTTTTAAAACTTAGATTGCAACGGCATCCGCAACAGCATTTATAAAACCGTCAACGCTTTTATTACTGTGTTCAAAACATCGCAACAAGTCTTTTGTTGTCAAATATGTAGGGCTTGCGTAATTTTCAGATTTGTATATAATTTTTATAACGCTGAATTTTCCAGTCGCTAAGCTATAATCACATATGTGATTATAACTGTCGTAATCAACAAATCGTGCAAATTCTGATTCTGAGAACTTACACAACTTTATCATTTCTACACATCCGAGATTTAAATTCTTACGCAATAAGTCTGTCATAACTTTTGTTACTTTAACAAGCATAATATAACCACCTTTATTATTATTTTTTGATTTAATTCTAATGTGGTAGTAGTCTTGTTTTAACTTGCGACTACCAAACAAGTGTTATTCTGTTAGTTATGCACAAGCATAATAATCATCATCCTTCCTGTTACCCACTGAAAATAACCTATTTTTTCCAATTCCGCATAACCTATCGTGAAATTCAGTTGTATTTATTAATTTCCGAATGATTACGCAGAGCCTTTCTATATTTACCGTGTCATCAGACTTTACACTTTTTTTACAATTTTCATTGCGACTACCACCTTTATATTTTTTTATTATGTAGTTTTTGCGGGCTTGTGACCGCCTTCGGCTACATTACCCTACACCCTTTGCGGGTGTAGGTCACTCTGTATTAATTAGTAAGCTTTGTTTATTCTTTCGATAAACTCTGTATCACTTTTGCGGCTATAATATGCAATACAAATTACATCTATATCATCTGAATTAAAATGCAAATACAAGCCTAAACCGTCGATTTTTGCGGGAGCATCGTCACATTCAAGTGCTTCTGGGTCTGTCTGTATATCAAGCGATTCTTTTAAATAGTTATATGCTTCTGTTAAAAAATTAAAATAATAACCACCGCTGAGCGTTTTTGCATCAAAGTCACTTTCCACTTCAATCTCAATTTTTGCGTCAACATCAATTTCTTCAATCTCAATTTTTGCGTTCACGCACTGATTTACTAATTCTGTCAATTTTCTTAATGTCGTCATATGTATTAACTCCTTTATTGTTTTTTTTGATTTTTCGGTTTTCCCGACCTCCGCCCAGAAGGGCGGAACGCTTGCATCTTAACGGCTTTTTATAGTCGATGCAACGACTTAATTTAATTCTGTAATCATATCATTAATTAAATTTTTAAGTGCATCCGTCACAAACTCATAATTATTATTATTACTATAATAATCTGCATCAATAATCTTTTTTGCGTGCTTGTCATATTTTTTTGCTATTTCATGCGGAATGTGCCTTATCCCGCTCGATGGGTAACGATAGCCTGTAAAAATTGCGACATCATCAATTACATAGACATCATAATCCCAACCGTACACGCCTGCGTGGTAGTACAGCGGTTCAATACGACTTAACAAAAATTGTAAATCGCAACAACCTGCGGAATAACACTTACTGTATCTTTCTTTAATTGCCTTTGCAGTTGTTTTTGTTTTCTCCATTTTTATATTCCACCTTTTTAAATTTTTTAAAATTTTTAATTTAATTCTAATATGGTAGTAGTCTTATTTCACCTTGCGACTACCTCCATTTATAATAATTTGATTTTTTATATTTATTATGTAGATTTATGCGGGCTTGTGACCGCCTTCGGCTACATTACCCTACCCTTGACGGGTAGGTCACTCTGTATTTGTTTAGTAAGCTGTATTTATCTTTTGATAAATGATGTATCATTTATCGTCTTTTTTCACAATTCTATGCAAGATATAGTCCATTCGGGATGATTTATTAGTATTTCATCAATTTCGGAATTGTTGATACATTTTTTCCATAATATAACACCCCTGTTTTTAATTTTTCCGCAAACATAGTCACTACTTTGGATTTGTGACTTGTAGCTTTAACGGAAGTCGTATCGCCTGACCTCCGCCCATCAGCTTTATATTTACTCTGTATTAATTCTTAAGCATCATAAAATTAATAGTTTCTGTTATGTCATCGGTCTCTTTGCTAAATAGATGAATGTTTAATTGTGCTGATTTGTGTTCAAGTAACTCATATGAATAGTTATAGAATTTAAAAAGCTCATCAGCTAATTTTTCTAAACTGTCGCAATAGATTGAGTTATGATTATCGTCTGAGCTGACATTATCGTAATATTCGATTTCATACTCAATTTTAGCAATGTCATCATCAATATAAATTTTCTTGTTCATATATTCCTTTATATTAAATATAATGTCTCTGACTCTGTCTCTTAGCCTTTTGTACCTTGCGAGGTATTGATATTCTGTTTTAATCATAAAATAACATCTCCTAAACGAATTTTAAAAATCGAAAAAGACTCAAAGTCCATTTTGTTTGAACTCTGAGTCTTTGACCTTTTAATTTATTCAACTATATATGTAAAGTTATCTGTCGTATAATTCCTCTGTTGTCCCGTCCGGGTGGAATATATCTGTTTTGCACCACCCATTTTTTTGAAGTGTTGTTACTTTATAACAATTGTCTATGCAATCAATGATGACATTATCGCCATCTTCATTGACTGCTGTCGCAGGCAGGTCAATACCTTTTGTTTTTGCCTTAATTTCTTTATATTCCATTATATATTCCTCCTTTTTAGATTATTTATTATATAATAATTATATTATATAATAAGTAATCCGTCAAACGATTTTTTAAAACTTAGATTGCAACGGCATCCGCAATGGCATTTATAAAGCTGTCAATGCTTTTGTCGCTGCGGTCAAAACATCGCAACAAGTCTTTTGTTGTCAAATACGCAGGATTTGCGTAATTTTCAGCCTTGTATATAATTTTTATAACGCTGAATTTTCCGGTTGCTAAGCTATAATCGCAAATGTGATTATAGCTATTGTAGTCAACAAGTCGTGAAAATTCCGACTCTGAGAATTTGCACAGCTTTATCAATTCTATACATTCAAGATTTAAATTCTTGCGCAACAAGTCTGTCATCGCTTTTGTTGCTTTAACATAAGTTTTCATAATATAACCACCTTTATAAAATTTTTCTTGACTTTTTTATGTATTTAATGTATAATTATGGTAATTACACATTAAGAGTATTTTAACTCTTTATAGATTGCACAAAATCAGCTTTTTAAATTATGCAATTTACACAAAATAAACGCTATAATTATTATTACTATTTTTTGTGCAATCGCCTAAAAAGTTAAAATAATTAAAATCAAAAATAAAGGTTTGACTTGAGTATCAACAGTTTGAAGGGTGCACTTCACCCATTGACGGCATAGCGGTAGCTATCTTCGTTGAGGGCTTGAACTTTAAAAACTTAATAATATCGTCGCTCACATACATTCAATAGCACATTTTTATTGCTATTTTTCTTTATGCGAATTTTGATATACTTCATCTAAAGACTTCAGAGGCACTACTACTATACTAATGTATAGATGTGTGCAGATTCAAGACTGTTGCAAGTTCATTCAGTTGTCAAGGTACGAACATTTTTTTGATTTACGCAACACAATTAAAATGTTTAAAATATTTATGTTGTGAGTTGTAACAATTGAATTTCTACAATAACTACAAATGTAGTTAAGTTGATTGCTTGTAAGTTGTTACCCGATAGAGCGATTACTTATAATCCTTTATGCTTTCCTTTTCTCTATCTTTATTGTGATTATATTATATCACTAATATTTATACTTTACAAGTGTAATTTTACAAAAACATATCACTAATATTTATATTGTTTTTATATATATTATACAAGAAATGATTAATTATGACTATTAATAATAATATACAACCAAAAATTAAAAAAAGTACAGATGCACAACTGCGTGCAAGTGCAAAATATCAAGCAAAAACATATAAAAATCGCACTATTTGCATAAAATTAACTGATATTGACAAGATAGATAACTACTTAAATAGTCATAATCAGACAGCAACACAATATTTTTACGCTTGCCTAAAGCGAGACGGTGTAATAGATTGATGCCTACCTTATGTTTGCCTTTTAAATAGCCCTACAAGCGTTTTTATAGTCTATTAGAGTAATTATATTACTTGACTGTTTGAACCGATATAGGCGATTTAAAAGGCTTTTTGCGCGTGGGTAGATTGATATATGAATGTATGAGCGTGCAAGTTGTAACAAGAACTTGAAACAGATCAATAGAGCCGAGAGAGATATACTTTAGTGCTTTAATACTTTAACACTTTAGTGTGCTAAAGTATATTCAGATTGAGTGCTTTTGTTTGATACCAAATTAACACTTTAACGCTTTACTATGCTAAAGCGTTAAAAATGTATCAATATTAATTTTAACATAATAATACAATTTTTACCGTTTTTTCACCCGTTTTTCAATGACTTTTTGTCAGATTTTATCTTTGCCCTATTTTGCCGCTGATACTACAAAAACAGTAAATATATAACTGTATATCCTGCAATCCCTGACTTTTAAACCTTTTTCAAATGTCCGCTTTTTGTGCTTTTGCGGACTTTTGCCAGCTTCTTTTACTTCTCATAAAACTTTAAAAAAGTGTAGTATTCAAGCCGTTTTTACAAAGTTAAACATCACTAAAACACACCCCGATATACCGCATAATTCAGCGCCCTACCTACTACCTACCACTAACTAACATAGGGGGGGTATTTTACATTTTAGCAACTCGTCTAATCTGAAATAAAGGGCGTAGTAGGTCTAAAAAGACCATCGAACTCATCCACCGAATCGAACCCATAAAAATCGTTTTCAGCCCTATTTTTTTAACCACCTAAACTACTAATCTCACCCAAAACACCCATATTTCAATCCACTCACCTATTACCTAAAAACCGCATAAAATAGCCATTTATCACCCTAATACAACACCATCCAAATCCATTTGAACTACCTCAAAAATAGCCAAAATGACCTAAACCACAGATACCTCAAATTCCTGCTCATTAATACAACCTCAATACAACCTCAAATTCAATACCTTAAACCTTACAAAAATATAGGATTTATCCCATATTTACACACTTATCCAACTTAAAACTTACGCTCACATTCCCAAGACACCTTTCGGTAAACTGAAAAACCTATTATCGTTTTCGTTTTAAATAATTCATTATATTACTGACTGTATAAAATATTATATTTTACTTTAATAAATTTACTTAAAGTAATATTGTATAAAGTAATATTGTAAAAAACAAAAACACCAGAATAATAACCCCCTACAATTCAATAGTCACATTAACTCAAGTCTGCTATAAATCAGCAGGCTATTTTTATATTCCTGATTTACACCCACCTGATTTACACCCACAAACTCACTCCCCTAAAACACAAATCTCAATATCTTTTTGTCAGCGTAAACAAAATGAGCTTTGCGAATTTTGGGTACGCCAAAGTTAAATTAATTATTTTTTATTATGAGACAGCTTGCTGACGAATAATCAAAAATAATTAATTTAACGCCATACTTCTTATGTAGCTTGCCATAGGCTAATTCCTCGCTTTAACTTCGGTAAAAATTTAACTCAAATTGCAATTACATTAATCCACCTATCCCTAAAATGCTCTTATTTGACTTGTATTGCATTTTTTAGTAATTAATATAATTTCATATATAAACGCATAAAACTCAATACAAGTCAATTCTAAGCCATTTAAAGGTATAATACAATAACGGTTTACTGTTGACAAGCGTATCTAATAAGTGAATATACTATTTATATGTATTTATTTGACCTGTAAGGCGTTTATAACCTTTCAAGAGTATAATTTCATTCCTAACTCATAAACTCGTCTTATAGGTCAAATTTTTCTATTACATATGTATGTTTATTCCATACTGACATTTATTTCTCTACTGATGTTCAGATAACACATTGTTATCCTCTTTCCGGCTAACCTTAAGTGCCATTTTGGCACTTAGAAATATCAAACTTGGCACTTTGGAAATATTTTTCAGATTTTTTAATATTTCTCTTGACTTTTTATATATCGTTGTGTATAATTAAAATGTAATTTATTTCGTTTTTTACAACGACTGAATTGTTTTTATGGACTTACCATTTCAGGGTTGTCCATAATATTTTTCATTCCGCTTTTGTAAAAAGCGAACTCAACAATTACATTGCATATATTCTTGTGTTCCTTGACAAGTTAATATTTACTTTACGGTGACTCATTTTATATTTTTTTATTTTTTTATTTTTTTTGAGATTATTTTTTATTTTTTTATTTGAGTTATAAAGAAAGAACCAAAGAAAGAATAATTATTAATCTTACAGATTAATAATTATTCTATATTAATATATTTAATTAATTATTTATATAAATTAATATATTAAGCTAAG
>ERZ773114.204-NODE-204-length-71037-cov-8.950001_pt1 | contig 71037 bp, 71 predicted proteins | sample MGYA00580564_ERZ773114 | MGnify/ENA primary metagenome ERZ773114 (study PRJEB29015, sample SAMEA2737836) | human gut metagenome | biome: human gut; feature: human-associated habitat; material: faeces | place: China | collected 2012 ... | reverse complement strand
ACACGCGGGCAATAATCTTCTTCATATAATTGCTCCTTTGCTCTATAGTACATTTCTAGTATAACATATTTCTTTATATGTTTCAATAAATAACTTAATATTTTAAACATTTTTGCTTGGTTTGTTTTATAATTCATTATTATAGGGATAGACTTGAAAGGGAAAGAGGTATTTATGGCATTAAGATATGATGCAGGTGAAGTTATAACCGCAATGGTTACTCCGTTTAATTCTAAAAGAGAAATAGACTATAACAAAGCCGAAGAACTTGCTAAATACTTAATTACTCATGGAAGCGACGCTCTTTTGGTTGCAGGAACTACGGGAGAAGGTCCGACTTTAACCCATGAAGAAGAATTTGAATTGTTAAGCACTATAAAAAGAGCTGTTGCAAATAAAGCAAAAGTTATTATGAATGCAGGCTCAAATTGTACAGATACTGCCGTAATGGCTGCCAAATGGGCTCAAAAAGAAGGAGTTGATGCTGTACTTTCGGTTGTCCCATATTACAACAAGCCTTCTCAAAAAGGCATGATTGAACATTTTTCAGCAGTTGCAGAAAGTGTTGATATCCCTGTTATTATATACAATATTCCGGGGAGAACAGGAGTTAACATGCTTCCGGAAACCGTCGCAGCTCTTGCCGAAAAATATCAAAATATAGTTGCCGTAAAACAAAGTTATCCCGATATGGATATGATTACCGAAATGAAATTATGCTGTCCTGAAGACTTTACAATATATTCCGGTGATGACAGCCTTACTTTACCGATGATGTCACTCGGTGCAAGAGGTGTTATTTCAGTTGCATCACATATTTTCGGTTCGGAAGTTAAGTCTATGATAAGAAATTACAAAACAGGCGAATTTCTGGCTGCTGTTAATATGCACAAAAAGCTTTATCCTGTTTTCAAAAAACTCTTTATGGCGCCAAATCCTGTTCCAGTTAAGGCGGCACTGGCTCATAAAGGCATTATTGAAGATTTTGTAAGAAAACCTCTTGTTGAACTTACATCTATAGAAAAAACAGATTTATTTATGGTAATTGATGAAGTTAAGAACGATTAGCCTGATCGGACTATAAAAAATTAATTATAATTGATATAAAAATAATACATATATTATAAAAGAGGTAAAAAAAGTGAAAAACAAAATTTTAATGTTCTGGTTTATCGTAATAGTAGCAGTTGTATCAATAGCTATTATTTGTGTTAAACCTACAAAATTAGGACTAGACCTTGTCGGCGGTTCAAGATTAATCCTTGAAGCGGAAACAACCGACAACATAGCAAAAATTACACCTGATGTTATGAACAGACTTCAATTTGCAATTGAACAACGTGTAAACAAACTCGGTGTTGCAGAAACAGTTGTTCAACAGGTCGGTGAAAAAAGATTATTAATTGAAATTCCAAACGTAACAGATTTAAAGGAAGCTAAAGCTTTTATCGGCGAAACCGCTCAACTGGAATTTAAAAAAGAAGGAAAAGCTGCCGATGGCTCTCCAATCTGGGTATCAACAGGTTTAACAGGGCAGGATTTAGCTAAATCAACTTTAAGCACGGATGCAACAGGACAATGGGTTGTATCTCTTGAATTTAATGCGGCAGGTGCTAAAAAATTCGCGGATTTAACAAAGGCTTTAGTCGGTCAGCAGATGGCAATATTCTTTGACGGAGAACTCCAATCAGCTCCGAGAGTTAATGAAGCTATATACGGCGGAAAAGCTCAAATTTCAGGAGGAGAAAGCGGATTTGCCTATGACGAAGCTGAAAGAATGGTTAACCTTTTAAACGCAGGTGCACTGCCTGTTCCTGCTAAAATTGTAGAAGAAAATACGGTAGGTCCTACACTCGGGGCAGACAGTATTGCAAAATCAAAAAAAGCAGGAATTATAGGTTTATCTGCTGTTATGATATTTATGATTGCATTCTACCATGTTCCCGGCTTGATTGCAGATATTGCTCTGGTTATTTACAGTTTAATTTTGTTTGCATTATTCAAAACTATCCCTGTAACTTTAACACTTGCAGGTATAGCAGGCTTTATCCTTTCAATAGGTATGGCTGTTGATGCTAATATTCTTATTTTCGAAAGAACCAAAGAAGAATTAAGAGCAGGCAGAAATTTGTTTACAGCTATTAATTCAGGTTTTGACAGAGCATTTACGAGTATTTTTGACTCAAATATGACAACAATCATAACCTGTACAATTCTTTACCTTTTAGGAACAAGTGTTGTTAAAGGTTTTGCATTAACACTTGCACTCGGTGTTATTGTTTCTATGTTCAGCGCAATCACGGTTACTAAAAACTTCATGCACTTGATATTCGGTACTGGTGAACTTAAACATCCTGCATTATTCGGATTAAGAAAAGACGAAATCGGACAGAGTTATGAAGCAACCGAAACCAAACGTGAAAAAGCTCGTTTCGGAATTTTAGATTAATAAAACATGGAACGAAATAAATTATAAGAAAGGCAATATAAAAATGATAAATACAGGAAAGAAACACTTGGTTCATATCGTAAAATACAGATGGTGGTGGATGCTTTTAACAACTGTACTTCTTGTACCGGGAATAATTGCAATGATTTATTCATCTGTAACTTACGCTAATCATGCACCGATGAAAGTCGGTATTGATTACACGGGCGGTACAATTTTGCAGTACGGACTTGAACAGAAACTCGGAAACAGCGACGTTGCAAAAACACGCGAAACTTTAGAAAAAGCAGGTATTGAAAATCCTTACATACAGATTTTGAATGTAAACAATGACCAGCAAAAAAATACTAAATCAAATATTAACTCTATTATTTCAATAAGAACAAAATTTATTGACAAAGGTTCAACAGATCAGGATAAAATCACAGAACAGTTAAAAACAGAATATACAAATCCTGAATTGATTTCAGTAAGTTCCGTCGGACCAACAATGGGTAAAGAGTTATTTAAAAACTCGCTTATTGCGGTAACTCTTGCATTTTTAGGAATTGTTGCATATCTGTCATTCAGATTTAGATTTGATTATGCATTAGCTGCCATTCTGGGCGTATTGCACGACGTAATATTTGTATGCGGTATGTTTTCAATATTAGGGCTTGTTTATAACGTTCAAATCGACGGATTATTTATTACCGCAATATTAACCGTTATCGGCTTCTCTGTACACGATACAATCGTTGTGTTTGACAGAATAAGAGAAAATTTAAGATATTACTCTAAGAAAATGTCATTTGGGGAAATTGTTGATGCTTCTGTAAATCAGACTTTAACAAGAAGTATTAATACGTCATTAACAACATTAATCACGTTATTGGCATTATACTTCTTCGGCGGTGTAACAACAAGAGATTTCGTTCTTGCAATGATACTCGGGATAGCAATCGGTACTTATTCAAGTATCTTCTTCTGTTCAATGCTGGTTGACTTCTGGAACGATAAACAACAAACAAAAACTGCTTAAAACATAAGCTAAAAAAAGACCTCTTTTAAGAAGAGGTCTTTTTTTTATATTATAAAATTTCTTTAATGGCAGATATCATACCTGTTTCATCAGCGACATTTTTTCCAGCAATATCGAACGCAGTACCATGCCCTGGAGAAGTTCTTATTATATCAAGCCCTATTGTCATATTAACAGTCTTGTCACCCGCGACTGTTTTAATCGGGATTAAGCCCTGATCATGGTAATTTGCAATACAGCAGTCATAATTCATTGCTTTTATAAACAAAGTATCGGCAGGCAGCGGGTTTGTAATATTCACGCCTTTTTTTCGAAGTTCTACAACAGCAGGTATAAGAATATCAATTTCTTCGCGTCCTAAAATTCCGTCTTCCCCAGCATGCGGGTTAAATCCGCAAAGAGCAAATTTAGGCTCGTAAATACCAAAATGTTTTACAAAGAAGTCTTTTAAATTAAGAATTTTTTCTATAACCATATCTTTTGTAAGAACAATATCTTTTAACGCAACATGCCTTGTCAGAAGCAAAACTCTAAATTTCCCTGCAACAAATAGCATTTCAGCTAACTGGTTGTCATGTGCAAGGAATTTCTGAAGAATTTCTGTTTGACCGTTAAAGTTGTACCCTGCAAGATGTAAAGCGTTTTTGGCAACAGGAGCGGTAACAATTGCTTTTGCATTAATTTCGCAGGCTTTTTTAACTGATAGAAATGAAAACTCTCCTGCAGCCTTTGTAACCTTTCCGGGTTCAATTTCCGCATCATAAGGAATTTCCACAATATCATAATCCGAATTTAACTTCCCGTAAAAATCAAGGACTTTTCTGTTAGAAATTAAAAGAACTTTTTCCGCAGGTAAATTCATAGCATTAAGAGCTTTAATAGTAATTTCTGCCCCTATACCGTTCGGATCACCCGTCGTTATTGCAATCTTACGCATCCTGCAAACCGCCGTGTGTTTCAAAGTACCTTAAAATATCTATTAAAGTATTGGCATTTCCGAGGTTTCCGGATTTAGTAACTATCCACTGTGCATTATGGTCAAGCGTTAAAGCAATTGCGGGAGCAACCTCATCAATTAACTGAAGCTGATATGCGCCTATGGCACTGCAGCATTTATAAGATGTTTCACCTCCGAGAGTTATCAAAATAGCCTCTTTTTTAGCAAGAACACGTCTTGTTAACTCCGCAAGAAAATCAGTAATAACCGTAGCAAGGTTTGCCTTTGTCAACTCAGCATTTAGTGAGTCTTCCGAAAACCCGTCAAATTCTTTAATTAAATTTGAAGTATGAACAACAACAGTATTTTCAAAGCGCAAGTTAGAAACAATTCTGTCAACAAGCTCTTCTTTTACGCCTTCTAAAACAGTTTTTATATCAAGACGAATTGAAAGTATATCGTCAAATTCATCGCTGTTTTCTAGTTTTTCAATCTGATTTGCGGTAATTTGTGTCGCACTTCCCGAAATTATAAGCTTAGGCAGTCTCGGAAAAGTTTTTATAATATGCTCACTGTCCAAATCAGCAAACCAGTATTCACTTAAAGCCTGTGCAAAAGCTGCAGTGCCTGCCGGAAGAATTTTACAATCACATTTCTTTATTGCAAGTGCAACCTGCTCAATATCCACGGTAGATACAGCATCTGTAATTATAAGTTTTTTGCCTTCGCTTATCAATTCCTTAATTCTCTGTAAAACCGGTCCTGCACCTTTCATGACAGTCTTTAATTCAATTTGTCCTATAAGGTTCTGATATTCGGGTAAAAGCTGCGATTTTAACAAAGTAGGCAAATGAGATTCAAAGATTGGGGAGTGCGGGTCTCTTGCCATTTCTGTCCGCTCAATTGGTATACCTCTTAAAAGATGATAACCGCCTACGGTAGTTCTTGTTTCAGCAGGGAATGCAGGCAGAACGATTGATGCATCATAATCCAAAGCCGCTAAAATTCCCAAAACTTCAACAGCAATATTGCCTCTTACCGTAGAATCTATTTTTTTATAAAAAAAATCGGGGTTAAGCTTTTCTTCAAGCATTTTTGAAGCTTTCAAAACCTTTTCATAAGCAGCCTCAGGCTCCACATTTCTGGATTCTGTTGAAATCGCCCAGGTTTGTGTATTTTTAATATTCAGCGGTTCAATCTCATCCGAGAGCAGAATTTGAGTATTAGCACCCTTTAAATGAAACTGTAATGCAGTATCATTTGCGCCTGTTAAATCGTCTGCAATTATCCCTACAATATTAGAATTAATTATCATATCTGGTCTTGCTCAATATCTCTTTTAGAACCTAACAACCTTATACTGCTTGCGATAATAAGGAAATTTTCTCTTTCATTGCCGGTTGCTTTGTCTGTCCATTTATTCTGCCCTATTCTGCCGTCAACAGCAACCTGAACACCTTTTTTTACATATTCACCGGCAAATTCCGCAAGTTTATCCCATACATCGATATTAAACCAATCGGCAACTTCCGATTTTGTTTTCGGATCCCAACGGTTAACGGCTATAGAAAAATTAGCTTTGACCTTACCTGATTCAAAATATTTAATTTCGGCATCACGTCCTACTCTGCCTACTAAAACTGCTGTATTCATAAATATAACCTCTTTCTTTAATACTGATATTTTACAACAAAAACCTTCATGCCTGCAAAATATCTGTAACTTTTTGTAACATCAGCATCATAATACTAACAATAAATATCTTTACGAGGTTTAATAAAAAAGAAAAAGGAAAAATCTTATGCAGGTAAATTTTCAGGACAACCGAACTCAAAATAATATTATGGCGGCATCTACCGCTATATGCGCAGGAACGGCAGGAGCAATAACAGGCGCAGCATGTGCCCCTCGTGCAGCAAAAAATATGGAAGAACTGTTAAGTTCAAGCCCTGACGTATTTTTCAAAACTATAGATAATATACAGAATACAAAGTCACTTGATGCTTTTTCAAAAACCTGGTCGCTTATTCCTGCAAAAGGCTTTTATGATTCTTTAGAAATAAGACTGAATAATGCTTTCCCGGGAGATAAAATTCCTGTTAATGATTTTAAACAACAACTGGCAAAGCAAGAAAAATATATTAAAACAGCCGGAGAAAAAATAAACGGGTTTATCGATGGTATTGTAAAGAAAAACGGTCACAATATGTCTTTGGAAGAATACTTTAAAGAAATAGTAAAAAGGGACATTTTACCTGAAAATTTAGTTAAAATAGCCAGAGAAGACATTATAAACATTATAGGTGAAGACGGTTACAAAGCTCCAAATCCTATTAATGATGAAACTATTGATATGTTTAAATCATCAAGAGATATTGCAATTAACATTACAAATAAGGAAATATCTCTATATAAAAACCTTATAAAAGTTGAAAAGAACGGCATTTTACATAAAAAAGATATGGTTGAAGCCGCAAGAAATGATATTAAACCTATAATTAGCAATATGTTACACGATATTTCATTTGATTCTCTAAAAAAATTTGTACCGCAAACAGGAAAAACAAAATGGGCTTTAATTACTGGCGGTGTATCCGCTGCAATTGCTGCAGTCGGAGTTAAACTTTTCGGAAATAAACATTAGCACAAACTTGACACCTCCTAAAAAAATAACTATAATATTACCGATAAAAAGGAGGATGAAAAATGTTTAAACAAGAAGCGTTGAGATTGCCCCCCCCCCGCAAAACACAGACGGCATAAGGGCGTTCACTCTAGCGGAAGTTCTAGTCACTTTGGGAATTATAGGAGTTGTTGCGGCTATGACAATGCCGACGCTGATAAATAATCAGCGAAAAGCGGTATTATCCTCTCAGTTTAAAAAGCAGTATAATGTATTGTCACAAGCACTTGATTTGTGGAAGCAGGAAACAGGAGTTATCGGACTTTACAAAATGTACGCAACTTATAACGGTACAGAATATGTAAATTCTAAAAGTTTTATAACACAGTACAAGGAAAAGCTTAAAACTGTCGGTAAAATGGAGTATAAAAAAGGGCCTTACAATTTAAATAAAAGTAAAAATATGAATTATGAAGGAAGAACCTGTACCCCAACAACACTGCTTCCTGACGGTTCTTCAATGTGCGTTAATATTTGGTCAGGTATGATTACGATTACAACCGATGTTAACGGTCCCAATAAAAATCCGAATGCATGGGGATACGATATTTTTACTTTTGTTATAGATGAATCCACAGAACAGTTACGGGGAATGAAACCTACAAAAGCAGCACCCGACCCTAATGCAACATATCCGGAAGGAGACGGCCTGCCGTGCTCGCTTAAAGTTCAGAGTGCAGGAAACGGATTAGGGTGTGCTTACTATGCTGTTACAAACACATGTCCTGATGATGAAAAAAAACAATATTGGGATTGCTTGCCCTAAAAACTTGTAATTGTTATTTGTTGGTAGTATAAAGTTGATTGTAGTCAGTTAGGGGGATCCACCCCGTTATTGGTCTTTCGAATGTTATCGTTGACCGGAAAGGATAAAAATGGAAAAAAACGAATCAACTTTAAGTGTTCTAAGACACTCAACATCACACATCATGGCTCAAGCAGTTCAAAAGCTTTTCCCGAATGCAAAGTTAGCTATCGGACCTGCTGTAGAGAACGGCTTTTATTATGACTTTGATTTAACCGATGGTCATGCTTTTACCCAGGAAGATTTGGTTAAAATCGAAGAAGAAATGAAAAATATTGTGAAACAAAATCTTTCATTTGAAAAATACGTAATACCTGATGTTGACAAACAAATTGCAGAATTTAAAGCTGAAGGCGAGATTTACAAAGCAGAACTTCTTGAAGAACACAGGAATGACAATCCGACTTTGTACCTGACAAAAGATAAAGAAGGTAATGTTTTATTTAACGATCTTTGCGCAGGTCCTCACCTTCCGAATACTTCATATATTAAAGCAAACGCTTTTAAATTATTAAAGGTTGCAGGCGCGTACTGGAGAGGCAACGCCAAAAATAAAATGCTTCAAAGAATTTATGCAACTGCTTTCTGGACAAAAGAAGATTTAGCAGATTATCTGCACTTTTTGGAAGAAGCTGAAAAACGCGACCACAGAAAAATCGGTGCAAAGCTTGACCTGTTCTCAACAAGAGATGAATTAGGCGGCGGTCTTGTATTATGGCATCCGAATTTAGCTGTTGTAAGAGAAGAAATTGAAAATTACTGGAGAACTGAGCACAGAAAACGCGGTTATGTAATCGTGAACACTCCTCACATAGCAAAATCAAAGTTGTGGGAAATATCTGGACACGCAGACCATTACCGCGAAAATATGTTCTTTATCCAAAAAGACGAAGACAGCGACGAACAGTTTATTTTGAAACCGATGAACTGCCCGTTCCATATTTTAATCTATCAGGCAAACAGATATTCATACCGCTCATTGCCTTTAAGAATGGCTGAACTCGGAACTGTATACAGAAAAGAAAAATCAGGAGCTTTATCAGGACTAACCCGTGTTCAAGGCTTCACACAGGATGATGCACACATATTCTGCACACCTGAACAATTAGTTGACGAAATTAATGAAATTATTGATTTTGTAGCTGATACAATGGCAATCTTCAATATGAAGTTTGAGGTTGAATTGTCAACACGCCCTGAAAGTTTTGTCGGAGAAATCGAAAATTGGAACAGAGCTGAAGCAGGCTTAAAAGAAGCTATGGACAGACGCGGAATGAAATATGATATCAATGAAGGTGACGGGGCATTCTATGGACCGAAAATTGATTTTAAAGTTAAAGACGCAATCGGCAGAACATGGCAGTGTGCTACAATTCAGCTTGATTTTAACCTTCCTGAAAGATTTGATATCAAATATCAGGACAAAGACGGTTCAATGAAAACTCCTGTTATGCTTCACCGTGTAATATTCGGTTCAATGGAACGCTTCCACGGTATTTTAATCGAACATTATGCAGGTGCGTTCCCGACTTGGCTTGCTCCGGCGCAGGTTGCAATTGTGCCGATTTCAAATGAAAAACATATTGATTTCGCAGAACAAGTTTACAAAAAAATGCGCGCGGCAGGAATTAGAGTTAACCTTGACGACCGCTCAGAAAGCATGAACTATAAAATAAGAGAAAGCTTACAGGATAAGAAAATTCCTTACGTTTGCGTAATCGGTGATAAGGAAATCGAAGCAAATTCCGTTGCCGTAAGAGCACGCGGAATTGGTCAGGTCGGAACAATCAATGTTGATGAATTCATCTCGAAAATTGAAGAAGAAATCAAAGCAAGAAGTTCCGAATCATTTGCAAAAGAGCTCGTAAAAGCATAAATTTATTTTTAAAGGACGGCAATTAAATAGCCGTCCTTTTTTCAATATGAGGGTTAATAATGCAAAAAAATATATTTTGGTTTCTTTCAGGTGCGGTTACAATCTTTATTATTTTAATTTCTTTTACTGTTTTTAACAATACCAAAAAAGAAAATATTTCTGATACACATCAGATTGCAAATGCATACTCCGAACTTGACAGGTTTTTGTTCATTAGAGCTGATAACAGATTTAAAAACGGTGATGTTAAAGGTTCTCTTGAGGATATGAAAACACGTGAAATTATAAGAAAAGCAATTCATCATAAAAACAAACGCTATAATGATAAACAGGATGAGGCGGTAGTTTGTCTTACAAATCTTGTTAACCTGAATGAAAAAATTAAGCAAAATCCGGGGAATTACAAACTTTATTATGAGCGAGCTAATCTTCAGAATAAGCCTAAAATTTCGATGTTTGAAGAAGATGAACAATCATTCTGTTCTGATTTTAAATCGGCAGTAAAGGATTACTCAAAAGTAATAGAACTTAAGCCTGACTTGAAAGAGGCTTACGAAAAAAGAGCAGACGCAACAGGCATGATTATAAATAGCATCAGTTACAAACCATTTGAAAAAGAAAAATTTTATCAAATGATTTCTGATTATGAAAAAGCAATTGAATTAAATGGCAATTCTAAACAAATAGGCCACAAACTTGCGGGAGTTTATTTCAGTGACGGACAATACGAAAAAGCCATCAAAACTTTTGAAAAATATCCTCAAGAAAAAGAATTCGGCTATTCACATTATTACGGCAAAGCCTTATGTTATTACGAATTAAAAGATTATGAAAAAGTTATTGAAAATCTTGACTTATTTATTGAACATAATCCAAAATTGTGCAAACAAATTTCAGAAAAATGTCTGCCATCTCCCGGCGGAAAGAAAGCTTACTACCGTTTGAGAGCCGGAGCAAATTGGAAACTTCACAAATATTCTGAATGGTTCAAAGATATTAAAAAAGGTCGGTTTTAAAACCGACCTTAACTTTTATACTAAACCGATTGACTTGTGTTTTTCATAAATACTTTCTGCCATCACATCAAGTTTTTTCAAATCTTCTTCGGTCGGTTTACCCTTAACCTGTAATGGTTCGATAACATCAAGCTTCAACGGTGCCAAAATTTGAGCAATCAAGTCAAATAATTTACCGCCCCACCCGTATGAACCTACAAGTGATGCAAATTTAGCTTTCGGTCTTAAAACTGCTGCAAGGTATGCAACGTTTACTGCCATAGGATGAGGACCTGCAAGAACCATTGATGTACCCATAACAATTGTTGCTGCATCTACTAATGACATAGCCAAATCACCTAAATCATCATCAACAATATCAAATTTGAATGTTTGAATACCTTTTTCATTTAATCTGTCAGAAAGATAATCAATCATTTCTTTTGTACTTTCATACATAGAAACGTAAGGCATTACAACAAGATTTTTCGGAGTATCAGCAGTCCAATCAGCATACAAGTCCAAGATAAAATCAGGTCTGGTATAAACAGGACCGTGGCTCGGTAAAACCATATCAACATTCATATCTTTAATCATTTGAGTATATTTTTTGCACATCATTCTGAAAGGCATCATAATTTCAGCGTAATAACGTTTTGCACTGTGTTCAAGCTCTTTGCTTTCCTGCGCGAAAACATCCGAGAATGTATAATGTGCGCCCAAAAAGTCGCATGTACAAATTACATTATCTTCTTTTATGTAAGTAAACATTGTATCAGGCCAGTGAACACCGGGAGCGAATATAAATTTAAGAGTTTTATCACCCAATGAAACTTCTTCACCGTCAGCAATTACTCTGATTTTTTCTTCAGGAACATGAAGCATTGATTTAATATTTTCCGCACACTTCGGATTAGTCAAAACAACTGCGTTAGGATATTTTTCAAGAAGAGCCGGTATAGAGCCGGAATGATCCTGTTCACCGTGATTAGCAATAATATAGTCAACTTTTCCAACCTGATTATCAACAAGTCTTTTCATATATTCTTTAGTTTTCGGCGGATACATTGTATCAATTATCGCTGTTTTTTCAGAACCTTTAACAAGGTAAGAATTATAGCTTGTACCGTGTTCAAGAGGAATTAATTCATCAAAAATTCTTCTGTCACAGTCATTCAATCCGCAATAAAAAATATTGTTTTTAATTTCCTGAAATTTCATCTAAATATTTCTCCTTTACTATTTATTTGGCTGTTTATAAAAAAATACTTCTTCTTTCAAACATAACGGACAATATTCCGGTTCTTCTTTCTGAACAAATACAGCTCCGCATGTGCTGCAAACCCAGTTATAAGTACCGTCACTGTTAGGTTCAGGTTTATCTTCAAGTTTTAAGATTAATTTTCTTAGTCTATCGTAGTGAATTTTTTCAATATTTTCAATGTTTTCCAAAAGTCCGGCAATATGATCAAGCCCCTCTTCACGTGCTTTTCGGGCAAAATTTTCATATAGCCCTTCTATTTCGTCTTTTTCCTGAGTTAAGGCAGCTTTAATGCAATCAAGAAGGTTTGGGAAATTTCCACTGTCACTTTTCACCCACTTATACCAAAGTTTTGAATGTTCATTTTCATGTTTTGCAAAACGGGTCAAAAGATGAGCAACATCTTCAAATCCCTGTTTCTCAGCTATTAGAGCGTAAATATCATATTCCATACGTCTTTTAGCCGTAATTTCAAAAGCTTTCTGCAAATTCTTCTCTGTTTCAGTTCCCTTAAGTTCCAATACTTTTCCCTCTTCATTTATACACATAAACATTTTATCATAAATAAAAAGGCTTTGCTAAAAACAAAGCCCTTTTATTTAATAATTTTTTGCCTTCATAAAGAAGTAAGCCTGAGGATGCTTGCACACAGGGCAGATTTGCGGGGCTTTTTCTCCTGAATGAATATGTCCGCAATTTGAGCATTCCCATACGACAACTTCGTTTTTTGCAAAAACAGTACTGTTTTTTACTGCATCTAAAAGTGCTCTGTAACGTTCTTCGTGTTCCTTTTCGATTTTACCGACAAGTTCAAATAAAGCGGCAAGAGTATCAAAGCCCTCTTCTTTAGCTTCTTTTGCAAAAGTTGCATACATATCTGTCCACTCGTAATTTTCTCCGTCGGCTGCGTCTTCGAGGTTTTTCAAAGTTTCGGGAATTTTGTCACCGTGCAAAGCTTTAAACCATATTTTAGCATGTTCTTTTTCATTGTTTGCTGTTTCTTCAAATATTTTACTTATTTGAACAAATCCCTCTTTTTTAGCCTGAGAAGCATAATAAGTATACTTATTTCTGGCCTGGGACTCGCCTGCAAAAGCTGCCCATAAATTCTGCTCTGTTTTTGTTCCTTTTAATTCAGGCATAACACTTCCTTTCTACACTTAACCTTCACAAATAAAAGGGGCTCATTATTGTTTTTCAAACATATCTTTGCCTACACCGCAAAGAGGGCAAACATAATCATCTGCTAAATCTTCAAATTTAACTCCGTCATTTTCTTCCGGATCATAAACATATCCGCATACCGTACATACATACTTTTCCATATTTGTCTCCTTTCTTGAGCAGCTTAGCTGCAATTCTAATTACTTTCCTTAATTTTTTCAAGGCAATCTCTGCATATACCGTTAAATATTATATCATGTTTTTTTACAATAAACCCTAGTTCTTCTTCGGTTTTTTGAACAATATTCGGTGCTACATCAGAGCTTACATCGAACACCCTTTTACATTCATCACATATAAAATGGTAATGTTCATGCGTGTTATGATCATAGTGCGACGGTGCTTCCAAACCGTCAATCTTTTTAATAACTCCGTTATCGGCAAGCTGGTTTAAATTTCGGTATAATGTGGCTAAACTGATATTAGGAGCCTTTGCTTTTAAAATCGCATAAAGATATTCCGCTGTCGGATGGACAACATTTGCTTGTAAAGTTTCAAGTATAATTTCTCTTTGTCTTGAATAGTTCATAATTCTCCGCAAAAAGTAATAATAATTCTCATTTTAAATAAATTTTTATATTTTGTCAACATGTACGCTTAATATAAATATATATTTAAGGCAATTTTTATATATGTTCTGTTTTAATTGTGGTATGGAGAACTGTGCAGGTGTAAATCAAAATATGAAAAACCCGCAATTAAATGTGGGAGTTCTTAATCCTCCGGACAGCTTTAACAAGCCTGTTCTCTATTCGCATGTTCAAGCCTCTAAAGATTTCGGCAGGTTAAATCAAGACATTTATACATCAATGAAAAACAGTGAGACAATAGAAAAACATAAAACACCAAAATCTGTATTTGCAGCATTAGGTGTTGGATTATTAGCTGTTTGTTACCCGCTTCTGAAGAAGATTATTAAACATTAAAAAACTATTGAAAAAATTAAAAACAGAGTATATAATAAAAAAAAAGGAGGATGAAAAATGTTTAAACAAGAAGCGTTGAGATTGCCCCCCCCCCGAGAAACACAGACGGCATAAGGGCGTTCACCTTAGCGGAAGTTCTGGTTACTCTGGGGATTATAGGAGTTGTTGCCGCATTAACACTGCCGAATTTAATTGCCGATTACAGAAATAATGTTGTTGAAACCAGACTTAAAAAATTTTATTCGCTTATGAATCAGGCAATTTTACAATCTATTGTTGATAACGGAGAAGTGGAAAGCTGGAGTTATTTTAATTATGATATGACAGATGAAGACGGCGATAAAGTTAATCAGGCTGATAAAAACGATGCATCGTTTCAACGCTATCTTGCGCCGTATCTGAAAGTTATTGACAAAAAAGAAGCAAAAGATGCTCAAGGTAAAAAAATCTTTATTTATTTCTTATCAGACGGAAGCGCATTTTCTTTTGCCCAACATGAAAATCGGGACATACAGTTTTACCCTAAAAATCCTGAAAAATGTCTAAAAAAACAAGATTACACAGGGAGCTGCGCTTTTGCATTTGAGTTCTATCCGATAAATAATTCTAAAGATTGGAAATATTTATATGGCAAGGGAATGGAGCCCACTCTTTATAAATGGGACGGAGATGAGAAAACTCTTTATAATGATGCAGAAAGAGGATGTATGCGTGGAAATCAAAATGCAGGAGGAGGCTATTGCACTGCAATTATACAAAGAAACGGCTGGAAAATCCCGAAAGATTACCCCAGAAGAATAAGTTTTTAACCCTTTAAAAAAAATATACAGGTTTACTATATTAAAATTTATTGTATTATGTTTAATATAGTTTATGTGTAAAAGAAGATAAGGGGAGAAGATGAAAAAACTTATTATTCTGTTAATAACGATATTTTTTGCAAATATTGTCTATGCAGGCGATTTTAATGTATACAAACTGGAAAACGGGCAAACCGTAGTAATTCAAGAAGTTAAAACAAATCCAATTGTTACCATTGATACCTGGATTAAAACCGGTTCGATAAATGAAAACGCTCAAAATAACGGTGTATCACACTTTTTAGAACACCTGTTTTTCAAAGGTTCTACAAACCACGCACCGGGAGAATTCGATAAAATTCTCGAAACCAAAGGAGCAATTACAAATGCCGCTACAAGTAAAGATTTTACCCACTATTACGTTACAATTCCTTCAAAAGACTTTGATTTGGCACTTGAAATGCATTCCGATATGCTTTTACATCCGCTAATCCCGAGAAAAGAACTTGAGAAAGAACGTAAAGTCGTAATAGAAGAAATCATGAAAGATGCAAATTCCCCGAGTACTCTTGTTTACGACAATCTGGTAAATATGCTTTATACAAACCACCCTTACAAAAGAAAAGTTATAGGGAAAGCAGATATAATAAGCACAATTCAAAGAGAACAAATACTTGATTATTACAATAAATATTATAACCCTTCAAATATGGTTACGGTAATCGTTGGTGATGTCGATGCTGCATCAGCTATCGAAAAGGTTAAGTTTGACTTTAACGGAGAATACAAAAAACCTATAAAACACGTATACCCGAAAGAAAAAATTCTGACATCACAGGCTAAAAATATTGCCTACGCCGATACCCAATCAGGATATATGTTAATAGGCTTCAGGGGCACTAAGATTGATGATAAAGATTCTTATGCTCTTGATGTTCTATCAACAATCTTAGGTGACGGACGCTCCTCGATTTTTTACAGAACGATTAAAGAACAAAAACAGCTTGCCTACTCAATAGGAGCAGTAAATACAGGCTTTAAAGACGACGGAATATTTTATATCTCGGCAAACTTCACGCCTGACAAGTGTGCAAAACTTGAAGAAAGTATTTTTGCCGAAATAAAAAATGTTCAAAAACACGGCGTAACTCAGGAACAATTACAGCTTGCAAAAAATATTATTGAAAGAGATACATATTATGAAAGAGAATCTATTTCAAATATTGCAGGAGAAATCGGTTATACGTTCGTAACCACCGATGACATAAAATATTATGAAACGTATCTCGATAACATAAAAAAAGTAACAGCCGAAGATGTAAAACGTGTTGCAATTAAATATCTCGGGAAAGATAAAAGTGCGGTATCAATAGTTTTACCGGAAACAAGCAAAGAAGTTAAAATTTCAAATATAACAAAAACCGAGCAGCCCGCCAAATTAATCAGTGAAAATGAAAACACGCAAAAATATGAACTTTCTAATGGTGCAACTCTTTTACTTACACCGAATAAGGTTAACGATATAGTTGCGATAAGCATTTTCTCCAAAGGCGGTGAATTAACAGAAACAATTCCCGGAACCGCTGATTTAACAGCATCTGTTCTGACTAAAGGAACAAAAAAATATTCATCAGTTGAACTTGCACAATTTTTGGAAGACAACGGTATCAAAGTAGTACCTTCTGCAAATGCCGACAGTTTTGCGATAACTGTATTAACAACAAAAAATGAATACGATAAAACAATGGATATTTTAAATGAAGTTATCAACAATGCAACTCTTGACGATTATGAAATTGAAAAGTCAAGAACTGACAAGCTTAACGCTATCAAAAAAAGCAAAGATATTCCGCTAAATCTTGCAATTGATAATTACAAAACTTACATATTCGAGAACACACCGTATTCTATATCAAATAAAATTCTTGAAAAAACATTACCGCAAATCACTCAGGAAGATATAAAAGCTTACTATGACAAAGCTTTCTTCCCGCAAAATGTCGTAATATCTATTAACGGAAATGTTGATAAAGAAAAAACAATTAATGAATTTACAAAAATTTTCAACAATAAAAAAGGTGAAAAGTTTGACTATTCTAAATATTCAATCCCGTCATTAAAAGAAGGTAAAAAAATTACCACATCCGTAAAAGATTTGAAAACAGACTGGATTATAATAGGATGGCAAACCCCGGGAGTGCTTAGCCGTAAAGATTACGCAGCTTTACAGGTAATAGATTCTCTGTTAGGTTCAGGAATGAGTTCAAGACTGTTTAAAAATCTCAGAGATAAAGACGGTCTTGCATATCAGCTTGGTTCCCAATATTCACCGAATGCTCTCAAAGGCGCTTTTATTGTTTATATAGGAACAAATCCCGAAAATCTGAATTATGCACAAAGCCGAATGCTTGAAGAAGTTTTCAGACTGAAAAAAGAATTTGTAGGTTCTAAAGAATTGCAAGAAGCAAAAGATAAGCTTTTAGGGCATTACATAATCGGTCAGGAAACAAACCTCGATAAAGCAACCACAATCGGCTGGTTTGAAGCATCAGGCAGAGGGTATAAATTTGATGACCAATATGCACAATTAATAAACAGCGTAACAGAATCAGATATAATAGAAGTTGCAAATAAATACTTTAACAACAATTACGTATTATCAATAGTAAAGCCCGATTAAAATCGGGCTTTAAACTTTTTTATTAACCGAACAAATCTTGTAATTTCTTTGCAGTTTCTTCTATACGTGCTTGTTTTTCTGCAGCCTGTTGAGTTTTATATGCTTGTGCCGCCGATATTTTCCCCATATCTTTTGCGATTTCTTTTGCATTAAATAATTGTTGCATGAACGGATGCCGTTCGTGAATGTTCACTAACCCTTGCGGCACATCATATATAATATGGTAAACATCTGATCCACCATTAAGTCTATACCGCAAAATTTTATTATTTGAACCTGGCATTGCAACAGGCAAACATTCAGAAACAGAATCTTGACCAATTAGTACATCTCTGCCATCATAAACCACCTCAGTTTTAAGAGCATTTATCGGCTTTATTAAATCTTCCATTACATGCCTATTAGTTGCAGAATTTGTTTCTTCTAAAAAAGCAGCAAGTTTTTTGGCACCGTCACCTTTTAATTTAAATGCCATACCAAATGATTGAGAGTTGTTTTGCACAGGTGTAATGTTCATATAAAATCCTTTCTTTTTTACTACACAGGAAATTTAAAGAAAGTAAAAGCTTAAAGTTGCCCCCCCCCCGAAATTGTTACAATTTTTTACATTTACCAGTTAGTTCTTGTTAAAACCTGCTTGGCATGTCTGTCATACATCTTATCCTTGTACCATGCACCTTTAAATTTTTGATCTTCTTCATACATATATTGCATATCGTGAGATATAAAATATATCGCACTCACTAAACTTCCGTTTGCTCTGTACTGTTTAGACATATAAGGAAAATTCGGATAGTTCTCTGAAAACTTATCAATATATCGCAGTTTTCCCATAGCATCGTAATAATAAACAGTTCTCAAATCATTTTTATATTGAACAGCATAGCTTATTAACAAATTGTCTTTATAATAAAAGCCGCAGAGATTTTCTTTATCTGTTTCTTTAACACCGTTTCTCACAAGCATATAATGCCTTTTGTAATCCTTATCTTTCAAGAAGTCTTTATACTCTGCTCTGAAATCTTTTTTCTTATATTTGTAAACGGTATTTTCATCAAAAAGTTCGCTTTTATATTTATCAATGACCGCATCTCGTTCAACCTGTGTAATATCTAACCAGTCAAAAACAAGATTACCCGTAAGAACAATTTCCGAAGGGACATTTTCAACAGTTTTTGATGGTTCAATATCGGCTGCCACTCCAGCTTTTCCTAATACTAACAAACACATTAAAATTATAAATTTCTTCATATACACTCCTTCAATTTATATTATCATATTATGAAAAGCATTAATGTACAGACTTGACATTCAAAAGCATATATACTCAAACTTTCAGCCACTTAAAAAATATTTGTAACAAAATTTTAACATATTTTTTTAAATTAAGCGATATTTTCTTGACGATAAAAATTGATGTATTATGATTAAGTAACATGTTAAAATTTAAGTTAGGTGTACTGTGCCTGAATTAAGAAAAACATGATTTGTTCATTTAGCTGAAATTCAGTAAAATGAAAGGTTTACAGCCTCAAGTTAGATTTTTTAAAAGATTTTTATATAGTACGTACACATAGACGAGGTGAATTAATGTCTAACACAAAATATGCAGAAAGAGTAACACCAATGGGTATCCCGCATACTCGTTTGGATGATTTACCGGACCTTATTGAAGTGCAGAAAAAATCGTTTGAATGGTTTTTAAAAGAAGGTTTAAAGGAAGAATTGCTTTCCTTTTCACCTATTAAAGACTATACAGGCAGATTAGAATTACACTTCTTACCTAACTATACTTTCGACAATGCAAAGTATACAATTGAAGAAGCTAGAATACATGATGCCACTTACGCAAAACAATTACGCGTAATGGTCAGACTTGTTAACCGTGACAGCGGTGAAATTAAAGAACAGGAAGTTTATATCGGCGATATTCCGACAATGACTGACAAAGGTACTTTCATCGTTAACGGTGCCGAACGTGTTATCGTTTCACAAATCGTTCGTTCTCCCGGTGTTTACTTCAAACGCGAAGTTTCTCCTGCCGGAAAACGTTTATATAACGCAACTATGATTCCTAACAGAGGAGCTTGGTTGAAAATTGAAACAGATTCTAACGACTTAATCTACGTTAAAATCGATAAAAACAGAAAAATCTTAGCTACAACTTTATTGAAAGCTATGGGTATCACTGTTTCTGAAATGGAAACTTTATTCACTCACTTTGAATTCTTAAAGAAAACACTGGATAAAGATACAGCTGAAACTACAGATGATGCTTTAATTGAAGTATACAAAAAACTAAGACCGGGCGACCCTGCATCTGCAGCCGGCGGACGTTCCATATTGGAAGCACGTTTCTTTGATGAAAAGAAATACGATATCGGACGTGTCGGCCGTTATAAATTAAACAAAAAATTAAACTTAAATATTCCTAAAAACCAGAGAACTTTAACAGTTCAAGATATCGTTGCATCAATCGAATACTTAATCAACTTAACTTATGATGAAGGAACAGTTGACGATATCGACCACTTAGGAAACAGAAGAATTCGTTCAGTCGGCGAATTGTTACAAAACCAATTCAGAGTAGGTCTTTCAAGAATTGAAAGAATTGTTAAAGAAAGAATGACTTTACAGGATTCTGAAACTTTAACTCCGCTGAACTTATTGAACACTAAACCTTTAGTTGCTTCATTAAAAGAATTCTTCGGATCATCACAATTATCACAGTTCATGGACCAGATTAACCCGTTGGCAGAATTAACTCACAAAAGACGTATTTCGGCTTTAGGACCCGGCGGTTTGATGAGAGAAAGAGCTGGATTTGCAGTTCGTGACATTCACCCTTCTCACTACGGACGTATCTGCCCGATTGAAACTCCTGAAGGTCCGAACGCAGGTTTGATCGGTTCATTGGCTACTCACGCGAAAGTTAACGACTACGGATTTATTGAAGCTCCGTTCTTTGTTGTTAAAGACGGCAAAGTTACCGACGAAGTTGTTTATATGACAGCCGACGAAGACGAAGAATTCCGCTGCGCTCCTGCAGATATTCAATTAAATCCTGATAATACTATTAAAGACGAATATGTTCCTATCCGTTACAGATCAGAATTTACAATGGGCGAATCCAGCAAAGTCGACTATGTAGGTGTATCTCCAATCCAGATTATCTCAGTTGCGACTTCATTAATTCCGTTCATTGAACACGATGATGCTAACCGTGCCTTGATGGGTTCAAACATGCAGCGTCAATCCGTACCTCTTTTGATTACTCAAAGACCCGTTGTCGGTACAGGTATGGAAAAAAGAGCTGCAAGAGACTCTGGTATGGTTGTAATCGCTGATTGCGACGGTGTTGTTGAAAGAGTTGTGGGTGAAGAAATTATTATCCGAGATATCCACAATAAACCGCACGTTCATACTTTAATGAAATATGTTAGAAGTAACCAGGATACTTGTATTAACCAGAAACCTTTAGTTAAAGAAGGTGATAAAGTTAAAGAAGGCGATGTAATTGCCGATGGTGCTTCTACAAATTGCGGAGAACTTTCATTAGGTAAAAACGTAATTGTTGCGTATATGCCGTGGGAAGGTTACAACTACGAAGATGCTATCTTACTTTCAGAAAGATGCGTTCATGATGACATCTTCACATCAGTTCACATTGAAAAATTAGAAATAGATGCAAGACAGACTAAACTCGGACCTGAAGAAATTACTCGTGAAATTCCAAACGTTTCAGAAGATGCTTTAAGACATTTGGATGAACGCGGTATTGTTCGTATCGGTGCCAGAGTTTATGCTGATGATATATTGGTAGGTAAAGTTACACCTAAAGGAGAAAGCGAACATCCGCCGGAAGAAAAACTTTTAAGAGCAATCTTCGCTGAAAAAGCAAGAGATGTAAAAGATAACTCATTAAGAGTTCCTCACGGAGAAGGTGGCAGAGTTCTCGACGTAAAAGTATTTGATAGAGAAAAAGGTGATGAATTACCACCTGGAGCAAATACTGTTATCAGAGTTTACATCGCTCAAAAACGTAAAGTATCTGTAGGTGATAAACTTTCAGGACGTCACGGTAACAAAGGTATCGTATCTCGTATATTACCAAAAGAAGATATGCCGTTCTTACCTGACGGAACTCCTGTAGATATCGTATTGAACCCGCTTGGTGTACCTTCTCGTATGAACGTAGGTCAAACTTATGAATTATTATTAGGTTTGGCAGCATACCTGACAGGTAACTACTATGAAACACCTTCTTTCGATGAAAGATACGGTGACAACCAGTCAGAAAAAGCTACTAAAGCTGAATTACTTAAAGGTATTAAAGCTTCAGGCTGTGATTGGGTAAATGAAGACGGTAAAGTAAGACTTATCGACGGTAGAACAGGTGAACCGTTTGATGAACCCGTTGCAGTAGGTCTTTCTTATATCCTTAAACTTGTCCACCTTGTAGACGACAAAATTCACGCTCGTTCTACAGGTCCATACTCACTTGTTACACAACAGCCTCTTGGCGGTAAAGCTCAATTCGGAGGTCAAAGATTTGGTGAGATGGAAGTTTGGGCACTGGAAGCTTACGGTGCTGCTTATACTCTGCAAGAAATGTTAACTATCAAATCAGACGATGTTAACGGAAGAAACAGAGCTTATGAAGCAATCGTTAAAGGTGACAATATTCCAAGACCGGGTATTCCCGAATCATTCAAAGTACTTGTAAGAGAATTACAAAGTATCGGTTTGGATATTACGGTAGCGAAAAAAGACGGTGCAGAAGTTGATTTAATGACTGATATGGATGATTTAAGAAAATCAGCTCCAAGAAGAGTCCTTTCAGATATGGATTCAGAATTGTTAAACATTAACTTCTTTGAAACACCGACTACATTCGGAGACTTATAATAAGCAATAAATATAGCGGGGATAATTAATCCCCGCCAATAAAAGGAGAATTATAATAATGTCAACAAGCATAGATTATTTTGACTATATACGAATTAGTATCGCTTCACCGGAAAGAATACTTAAATGGTCTTACGGCGAAGTTACTAAACCGGAAACAATAAACTACCGTACATTAAAACCTGAAAGAGACGGTTTGTTCTGCGAAAGAATTTTCGGACCGTCAAAAGACTGGGAATGTTATTGCGGTAAATATAAAAGAGTAAGACACAAAGGTATTATCTGTGAACGCTGCGGTGTTGAAGTTACAGACAGTAAAGTAAGACGTCAGAGAATGGGTCATATTAAACTTGCTGCTCCTGTTTCTCACATCTGGTTCTTAAAAGGTATACCTTCATACCTGGGCTTACTTCTGGATATGACTTTGAAAGATCTGGAACAGGTTATCTACTTTAACAACTATGTAGTACTTGATCCGGGTGAAAGTGAATTCAAAAAATTACAATTATTATCTGAAGAAGAATATGAAGATTATATGGCTGAACACGAAGATTCTGAACTCAAAGTAGGCATCGGAGCAGAAGCTATTAAAGAACTTCTTTCAGAAGTTAATACAAAAGAACTCGCTGAAGAAATCAGAACAGAATTGGCAGGAACCGTAAATTCTGTTCAAAAGAAAAGTAAACTTATTAAACGTTTAAGATTACTTGATTCATTGATTTCATCAGAAACAGATCCGACCTGGATGATTATGGATGTACTTCCCGTAACTCCTCCGGATTTAAGACCGATGGTTCAATTGGACGGCGGACGTTTTGCAACATCTGACTTAAACGATTTATACAGACGTGTAATTAACAGAAATAACCGTTTGCAAAGATTATTGGAAATGGGTGCTCCTGAAATTATCGTAAGAAACGAAAAACGTATGTTGCAGGAAGCTGTTGACGCGTTAATCGATAACGGCAGACGCGGAAGAACAGTTGTCGGACCGAATAACAGAGCATTGAAATCATTATCTAATATTATTGAAGGTAAACAAGGCCGTTTCCGTCAAAACTTATTAGGTAAACGTGTTGACTACTCAGGCCGTTCAGTTATCGTTGTTGGTCCTCAATTAAAATTGAATCAATGCGGTTTGCCGAAAGAAATGGCAATTGAATTATTTAAACCATTTGTTGTTAATAAATTGATTGAAAGAGGTTACGTTCAAAACATTAAATCAGCTAAAAAGAAAATTGAACGCTCCGAAGCAGTCGTATGGGATATATTGGAAGAGGTAATCGACGGACACCCTGTTTTATTAAACCGTGCCCCGACTCTTCACAGGCTGGGTATTCAGGCATTCGAACCGAAATTGGTAGAAGGCCGCGCAATTCAGCTTCACCCGTTAGTATGTACGGCATTCAACGCCGACTTCGACGGTGACCAAATGGCTGTTCACGTACCTTTATCAATTGAAGCCCAGACAGAAGCAAGAATGTTAATGTTAGCAACTAACAACATTTTAGCTCCTGCAACAGGTAAACCTATTATCACTCCTACACAGGATATGGTATTGGGTATGTATTACCTGACAATCCTGAAAAATCCGGAAATGGATCCTAAAGGATATTTCTACAACTTCCAGGATGCAATTTCAGCTCTAGAAGTCGGTGTAATTGAACTTCACGACAAAATCGTTGTAAGAGATGAACACGGCGAAAGAATTGAAACAACTGCAGGAAGAATTATCTTCAATGAAGCTGTTAGAAATGCTTTGGCATAAAGCAATTTTGCAGCTAAGCAGCTAGGCGAATTTAATTAATATAAGGATAAAAAGATAATGGAAACAACATACACACATGGTAAAAAAACAATAGATTTCATTAACAAGCAAATGGATAAAAAAGGTTTAAACAATTTGCTTTCACAAATGTATCTAGAGTTTGGCGGCGCTAAAACCGCAGAATTGGCTAACAGCCTTAAAAACCTTGGCTATAAGTATGCTACTAAATCCGGTACAACAATTTCTATTGCAGACTTGCAAGTTCCGGAAGTAAAAAAAGAGCTGCTTAAAGATGCCGAAAAAGAAATTGAAAAATCTACAAACAGATACCTTAAAGGTGAAATTACGGAAGTTGAAAGATATACAAAAGTTATTGACACATGGTCTGAAACAACCGCAAAATTAACATCTCAGGTAGTTGAAAACTTTGATAAATTAAACCCTGTATATATGATGGCATTCTCCGGTGCGAGAGGTAACTTATCACAGGTATCTCAGCTCGTCGGTATGAGAGGTCTGATGGCAGACGCACAAGGTCAAATCATCGACTTGCCGATTAAATCAAACTTTAAAGAAGGCTTATCCGTTACAGAATACATCATTTCATCATATGGTGCAAGAAAAGGGCTTGTAGATACAGCGTTAAAAACAGCCGACTCAGGTTACTTGACAAGACGTTTGGTAGACGTTGCACAAGACGTTATTATCCGTGCAGATGACTGCCATACTACAAAGTCAATTAACATGAAACCAATTACAGACGGCGATAACGTAATTGTACCATTAATCGACAGATTGCTTGGAAGAACGGTTGCTGAAGATATTGTTGACACTGACGGTACTGTTCTTGTAAAAGCCGGAACAACAATGAACAGAGAAGATGTTCAAAAAGTTAAACACTTAAATCTTCAGGAATTAAAAGTTCGTTCAGGCTTAACCTGCGGTCTTGAATACGGTATCTGCCAAAAATGTTACGGCTGGGCAATGACTACCCAAAAACTCGTTGATATCGGTGAAGCTATCGGTATTATTGCAGCACAATCAATCGGTGAACCTGGAACACAGCTTACAATGAGAACGTTCCACACAGGCGGTGCGGTTGGCGTTAAAGATGCAATCAAAGAAGTTATTGCAAAACAAGACGGTGAAGTAGTTTCAAACGTTAAAACAAGAGAATTGAGAACACGCCACGGGGATGTAGTTAATATCTCTAACTATGAAACAGATATTGAAATTAAAGGCGAAAAAAGAACTGAAAAATACCATATACCTGCAGGTTCTACAGTATTCTTTACTAACGGTATGAAGGTTAAAAAAGGGTTTAAACTTGCTCAATTTGAGCCGGCAGCTCAAGGCGGTTCACGTCTTACCGAAAAAGCTACAAAAGATATTACATCTGACCTTTCGGGTGAAGTATTATATGAAGATTTCGTAGCTGACGAAAAGAAAGACAGACAGGGTAACATCTCAAGAACTACAAATAAACAGGGTATTATCTGGGTTCTCGGCGGTGATGTTTACAACTTACCGGGCGGCTCTAAAGTTCTTGTAAAAGACGGAGAAAAAATCAAAGAAGGCGAAAAATTAGCTGAAACATTAACAATCTGTGAACACGGCGGAGAAGTTCGCTTTGGTGAAGATTTGGTTATTGAAGATGTGAAATTTGAAGGCAAAAATATCAAGAAAATTGTACAAGGTAAAGAATTAACAATTGTAATTGCATCATTAATGCCTGAAAACGCTGCATTTGAACAAACTAAAAAAGAACAGTTATGGACAGTTAATAAAACAGGCGAAAGATATATCGTTAAAGCTCCGGTAGACACTACTGTTGAAAACGGTATGATTATTGCCGAACTTATTGACGATGAGTGCGCTGTTACTTCATCAGGTGAAATCAGATACGTTGATGTTGAAGTTGATGAAAATCAGATTATTACAAAACCGGGTTCTGTTGTATTTATTCCGGAAGAAATTCACCAGATCAATAAAGATTCTTCTTTAAAAATGGTTGAAAACGGAACACACGTTACAGCTGGCACAGAAGTCGTTAAAGACGTATACTGCCACATTGACGGTATTGTTGAATTCAAAGAATATAACGATGTTATTCACGAAATTACAATCCGTCCGGGAGAAATTCACACACTTTCAAGTGTTTCCGAATTAAAAGTTGATGAAGGCGAAGTAGTTAAAAAAGGAACTGTAATTGCTGACGGTATTAAGGCTAAAGAAACTTCTATCGTTACAATTATGGATTCATCAATTGACGATATTGATATTGACGATTTGGATGAAGAACTTGATACAAGTCTTTCATTGGATGAAGACAATATCTCTAACCAGCCTATCCAAATTCTTGTAAGACCTGTTCAGGTATTAGAAGTGGAACAGAAAAATGTTTCTATTAAATTCAATACATCTGACAGCTTAATCGACATCGTTCCTGTTACACAATTACAGTACAAAGACGGTGCAAGAGTAAGAAACCTTGACGGTTCTACAATCACAAGAACAAGCTTAGTTTTACAAATGCAAGGTTACTTATCACACCTTAAAGGTATGGTTGAACTTGATGAAAAAGAAAACTTGAGAATTGTTGTTCTTGAAAACTTAATTGTTCGTCGTGAATTTGAAGGCAATGCAAAAACAATGTCTTCACTTCAAACAGAACTTCTTGTAAAAGACGGTCAGACTATTGATCCTAAAACACCTGTTGCAAAAACTCAGGTTTTAGCTATTAATGACGGTGTTGCTTCTATCAAAAATGAAAAAGAAGATACAAGAAGATTGTTATTAACAAGCGAAACTTATGAAACAATATTACCTGTAAAAGGTAAAGCTAATGTTAAAAAAGGCGACTTTGTAAGATTAGATTCAATCTTAGCTGACAGCGGCGAAAAATCAACTGTTTCAGGTATGGTTACAGCCGTTAATAAAGGCGAAATTACTATCAGAAACGGTCGTCCTTACTTAATCAGCCCGGGTACTATGTTACAGGTTGAAGCAGGAGCACTTGTTCTCCGTGGTGATAACATTGCAACACTGGTATTCGAAAGACAAAAAACAGGCGATATCGTTCAAGGTCTTCCGAGGGTTGAAGAACTTCTTGAAGGCCGCAAACCTAAAGATTGCGCTATCTTAGCAGAAGATGACGGTATTGCTGAAATTGAAACTGATGATGATTTGCCGAGATTATATCTTGTAACAGACAACGGCAGAACTGAAATCAAATACGCAATTGATGCTAACATCGTTGTTCAGAATAAACAGAAAATAACAAAAGGTCAGCCATTAACAAGCGGTCCTTTAAACCCGCACGATGTAATCAGACTTTGCGGACCGGAAGCTGCACAGCAATACCTTGTAGACGAAGTACAACGTGTATATCGTTCACAAGGTGTAGAAATCGCCGATAAACACGTTGAAATCATCGTAAGACAAATGACTAAGAAAGTTAAAGTTGTTGATGCCGGTGATACAACATTGTTACCCGGTGAACTTGTTGAAATGCAGACATTCGAAAAAGAAAATCATGAAGTAGAAGAAAAAGGCGGTACACCTGCAACTTGTGAATACATGCTGTTAGGTATCACCAAAGCTTCATTGAACACTGAAAGCTTCATTTCAGCCGCTTCATTCCAGGAAACAACAAGAATTCTTACGGAAGCAGCTGTGGAAGGTAAAAAAGACCTATTGAGAGGTTTAAAAGAAAACGTTATCATCGGTCGTTTAATACCTGCAGGTACAGGCTTCCATCACCTGTCAAACGCAAATGAAGAAAGAGAACGCGAAGAAAGAAAACGTGCAGTAGCACAAAGAAATCAGGCAAGAAAACCATCTGCGATTTTGGAAGAAATCGAAGGAATGTTCGGTGCTCCTGATTTCCAACTTGGCGGAGAAGACGAAGAATAATTATTCGTTAATATATAAAAAAGAGCCTCTTAATGAGGCTCTTTTTTAATATGTCATTTCCCAGTTATCGTTTAATATTTTGCCAAAACAGCCCCATCCAGAAACCGCAGTCTGACAATTATTAAAGGCTTCCTCACGTTCATCTTTATCTAGCGGCCCTTCAAAAGCATTGGCCTCATCAACCCTGCCATCCGGATATAAAGCCATATAAAAAATATCACGACCAACTATATTAGGTCCCTTAGCCCCGTTTATATCAACTAACACTGAAATATGTGAACTATAATAGTCAAAACGAATTGCAGCGCCGCTTGAAAGCACATATGAATTTTTTACTGCATGCCCATATTCTGCTTCAGCACCGTTCAGTGTACGCATTTCCTCTACAGGCACAAAACACGGGGTTAAAGATGCTTCACATTTCTGAACTATTTTAAAATATGTTTCAATAAAATTATTTGCGGCATCCTGTGAATTTATTCCAGCCTCTGTAAGATTTATTGCGTTACGATCTGTAATACATTGCAAAGCCGCCTGCTGAAGTTCGTTATAAACTTTATGCAGTTGAGTTACATACGTTCTACGTTGGTGATTTTGCATTAAAGACGGTACTGTCATTGCAGAAACTACACCAATTATACCTAATGTTACCAAAACCTCTGCAAGGGTAAATGCAGGTTTAGGAGCTACAGAAGTGCCCCCCCCCCGACACTGCGTGCATAAGCGCTGCTACACAAGTTCTGTGAAAATTGAAATTCATCAGAAACTGTTTGTCTGAAATGTGTTTTCATATTTTACTCCTTTCTAAAAACTTATTATAACAAATTCTGATAACATTTTCAACTTCAAATAATTAAAAAATAAGCCTCAGTTAATTGAGGCTTATTTTTTAATATGTCATTTCCCAATTATCGTTTAGGATTTTACCCAGGCAGCCATGCCATTGGGTTGGCGAACTGTTGTCGCATACTGAAGAGAATAAAGTATTTCTGTCTTCTTCTGATAAAGGAGGCGTAGAAGTCCCCAAGTCATCAATAACTCCGTTATTGTACAAAAATAAATTAAATAAATCTCTGCCTATAATATTAGGACCTTTTTGCCCATTCACATCAACAAAGATTTCAGAAATAACATCACTACCCTCTATTCTGTAACAAATTCCCAAAGAAGCACCACTTGCAAGAGAGTAGTGAGCTCTCGTAGAATTACACCCACCCCAGGTAGTTATTTCAGCACCTGACAATTTTTTGTAATCAGACATTTCCGCAAAGCAAGGTGATTTATCTGTACCGCAATTATTAGCTATTTTAAAATGATCTTCAATAAACTTATTTGCAGCCTCTTGATTAGTAAACCCTGCTTCCTTCATATTGATGGCATTTCTCTCTGTCATATATTGCAAAGCTGCCTGCTGAAGTTCATTATAAACTTTGTGCAGTTGAGTTACATATGTTTTACGCTGATGATTTTGCATCAAAGTTGGAACCGTCATTGCTGAAACAACTCCAATAATCCCTAATGTTACAAGGACCTCAGCGAGGGTAAATCCTTTATAGGAGCTTAAAGTACGCCCCCCCCCCGAATTTGTGAATTAAAACTTTTATTCATATTCGCTCCTTTCTTTATTCTCTAATAATTATAACAAATTTAAGCATCTTTTTCAACTTTATGTTCTTATTATCCAGAAAATATCTAAATAATTAAATGGATTTTTTAAAAGTTTCAGACATCAGCATCCGTAAAATAAATTGAAAGGAATTTATTTATGGCAAGAATTATTGAAGGAGAAAGACGTATTATAAAAATGTCGGTTGACGATGTATTAAACATAGTAAGAGAATATCAGACAATATGTCATAAATCCTGCTGTTATGAACATACAAGAGAGCTTTTATCAAAAGCAGACTTTTATGTTCCCGAAGATGTATAATACTTTCAAATTACCCGATTGAGGTTTTGAAAAAATCCTTTTTGGTTTATGTTAATATTAAACAGAAAGGAGTTTTTCCATGAGAAAAAACGTTATTATTATTTCATTAATTTTTGCTATTCCATTGATGGCGTACATGGCACTTACGGCTTCAAACTCTACAACCGCCCAGACAACACAGGCAGGGAAACCCGAAGTAATAAAATTTACCTCAGCAATGTGCCTTGACTGCCAGACTATGAACAAAATTTTTAAAGAAATTTTCCCTAAATATGAAAATAAAATTGTTTTAACTGAAATTCAAGTACAGGATAAAAATTCTTTTAATGAAGAACAAATAAAAAAATATAATGTAACTCTCGTTCCGACAATAGTCCTTTTAAATTCAAAGGGACAACAGGTTAAACGAATTGAAGGTGCGGTTACAAAAGAACAAATGGACAGCTACTTACAGGGACTTGAATAACAATGGAAAATTATATCAGCCTTTTCACACAACATGGCAGTTTACCTTTACTATTTGCATTATCGTTCTTAGGCGGTTTGGTTGCATCCATCTCGCCATGCTCGCTGGCAATGCTTCCGATCATAATCGGTTATATCGGCGGATATTCAGATGCTAAGCCTTTAAAAACGTTTATACAAATGCTGTTTTTCGTTTTCGGTACAGCAATTGTATTTTCTGTAATTGGGATAATATGTGCAATTACAGGTAAAGTTTTTATATCGTTTGCAGGAGGATATTTCGGGATATTTCTTGCAGGCATTATTATGGTTATGGGCTTAAAACTTATTGGAATGCTTGATTTTGAACTTCCTGTAATGATAAAGGAAATGCCTAAAAATGATGGAACAAATACATATCTTTATCCGATTATTTTGGGAGGAATATTTGCACTTGCAGGAACCCCGTGTTCTACTCCGATTTTGGCAGGGATTATGGCATTTGCATCATTATCCGCAAGTATTACACAGGCAATATTAATGTTATTCCTGTTCTCACTCGGTCAGGGATTAATCCTTATTCTTGCAGGCTTTTTGACTTCTCACCTGAAAAACTGGAAGGGCTTTTATAAATTCTCTGATTGGCTCTTAAAAATAAGCGGCGGACTTCTGGTAATTGCCTCTATTTATATTTTCTATAAAATATTTTCACCTTTCTTTGTATAGAAGTCTTTGAATACTTCTGAAGCTTTAATAAAACTGTAATCTGCTGAGAAATTTGCATTATTCTTATCCTTATTAATGCTTTTTTTCAGCAGTTTATTAAGCATAAAAGGCAGCCCAAATCCCAGAGAAGCCGATATCAGAAGTAAGTTAAAAATATACAATGCCGTTCCGGCATTACGTGTTTTCTTTAACGTTTTATTATCAAGATTAGCCAGCCCGTCAAGTTTTTGTTTTAAATCAGATAGCCTGTAAGTTTTTCCGGTTTGCGGGTTTGTAAGCTTTGTGTTAAAAATTTTATCAGACAACTTTGACAAAGCTTTTTTCAGAAATAAATCTCCGCCCCAAAAAACAAGTCCTATGCTTGTTCCTCTTATAAGACAATCTCTATACTCATATTTATCCCTGCTGGCAAGCTGATACGGGAAATAATCACTTGTAATCCACATAGCAAGCCCTGTAAGACGGCTCATATATATTGCATCTTTGTAATCAAATTTGTCTGCATTTCTGTTAAACCACTTAAAAATTTTATTTTCCGAGTTGTTGAGCATTCCTTTTTTTACCAAAAACGGAAGTGTTACTGCAGGTAGTACAGCAAGAGAAAATGTTGCGATTTGACGGAGCTTTTTGGATTTATCATGCTTTTTAGCAGCTTTTTGAGTGAACTCTTCATCTGCAAGTTTATATGTACCAGAATATCCCGAACGATTTGTTCTGTATTTTGTAAATGCATTTCCAAGCCAGGGAATAGCAGCGACCATTAGATTTGTTGTCAAAAAATCAACTGCATGAATTTTTGTATGCACATTAATCAAATCTTTTCTGAGTTCTTCCAAATCAGAATAACCATTCATTATCCCGTCAAATTTATTCTTGTCATGAAAAAGTTTCTCCGCGGTATTTCTAATCCCTTCTTTCAAATACTCTCCGTCTTTTGTTAAATATTTTTTAGAAACCTCTAAAATTCTCTTTTGTTCATTGTCAAGTTTTTCTGCTATTTTATACGAGCTTAAAAAATGCTTATTTATTAAAGGTAAAAGTAAAAAAGGCGAAACAAACGTAAAAATAAAATAAAGCATTGATTTAAATACCCGTTCAGCCGCTTCATCTTTATTATTTGACATTATTGCCTGCGGAACTACAAAACCGCCTATATCCGTAATTCCTTTATTTAATAAAATATTAGATTCAATTGCCGCACAAACATTTAAGGCGGTTCCCTTAAATCCTGTTTTTTCAGTTTTACTTCCTAATACACTCTGTACTAACATTTTAATCCTAAAATTTAAAGGTGTGAAAATATTTTTTTTTGTTATTATAGTAAAATAATCGTTACGTACAGTTGTAAAAAAGCCCTGTGTATCGTATAATAGGCTCAAAGGAGTATAAAAATGAAAACATTTGAAGGGCAATTAGTAGCAGGTAATGAAAAATTTTGCATAATTATATCAAGGTTTAACGATTTTATCGGTTCAAAGCTTCTGTCAGGAGCTATAGATGAACTTAAACGCCACGGAGTTGCAGAAGAAAATATTGATGTGGTTAAAGTTCCGGGGGCATTTGAAATTCCTCTTGCAGCAATGAAGTTTGCAAAAACTCAAAAATATAACGCAATTATTACTTTAGGTGCAATAATCCGCGGTGCAACAGCTCACTTTGACTATGTTAGTGCAGAACTTTCAAAAGGCATTGCACAGGTAAGTCTTCAAACGGAAGTTCCTGTTATCTTTGGAGTTCTGACAACCGAAAATATAGAACAGGCAATTGAAAGAGCCGGAACAAAAGCAGGTAATAAAGGCTCAGATGCAGCTAAAGCAGCAATTGAAATGGCTAATTTATTGAAATTGGTTTAGTGTTTATTATATAAGGGGAAAAAAATGAGTGAAGTAATTACCGAGTACAGAAATGAGAATACAAAAAATATTGATATTCTCCCTACTATTGAAATAGTCAGGAAAATGAATGAAGAAGACAAACTTGTTGCTCTTGCCGTTGAAGAAGAAACAGAAAATATTGCAGCCGCTGTTGATTTAATAGCAAAACAATTTTTGAAAGGCGGCAGATTATTTTACTTCGGAGCAGGAACATCAGGCAGACTTGGTATTTTAGATGCTTCCGAATGCCCGCCGACTTTCAGCGTAGCCCCCGATATGGTTCACGGTATTATTGCAGGCGGCGACAAAGCCTTCAGAACTGCTGTTGAAGGTGCTGAAGATAACTTTGATTTAGGATACGAAGATGCAAAAGTTTTAAAAGAAAACGATGTTGCAGTTGTAATCTCTGCAAGCGGAAACCCTAAATATCTTCTCGGGGTTTTAAAAAGGGCGGAAGATATAAACTGCAAAACAATAGGAATAACTTGCAATTCAAAAGGCAGAATTGCGGAAGAAGCAGGTCTTGTAATTTGTGCAGAGGTCGGCCCCGAAGTTATTGCCGGATCTTCAAGATTAAAAGCCGGAACTGCTCAAAAAATGATTTTGAATATGCTTACAACAGGTGCAATGATTAAAATAGGAAAAACTTACGAGAATTTTATGATTGACCTGAAAGCAACAAATGAAAAACTTAAAGACAGAGCAATAAGAATTGTGGCACAAATTGCTGATGTTCCGCACAGCGAAGCACTTGCAACACTTCTGAAATGCGATTGGGAAATAAAAACAGCAATTACATCAATAATGATGAAACTTGATATCGAACAATCAAGATTAGAATTAAAAAAACACGGCGGTGTACTCAGAAAACTTTTACACGCCGGTCAGGCAGTATAAAGGAGAGCTTGAAAAATGAAATTAACAGTACTTGGTGCAGGATGTTGGGGCTTAACATTAGCGTGGCTTTTAACAAATAACTTTGAAAATATAACGGTTTGGGGAAGAGAACAGGACTTATCGGAAGATTTAAAAACTAATAAGCATTGTTCAAAACCTCTTGAAGTTCAACTCGATAAAAAAGTTGAAATTACATCTGATTTAAAAGCGGCAATTTCTGATGCCGATATAATACTTTCGGTTGTAGCAACATCTGGAACACGCGATGTTTGTGAAAAATTAAAAGAAGCAGGCATCAAATCCGAACAAGTATTAGTTAATGCCTCTAAAGGTATTGAATTACCATCATTAATGAGAATGTCAGAGGTAATTAAAGATGTGCTTCCCGATCAGAAGCTTGTAATACTATCAGGTCCAACGCTTGCAAAAGAAGTTCTTGCAGGACTTCCGACTGCAGCATCGGTTGCATGCGAAGATATTAAAACAGCAGAATTTGTTCAAAAAGCACTTAATGTTCCGTCAAAATTCAGATTATATACAAATACAGATGTTATCGGAGTTGAGCTTGGCGGGTCATTAAAAAACGTAATAGCAATAGCTTCGGGATTTGCTCATACAATGGGGCTTGGTGACAATTGTGCCGGAACACTTTTAACACGCGGGATGGCGGAAATTGTCAGGGTTAGCATTACTCTCGGTGCAAATCCGTCAACTTTATACGGTCTTTCGGGAATGGGCGACTTAATTGCAACCTGTTCAAGCCCGATGTCAAGAAATTATACAGTAGGTTCTATGCTTGCAAAAGGTAAAAAAATAGATGATATTTTAAATGAACTCGGTTCTGTTGCAGAAGGTGTTAAAACCTCAAAAGCAATATGCGAACTTGCTAAAAAGTTAAATATTGAAGTTCCGGTATCAAATGCTATTTATGAAGCTGTTTACACCGATATAACTCCTCAGGCGCTTTTGGAAAAATTAATGAACAGAAAACTGAAAGAAGAAGAAAGATACTTATAATGAAATATGCTGTTAAATATTTAAAAAACACATTTTACCCTCTTGAAGTTCCGGAAACAATTCATATTGAAGACGGACAAATGGTTCTTGTAAGAACAGAAAAGGGAGAGGAAGCTTTAAAAGCATTTATCCTAAATTCGCAAATTGCCAAATTATGGGATAAAAGCAGTGATAAGCCCCAGCCTTTTCATGTAATAAGGACTTTATCGCAAAGAGATCTTCAAACGCTTGAAGAAATAAAACAAGAAGAAGTTCAATCGTTTTTTAAATGCCAGGCGTTGGTTCAACAGCACAAATTAAATATGAACCTTGTACAATGCAGAATAACTTTTGACAGAAGAAAAATAACATTCTATTATACTGCACCTGAAAGAGTTGATTTCAGAGCACTATTAAAAGATTTAACACAAGTGTTTACACGCGTCAGAATTGACCTTCGTCATATAGGTGTAAGAGATGAAACCTCAATCCTTGAAGGAACCGGAGTGTGCGGCAGACCATTCTGTTGTTCAAGTTTTTTAAGAAAATTTGCAACAATCAACGTAAAACTTGCAAAAGATCAGGGAATGCCTATTGCTCCCGGTAAAATCTCAGGAACCTGCGGCAGACTTTTGTGTTGTTTAACTTATGAATATTCAAATTATATTGACGCTGCAAAAGGGATGCCGCCTGTAGGCTCTTCAGTAATGACCCCTGACGGTCTGGGCAAAGTTTGTTATCTTCAATTCTTAAGCGGTAAAGTTGCCGTAAAAATGGAAGACGGAAAAACAAAAGAATTTCCAAAAAATGATATTGAAATGGTCGATGCTGATGTCAATGTTGAGATTGATGTCCCGGTATTGAACACTTATACTGATGACAATGATAACATTGACATCAGACAGTTAGAAGATGACAGAAACAGTTCGACGGGTAACGTCTAGAGCGGCTAATTCGCCCCCCCCCCGAAGATCCGAGACATCCATGATATTTTGACATAAACAAAGTAAATTTCACCGTTAGTTAATCTTACGTCATACTTTGGCATACCTTTATGCTTATCATCCTGAGCAGCCTCGCGGACTTCTGCAACCAATTCGTCATTCGTAATTTGGTGTAATTCTTTTACACTGATGACTTCTTTGTCAACAATTTTCATTAATTTATCATAATCGCTCATATAACTATTATATCAAATATTAAGATATATTTCAAGAGCATATAAGTAAAATACTACAAATACATTATATAAAGAAAAATGTATATAAATTCGCAACTTTGGAACTTTATTGTTCGAGAAAAGTAGTTATATAGAATTCCAAATTTGATAATACAGTTTATAGTTAGATTGTATTCTAGCTTGATATAGCTGCTGCCTTATTTCATTAGAAATGACCTTACATTTGCCTGCTTTGTAGTCAGCAACAGCGCGATTATGCATTTTTATGCACATTGGATCTCCTCCAAGAAGTTTGCAAGATTGTTCTGCATTTTGGTTTAAAAATTCATGTTCAAAAACTTTAGCATCATAAGCATATGAGCTATAAGGATTACCGCAATACATTAAATCTCCAGCAAAAACAGGATATCCGCATAATATAAAAGCAATTAAGATAAAAAGTTTTTTCATTTTGTTCTCCAAATATAATAAATTATATCAGAATTAGGTGATTAGTGCAATATATCAAAATAAAATGTCGAAGAAGGGACTCGAACCCTCAAGGCGTTAACCACACGAACCTGAATCGTGCGCGTCTACCAATTCCGCCACTTCGACATTTCAATTTTATATTAAACTTTCACTGTACATGATGTATCAACTGTGGCGGATGCGCTTTCGCGCCCTCTCAAAAAATGATTATCAATCATTTTTTTCGGCAGAGTGCCACTTCGACATTTCTAAATTTATTCAATTTCACATGATTTTGTGCAATGTACTATTTTATTTTCCTAAAAAATTCATCAGAAATCAACTGTGAATATTTATTTTTTTCATTTGCTGAAATTAAAAGCCTCGCTTCGCCGTCTTTTGTTTCTGCAACAGAGATTATACCGCCAATATCACCTATAGGAAGTTTCTTTATTCTGGCTTCAAATTTCACATACGGAACTTCTTTTCCGTATGAATTCATCGTTCCATGCTTTGTAACTTTTAAGTTTTCAACAGATACAGCCTGATATTTAATTTTACTTACAGCTTTATAGAGTTTTTCTTCCACATTATCTGATTTTATATCTTCCGCAGTAAGAATATCTTTATCGCCCGAATCAACAACAAACATTTTTTGTCCGGAAGCTTTATGTTCCGCAACAACAGCATTATAGCCCATTATACCGGCTGCTTTTTCTATTTCAAATTCATCATTTATTTTAGAAAAATCTCCGACTTTCTGTGCACGTTCGAGCATGGTTTCTTTAGACGGATTAAAATAATTACCTATAAGACCGCTTACAAACTCTTTACCGCCAAGCGCCATGAAGCCCACAACGGCAAGTGTAAGGATTATTGCTCTTAAAATATTTTTTAAACATCCCATGTTGAAATCCTTATCATGTTATACTATTATTATAACTATGAAAAAGGCAGAAATCAATCATATCAATACAGCTGACATTAAGGTGGAAGATTTGACACCGGCAATGCAGGAATATTTAAAAATCAAACATCAAAATCCTGACAAGATTTTGTTATACAGGTTAGGCGACTTTTACGAAACATTTTTCGAAGATGCTGTAATCATGTCTAAAGAGCTTGAATTAACCTTAACAGGCAGAGAACAGGGTAAATTCGGAAGAATCCCTCTGGCAGGAATTCCTGCAAAGGCTGTTAATAACTATATAGAAAAGCTTGTCCAAAAAAATTACAAAGTTATAATTTGCGACCAGCTTGAAGACCCGAAATTTGCCAAAGGGCTTGTGAAAAGAGGCGTTACACGTATAGTTACGTCCGGTACGCTTACAGAAAGCGACTTTTTGCAGCAAAATTCAAATAATTATATTTGTGCTCTTTTTAAGGATGATAAAAAAGATATATGGGGATTTTCTTACGCTGATATATCAACAGGAGAATTTAAAGTTACACAGGCTCCTTATGAGCTTATTCTTGCAGAACTCACAAGGATAGCTCCGGCAGAAGTCGTCGGACCTTCTATAAAACAGAAAATTATGCCGTTTCAGATTGTTCCTGACGAAAAAATTGATTTGCCCGAAGATATTACTAAAATTTATAACTGTTCAAAAGTTCCGTCATCAGTGTTTGATGCCAATTTTGCCGAAAACAATCTTAAAGCGGTATTTCAGGCAAGCAGCCTTGAATCTTTCGGGTACGACAGATATAAAACCGGTTTCAGAGCTGCAGGCGCATTGCTTGCTTATGTTTGGGAAACTCTTAAAGATAACGTCCCCAAATTTGAAAGAATTGAACCGTATGAACTTTCGGAATATATGATTTTGGACGGAAGTACCAGAAAAAATCTTGAACTTACAGAAACTCTGCGCGATAAAAATAAATTCGGCTCACTTTTATGGTCAATTGATAAAACTAAAACCAATATGGGGGCAAGACTTCTTAAAAACTGGGTCTGTCAGCCTCTAAAAAGAGTTGAAGAAATTAACAATCGCCAGAACTGTATTACGGAGCTTGTCGAAAAAACTGATGACAGAATAAATATCTCTAACCTGCTTGAAAAAATTTATGATATTCAAAGACTTGCAACAAGAATGTCTAACAGCTCGGCAAACCCTAAAGATTTTTTGAGCTTAAAAGCATCGTTAATGATACTTCCTGACTTGCTTGATGCAACAGAACATCTTAGCTTTAACCCGTTAGCACACGTTGCGCAATACAGGGATGAAATATCCGAATATACTTCATTAATCGATAGAACTATTGCCGAAAATGCTCCTGTTTTAATTAAAGAAGGCGGCATTTTAAAAGAAGGCGTGTCGGGTGAACTTGATTATTTCAGAGAACTTTTAACCGGCGGTGAAAACTGGTTAAAAGAATTTGAGGAAAGGGAAAAAGAAAGAACAGGTATTAAATCCTTAAAAATAGGATTTAACAAAGTTTTCGGCTACTTTATAGAAATTTCGAATTCATATTTAAATCAAATTCCAGAAGGTTATGTAAGAAAACAAACGCTTACCAACGGAGAAAGATTTATTACTGAAGAATTGAAAAAACATGAAGATGATGTTCTTTCAGCAAAGTTCAAATCTACGGAACTGGAATATAAATTGTTCTGTGACTTCAGAGAATACTCTAAAGAGTTCGTGTCTAAAATCAGAGAAATTGCAGACTGTATTGCTCAATGCGACGTGTATACAGGACTTGCGCAGGCAGCTGCCGAAAACAATTTCTGTAAACCGATAATTGATAATTCTGATGACTTTATAGTTAAGAACGGCCGCCATCCTGTTTTAGAAAAGATACTTCCGCTTGGAGAGTATGTTGCAAATGATTTGGAACTGAAATGCAATTCATCAGATGCAACACAATTTATGATTTTAACAGGACCCAACATGGCAGGTAAGTCTACTTATATGCGCCAAAACGCATTAATTGCAATTCTAGCGCAAATAGGTTCATGGGTTCCGGCTGATTACGCAAAAATCGGAATAATAGACAAGATATTCACACGTGTAGGAGCCTCAGATGATTTGACACTCGGACAGTCAACATTTATGGTTGAAATGATTGAAACTGCCTGCATTTTAAACTCTGCGACAGACAGAAGTTTTATCCTGCTGGATGAAATCGGCAGAGGAACAAGTACTTATGACGGAGTTGCAATTGCCTGGTCAGTTGCCGAATACATTGCTACAAAAATTAAAGCAAGATGTATTTTTGCAACACACTATCATGAATTAAACGTAATGACCAAAACTTATCCGCAAATCAAAAATTACAGAATTACAATAAGCGAAGAAAACGGAGAAATCGAATTCCTTCGTAAAATTGTCCAGGGCGGAGCAAGCAAAAGTTACGGTATTCAGGTAGCAAAAATGGCAGGGCTTCCCAATGCTGTCATTAAGCGTTCACAGGATCTTATGACAAGAATGCAAAAGGATTACTCAAATAATCTTGCAACACGTAAAAAGAATGTTGACGTACCTGCTGTTGATGTGCCGCAGCTTAATTTATTTAATTAATATAACAGAAGGAGGTAAAATTATGATTTTAAACAAGCTTAAAGCTGCCCCCCCCCGGCAAGCATAGCTGCTTAACCTGCTACAATAGGGACTTTTGGGAGTTTTGCAACTATTTTCATGGCTTCACTCTGGCAGAAGTGTTGCTTACTTTAGGAATTATAGGGGTTGTAGCCGCATTGACTTTGCCTAATATGATTGCAGGTTACAAAAAACAAGAAACCGGTGCCAGATTAAAAAAATTCAATTCAATGATGGCTCAGGCATTGATTTTATCTGTTGATGAAAATGGAGATGTAAATGAATGGGATATGTCTTTGTCTCCTGAAATATTTGCTCAAAAATATTTCGGACCGTATTTAAAAACATTATCTGTTGAAAAAAACGGAAGTAAAGCAATTATATATTTTCCTGACGGAACCACAGTGTCTATGGTAAAAGGCAGATGTATGGATTGTATATTTGATACAAACGGGACTAAAAAACCAAACGAGGTTGGCCGTGACCGATTCGTTTTCTTAGCTTGTGACAGAACAATAACAGAATGGTGCTCAAATAAAGGCTGGTGTACATACAGAGGCAACAACCAACCAACGAGAGATAAAGCACTTGAAGCTTGTAAAAAAACTCCACATTATTGCTCATCATTGTTAGAAATTGATAACTGGGAATTTAAAAAAGACTATCCATACAGACTTTAATAAATATTTGTAAAAATTTTACAGATAAATAGCAAAATTTCTCTTGTTTAATCTTAAAATACAAACAGGAGAAATTTTTATGTCAGGTGTTGAATTAGAATTAAATAAAGTTACGGTACCCGCTCAGCTTAAACAAACGGAAGAAATAAAAAAAGAGGAACAACAAAAGGCTTGTGAAGATGCTGAAATTAAACTTGAACAACAGCCTGATAAATTTGAAAAATCCGCTGATGATAAATTTGTTGAGAAAAAGCCTAAATCATTAAGAGAAAAACTTGCAAATGTTTGTAAAACATTTGTAAAAACCGGTGATTATTTAAAAGCTACAGGGGCAACAGTAATTTACGGCGGATTGACTGCCGGAGCTGTTATGTTTTCAAATTGGCTTGTAAAAGGGTGGCCTAAAGTTTTCAAAAAACAAATACCTCTAAAAGATATGTTTAACAAACCCTTAAAATGTGTAAGTAAATCTTCAAAAGTTTGGGCAGGTATAGCATTTGCGGCAACAGGCGGATATCAATTTGCAAAAGCTTATCTTAAAGCAAATCAGCACGCTGCACATGTAGACCAGAAACTTAATAATCGTTAGACAAGTTTTGCATAATTTTCATTATAAAAATCGCCAAAACTATCGTTTAAAATCGCTTCACGACATTTTTGAGAGAATTCGACAAGATATTTTATATTGTGAATTGATAAAAGTGTAGCAGCAGTACTTTCACCGCATCTCCACAAATGTCTTATATATGCTCTTGAATGGTTTTTACATGCATAACAGGTACAACCTTCAACAAGAGGTCCCGGATCTTCATGAAACTCTTTATTTTTAATATTCTTTTTACCATTCGGCGTAAAAAATGAACCGTGTCTTGCGTTACGTGTAGGAAGAACGCAGTCAAACATGTCAATACCGCGTTTAATTCCGTCGAGTAAATCCTCAGGAGTTCCAACCCCCATTAAATAACGGGGTTTATACTTAGGAAGCAGCGGAGCAGTAAATTCAACAAAATGATTCATAATATCTTTTGTTTCCCCGACGCTTAAACCGCCGATTGCATATCCGACAGCATCATAAGATGAGATAACAGAAGCACTTTCACGTCTTAAATCATCAAAAAATGCCCCTTGAACAATAGGAAACAAAGCCTGACGTGGATTTGTCTTAGCCTTAAAACATCTTTCCAGCCAGCGGTGAGTTCTTTCCATAGCCTTTTTGGCTGTATCGTAATCACAAGGAAACGGTGCACACTGATCAAATGCCATAATAATATCGGCACCTATATCCTGTTGAATTTCCATTGAAACCTCGGGATTTATAAAATGTTTTTTACCGTCTTTCGGGTCACGGAATTCAACACCGTCTTCGGTAATTTTATTGAGATGACTTAATGAAAATACCTGGAAACCGCCTGAATCCGTTAAAACAGGTTTATGCCAGTTCATCCATCCATGAATTCCGCCGAATTGTTTGATAAGTTTAGTTCCTGCTCTCAAATATAAATGATATGAATTAGAAAGCATAATTTGAGCTCCCGTATCCATAATTTGATCAGCCGTTAAAGTTTTAACGGCTGAATTTGTACCTACAGGCATAAAAATCGGAGTTTTAATCATTCCATGCGGTGTAGTTAAAACACCTGCTCTTGCTCCGGTTTGTTTACATTCATGAATTAATTCATATTTAAAATTTTCGTGAGCATTGTCTCGCATTACTCATCAATACCTTCCGTAACCAATTCCATCATATTTTTATAATCAGGACAAAGTTCCTCAGGCTTAAAGTATATATTAATTTCTCTTTCAGCACTTTCCAAACTATCAGAACCATGTACTGTATTATATTCTTTTAATTGAGCAAAATCAGCTCTGATAGAACCTACATCAGCTTCGCAAGGATCTGTTACGCCCAAAAGATGACGTGCACCCTGCACTGCTTTATACCCTTGAAATACCATTGCAACAATAGGTCCGCTTGTAATATATTTTACAAGGTTAGGATAAAACGGTTTATCAATATGTTCTGCATAATGTTTTGCTGCGATTTCTTCTGTCACTTGAAGCATTTTCATACCGATAATTTTATAGCCCTTTTTTTCAAAACGGCTGATAATTTCACCGATAAAACCTCTTTTTACTCCATCCGGCTTAATTGCCACAAATGTTCTTTCTTCTGTATGCATAATTCCTCCATTCAAAATTATTTTACCATAAACATAAGCTAATTAATACTTTCCAATTTTTTAATGCTCTTTAAAAGCATGATTACCATCATTACACAGAGCAGAACAGCGGCAGCCGCCAACCCGTACCAAAAACCGCGCAAATTTAAGTTAAAACGAAAAGCAAGTGTATATCCTAAAGGAATTGAAAGCAGCCAGTAAGCAATAAAGTTTGAAATCAAAACAATACCTGTTCTTTTCATACCTTTAAAAATTCCGGCAAGCGCAATCTGTAGTCCGTCAAATATCTGAAACACAGATAAAATATATAAAACAGGTACGGATATTTTAACAAGGTTACTATCCTGAGTAAACAAGCCGACAAGAAAGTTCGGGAATGAAGAAAATATTAACGCACTAAGCATCATAAATCCCACAGACATTACAATTCCGACAAACGAATAACGTTTTAAATCATTTATATTTTTAGAACCGTTTGCAAAACCGACCTTAACAGCAATAGCATTTGAAATAGCAAGCGGAACCATAAACGAAACCGTTGTTAAAGTACAAATCAAGTTTTGTGCCGCCGCATAAACTCCCGATACTCTGCCCATAATTATGGCAATACTGTTAAATGCGATAAATTCAACCATAATTGCACAGGAAATCGGGATACCTATTTTTATAAGACTTTTATAATATTCAAAATCTTTGTAATCATTAAAATTCATTACTCTGAAACAATAGATTAAAAGCGCAAAGCCCATAAAATATCTGACTATAAAACTTGCAACAGCAAGTCCTAAAACTCCCAGAGACGGAAAAGGTCCCAGCCCGAATACAAGAGTTACGTTTAATGCAATATTTAAAAATACTGAAAATACTGTTACCAAATTCGGGAATAAAACAATTTCAAATGCCTGCAAAAACTCTTTTAAGGCAGCATGCAAATACCCGCCGAAAGTGGCAAAAGCAGTAACAAACATATATTCCTTAATCATAGGAACGAGTTTAGCTTCAAAATGCAGATAATCGATTAAAGGAATAGATGCAAGAACCGCAAACATTACAATTACACCGAGCACCATTGAAAATCTGATTGTCGGAAAAAAGTATTTTTTAGCACTTTTTTTCTCACCTCTATAGTTTGACAATAAAGGAGAAACACTTGCAATCAAACCGATACCGAAGGTTTGAATACAATTGGTAATTGCAGTTGCAATGCTTATTGCAGCAAGAGTATCGGTAGAATGATGCCCGGCAACAAGCACATCTCCCGCACCAATCAGAATAAACCCGAGGTTTCCCATAATAATCGGCAGGGCAATGTTTAAAAGTTCTTTAGCGTAATACTTAAATTGGGTACTCATACGAACATGATTATAACACAAATATTTTTGGGTAACCTTACAAATTAATTTTCAAGCATTATTTGGTTCCAAGGATAATCATCTTTTATTTCCCAGCCGTCAATCTGAATTAGTCTGGCACAAGCATGACGTCTACCGGAAGAACTCACATCTGAATTATCCGAATTTCCGTATTTGCACTCATCCAAAAGTTCTTTTCTTGTCAAATTTTGATGGCTAGAATTTGAAGCAATAAATTTACCTTTATATATTCCAAAAAGGAATCCTCTCTTCCCGTCAAAGTTACCTTCTGTACTCTGTCCCTGATTACAAAACTTATATTCAGTACAAAAAAATATATGTAGAAGAGCAGTGCCTGAAACATAAGCATCAAAGCCTGAGCCGTCATTAAAAGCTACAGAAAAACCGCTACTTGTACTTTTTTTAGAAACAATTTGTATATATTTTCCTATCGAGTTGTCATACCATTTTTCAAGTTCTTTACCGTTTTTTATTGCTTCAGCGGGAAATATTACATCTTCAGGCATTACACCTTCATCTTGCTGCCATCGAAGAACAGCCTGACTCATTATTGAATAAAATCGTGCAAGTTTAACTGCAACAGCTTTTTTTTGATGATTTGCAATTAAAGCAGGCATTGTCATTGCAGCAACCACACCGATTATTCCTAAAGTAACAAGAACTTCAGCTAAAGTAAAAGCTCGAAAGCATTGACTGACCGTATTACAGGAGCTTAAAGCTGCCCCCCCCCCGACATTAGAAAGTTTTTAAATAATTTTTTCATTTTCTGCTCCTTTATTTATTATTACAGTTATAATTATAACAAAACATTAAAAGACTTTCAAGATGAAAAAAGTATTAAGCATTATAATCAAGTTTGTTTCCGACATTTTTATCTTTTACAGCTTGAGCCTGCATTTTTATACTTTGCGCCTGAGCAGCAACTCTATAATCCTGATCTGACGGATCAGAAGGTGCCATTGCAGAACGAATTACTGTATTTGCATCATTAATAGTTTTATCAGGGTTATTAGGGTTAAGTGAAGGCATTTTTATATCAACATGTCCTGCAAAAGGTATCCCGTCTGCATTTCGTTCTATAACAATAGAACCTGCAAGAGAACCTCCAGCGGACTTGTGTGCAAGTTCATGTGCATAAATCTCATCATAATTCTTTTTGATTAAAGCATTTTTTTGCTGTTCTTTCTGCTTTTCTATAGGATTTGTAAAATTATAGAATAAATTAATTCCTGCCATACACAAAACCTCTCACACATATTACCTGCTATAATTGTAGCATATATTTTAGAAACTTTCAATCTATTGTAAAATTTTATTTCCATGGATAATCCTTATTCATCTCCCAGCCATCCATCAAAATCTTTTCACCGCACATTAAGCCTGCACTATTTTTCGAACAGCCTAATGAATGTGACTTGATTGCTTCTGCCGTCAGTCCATGACCATACATATATAAACCCGGGGCAGATATATTATGATAAGCATCTTTAACTGCCTGAGAGGTCATGGTCATTACAAAAATATCTTTTCCATATGTATTGGGAGCCTTTTCACCGTTTACGTCAACAGTAATATGAACATGCGTATTATCCTGTTTTTGTAATGCTATAAAAGTTCCGTCAGAAAGTAGAATTTTATACCAATAACTTTTTAAAGGATTGTCGTCATATACACCGCCTTTCAACATATATCCGCCTCTGGTATTCCAACAACCTGATTTATTTCCGCAATTTTGAACAATTTGAAAATTAGAGCCCAAATATTTCATAAAAAACTCATAAGAACCTAAACTCCAATTCCAATCCGCAATATCACCGTTTTCAAGTTTAGAAAATTCTACAGATTGTAAAAGAGACGAATAAACTTTTTTCAGTTGAGATACGGCTGCTTTTTTCTTGTAATTACCTACTAGCACAGGCATTGTCATAGATGCAACTACTCCAATAATACCTAAAGTTATTAAAACTTCTGCAAGAGTAAAACCTCTTTTCATAATACCCTCCTTTTGTTCTCTTTAAGGCTACATACAATTAATATAATACCATATAAAATACATTTGTGGACAATAAGACTACAAAAATTTTACAATTAGGAAGAAATATATTTAAATTCCGAAAAGAAAAAGGGCTTTCACAAAACCAGCTTGCAGAAAAGCTGGATATATCGAGGGAGCATCTGGCTAAAATTGAAACAGCAAAAAGATGTGTGAGTTTAGGACTTTTAATAGATATAGCAGAGAAACTTGATATTCCTGTAAAAGATTTTTTTGATTTCTAATAAATAGACCGAAGATATAATCTTCGGTCTATTTAAATTATTTTTTGTCTTTCCCTGTTCGTTTATAGAAGTCTTCTATAAATCCGGTATTAAAGTTCCCGCTCATAAATACAGGGTCTTCAATAATTGATTGGTGGAACGGAATTGTAGTTTCAACGCCGGTAATAACATATTCTTTTAAAGCTCTGTACATTCTGCGTCTTGCTTCATTTCTTGTTCTTCCCCAGCAAATCAATTTTCCAATCATAGAATCGTAATATGGCGGGATTGAATAATCCTGATAAGCGTGAGAATCCACTCTTACACCAAAACCGCCAGGAGTTACATATCCTGTAATAGTTCCCGGGTTTGGCATAAAATCTTTTTCAGAATTTTCGGCATTAATACGGCACTCAATTGCATGACCTCTCAACACAATGTCGTCTTGCGTAAAATCAAGTTTTTCACCTGCGGCAACCATAATCTGTTCTCTAACAAGATCAACATTAGAAATCATTTCAGTTACACAGTGTTCAACCTGTATTCTTGTATTCATTTCCATAAAGTACCATTTTCCGTCATGATCCAACAGAAATTCACAGGTTCCCGCGCTTTCGTAATTAATAGCTTTAGCAGCCCTCACAGCTGCCGCACCCATTTCTTTACGAGTAGCTTCGTCAATTGCAGGCGAAGGTGCTTCTTCAAGAAGTTTTTGATGACGTCTTTGAATAGAACAATCTCTTTCACCGAGGTGAACTACGTTGCCGTATTGGTCTGCAAGAATTTGTACTTCAATATGGCGCGGATTTTCTAAGAATTTTTCAGCGTAAACATCAGGATTACCGAAGAAATTTTGCGCTTCCGACTGACAAAGATTCATGTTTGTTTCAACATCTTCGTCGCATCTGCAAATTCTCATACCTTTGCCGCCGCCGCCTGCGGTTGCTTTCAAGATAATGGGATATCCTGCTTTATGTGCAAATTCCTTAACTTCTTCAGGAGTTTTTAATATACCTGTTCCGGGAGTTACGGGAACGTTATTTTCAATCATAGTTTTGCGGGCAGTAGCTTTATCACCCATTTTTCTCATAGCTTCTGCTGTAGGTCCGATAAACTTTATACCGTGTTTTGCACAAATTTCGGCAAAATCCGCTCTTTCAGACATAAACCCATACCCCGGATGAATAGCGTCGGCACCCGACACAATAGCCGCCGAGATTATAGCCGGTATACTCAAGTAACTTTTAGCACTTTGAGCAGGTCCGATACAATAAGCTTCTGTTGCCAATCTTACGTGAAGAGAATTTGCATCAGCCTGGGAGTAAATTGCAACTGTCGGAATACCGATTTCTCTACAAGCTCTTATAATTCTTACCGCAATTTCCCCGCGGTTTGCGATTAATACTTTTCTAAACATTTTTTCTTATCCCTATAAAACAGTAAAAAGTGAATTTAATTAATTCACTTTTTACTACTCACTATTCTTTATTCAATATACATTAAAACTTGACCGAACTCAACAGGCTGCCCGTCTTGTACACAAATTTCAACGATTTTACCTGAGAATTCAGCTTCAATTTCATTCATAAGTTTCATAGCTTCAACTATGCAAACAACGTCACCTTCTTTAACGGTTTGCCCGACTTTAACAAACGGATCTGCATCAGGTGACGGAGCTGAATAGAAAGTTCCGACCATAGGAGAAGTTAAAGGTTTACCTTTTTTAACTTCTTTTTGTTCTGCAGGAGCAGAAACAGGAGCTGTCTGAGGCTGCTGCGCAACAGTTGCCTGAACTACGGGAGCAGCGGCAATGCCCGTAACTTCTTTTCTCAAAGTAATAGCCTGTTCGCCGTCTTCAAGAGAAATCTCAGTTAAGGAATTGTCAGCCAAAACTTTTGCTAATTTTTCAACATATTCTATATCAAATTTCATTATTCTGCCTTTCTCAAATATCATTCAGAGTTAAGCTCTGTCTAAATATTCATTTGTTCTTGTGTCAACTCTGATTTTATCGCCGTTTGAAATAAAGAATGGAACGTTAACAACAGCACCTGTTTCAAGAGTTGCAGGTTTTGTTCCGCCTTGTGCAGTATTACCCTTTTCAGAAGGAGGAGTGTCGGTTACTTCCAAAATAACGTGAGCAGGAAGATCAACACCGATAATTCTTGAATCATGCATTAACACCTGAACAATCATATTTTCTTTAAGGTATTTAATGCCGTCGCCGATTTGTTCTTCGGTTAATTGAAGCTGTTCATAGCTTTCGTTGTCCATCATAACATACTCTTTGCCTTCTTTATATAAATATTGCATTTCGCGTCTGTCAAGCATAGCTTTTGCAACTTTTTCACCGGCTCTGAAAGTTTTTTCAACAACCTGCCCTGTTTCAACGTTTTTAAGTTTAGATCTTACAAAAGCAGCACCTTTACCGGGTTTCACGTGCAAAAATTCAACAACAGACCATAAGCCGTTGTCTAATTGAAGCGTTAAGCCTGTTTTCAAATCGTTTACTGAAATCATATTTTTCCCCTTTTTAATAATAATATAGTCTTTTAGTTAATCCGATAATAGCATAAACATACTAAACTTCAAATAATTGTTACAAAATAACGAAAAATTAGTAACAAAATAACAAAAAATAAAATATTGCGTTATTATAATTACATAATAAAAAAGGAGTGTAAATATGAGAATATCAGCAATTGACAGATGCTGCCCGAAACCGCAGTTTACATCACAGAAAAACGGTTACGAAAATCCGATTAACAGGGGTACGGAAAAAGGTCTTGCAATTTGGGGTTCAATAGGCGGAAGCGCAATTGTCGGTGCAACAGCCGCGGGCATTGGAAGCTGCTTTATCAAATCGGGAGCTAAAAGCAGAGGCTTAAAACTGGGCGGAATAGGTGCGGCAGCAGGTTTGTTAACACTGGCATTAACTTTACCGGCAAAAATTTACGATACAAATGTAAGAGCTTTCACACGTGAAAAAGAAATGGATGTTTTCAGCCGCGACAGAGAATTAAAATCAAACATTATGGAAGAAGTTGATAAAGAAGTTAAGGATGAAGATGTTTCTTTAGACCAGAAAATCAGTCATTATACTTCTGTTCAAATGGCAAATAACGGAAACGGAATGCTTATCAAAGGAGCATAAATGAGAATAAGCGCAATTAATAACAGCAGCTCATTTACTCAGCAGAAACAACCGTCAAAAAATGATAATAATCCGATTTCTAAAAGCGGTGAAAAGGCTAAGCTTACAAAAGCAGCCTTTATTGCCGGTTTAGGTATCGGAGCAAAATTATTATTTGAAGTTATGGACGGCGATTTTGTCGTGGACACATTAGGCAATAAAGCCGGAAAAATTGTAGACAAACAGCATAGAAACGTTTCGAAAAATAAAAAAACATTATTGGCAATTGGAGCCTGGGCAGGTCTTGTCGCAGCATTTATCGGCGGATTTGCACTCCTGTATACTCTTTTCAAAGCTCCTAACATCAACTACGAAGGCAATGTTAATGCATTCAAAAAAGGAAAAGACATGGATGTCTATATTAAGGGCAATAAAGTTGAGAAAGAACTTTATACTCAAATGAACGAAAAAGCCAAGACCGCAAATAAAGAAGAAAAAGCAAAATTAAAAGATCAGTATATGATAATGCAAAAGGCAAAAAACAGAGTTCCTGATTTTATAAAGTAATTATTTTTCTTTTCGTTCTAAAATCACTTTATATCCCAAAATTTTACAGATCTGCTGGAATTCGGCAAGTTTCAAACCGTTTCGGCGAATTTTACATGAAAAAGTACTTTGTGGAATCTCTTTACCGCCGTAATCTTTTAGAGAATCCAATAACACTTTTTGGGTTACGCGCCCTTTTGCCATAACAAGCCTTATTATTTCATCATTATTCCAATCTGTTATATCCATATAGCAAAAGTATAAGGGATTGACAAAAGTATTCAACTCTTGTAATATTTATTGCATATATCAATATTTTATTTAATATATCAATAATAATATACAAAGGAGCGAATATGAAAAAAGGATTTACTCTTGCGGAAGTTTTGATAACACTGGGCATTATAGGTGTAGCTGCGGCTATGACAATGCCTTCACTTATTCAAAATCACCGAAAAAAAGTTTTTGCAGCGAAGGTTAAACAAACGTACGCACTAGTGTCTAACGCACTGTTGACTTCTGTTTCAGAAAACGGTGCTCCCAGCACATGGGACTACGGTGAAAAAGCAAATAACGACGGAAGCACGATAGTAAATAATCCTAAACACATCAAGAAAATGGCAAAACAGTATTTTGTTCCTTATTTTAAAAACATTAAGGAAGGAGAAAATACTGAAAATTATTATATAATACTGAATAATGGCACCGTTTTGTCTTTCAACACTGACGGCGTCACCAGCGGAGACGGCATATATACACCAAACACATTATATATAACTGCAAGTTTTAATAACAATACTTCTTCTTACTATGACATCTCAAGGGATTATTCAAAAAAAGACGTAATTATGTTTGTAAATATTAACGAAGAAAATGCAAGAGTGAGATTTTTTAACTGGGCTGATAATAACAGAGATAGTATTAAAAACAATTCTATTTATGCTTGCAACAAGAATATTGCTCAAAACAAGCGTTATCAATGCGGTGCATTAATCCAAATTGACAATTGGGAAATCAGGAATGATTATCCCTGGTAATTTTAGTCATGTTTATGTTAATATAATACCGTATGGCTGAAGGACAAATTTATAAAATTCATTCTGATTTTTATTATGTGGATGACGGAATAAACGCACACGAGTGTAAAATTCGCGAAATTTTAAAAAAACAGAAAGAAAAAATTCTTGTCGGAGATTTTGTTGAGTTCGAAAATGGCGTAATCAAAAACATTATTGAGAGAAAAAACTTTATTAAGCGCCCGAGTGTTGCAAATGTAGATCAGGTAGTTATTGTATCTGCTTTGAAAGAACCTGATTTGGATCTTCACCAATTAAACAGGTATATAGCACTTGCAAAATATTATAAAATACCGGCTGTTCTTTGTTTTAACAAAGACGATTTAAAGTGGGACAGACATCTGAGAGATAAAATAAAAAAAATTTATGAGCCTCTCGGTTACAAAATTTCTTATACTTCTGCAACAGAGCATAAGGGGATAAAAAATTTTGAAAAACTGCTTGAGGGGAAAACAAGTGTATTATGCGGCAATTCAGGGGTCGGGAAATCCAGTCTTATTAATGCAATTAACCCTGATCTTAATCTGAGAACAAAACAGGTTAGCGAAAAAACTCAAAGAGGCACACACACAACAAGACATTGTGAAATAATTAAACTTAACAATTCATCAAGAATTGTCGATACACCGGGTTTCTGCAATGTAAGATTTGATTTTATACTTCCTGCAGACGTTGACATTTTATTCGACGATATTTCACATTTCAGAGATGGGTGTAAATATTCGGACTGCCTGCATATAAATGAAGACGGATGTAATGTATTAAATAATATTGATAAAATTGATGCAACCCGTTATGAAAGTTATCTTGCGTTTATAGACGAGGCAAAGGAATACAAAGAACGCATAAAATATGAAGGCAAAAAAGAAGAAAATTCTAAAAAATTTGTCCACAATAGACACATTGCAAAAATTAGTGAAAAAAAACGTCAAAGTGCAAGAAACACTTTAAAACAAAGTATTTATAAGGATATAGCAAATGAAGATGAATGATTATATAGATTTAGTAAACACTACAATTGATGAGCTTATGCCTGTACACTATCCGCATAAAATCTTCAAATCTATGAAATATACAGTAACACTTCCCGGAAAAAGATTAAGACCTGTTATGTGTTTAGAAACCTGCAGGATGTTCGGAGGAAATTATGAGGATGCACTTCCAACAGCTTGTGCTATAGAAATGCTGCATGCTCAAACCCTTATTCATGATGATTTACCTTGCATGGACAATGATAATTACAGACGAGGCAGACTGACAAACCATATTGTATTTGGAGAAGCACATGCAGTACTTGCAGGAGATGCTCTCTTAACTTTTGCACCACAAATAATTTTGAAACATTCAAAAAATCTTGGCTCAGAAAAATTACTTAAAATTATGGAAGAATATTTCCAAGCTGCAGGAGTCTATGGAGTAATTGCAGGACAGGTTGTTGATATTGAGAGTGAAACTCTGATAAAAGCAATGCTGATTTCAGGAGAAATAGACAAAGATGATGAACAGTTACCTGAAATATTAAAGTATATTCACAGTCATAAAACCGCAGACCTGTTTAAACTTGCCCTAAGAACAGGGGCAATCATAGCAGACGCAAATGAACAACAATTGAAAGAAATTACGGAATTCGGCCAATATCTTGGAACAGCATTCCAAATAGCAGATGATATTCTTGATGAAACATCTACTTTTGAAGAAATGGGTAAAACACTCGGGAAAGATAAAGAAGCAGGGAAATTGACTTATACAAGCCTTTACGGACTTGAAAAATCAAAAAAAGATTTGAACAAATTAATAGATAAATGCTTTGATATTCTTAATAATAACAACCTGAAATCAGAAGTGTTTGAACAAATTTTAGACAAAATAAGAATTAATTAATTACAAATTTTGCCAAAGCAGTATGGTTATGCTATACTGAAAAAGCACAATTAAAAAAGAGAGTAGGAATTAATGATTACAGGCATAATAAATACCGGATATGAAGCGTTATCAGCCGGAATTTTAGCTGCGTTTTCAGCTCAGGTTATTAAATTTTTTATATTCACGATTAAAACAAAAAAAATTAACTTTAAAATATTTACAACAACAGGCGGTATGCCTAGTTCTCATTCAGCAGGCGTGATGGGGCTTTCGACAGCCGTAGGAATTATCGAAGGCTGGGATTCCATTGTATTTGCCATTGCTCTTGGCTTTGCACTGATAACAATGTACGACGCCGCAGGCGTAAGACGCGCAGCAGGTAAAACAGCAGCATGCTTAAACAGAATGATGGATGATTTTTACAAACATGATGTACAGGCAATCGGCGGGAAATTAAAAGAACTTCTGGGACATACTCCGCTGGAAGTTATAATGGGAGCGATTTTCGGCGTACTCTTTGCTTACGTTTACCATTTTTACATTCTTGGATAAAACCTGAAAAAACTTCTTGCCTTTTTTTATTATTCATGTATAATGTGATTATTAATAAGGGCTTATAGATTAATTCTATATCCGAAAGTTTGTACCCTTAGGGAAAGAAAGAGATACTCTAAACTCAATGAGTGTTAAACAGCAGGAATTCAACTACAAATTTATAAAAGAGAATGCAAGTGCCGGAAGCTGGCGCAGAGGCTATGAATACCACCTTAAAGATATGGTGTTTGATTCGTATCCCGAAAAAAACTTTTACATGGCTAAAGTAAAAGGAAATTTTCAAGATCATTACAACACGGATTTAATCTTTAAGAAAAACAAGGTAGAAGCCCGCTGCAACTGCCCGCTTAAAGAAGAATGGTGCAAGCATGCCGTTGCGGTTGCATTGAAAGCAATTGATGAACATGCTTATGAAGATTGGCTTGAAACCAAATTCGGCATGGAATTTGACTTCCCCGACGAAAATACGGCATTAACCGATGAACCGCAGGGAAATTATATTTTTCACTTTAATTCAAAAAGAAAAGCAAACTTCTTCTCAGTTCTTGTCCGTTCAAGAGAAACAGGAAAAGTCGTAAGACAGATTGAACCGATTTTAAGAGCTTTGATAGAAGCACAAAGACAAAATCCCGACTTTGAATTAAATAACTCACAAAAAGTTGAAGTTGCTGTTTTTCAACAGCTTCTGACGGTTTCAAGACAGGACAAAAAAGCCGGCTGGTATGATATCCCGATTACTAAATTCGGTCCTATGTTTACGCTTCTGTCTAAAGCCGATGAAGTCTTAGATGAAAAAACAAAGGAAAGACTTAAATTCACTGATGAAGAATGGAAGCTTGTGTTAAATGTTAATACCGGTGCGCAGGGTACAATTCTTCTGTCATTGGAATGGAAAAGACCTGATAAAGATGACGTTTATCCTTTAGAAGAAGTAAGATATTTTTCAAGACACTTGAAATGGGGAAGGTATAAAAATATTATTTTCCCGACAAATATTGCAATGAGCTCCATTCCGCAAAATATACTTAAATCATCCTTTACTGACCTGAAAGATGCTGACGGCGGTAAATTTATTTATGAAGAATTACCCAAACTTCAAGCGATTATGGATGTTGAAATTGCGGATAATATCAGCAAACTTATGCTTGAAGAACGCCCGCCGTTAAATATAGTTACAATGGGCATTGATTACGACCAGTCCCTGAAAGCTTCATTAGAATTTGAATATGACGGCGTTGTTGTTCCGTATTCTAAAACTACTGCTGAAAAAGCTCCTTATATCACAATTAAAAAGCAGGGCGAAGATTTGGTTTACTGGATTAAAAGAAATCTTAAGCATGAACAGGAAGCTTATGCAATGCTTTTAGCCTGTAAGTTTGTTCCTATGCAGACAAATAACCTTGCGCTTGAAAAAGAAAATGCCATTGATTTTTATAATTATTATATAAAACAGGCAGGCGACGGATGGAAGTTTGTTGAAAAAGATGATATGAACTTCTTTAAGCTTATGGATGATCCGTTTAAATTGTGTGCAAAAATTGATTTCTCACAAGAAGCGGAAGACAGTTTTGAAATATTCTTATACGGTCAGGTCGGCGAAGAAATAATTAATTTTGATGAAGTTTACGAAACTATTCAAAGCGGAGAAAAATACAGCCGTATAAGAAGTTTAGGCTTTGTAGAATATCCTGCTCAGGATATTTATTCCATAATGCGTGCATTTAACTCTTTTGATGTTTACAGAAATAATGATAACAAATTTGTTGTAAAAACATACCGCGCAGGTTTAATTAACGAACTTAAAAACCTTAATGTCGAACTTGTATTAAGTGAAGAATTCGAAAACTTCTGGAAACAAATGTCAAACTTCTCAACATCGGAAGACTTGAAACTTCCTGAAGGAATTAACGCAGAATTCCGCGAATATCAGACAAAAGGTTTCGGCTGGCTGTGGTTTATGTATAAATACGGGCTTAACGGAATATTGGCAGATGATATGGGGCTTGGAAAAACCTTGCAGGCTCTTGCAGCAATTCAAAAGGCAAAAGAGCAAGACGGACCTGCGCCGACACTTGTTATATGTCCGACCACGGTTGTATTCAACTGGGAATCAGAAATTCAAAAGTTCGCTCCGACATTAACAACTTTAAAACTCTCGGGAGTTGACAGAAAACAATTCTTTAAAGAAATTCCGAATTATGATGTTGTAATTACGAGTTATGCACTTGTCAGACGTGATATTAACAAGCTTAAAGAGTATAATTTCAGATATGTAATTCTTGATGAATCCCAGAATATTAAAAATGCAATGTCACAGACAGCTCAGGCAGTAAAAAAATTGCAGGCATCGCATAAACTTGCACTTTCAGGTACTCCGATTGAAAACAAACTTGAAGAATTATGGTCTGTGTTTGACTTCTTAATGCCGGGATTCTTGTTCAGTATGTCAGAATTCAACTACAGATACGTTAACCCTATTATGGAACGTCAGGATAAGACGGTTGAAAAACGCTTAAAATTACAAATTTATCCGTTCATTTTACGCCGTATGAAACGCGACGTTGCTAAAGACTTGCCTGATAAAGTCGAAAACATTGCATACTGCGAACTTACAGATGAACAAAGAGATTTCTATTTACAGGTTCTTGACAGTACTAAAGAAGAATTGTTTAAATCAATTGAACAAAACGGTCTTGAAAAAAGCAGACTTTCAATATTCTCTGCACTTCTGAGATTACGTCAGATATGCTGCCACCCGAGACTTTATGATAAAGAAAACGTTAAAAATATTATGAAGTCAGGCAAATTTGAAAAATTAAAAGTTATGCTTGAAGAAATTATTGACGAAGGTCATAGAATTCTTTTATTCAGCCAATTTGTGGATATGCTTGATTTAATTAAGGGCTGGCTTGAAAGAGAAGGAATTCCTTACGAATATCTTACAGGTAAAACCAAAGACAGACAGGGAGCTGTTGAAAGATTTAATTCTACCCCGTCTATACCAATATTCTTAATAAGTTTGAAAGCCGGCGGTACAGGTTTGAATTTGACCGGAGCAGATTACGTAATACATTACGACCCGTGGTGGAACCCTGCTGTTGAAGATCAGGCTACTGACAGAGCTTACCGTATCGGTCAGACTAAGAAAGTATTTGTATACAGACTTATTACCAAAAATACGGTTGAAGAAAAAATCCAAAAACTTAAGACTGTAAAACGAAACCTTGTTGACAGCGTAATTTCTGTTGACAGAAATATTGTTAAGTCATTGACAATGGACGATATCAGAGAAATCTTCTCTGTTGATTAATTATTCGTCATTTTACATTTTTCCTAATCGGACGTTCTATTTTAATAACAAACCCTAAGATATTTATTTTATTATATTTTAAACCATGTTCATATTCTTTTGAAAAAGATAATAAACGCTCTTTGAAGGATTTTTTTCTGGCTTTCATATAAGATAAATATTTTAAGTAATATTCTTCGCCAAAAAATTCTTTTGCATTTCGTTTAAAGTTTCTCTTAGCTGCAAAATTATAAAAAGGAATAAGAGAATATGAAGCAAAAGCACCTGAAAAAAGGCAATTGATAAATTCCTCACGTCTTTCCGGCAAATATTTAAAAACGAACTTTTGCAAATCATAAAATAAGGTAAACAGTGTTAAACTTTTAGCAGAGTATTTATGAACAACAGAATTACTTCTTTGATAATAGTTATACAAATGTTTATTAAGATAATGTATTTTGTCTGCAAAGTAATAAGCCATTAGACAAAACAAATTGTCTTCACCAACATATGATGTTGAAAAATGAATATTATGCTTTTCTATAAATTTTCTTGAATAAAACTTTTCCCAAACCATAGATAAAGCTCTGACAAAAAAATATTCATTCTCTAAATCTTTAGTATAAAAATACGGGACTTTTTTTAAATCTAGTCCTGTTTTACATAAAAAGTCATCAGCATAACTGGCATATACTTTATTATATTGACTTACAATGTTATAATTGAATAGCACGACTTCTGCATTTTCTTCTTCTGCCTTGTTAAAAAGACATTCCATAGCATTAGTTTCTATCCAATCATCGGGATCCAGAAACGCAATATATTTACCCTTTGCCAGTTGAAGCCCCTTATTTCTTGCGACTCCAGAGCCTTGATTTTCCTGAGTTACAATAATAAATCTAGAATCTTTTCGAGCATATCTTCTCAAAATATCTAATGATTTATCAGTTGAGCCATCATCAATACAAATAAATTCCAATTCATTTAAAGTCTGGTTTAGCAAGCTGTCTAAACAGCGGGGTAAATATTTTTCTACATTATAAACAGGGAGTATAATTGATGCTTTAATCATTATATCCCGTGCATTACTAAAAGACTTGTCTAGAAGCTCTGAGCGCCCCCCCCCCGATGTATTGGAATATTAGAAAAATTCATAAATCAACTCCTTACATTATTTACTAACATACATTATTTATAACATAAAAACGGACTTATCAAAAGGATAAGCCCGCTTTTCAAAGTTTACAAAAAATTGCTTATTTGTTAACAGCTTCTTTGAATTTTTTACCTGCTGAAAATGCCGGAACTGTTGTTGCAGGGATTTTAAGTTCTTTACCAGTTTGTGGGTTACGACCGATTCTAGCAGCTCTTTTTCTAGCTTCGAATGTACCAAAACCTACTAAAGTAACTTTTTTACCTTTAGAAACTGTTTTTTGGATAGTTTCAATTAAAGCGCCTAAAACTTCAGCAGCTTCTTTTTGAGTTACGTTAGATTTTTTTGCAATTTCTTGTACTAATTCTTCTTTGTTCATAAATAAAACTCCTTTTCTAACATGTGGAGCAGATTTCATCAAGCATTACCGACTTATCTGCTTCCTCTTCTCTTTGTACATGCTCAATTATAGCGGATTATATTTTAAAAGCAAGTGTTTTAACGTTTTTTAACACATTTTTGACAATAAAACATTTAAACAGATGATAAAGCAGGAGGCAACATTACAAAAATTAATGAACATCGGTAACTTTTGAGTAATTACGGCAAGTTTTTGATATAATGTTATAGGAATTAAAAAAGGGAGTATAGAAGGTATTTTAATATGAAAGAAAGAATTTTATTATTCACCATAGTCTTCGGGCTCGGCGTTTTTATTTATATCTTTCAAAGTTATTTTAATACGGTTTGGGGACTTGCACTTTTATGTACGTTTATGTTCATTTACGCATTATTTATGAACCTATCATATAAGCTGCAAAAAAGAAAACTGCAAAAATATCCTCAAATAATTAATGAGAACTATAAACCTTTTGTATCTGTTATGATACCCGCACATAATGAGGAAACAGTTATTTCAAATACTGTTCAAAACATACTCGGTATGGATTATGAAAATTTTGAAATAATTGTTATTGATGATAGAAGTACAGATAATACTGCTTCCGTAATAAAGGATTTAGAGAAAAAATACGCAAAAGTTACGGCTTTAGTCAGACCTTCGGATGCATTTCCCGGTAAATCCGCAGTTTTAAACGATGCTTTTAAAATTGCAAAGGGTGAAGCAGTTCTTGTATTTGATGCGGATGCAACAGTTGAACCGAATTTTTTGTCGAAACTTATACCGTATCTTGAGCCAAAAGATGTCGGTGCTGTTCAGGCAAGAAAAGTTATAAGAAATCGAAATCAAAATCTTTTAACAAGATGTCAGAATAATGAATATACAATGGATACGCATTTTCAGGCAGGAAGAGATTCTGTTAAAGGCGCTGTTGAACTGCGCGGTAACGGAGAATTAATTAAACGTCAGGCTGTTGAAGATATAGGCGGCTGGAATAATTATACAATCGTAGATGATTTGGATATGTCAACAAGATTACACATTAAAGGCTGGGATGTAAGATTTTGTCCCGATGCTGTTGTATATGAAGAAGGAATTATATACCTTCGCCCGCTTTACAGACAGAGAAGAAGATGGCTTGAAGGAACTATCAGAAGATATTTGGAATATGCGGGAGATGTATTATTTTCAAAAGATATGTCCTTGCGTGCAAGCCTTGATATGACGGCTTATATATCCCAATTTATTATGCCGGGTTGGTTTCTGATGGAAATTCTCATAAGAGGATTTAAAGTCCTTGCAAAACAAGCTCCGCCTCATATGCTTTATTCGTCAATTTTTATTGGATGTGTTATCGGATTTGGCTTTTTCTTCGGTGCAAGATATGCTTTAAGAAGATATGATTATATGCCCCGTCTGGATGCAACATTTGAAGCTTTGGAAACTTCAATATATCTCTTTATTATCTGGTTCCCGCTTGTACTTTACATCTGTTTTAAAATTTTGTTTATGAAAAAAGATATGAACTGGGGTAAAACGGCACACGGACTTGTTATGGAAGAAGAAGCAAGTATTAAAGCTTTTATAAAAAAAGAATTACAAAAAACAAAAGAATACACTAAAGAATATACAGAAAAACTTAAACAAATACTGGCTGAAAAAACTGATTAAAAAAGGAGAAAATAAATGACAACAGAAACAATTATTAATGTAAAAGATAAAATTAGAGCTGTAAATGATTTTCCGAAACCGGGAATTATTTTCAGAGATATAACAACAGCATTGAAAGAGCCTGAAACATTAAAAGCAATGATTGATTATCTCTGTGAGCAATTCAAAGATATCAAAATTGATTACATTGCCGGTATTGAAAGCCGCGGATTTATATTCGGAATGCCGATGGCTTATAAGCTTAATGCAGGTTTTGTACCTATCAGAAAACCGAATAAACTACCTGCTGCAACATACTCTCAGGAATATGAACTTGAATACGGTACAGATAAAATTGAAGTACATCAAGATGCCTTCCCGCAAGGTGCCAATGTTTTAATCGTCGACGATTTACTTGCAACGGGCGGAACAGCGGAAGCTGCAGCTAAACTTGTAAAAAAGACAGGGGCTAATCTGGTTGGAATGGCTTTCTTAATTGAACTGGAAGCTTTACAAGGAAGAAACAAACTCGCAGATGCCGGAAAAATTGTTTCAATGTTAACTTATTAAAAAAGAGCCTTTAAGGCTCTTTTTTAATAGGTCATTTCCCAATTATCATTTAATATTTTACCGAAACACCCATGATAATTATCTATACCTCCCGCAAGACAATATGTTGTAAACTGAGTTTCTCTATCATCATCAGATAAAGGAGATACGGCAGACGCTTCAGGATTGAGATCGTCAATAAACCAGCCGCTGTTTGTATTATAAATAAATATTTCAAAAAAATCTCTCCCTTGAATATTAGGTCCCTGTTTACCGTTTACATCAACAATAATACTGACGAGATAGGTATATGCACCCGATGTATAACTTACTCTTATGCTTTGTCCGCTTGTAAGAGTATATAAACCGTTTGCACCGTTCTCAATAGTAAGCTCAAGACCATTCATTTTTTTATATGTTTCGGCAAAACAAGGTGAACCGCTTTTATCACATTCAACTGCTATTTTAAAATATTTTTTTATGAAGTTGTTAGCGCTGTCCTGACTGTTTAAACCTGCCTCTTTTAAATTAACAGCATTATTATCTGTTTGATATTGTGTAAGCGCCTGCGATAACTCATTATAGAATTTATGAAGCTGTGTTACGTAAGTTTTGCGCTGGTGATTTTGCATCAAAGACGGCACAGTCATTGCCGAGACCACGCCGATAATACCTAAAGTGACCAAAACTTCTGCTAACGTAAATCCCAAGCGTAACGCTTGACCCGACACAAAGATTTTGAATAAATCCTCAAAACTATGAGCAGGAGCTACAGAATTGCCCCCCCCCCGTAATTGTACAATTTTTTCATAATTGCTCCTTTCTTTTCCTTTTCAAATTATAACAAATTTAATTAAAATTTTCAACGGAAAGCTTATCTGGAATATATATCTTCCTTGCCGATTACCAAATTTTCAGGTGTGTAATTTTGTATATAGTCTATAGCCTGTTCAGGAGTATCAGCTGCAAAAAAGATATCTCTTGATTTTTCACCTGCAAATTTTTGCTGTATTATATCTTCAAAAAATTCCAGAAGTTTATTATAAAAACCGTTTGTATTTAATATCACTACAGGTTTATTGTTATAACCGAGCTGTTTTTGAACTATCATTTCCGCTAATTCTTCAAGAGTGCCGAAACCGCCCGCAAGAGCAACAACTGCATCCGAAAGCTCATCCATTTTTGCTTTTCTGCTTCTCATACAGGGAGTTACAAAAAGTTCAACACATTCATCTGTATAAACACCCATATTATGAAGTCTTTCGGGCATAACTCCGATTATCTGACATCCGCTTTTCTTAACTTCCTTTGCACAAGCCCACATAAGACCGAGAGAACTTCCGCCGTAGACCATATCATAGCCGGCTTTCCCGAGCAAAGTCCCTAATTCTTCGGCTGCATCATAAAAAGATTTATCTAAAAAATCAGAGGAAGATGCAAACACACAAACCCGTTTTATATCATTCATCAAAACCTCCGCCTATTTTATAATAATATGAACAGCTTACACCGGTACCGTCATCCGAACAGTCTTTCTTTAACGCGTCCATATCCATATCAAATCCGAAAGGTTCAATTTTCCCTCCGTCGTAGATATTAACTCCGAAGATATCTTTTCCCCATCTGTTAGGCGGCAAAATACCGTTTATATCAAACATCATCAAAAACCAGACTTCAGAGGATTTGGCGGACTTTATATCTTTGATACCGACAAGAGTATTATTCTCGGCGAAATAGAAATCATCAAAAAAGTAAGTTTGCCCGCGGTAAACTCTTGTTCCGTTCATATAACGCGGTCTGTAATGTTTTATGGGATAATTTTCTGTATTTATCCGCAGATAAGGTTTAACAACAGCAAGAAGCAATGCTTCCCGTTCCTGCGGAGTTTTTGCCTTATTCATACTTTTTATCATATCGTCGGTAATATGAGCATTTATAACCGAAAACATATATTCAACTCGATTATATTTTTCATTCCATTTGGAAATAAAATTTGCCTGTCTTGTATTTTCTATAGAAAATGGCATAATTAAAAGGATTACGCCAATCATTACAAAAAGCGCTATAGAGTATTCGAGTTTCCAACGATTTTTACCCGCCATAATACCTCTTATGCCATATCAATACGTTTCTTTTCCTGAATTAATTTATCATAAACCCATTCAGGCACAAAATTTTTACCTAATATTATCTGCCCGTTCATAATGTTCGGAGCGTGAAAATCCGAACCGCCGGTTACTATAAGCCCGAGTTCTTCCGCCATTGATGAAAAATATTCCACACAGGCGGGAGAATGCTTTCTGTGATATGCTTCAATTCCGCGCAAACCGTATTGCATTAATTCTTTAATCAGACTTTCCGCAATATCCAGATCATGAGGGTGAGCTATTACGGGAACACCGCCTGCATCATAGATAATTTCAACCGCATCCTGAGGAGTAACGGTTTTTCTTTGAACATATACGGGAGAATCATCATGAATATATTTAGCATACGCCTCTATAACACTTGTTGTCCCGCCTGCATTCGTAATAGCTTTTGCAATATGAGGACGTCCTATGCTGCCGCCTTCCGCAACCTGCTTTTTTATATCATCAAACTTAATTCTTATGCCTTCTTTTTTGGCAAGAAGATTTATAATTTCTTTGGTCTGCTTAACACGTGCCTGCTGCTGTATTTTCAACAGATTTTGAAAGTCACTGTTGTTCACATCCATAAAATAACCTAAAATGTGAACTTCATAGTTTTTATACAAAGTATTAACTTCAATACCCTGAATAATTTCGAGTTTATCTTCTTTATTTTCTTTTTTTAAATAGTCTTTTGCAACTTGATACGACAGGATATTATCGTGATCAGTCAAAGCAATTACCTGAAGCCCGACATCAATGGCAGTGTCTACAATCTTTTCGGGGGAAAAGACACCGTCAGAATAAAGGGTGTGAATGTGCAAATCACTTTTCATTTTCCTCTTCCTTTTTACTTTTATCTACATAACAAAAAACTCTTTTTATAGCAGCAGTATGCCCGCTTGTCGAATTAATTTCAACTTCGACAGCATTAATTTGGACGACATTACTGTCAGCTACGTCGTATCGTTCGGGAATTACGGTAGTAAAACGGTTAAGAGAAGTATTATAATCCATTCCTATAACACTTTCCGATGATCCGCAAAAACCTGCATCAGTTATATATCCCATATTATTAATAATTTGTTCATCCGCGGTCTGAACATGAGTATGTGTTCCGAAAAAAGCACTTGCACCCAGTTCAGAGCAAAATCTTCCGAAACATATTTTTTCTGCGGTAGCTTCCGCATGAAAGTCAACAATAACTATCGGGGTAATTTCTTTTAAGCGTATAATTTCATTTTTAACAACTGACCATTGTGATTCCACAGGAGACATAAAAACTCTGCCCAAAACATTTATTACTGCAATTTTTATACCGTCTGTAATTTCAAAAACACGGCTGCCAGCTCCCGGAGTATTTGCAGGATAATTAAACGGTCTGATTAATTTATCTGCATTATTGATGTAGTTAAATATTTCTTTTTTATCCCAAATATGGTTTCCTGATGTCATACATTGAACACCGTATTCACCAAGTTCGTTATAATTTTTTTCTGTTAAACCGAAACCATGTGATGCATTTTCGACATTAGCGATGATAAAATCATAATTCTGTTTATTTTTTTCCAAAAAATCCCTAACGGCAAATCTTCCCGGTCTGCCGACTAAATCTCCGAAAAATAAAATTTTTATATTTTTTTCATCACCTGTCATAATTATTGTTCCTTTAAAACAGGCTGAGGCAAAGCCTCAGCCATATATTTTTACTTAGCTATTTCGGTTGTTCTAAACTCTCTTACCACAGTAACTCTGATTTGTCCCGGATAATCAAGTTCATCTTCAATACGCTTTGCCACATCTCTTGCAAGTTTTTGTGATGCAAGATCATCAAATTTTTCGGATTCGACGATAATTCTGACTTCACGCCCTGCCTGAACAGCAAATGATTGTTTAATCCCTTCATAGCTGTTAACAATTTCTTCAATCTTTTGCAGACGTTTAATATAAATTTCCAGAGTATCGCGCCTTGCACCGGGTCTGCCTGCGGAGATTGCATCGGCAACTTTTACAAGTACGGCCTCTATTGTATTTGCAACAACGTCATCATGGTGTGCCTCTATGGCATGAATAACTTCGGGGCGTTCACCGAACCTTGAAGCAAGTTCAACACCAAGTTGGATATGAGTTCCCTCTTGAGTTTGATCAACAGCTTTACCTATATCGTGCAAAAGTCCAGCACGTTTTGCAATTTTTTCGTTTGCTCCGATTTCGGCAGCAAGCATGCCTGCAATATGCCCGACTTCAAGCGAGTGTTTCAAAACATTCTGCCCGTAACTTGTTCTGTAATACAATCTTCCGAGAGTTTTTATAAGTTCTTTATTCAACCCCATAACACCCATTTCAAGAGCAGCATTTTCGCCTTCTTCCCAGATTTTTTTATCAATTTCTTCCTGAGCCTTTTCAACCATTTCTTCAATACGCACAGGGTGAATACGACCGTCTACAATCAACTTTTCAAGTGCAAGTTTTGCAATCTCGCGTCTTACAGGGTCAAAGCTTGATAATACAACGGCTTCAGGGGTATCATCAATTATCAAATCAACACCGGTTAAAGTTTCCAGAGCTCTGATATTACGACCTTCGCGGCCGATTATACGTCCTTTCATTTCATCATTAGGCAAAGCAACAACAGACACGGTTGTTTCTACAACCTGTTCAATCATACATCTTTGCATTGTAGTTGAAAGAATTTCTTTTGATTTTTCAAGAGAAATTTCCTTTATTTTAGCTTCATTTTCTCTGATAAGCTGCATCTGCTCCTGAGCCAGATCATGTTTTAACTGGTCAAGAAGCATATTTTTTGCATCTTCCGCTGACATTCCCGAAATTCGTTCCAGTTCGGTTGTTTGTTTTTGAACTATTTCTGCAAGGTAATCTTCTTTTTCAAGTAATTCATCAAGTTTTCTTTGAGCCTGCAAGTCTTTTTCGGTGTATTCCTGAATTTTATCTTCAAGCATATCCTCTCTTTTTGCTAATTTTTGTTCCTGTCTTGCAAGTTCTTGTCTTCTCTCTCTTTCTTCTTCGTTAAGTTTTTCTCTGTCTTCCTGCAGCTCTTCAATAGCTTTAATTTTAGCTTCTTTAAGGAGCAGTTTTTCTTTCTCTTCTAATGCTTTTCTGTCTTTTTCTACGGATAAAAGCACGGATTTTGTTTTGCTCTGCTGGACAAAGAGCACAGCGACTAATGCTATTACCGCAATAATCGCAATAATCAATAAAAAGTCCATAAAGTTTTATACCTTATCCTTTTCTATTTTTTAATAATACACGCAATGCCCGATACATGTATCCTATCGAGCTTCAGTTAAATTTTATTTTAAGTGAATTTTATTGCATATATTTCCAAAAAATATTTACCTACTACATCTGTCAATATCTTATCATAATAAACAGTTTTTGTATAGTAGAAATTTATTTTTTGATACAAAGAAATTTATTTATTTTTCTGCCAGATTGTGTAAACGGTAAAATCACCGGCTTCGTTGGAATAACACTTTGATGAAAGAACAGGTTTGAACTTTCCGTCTTTTTTAAGAGCTTTGACAAGAGGAGATTTCAGCCGTATGTATTCTTTAGTTGAAGCGTCAAAATATATTTCGTCTTTAGGTGTAAATTTGTCAGCCTGATACAGATGTTCTTTTATATCGTTCCCTAAAACAAGAAAACCGCCCGGAAGAAGTTTTTCATAAACATTATCCGCAAAATTTTGCAAAACTTCTTCTTTATTTGTAAACCAAATTTTATCAAGAGTTTCTCTGTCATAGATATTACCGAAGGGATGGTTGTTAGTTAAATGATAAAGAGCGTTTCTGAAAAAAATTGCACCAACCTGTTTATCAGGCTGTATATTTAAGATATCGCGAATATCACCTTTCTTAAATTTAAAATTATGTTTATATTCGTCTTTTACTTTAAAGTATTTTTCGTTAAAGACATTGAACGATTTTGAATATTCTAAGAAAGCTTCATCGTGCAGACGGAATTCAGGAGGTTCAATTTCCTGCATAATTGTGTAAAAACGTCTTTTCAAATCTGCTGCTGTTTTGTCATTTCTGCCGTTATTAATCAAAAAGTAATCAAGAGATTCGCTATTCACCGAATAAATATTATTTTTTGCAAAATCAAGAGCTTTATCGGATGTATCATAACAATAAATTTTATATTTTACATCATTTTTATCATTAATGAGTGAATACAGGGAGATTGCTTCTTCCCCGTTTGAACAGGCAAAATCCATAATATCTGTTCCGTCAGGGAATTCATCCCGTAATAATCCGGCAAAACCTGTAAGAGTAGGAAAATCTCTGTAAAAAGCAGTATCTATAAACAGATTTTCGTTATCCGCTGTTTGCTTTAAGCTTGTAAAGCTGACGAAACAATCATTATTTACGTTACTTCTTGCATAAGGACAGGAGTTTTTTTCCTGTGCCGTATAAGGACGGGGATTTCTATTAAAAATATTAAAGCTTATGTGCGATATTTTCATTGAAAAATACAAAACCTATAAAAAATTATTTTTCACTGAATAAAAAATAAATTTACATTTCTTTAACTCGGGTGTATAATCAAAAAAGAAAAAAAGGAGAGAGACATTATGGAAATTAAAGTTTCACAAGACGTCAAAAATACCCCTGTTGAAGTTCTGGTTATTAACCAGTTTGAAGGCGAAAAAACTTCACAGGAACTTATCAATACTTATGCAATCGAAAAAGACCGTTTTGAAGGTAAATTCGGGCAAACATATTTAATGCACACTTTAGGTAAAATTCCTGCCGATAAAATTCTTGTTGTAGGTTTCGGTAAAAAGGAAGAATTTGACCACAACAGAATGCGAGAAGCTGTCGCAAAATCCGTAAAGAAATTACAACAAATAAAAGCAAAAAAAGCAGCATTTGATTTTGATGTTAACGCAGATTACGGAAAATCGGCAGCAATCGGGGCTATGATTGCAGATTATGCATATGACAAATTTAAATCCGATAAAGCCCATCACTTAGAAGAAATTACCTTTGCAAAATTTTCTGAAAGCGATGTTAAAGAAGGAATTATTTTCGGGGAAGCAATGAAATTCACGAGAGATTTAGCTAATACCCCGGCGCAAATTGCAACACCTTCAAAACTTGCGGAACTTGCAAAAAATCTGGAAGGTATTGAAACAAAAGTATTCGATAAAGAAGAAATTGAAAGAATGGGAATGGGAGCTTATCTTGCAGTCGGACAGGGAAGCGTCCAGCCGCCCAAATTTATACATATGAAATATACAGGTAAAAATCCTAAGAAAAAAATTGCGCTCATCGGCAAAGGAATTTGTTTTGACTCCGGCGGACTTGATATAAAGCCTGCAGCTTCAATGCTTACAATGAAAGATGATATGTCAGGAGCCGCATGTGTTCTTGGTGTAATGAGTGCATTAGCAAAATTACAACCGGAAATTGAAGTTCACGGCATAATAGCAGCTTGTGAAAATATGCCATCAGGAACATCATATAAACCCGGTGATATTTTGACAGCTAAAAACGGCAAGACAATTGAAGTTGATAATACAGATGCAGAAGGCAGACTAACTCTTGCGGATGCTCTATGCTATGCATGTGAACTTGGAGTTGATGAAGTAATTGATATTGCAACATTAACAGGAGCTTGCGTTGTCGCATTAGGAAGTTATGCATCAGGTATTATGGGAAATAACGATGATTTTATCTGGGAATTAATTAATACAGCAAGAGAATCCGGAGAATTATTCTGGGGACTGCCAATGTTCAAAGAATATTTTGACAGCCTGAAATCTGACATCGCAGATATGAAAAACACAGGTTCAAGAATGGGTGGAGCTTCAGCTGCAGGGGTATTCCTCAAGGAATTTGTAAATTGTCCGAAATGGGCTCACATTGACATTGCAGGCACAGCTTATCTTGAAAAGCCGCAGAAAGAATTTATTGCGGGAGCAACAGGAGCGGGCGTCAGAACTCTATTAAATTACATAACAAAGTAACCCATAAAAAATAATATAATTATTGAAAAACCGCAAAAGTATTTTGCGGTTTTTTTATTGTAAAAAAGATTAAATTTTCACGTTCACGAAAGAAAATTATCCGCATTGTTTTTAAAATATTTAAATGCAAAATAAAAAGGATAAACAACAAATATACATAACAGCTCTCTCTAAAGCTGTATTAGATTGTTTAGGCAGTATTCCGCCGTCCCGTATTGCGTGTGAATATGGGATATCCACATCAACAATGAGCAATCTTGTTAATGCAAAGAAAAATTTTAATATAACAACTATCGTTGAAGTCGCAGAAGCTATCGGTGTAAAAGCAACATACTTGTTAGAAATTACTGAAAATTATTTACCTGAAGATTTCACATTTTTAGACTTGTAATTTGCAAAAACATTATCGTCCAAAATACTTTTCCAAACTGTCTGCAATTGCCTTTGCGTATTGAGCTTGAAACTCCGGATTAATTAAATTCGCATTATCTTCCGGATTTATAAGATATGAAACTTCAATTAAGAGACTCAACGCATTAGTATTTCTTACAACTGCAAGACTGCCCTGACGAACCTGATCATCAGGCACACCGACTTCTGAAACTAATGTATTAATTATTATATCCGCAAGAGGCTTTGCCTGATTATAATAGTAATAAATACTTGTTCCTCTGTTTTTATTAGGATCCGAACCGTCAGGAAGCGAATTACCGTGAATACTCAAAAATACAGCGGCATCCCCGTAATTCGCGATTTCAACTCTGTCTTTTAAACTTACATAGCTGTCGGCATTTCTGGTCATAATAACTCTTGCTCCGCGTTTTTTTAATTCTTTTTCAATAAGTTTTGCAAAAGCAAGATTTATATCTTTTTCCTTATCTCCGAGGCAGCCTACGGCTCCAATCTCAGAACCGCCGTGTCCCGCATCAATTGCAATTCTGATATTATGCAGCGGACGTCTTGAATTTGTTATTAAAGGCTTTCTTATCTTTAATATAAAATCATTACCCTGATACTCTCCGCTGTACCCTATTAACTTTCTGCCGCTTAAAGCGTCTTTTACTGGAAAATTCATTATATATGTGTTATCTTCCTGATCCTTTACGTTATAAAATTTCATAAGAAAAATATCGCCTTCCGCCATTTCAAAAGGCACTCTTTTATCTAAGTGAAATACAAATTTATAGAAATTCTCATCATCTATGTATTCATAACCGCTCAGAGAAGCTAAACTTGCATTATTATCAGTATCGTTTTTTACATTAGTTTTGGATATCCAGCCGAATTTATCCTTACCGAGAACAACACGATAAAAACCTGCCTGTTCGCCGTCAACAACCAATTTAACATCACGCTGCAAATGCGCTGTTCTGTTTATTCCCGCATCAACAGGAGTTGAACGCAACGGCGCCCCTTCTGTTGTCACATAAAAAGATTTTTTAGCCGGATATTGAGAAAAAACAGATTGCGACAAAGCAACAGGTTTTACAACAGGTCTGGTAATAACAAAGATTTCCCTCTGTCCGCCTGACTGTATAATGAAAGTATTTGAACCGCAATTCAAGTCTACAACATAAGCAAAAGCACCTGTAGGATGTAAAGGAACATCTTTCCCGTTTATTTTTAACGGTTTGTCAGAAGAACCAATAAAAAATGTTGATTTTGCATTTATTATTACATCATTTTTCTTCGGATATACAACATCAAATGCAAAACTGTTATTTCCCAATAAAAAAAGACCCAACAAAACAATAAATTTCTTCATAAATAAATTATACAACAAAGTTAAAATTATTTAATATTTATTTCTTTTATTATTCCTTATGCTAAAATTATAAAAAAGGGATAGTGCAGGTGGTAGAATATGAGAGAAAGACTGCGAAAAAGAGAGCCGGAAAACGAAACTGAAAAAAGAAATAAAACTTTTGA
>ERZ773114.202-NODE-202-length-71774-cov-27.188095_pt1 | contig 71774 bp, 71 predicted proteins | sample MGYA00580564_ERZ773114 | MGnify/ENA primary metagenome ERZ773114 (study PRJEB29015, sample SAMEA2737836) | human gut metagenome | biome: human gut; feature: human-associated habitat; material: faeces | place: China | collected 2012 ... | reverse complement strand
CAAAAGCAGTGGCTTATTACAAAGAAAAGGAAGGACGTGGTGCTATGAGTGAAGCAGTAAGACAGTATGCAATGGAATATGCCAAAGAATATGCAAAAGAATATGCAAAGGAATATGCCAAAGAGTATGGTGAGGAACAGAAGGAAGAGGGGATTCTTCAGGGAAAAAATAATATGTTGTATTCATTGGTTTCAAAGGGAAAGTTAAAAATAGATGTAGCAGCCGAAGAGGCAAATGTCAGCCTTGGAGAATTTGAAAAATCGATGGAGGAAGCAGGATATAAAATTCCTGAATTGGTATAGTTTAATAGTTACAAGATACGTTAAATATAGACCCGGTTTGCATAAGTATGTGCAGACCGGGTTTTTATAATAAAAAAGCAATGTATGATACAAAAAGTTTACAACTGACATATATACTCATTATAACAACATGGAAGATAACTATTCTGAATAGTCACCGGGAAAGAAAAAAAGGGAGGAGAGCTACATATGGATAAAAGGGGTAACATATCTTCACGAAATATGAGATTATTTGCAGCGATTATGACACTCATCGAGGCACTTGTCCTCACATCATTCACAGGCTGTGCCGGCAAAAAAGTAGATTATGGGAATGAGAGCGAAAGTAAAGAGACAAAAAATATGTCTGCCTTAGCTGATATAAAGGCAGACTCCGGCTGGAATGAAAACTTTACCATACAGACCGGTAATGGCGAGAAAACAGTATATGTATATGCAAATATTGTAGTTCCGGACTTCGATAACATGTCGGTTGTTGAGGTGGAAAATGTAAAGATAGATGCTGATTACAAAAAGCGTTTTCTGGATTTATATTTTGGTGGGAACGAGTACTATTATCACGATCCGGATCATTATACTGTTGACGAACTGAATGAGGTCATAGAGTACTGGCAGAAAGAACAGGATGATACTTACAGGGAGTGGTTGGAACAGCGGCTGGCTGAATACAGGGATAAGCTTGAAACGGCAAAGACTACTTATACCGTGGCAAAGGATCTCGAAAACTGTGAAGTATTTGCAGGCTACAAGGGTGATGTGTTCTGTGAGGTGGAGTTTGAGGCTCACAAGGTACATGCTTACGCTTTGCATCAGTCCGGGACAGATTACGGTCCACCATCTTTAAGGAATGAGGACTATGATACCATAACGCAGACTTTTCAGGATGATGATCTAAAGGATAAGGCAGACGAGACCTCAAATGAGGGCAGTAAATCTGCCGCATCAGCCAAAAAAGAAGCCGGGAATTTCCTTAGTAAATTGGGAATGCAGGATCTGGTGGAACGAGGTGAATGTGAGTGCAGCTGGATAGGTTTTAATATTGACAGCGAAAAGGAAAATGACTATCAGACAGCAGCGTGGGGATATATTTATTCATACGCGACCGGCATAGATGGCATCACATTTAAGGATGGATTTGATATGGATACCTATTTGTCGGGGTATGAAGCAAATGATAGTGATATAGATGATGTTACACTGCCTGACAGTACACTTCTTACAGTCACGGATGATGGAATAATCGATGTGCAGTTGGAATATCCGGTAAATGTAACACAGATCTATAAGGATGTGGAGCTTATTTCTCTGAAAAATATAGAGCAGATCATCAAGGCGGAGATTACGGAAAATCCTGATAAATATGATACCGCGGCGACATTCAATAAGCTGCAGCTTAGTTATTTGAAGATAAGAAGTGACAGTGAACAGGGAAAATACAGCTATGTTCCGGCGTGGGTACTGTCACGTATGGTAGACTCCAATGAGCAAAATGCTATCTTTGTAAACGCTATAGATGGAACGATCATAAATTTGGAAAATTCACTGTAAAGGAGAGGCTATGAAGAGGAAAAACGTTATTATATCGGCGTTGGTTCTTGCAATAGCATTAACCGGCTGTTCAGGAAAAAAAGTAGATTATAATATGGAAACTGAAAATATAAACACAAAAGCAGGAAGCGATATAAGTGCGTTTGACGACAGTACGAAATGGAATGACAGCTTTTCTGTTGAGACATCTGACAAAAGTGTGGATGTGGATATTTCAGCAGACATTACCCTGCCGGACTGCAAAAGCATGTCGGTTGTTGAGGTGAAGAATATAAAGGTGGGTGCCGATTTCAAAAAGAGTGTGATAGAGGCTTATTTTGGCGATAGTACCGTATATTATCACGACATACCTCATTATACGAAAGAAGAGATATATCACAGCATGGAGGTTGTAAAAAATGAGATTGCCGGGTATCAGCAGGAAATTGATGCGGGACTTATCACAGAAGAGGGCGTCAGCAGGGTGATGAAAAGTGAAAATGATCTGCTGGAACAGTATGAAAAGGCAGAACCGTCTGCACTGGATACGCGTGAAAAAGCTACAGATTATACGGATTGTAATGAGTATCTGGGATATATTGGTAATGTTTTCTGTGAGATTAGATTTGGAATTGCTGAGGACGGCTCTCTTGAATATATTTCAGCACAGCCTCTTAAGGCAGGAAGTGAGGGGACATTATACGATGATAGTGAGTATGGCTATTACGGACCACCATCCTTTGCAGAGGAGAAAGGTGTAGAGGGATTTAACGGAGGCTCTACAGGTGGAGATACTACATCTTCATATGATAATGAGTGTGCATTATCAAAAGACGAAGCTATAAAAAAGGCAGAAGAATTTCAAAATAAATTAGGCATGGCTTCACAGGTATATATAGGAACATCAGACTACGAGTGGAGCGCAGGAGTGATAGAGGATGGTGATGATACTGTAAAAACTGATGATAAAGAGAGCGTCATAAAGGATACAGCCTGGGGATATATCATAGATTATGGCGAGGGTGTGGATGGCATAGCGTTTTGCAAGTCACTCGATTTCACCCGGAATATGGATATATGGGAGACACTCGATAACTATGATGATTTTATGCCATATGGCAGCAGTTCCTTTATTGTGACGGATCAGGGAGTGACGGAATTTACTGTTTCTTACCCGGTTGATATTGTAAATGAGTCAAAAAACGTAGAACTCTTGTCAATGGACACTATTAAAGAGATCATCAAGGATGACATGACAAAAAACTCAGATCAGTATGATTTTACACAAAATCACACTTACAACAATCTAAAGCTCGGATATATCCGTTTGAAGGATGCATCTGACAAGGATAAATGTACTTATGTTCCGGCATGGTGTCTGTCAAAACAGGACAAGGGCTACGACAGATATCCGGTGTATGTGAATGCGATAGACGGCACGATCATAAGGAGTGATGATCTAATATAAGATACTGTTATTGGCTGCAATAAAGTTTATACATGGAGTTACATTTTTAGATAATAGATCAGGTTCATATTTATTTGGAAAAGATGTGGAAAATATATGATTAATAAAAAGAAAAAATATATAGGGCGTTTGACACTTACCGCTGCAATTACCTCTATTTTGTTTTCAGGATGTGGGGCGGCACAAAAGGAGCTTGAACAGACGGACAGAGCTTTCTACGAGAAAATATCATACCAGACAGTTACGGTACAGAGCGGTTCACTCACACCTCAGACTACCATCAGTCTGAGCGCGCAGGGCTATACTAGGTTTTCCTATGGTGCGACAAACACGGAGCTTACGCTCGAAAAGGTAAATGTGGCAGTGGGTGATCATGTGAAAAAGGGCGATATACTGGTGGCTTTTAAATCCGGGGAGATACAGAAAAAGATTGAGGACTACAGCGGGCAGATCAGTCAGAATAAGCTTCTGGCAGAGCACTACAGGGCTATTATGAAAATCGATGATACTCAGGATTATTCAAGCGATATTGCCCAGCTTGATAAGGATACAGAGGTTGCGCAGCTTTATCTTGATGAGGCAGAGGAAAAACTGTCGAGATATCAGATTACGGCATCCGAGGATGGCACGATCACAGCAATGAACAATTCACTTTTGGCGGGAGTTTTTGAACCGGGCAGCAATCTTATAACAGAAATCAGCGGAAACGGCAATTACGAGGCTGACAGACCGGAAGGTTATGACTTTAATGTAGGTGATGTATACACGGCAACAGCATCTGATATAGAGTTTGAACTTAAGGTAAAAGAGGTGGACGATAAAAAGCTTGTTTTTGAACCGGTATCGGACATGTCGGCAGTATCGGATGCACAGATATTTTCCATGGTAGTGACGCGCCCTGCTATAGAAAATGCTGTGTATGTGCAAAAGGACGCAGTACATGAGAAGGACGGCAGCTATTTTGTATATACACTGGATGAGAATGGATACAGACAGGCGGTATGGATAAGTGTCGCAGATCAGGTGGGAGACTACCGGATCATCACAGAAGGACTTAAAAGCGGGGATGAGGTGGTTTTGCAGTGAAGAACAGAAACCTTTTATCAATAAAAAAACTGGCAGTACTGGGGATATGTGTATCGTTTGTAGCAGGCGGCTGTGGAAAAATGACAGAAAGCAGCATACCAAAGCTTGAAGAACCTGTAGCGTTAAATGAAGCCTATAGACCTGTGGAATACAGTACGATCGGCTCCATGCAGGTGCTGATGGCTACCGCAGTTCCTAGGGATTACTGCAATTACTACAGTGCCAATGTAAATATTTCACAGATATATGTGGAGCCGGGAGATACAGTAAATGCGGGGGATGTGCTTGCAGTCTGTGATGTGGATGAGGCAAAAAAACAGTTGCAGGAATGTAAGGATGCGCTGGCGCATGAGAATGAGACATATGAGATATCCGCTCAGATCTCGGATACGCAGATCAAATTATGGGAGAGTCAGGCTGCAGGGCAGGAGAACAACACACTGATAGCCACAGAACAGGAAAATGAACGGTACGATAAGCAGCTTCACGAATACCGCGTGCAAAAGATCAATGAGCAGATGGCTTTATATCAGCAGATCGTTGATGATGGAACGCTTAAGGCAGCCCACAGCGGTCTTGTCACTTACACTAAGAAGCTGACAGGTGGAAGGTCTGCTGCGGCATACGAGAACATAGTCATTGTCTCCGATACGGATGACCTTGTGCTGGATATAAAAGATACAGCCATAAATGAGTACAAATACAGTGATTATGACAAGAAATATGTGATAGTCGATGGCGAAAAATATGATGTCACCGAGTCTCAATATACATCAGAGGTTTTGGTACTTTCGAAGATAAACAACCGCTATCCGGATGTGTGCGTGGAAAGCAGGGAAAAGCTGTTTCTTACGGCAGGACAGATGTATCCGGTATATTTTGAAAAGACAAAAGCAAATCAGGCACTTGTCGTGGGAAAAGATTCCATCTATAAGGATGGCGATACCAGATATGTCTATGTGAAAAATGATGAGGGCGGCCGCGAGAAACGCATCATAACAACAGGTGAGTATGATGAAAACTATACACAGGTCACAGAGGGCTTAAAAGAGGGGGAGCTGGTCTACTATAATTCTACAGATCAGGTTCCGACAAGGTACAGCAAATATACGGTAACAAGGTCTGACTTTGATATAGCAAACTACGGTGTGAGCTACAGCAGATCTGACGCAGGGACGATAACCGAAACCTGTGATTATGAAGGGCAGATCGTATCGGTCAATGTGAAGCAGGACGATACGGTAGAAAATGGGATGCTGCTTTACGTGGTGGATACCGGAGAGGGCAAAGCTGCCATAACAGAGGCAAAAAATGAGATCGACTCGGAGAATGAATCCTATGCGCACAAGATCGCAGATTACGATAAACAGGTAAAAGATTTATCTGAAGGTGGTAGCAGCGCAGAAGAAAATAACAAACAGGATGAAAAGCCGGATACAGCATATGAAGAGCAGCAGTTGAAATTGAACTTACAGCTGCTTGATCTGCAGAAAAAACTTGCCGGTGCAGACCACACCTATCAGCTTTCCCGGCTACAGTCAGCATATGACAGCATAAGCGCAGGAAATGACGGCAAAGGAAATATTTCAGTATATGCCAAAAATGACGGAAAAGTTTCAAAGGTGAGTGTCAAGGCAGGAGATAATGTGGAGGAAGGCTCAGATATCCTGCAGATAACCGGAAATTCCACGGACGTACTGCAGGTCCTGGTAAAGGATAGCAATAACTATAAAGTATATACGGACAATATAGCAGATGTGGGAGAGCGCGTATCACTTGAGCTGGACGGTACAACAATCTACGGAAACTGTATCGGTTTTGCCGGTTACGGCAGGCAAGCTCAAAGGGGATATATAAATCAGGATGATAAAGGTGTGCATATTACAGGAAACACAGATTCAGGATATGGAAATGCAGCATTTTATATAAAACTTGACAATGGAATACCGGATGATCTGACCAGGGCATCTGCTGTAAAGTTTTCTTATGTTTCTTTTAAAAAGGTGGTAGTGGTGCCGACTTCGATCATACACAAGCAGGTCAATCCGATGGACAAGGATGATATATCATACTATGTGTGGAAAATTGATGGGGACAGCGTGGTAAAGCAGCCGGTAATATTGAGCGATTATACATCAGGCAGCGATACACTTGTGCTTTACGGTATTGATGAGGGCGATGTAATATGTTTGGCTTCGTAATTAATAAATTAAAAAACAGAAAATGGTTAAATTTGTGTCTGCTTATGGGAGTGGCTTTGTTTATAGCACTTTTTGTGTGCCACTCTATGTTTGAAAAGGGTGCGGGAAATCAGATACTCGACAGACTTTTTACGGATCATGCCACACAGCAGAATGAGTTTCCTGCACAGATGAGCCGCGAGGGAACATATGCGGTGGCAGATTATCCTGATTCGCAGTCAGTACTTGATAAGCTGTCAGGATACGAGCAGAAGTGGACTGAATATGTGGATATAAACAAGGTTTCCTCACAGCAGCTTATCACACTCCCAGGAGGACGCGCAGATACAGAGTTTGGAGGACCTAACAATTATTTTACAATAGGATATCTGCCGGGACTTTCGGAGTACGCGGATGTTGTAAAATCTCAGACTGGCACAGCCACATTCGAATGCTGTATAAGCGAAAAGACAATGGATCACTACGGACTTGTAGCAGGTGAAAAAATCTATTTACATGTACCTGATGGCAGTGGGAAAAAGGAAATTTCTTTCGTCATATCACAGATCTGCTGTGAAAAAGATATAAACAATCCATATTGGGCCAAGACGCTTTCGGATATGGGTGATGTGATATTTGTTTCGCAGGATGTTTTTGACGAAATGATGCAGTATTACAGCGAGGACAATATCAGCTACAGTGATTTTCTCATGCTGGATTACAGGCAGATCAACACGGAAAACGCCTCACTTTATGACGGTTATATGGAGCAGTTTAAGGATGCTGACAAGCTCTACAATGACAACATCCGTGATACGCTGGAGAGCTTTTTTACACAGCAGAAGACGATAAAGCTGATGCTTTGGGCGTTGGAGCTGCCGTGTCTTGTGCTTTTGATTTTATTTATAAGAATGATATCTGTACAGATACTTTCGCTCGAGCAAAATGACATACTTGTTTTAAGAAGCCGCGGTGCGACAAAATTACAGGTATTTATTTTGTACTTACAGCAGTCGGGAATAATAGCGTTTGCGGGCTGTGTACTCGGAATAGTACTCGGATATATAATGTGCAGGGCTGCCGCATCTACAGACGGATTTTTAAGATTTACGGCAAAGGATATAAGCACTTACAAATTTGTATGGCAGATGCTTGTCTATGCGGTGGCAGCGGCAGTTATCATGGTGCTGTTTATCACAGTTCCGGTGTGGAAAAAATCAAAGGATGCCATATCAGAGCGCAGCAGTAGGGGACGAATATCAAAGAAAAAGCCTCTTTGGGAGAAATGCTTTATAGACGTTATACTTTTGGCTCTGTCAGCATATCTGCTTTACAATTACAACAAGCAGAAGAGTACGCTTGCGATATCTGTTCTTGAGAACAGGAGCATAGATCCTGTCATGATACTGGACAATTCGCTTTTTATATTTGCAGCGGCACTTTTGTGCGTAAGACTTACCGGACTTATTATTCTGCTTGTTGACAGGCTCTTTAAAAAGCATTTTTCTCCGGCAATGTATGCATCATTTTTACAGCTAAAACGAACCAGATACAATCAGGGATTTCTGGCAGTATTTCTTATCATGACAGTGGCTGGCGGTATTTTTGACGCGAATATGGCGCGCACCATGAACAGCAATATGGAGCAGCGTATCGTCTACAATGTGGGCTGTGATGCGATATACAACGAGGATTTCAGACTCAGGATACAGTACAATAAAAATGGCTCTGTAAACTGGATGTATGACGAGCCTGATTTCGGTAAATACGAGTCGCTCAAAAATGAGGGCATCTGTGACGGTGTCACGCGTGTGCTTGAGGACGAGAGGGTAGACATTTCCGCAGGCAGTGGTTCGGTTTCTAATGCATATCTTATGGCGATAAACACAAAAGAATTCGGTGAGACTGCGAAATTGCAGAGTGACCAAAATGATGATATTAATGACGCTCACTGGTTCAATTACCTGAATGAGCTGGCAAAAGAGCCGGACGGAGTCATCATTTCGTCAAATCTGGCAAAAGATCTGGGACTTAAAGTTGGTGACAGCTTAAATTACTCAAGGTATGTACCGGAGGCTGTCGATGAAGATCAGATCTACGCATCCGAGAATGTAAAGGTATGTGCCATAGTAAAAGGTTTTCCGGGCTACGAGCGTTACACCTATGAGACAGATGCAGACAAAAATGTGACCGAGCAGGAGAAATACCTGATCGTTGCAAATTATGCTACGGTTGTGGAAAAGTTCGGCATGACACCGTACAGTGTGTGGATGAACCTGTCAAAAGGAAAAACGGTGGATGATATTGTGGGATATCTGGGCGGTGAGAACAGTGAAAATTCAGATAGTACAGCAGACAATTTAACAGACACTCAAAGTGAAAAAGTACAGAGTGAAATATACAGGAATATAACATCCGCGCAGCAGCTTATAGACGAGAATAAAAACTCAGCCACAGTGCAGATCACAAACGGTATGTTTACATTAAGTTTTATACTTTCACTGATAGTGTGCTCAGTAGGATTTTTGCTGTATTGGGTTATGACACTAAAACAGAGGGAGCTGCAGTTTGGTATATACCGCGCAATGGGAATGAGAATGAGAGAGGTAAAAGCAATGCTTTTAAACGAGCAGATATTTTTATCATTTCTGCCGCTTCTTGCGGGAGCAGGCATAGGTATAACTGCAACAGCGATGTTTGTAAGGCTCATATCGATCATATATCTGCCGCAGAAACACAATATCGGAGTAAATGTATATATTTATCCATCTGATATGCTGGAGCTTACAGGAGTACTTTTCGTGGCTGTAGCCGTATGCTATGTGGTTATCAGCAGACTGCTTAAGAGTATGAAGATAGCACAGGCACTAAGGCTTGGAGAAGATAGTTAGCAGATAAAAATGATTTTGTGGTAGTCGGTAGAAAGTTTTTATAGCATGGTAAATGAGGTCGTGACATATGGAAAATGCGATAATTGCTCAAAATATAAAAAGATATTTCAAGGCGGGAGATGGTACAACAGTCCACGCACTTGACGGAGTATCCATGGAGATAAAAAAAGGAACACTTGCCATCTTAAAAGGGCGTTCCGGCTCCGGAAAGACCACACTTCTTAATATCCTTAGTGCGCTTGATATGCCGACAGAGGGAAGTGTGCAGTTTCTGGATAAAAATCTCGAGCAGATGACCGAGAAAGACCGGGAAATGCTAAGGCGGTATGAGATGGGATTTGTATTCCAGTCTATAGCACTAATTCCCACGATGACGGCATATGAGAATGTGGAATTTGCCCTTAGACTTGCGAAAAATAAACGTCAGATACAGAAGAATTTGACTGAAATGGATAATGACATTGGAGATGCAAAAACCGATGTGATAAATGAGAATACGCATGACAGAGTATCAGAGCTGCTCGAGCGTGTCGGACTCTCAAAGCGCATGAACCATATGCCGGAACAACTATCGGGAGGTGAGCAGCAGAGAGTTGCGATAGCGCGCGCTGTGGTTCATCGCCCGAAGGTGGTCTTTGCGGATGAGCCGACAGGAGCACTCGATACCGCTTCTGGATTTGAAGTCATGCGGTTGTTCCGTGAGTTGATAGACGATGAGGACATCACAATAGTTATGACCACGCATGATCCGAACCTGATGGAGCTGGGAGATGAAGTGTTTGAGCTTAGTGACGGCATAGTAATTTAAATTAAAAGGGGGAAAAGTAGATGATAAACTGCGATGGACTGGTAAAAATATATGAGACAGACGATAAAAAGGTGATGGCACTGGAGGGGCTTGACCTGACGGTGGAAACAGGGGAGATGCTTGCGGTAATAGGAAAATCCGGCAGCGGAAAATCCACCCTTTTAAATATGATAGGAGGACTGGAAACACCAACGGCTGGAGTACTCACTATTGACGGAAAAGATATTTCCACATATTCAGAAGCTGAAATGGTGAGATACCGCAGGGACAAGGTGGGCTTTGTGTGGCAGAAAAGTGCTAAAAATCTGTTCCCATACCTGACTGTGCTGCAGAATGTCGAGGCAGTGATGATGTTTGAAAATACCGGAAATACCGATAATTTAAAACACGGAGAAATTATAAAAAAACGCAAGGATAATAATAAAAGCTATGCCCTTAAACTGTTAAATGCAGTGGGATTACAGGAGCATAAGGATAAGCTTCCGGCTCAGCTATCGGGAGGAGAGCAGCAGCGCGCAGCGATAGCGGTGGCACTGGCAAATAAGCCGGACATACTGCTTGCGGATGAACCGACCGGAGCTGTGGATACAAGGACTGCTGATACAATCTATGAGCTGTTTCATAAGCTGAACAAAGAGCTTGGTATAACCATTATCATAGTCACACACGATATGGCACTTGCAGGCCGTGTAGACCGCACAGTGCTTATATCTGACGGAAAGGTAAGCACGGAGAAATTGAAGAAACACCCTGCAATGGAATATACGGTATTGGACAAGGCGCACAGGATAAAACTCACTGATGAGATGCTTGAGGCAGCGGGGATAGAGTCTAATAAGGTCAGGGTTGATGTGCAGGATGGAAAGCTTGTGATATCGCGGATTTAAAGATATATTAAACGTTTAGTGTTATAGAGACACAAAATATATCATTTTCGTTTTTAACAGAGATAAAACCACTATTTCTATTTACACATTCTTTGACATTTTCAAGCCCATATCCGTGGATAACTCCGGCTTTTTTAACCGAAACCTGTGGAATAGGATTGGATATTTCATAAAGCAGCACATGATTTTTCTGGCGCAGCGTACATGAGATGGATGGTTTGTGACCTGCCGGAAAAGCATCGCAGGCTTCTATTGCGTTATCCATAGTGTTTCCAATGATTATGTACAGGTCAACAGGCGAAATGTTAAGGTCAGTGTCCAGCCATAGATTAAAGTTTATGGAGATTCCCAGACTGCCTGCTTTATTAGAGCCATAGTTTAGGATGCCGTCAACAATGGAATTACCGGTATCAATCATTTGGTCAAGGCTTGAAAACTTTTTCTTTAAGGCAGAGAGCTGACTTTCGGCTTCAGGTCGTGTTTTCGTAGAAACCAGATTTTCCATTGCCAGCATGTATTTTTTTATATCATGCCAAAGTGCGCGGGATTCGTCCTGACGAGCAATGATATCCTGATAGTAAAGCTCCTGTTTGGCAAGCTGCTCCTGCATACAGAGCTGATTTTTCTGTAATTCATAAGATTTCTTTACTATTTCCGTATATCCACAAACCACTATATTGATAACAAGCATACATATGGTGGTCATCACAAAGGTGGAGTATTTACCATTGTCAATAAAGGTAGTGTACTGGGCAAACAGAATAAATATGCTTGACAGATTGCAGAGCATGAGTGGTATGGCATGCAGTAGAGCTTTTGAATCAAATCGGGCATTGGTAAATAAAATAATTATGACCAGCAAAAACAGATGAATAATCTTGCTTGTGGTATTGTAGATAAGCCGTCCTTCACTTATTCCTAAAAGTTCATTTATTGAAATTCCAAGTCTGGAAAGTACAAATGCACCAATAACATCGGAAAACATCGACGTAACAAAAAATAATATAATAGTATAGGTGATTTGGAATATTTTGCATTTGAAGCAGAAAGTATAGCATAAAAACAAAAATAAGCTGATAATGACAAGCCGTATAAACATAGGTGTATATAGGGTTGATAGCATTATGACCGCAAAGAGTGATATGCAAAATAGGATAATATATCTGCGGGAAGGGTATACAGGTCTAACCTCTTTATGAAAGAAGTAGAAAATAAGCAGGCATTCTATAATAATGGTATATACTTCAATTGGAAAATTCATTTGATGGTACCTCGTATCAAATTGTTAAAGCGCTCTTGGAAAATGGTCTGTTTTTTCCGCGAAAGTGGAATTTTGCAGCCGTCAGTCATAGTGACAGCAAGTGGTGTAAAGCTGTCCACATAATTCAAATTGATGCAATAACTTCTGTGAATCTGTACAAATGAAGGATATGAAAAAACTGAAATCATATTTTCCATTGAATCCTTTATCTCCAATGTGGATGTATTTGCAAAATGAAAAATAATGTGCCGGTTCAGACTCTCAAAATATATGACATTGTTTATAGAAATCATTTTCTGAGTTGAACCACACGTTACCGCTGCCTTTTGCGGAAGAATCTCGTCAAGAGCCTCCCTGACAACACTTTGAAACATTGTAATCGTTATCGGTTTGCATAAAAATCGAAAAGCAATTCCATATCCTCGGACTGCATACTGCAGTGCGTTTGTCGTAAAAACTATTACGGGACGAGGAGAATATCCTGCTAAAATAGAGCCAATTTCAAAACCATTTGGCTTATCCATTTCTATATCAAGAAAAATTAAATCATAAAATTGGGATTTAAAAGCCTCAAGCAGGGCAGAGGCAGACAGAAAAGTAGAAATATTGTATGGTAATTTGCATGATTTGCAGTAATTGTAAAGTATATCAATATCTTGTTGTTCATCATCACAAATAGCAATATTCATAAAAATAATCCCCTTATCAAAACAATTAAGCTATGAAGATTATAAATTATAAATTTTGAATTTACAAGATTAATTTAGGTTTTTCAAATCATCCATAAGATTCAGAACAATATGTTTTTTGTCAATTGATAATTGTTTGGCATAGAGAGCTATCTGATTATCCAATTGCTGACTTTCAGAAGTATGTGTATCGGTGCCCCAAAACAATTCATTTGCGTCTATTTTGAGAGTATTGATTATTTTTGATAAAACAGAAAGTGAAATTTTGCTTTCACCACGTTCAATTTGACCAATAAATCCGCAGGAGCAGTCTGCATATTCACTTAATTGTTCTTGTGTTAGATTATTTTTCAAACGGTAGAAACGTATGATTTTTCCTATATGCTTTATGAATTCTGTATCCTGCATGATTTACCTGCCTTCATATTTAAACTATAGATATTGTAGGTAAAAAAATTAATATTTTGAATATAGTATTACTATCATTTTGTAATAGTAATACTACTATATATGCAAAAGGTGTGTATATTTATGTCGTTAGTGCATGAGCTATTGTATATACAGTGATGTTGAGTAGAATTGAGAGTGTAAAGAATAAAAACAAAGGAGCAAAGAATTATGGTTAAAAAAGGTATAGTAAAATTCTCAAAAATCGTTGCAACATTTACAATGGTACTTGCTGTTGTCTCTGTGAATGCAACATGTTTCTTTTTTTCACATCAGCCAGATATCCCAGAGTCATTGAAAAAGAGAAATGATTAAGAAAGCAAGTACACTAATTGTTGAGTTTTGGATTAAAAATGCAATAATCAAGACTGATGATAAGGAATCATACTGCTATGGTATGGAATTGATTTTGTCAACATTAATAAATGTTACTTTTATGGTTATATTATCATATTACGTTATAGGATATCCTATAGCATTTATTCCGTACATAGCAGTATATACTCCGTTGAGGTTGACAGCTGGAGGATATCATGCAAGTAGTCATCTTAAATGTATCTTGTATACGCAGATTACCTTTATTGTATTTGTGATGTCTGCATTGGCATTGGGAAAAAAATATATATGGTGTTTGATGGTGCTATATATGGCAGCAGTGTTAACTGTACTGAGATTGGCTCCGGTTGAAGCAGAAAATAAACCATTAACAGGAGAAGAAAAGCATAAGCAACAATTAAATACATGGGGATTTCAGACTATCATTTTAATTTTAATTGTTATAGCAGCAATTTTTGGAGTACTGAAAAATGAAATAGTGCTTTGTGTTATGGCTGCTAATATTTCGGTAGCGATTTCGTTGATTCTTGCAAAAATTATTGATTAAATGTCAAACGTGTACGAATTTGTGTCATTCATGTATCTATCATTGCTATTTAATCATTTTAGTATAAGATAAAATTTAAACATTAGAAATTTTATTAGATAGGAGAAAATAATTGATAATTGAAGGTGAATGGAGAGAGACAAGTTTAGCATTTATTGATTTTATAAAAATTAATTATAATGAAGACCCATATGATTACTTGAAATGCATGGGAACTAAATAAAAAGAAAATTTATTACATAATGAAAACGATAGCACAGACTGGAATAAGAGTCGGAGAACTAAAGTACGTGACCGTAGAAGCTATTCAGGTAGGCATCACCATTGTTTGGAACAAAGAGAAATATCGGAATGTATATTTAACAAATAAATTGTGTGAAGAGCTGCAAATATATTGCAGTGATAACAATATATCTGAAGGACCTATTTTTGTGGAAATAAAAAAGGACGAACTATTACAAATGGAGCTGTATGGAAAAGCCTAAAATATATAGCAATTCAAGCTGGAATACCACAGGAGTTGGTTTATCCTCATTCGTTTAGACATCTGTTTGCAAAAGAGTATATGCGAAAGATTGGTGATATTTCTGAACTTGCTGATTTACTCGGACACACTAGATTAGAAACTACATGGATTTACACTAAGACCATTTCTGAGGAGAAAAGAGTCCGACTGGAACACTTAGATTTATGAGTTGATATAATACGACATTACATTAACTTTGTCAAAAATTAAAGTGGTAAAAATCGCAATTTTTATTAGCAAATGTAAATGAATACAGCAAATTGTATAAATAATAGAAAAAAGACGAGTATTGTGAGGTGGTATAAGTCGATATAATGTCGTATTATAGATAGGGCATTTCGCAATTATTAAATATCTTCGGTTAAATTATTTGAAAAATTTGTAGAAATACAAAAATGCAAAGATAGAAGTCTAAGATAATCTTTGGAAGATTATATAGATAGTTTGGTTGAAGTAATCTGAAATACTGTTTTTGATAATTTACGATTCTAATTGAAGTTTATAATTGAATAGATAGGGTGTAGGAATCAAGACAGTGTCAGGAATCGTTGAACAGTAAAACATATGTGATGTTTATTGCAGGTATAGTACATAATCATATCTTTCAGGGATTAAAGAAACTGTCAGAAAGAGAAAATGATAAAAAGAGTTACACAGTACCGGCAGCGATTAGTGAATTGGAAAAGATAACGATAGTAAAAAATAGTAAGGACCTATATATCAGGAGATATGGATTAACTAAGAAGCAGAAAAATATATTGGGACAATTTAATGTGACGAAAAGTTGCATTAATAAGCTAGCTCAAAATATGAATGAGAGGATTTAGTCATATAAATGAAGAAAAGTTAAGGAAGTGAGGACCGCTGGAGCCAGAGATGATCATGGTGGACATAGGAGGTTAGTTACCATAGAGGGATGGATGGGTATACACAAGGCCATGTAGAACAAAAAGGAAGACGTACTATTTCGTGTACACTGCAACCACGAAATATTCATGACCGTGGCTTATTTATTGAGATACAAAAGGTTGAAAAACCTTGAATGTTCAATAAAAAACACTTGATTATATGAGGAGGGATATGGTTTTGAGCAAAAAAGAATTTATAAAAGATATTATATTAGAACAACAACATAATAATAAAATTGCAATTGAGGATGAAAAGGAACATATAACATATCGGGAATTGCATAATACTTGTACTAAAATTTCAGAAACGATACAGAGAGAGTCTGATTGTAAAAACAATAGAAATGTAGGAATCTTCTTGAATAATTCTGTGGATTATGCAAAAGCTTATTTTTCGATTGCATATATGGATCGAACAATTATTCCAGTGGAGGTGACGCTGTCAAAAGAACAGATAGTTAGTATTCTTGATTATTGTGAGATTTCAACTATTATTACAAATAAAAAATATTTTGAACAGTTAACGAATAGTTTGCAGGATTATGAATATTTCATGGAGATTTTCTGTATCGAAGAAAATAAATTATATCAGTTTGAAGGAAAGTCTAGGTTGTTATCTGAAAGTATGGAAAGTGGAGTAAGTGTACAAGATACGGCAATAATGTTACATACATCGGGAACAACAAGTAATCCCAAAAGGGTCATGTTAACACACAATAATTTGATTACAAATGTAAAATCAAATATAAAGTCTTTGAAGTTGAATGAAGAAGATAAATCGCTCATTGTACTGCCGATGTATTTTGGATATTGTAACAGTTCGCAGTTTTTAACACATATGTATTTAGGAGCGAGTGTTGTTATTGCACCACAGCCATTTAACCCCGCTAGATTTTTGAGCTTCATTGAAAAATATTCTATTACCAATACAACTTGTATTCCTTCGATGTTGTTTTTAACGATTGCCATGAAGAAAAAATATGATTTAACCTCATTGAGGTACTTATGTTTTGGAGGAGGTTTAATGCCTGTTGAAAAACTGGAAAAAATCATAAGTTATTTTTCTAATACATCAGTAATACAAACTTATGGACTGACAGAGGCGTCTCCAAGAGTGACCTGTTTATTACCAGAAGATGCATTTAAAAAGATTGGTTCTGTTGGAAAAGCAATTCCAGATGTTACAGTGGATGTAGTAGATGAAAATGGTATTTCTGTAAACAAAGGTGAGCGTGGAGAAATTGTAGTTAAGGGAAATAATGTAATGAAAGGATATTATAAACATCCAGAAGCGACTAGTAAAGTTCTGAAAAATGGATGGCTTCACACTGGAGATATTGGGATGTTTGATCAGGACGGATATTTATATATTGTTGGGCGAATAAAAAATCTCATTATTTCAGGTGGTTTGAACATTTATCCGGAAGAGATTGAGGAAGTTATTACGAGTATAGATGGAGTAAAAGAAGTGCTGGTTGTATCCGAAAAGCACGATTTGCTTGGAGAGGTGCCAGTAGCCAAAATCGTTACAGATGGAACAGAACTTGTGGCAACAGAAATAATATCTTACTGCAGACAAAAACTTGATAGTCACAAGATACCAAAAAGGGTAATCTTCTGTGAAAAAATAGAAAAAACATATAATGGAAAGATAAAAAGAGGATAAAAAATGGAAAGAAAATTATTAGAAGCAATCAAGAATATTGCAGATTTAAATATGACAGAGGATGAGGCACTTAAATTACTTGAGAACAACAATACAAATTTAATGACAGAATTTGGTCTAGATTCCTTATTGAGAGTACAGTTTATTATTGAACTTGAAGAGGTGTTTGATATTGAGGTAGATATGGAAGATATGGATTTGGAAATCTTTAGTAATGTTGGCTCGTTAAAGAATACAATTTACAAATATTTGGATGAGGTTGATTAATGGAAATCGACTTAAAAAACAAAGTGATAGTTATTACTGGTGGAACAAAGGGATTGGGAAAAGCAATCGTGACACAACTTGCAAATAGTGGTGCAAAACTGGTGATTAATTATAAAAGTGACGTTGCAAACGCAGAAAGATTTCTGAAAGAAATTTGTCGGGTGAACCAAAATTGTATTTTAGTAAAGGCAGATGTGACGCAGGAAAAACAGGTTCGAGAATTGTATAAAAAAGCATTAGAAAGATTTGAAAAAGTAGATATATTAATTAATAATGCAGGATCCTGTGATGATAGTTATATTCAATTTATGAAATATGATCAGTGGGATAGGGTTATAAAAAATAACCTGTATACAGTATTTTTGTGTTCTAGAATATTTTCAAAGGCATTGATCAAAAGTGGAAATGGAAAAATTATTAACATCGCCTCCATTAAGGGACAGGTTGGAAGTGAAGGTCAATGCAATTATTCAGCTTCAAAAGCTGGTGTTATTGGAGTTACCAAAGCATTAGCAAAGGAATTGGGACCTCATAATATTTGTGTTAATGCTGTATGCCCAGGTTTTGTAGTAACAGATTTAAACAGAGGTAATAGCAATAAAGTCAGTTATGCGATGCAGATGAGCGTGGTTACACCAGAATTTGCAGTTCAAGATCTTGTGAATTTTATTACATTCTTTTGCTCTGATTTGATAAAAGGAGTAAGTGGGAGGGTTTTCAATTTGGATTCTAGAATTATGTAAAGGAAGATTAGAATGAAGATACATCACGTTGGATATTATGTACAAGATATAAAAAGAGCTAGGAACATTTTTTCCATGATGGGTTTTGATGAGGAAAGTGAACAGATATATGATGAGGAACGGGGAATTAATGTCTTGTTTCTTACAAACGGTGAAAATCGAATTGAATTAATTGAAAAATGTACTGAAGAAAGTGATGTTGATTTTATAGCAAAAGGAAAACGATCTATGCCATACCATATTTGCTATGAAGTGAATAATATGGAAGAAAGTGTTGATTTTTTAAAACAAAATAGATTTATTGTTATAAAAAAACCAAGTAATGCAATAGCAATTCAAAATCGGAGAGTTGCATTTTTGTATTGTAAAGAATGTGGATTAATTGAACTTGTAGAAAAATAATGGAGTAGTTATGTATAACTTGACAGAAATTAAGAAGATAAAAGATGAATATGAAATTGAAGAAGTAAACTGCCTTGAAAGACCTGTAGCTATGGTTTTGAATAGTTATTGTCCTATTTATAGGAATTTGTACTTGTTTCACGAAAAAATGAATCGATGTTATAATCTTCATTTTTATGATGACATTGGTTATAAAGATAAAATCTCAATGAAACGCGCGCAGATTATATTAGAACATGAACTTGGAATTTTGATGCATAGTGTAGTGAAGAGAGATGAGATGCATCAACTGATTATCGAACAGTTAAAAAATAATAATCCAGTAATTGTTCCGGGAAATTTAAAAGAAATATATTATTCAAAATTTTATAACAAAGAGAATTGGAAACATTCCTTTCTACTTCATGGCTACAATTTGGATAACAAATTATATTTCATTTATGATTCTGTTCAATGTGAGAATGAAAAGGAAATGTGTAAATTTTGCATTCCTCAAAAGACATTAGAACAAGGATATGAATCATATTGTAATAATTTTTATGAGGCTGGAATCTATTTCATAGAAAGCAATGAAGTAGATAGGAATCCTGATTACAGAAAGATGATTCTAAGTGGGTTGCAATTATTTGTAAATAACAGAAAAAAACAACCATATTTTGAAATTGATTTAATACAGCATTTTCTTCAGAAGGAGAATCCGTCAGGTGAGGAACTGTTACAATTATTTGAAATTAATAATTATAAAAAGGTCTTTCTGAGTGAAATGAGGAATCTATTGGCATATCTAGAAGTGGAAGGTGAAGTAGTAGAAAAACTTGTAGCATGTAACCAAGAATTACTTGCTGAATGGAGAAAAGTAGAAAGTAAGATTGCTTATTATATACAAAAAGCAAAAAAATTCGAGTTAGAAAAACTTTTAGAGAAAACGCTTGAAAAGGAAAATCTTCTTTTAAATCAAATAAAAGAGATACTTGATAAAGTGCAAAATGAGCAGGAAGACATTAAGCAAAAAACTACAAAAGAACCCGTAATTTTTATTAATAATGAACAGAATATCATAAAGCAAAAACCAAATGATCAATATATGTTTCATTTTGATACCAATCAAATCTACAATAATTGGTTTGAAGATCAAGCACCAAAGATTGTACTTCCACAGAATCTGACAGACTTCGATGAATTTCAATTTTGTACAAGTATTAAAATTGAAAGCTATGTCGAATGGGCAAATTTTATGGTCGGGGTTTATATAAAAGATGAAAATGGTAATGCGTATCTTTATGGGAATAATTCCATGAGATGTGTTTGCTTTGAATACACGGGAATAAAAGGAAATATGTATGAAGAGTCGGTTTTTGATACTGAATTTCAAATTGAAGTAAGGTATAGAAACAGGAAGTTACAGTTGATTTATACAGATTTCAATGATGTTAGTAAGGAAATACGAATAAGAGAAGTAGATTTGGAAAGCCGAATATATCAGATGGGAATTGCGTGTAAAACATGGGGAAGTCCGAATAAATTAACAATTGCAGTATCTAATATAGACTTAATAGAAAAGGATGAACCAAATGATAGTAGTAGAGAATTTATCAAAGACATTTAAAAAAGAGGAAAAGGAAAAAGGTTTGAGAGGGAGTTTAAAATCTCTTTTCTCTCCTAATATAAAAGAAGTAAAAGCGGTAGATGGTATCAACTTTTCAGTGGAAGAAGGACAAATACTTGGTTTTATCGGACCGAATGGAGCTGGTAAATCTACAGCAATCAAAATGATGACAGGGATTCTTACTCCAAGCGCGGGGAGATGTATAATAAATGGCTATATTCCATATAAAAATAGACGCCAGTATGTAAAAGAGATTGGCGTGGTATTTGGTCAGAGAACCCAGCTGTGGTGGGATTTGCCCTTATGCGAAACATTTGAAGTGTTAAAAGAAATTTATGAAATAGAAGAGAGTGTGTATAAGAGGAATATCGAAATGTTTAATGAGATTTTCCAATTAGAAGAAATTTTTTATAAACCGGTACGAACATTGTCCTTGGGTCAAAGAATGAGAGCAGATATTGCGGCAGCAATGATTCACAATCCAAAGGTGCTATTTCTTGATGAGCCTACAATTGGATTGGATGTTGTGATGAAAGATAATGTTAGAAATGCTGTAAAAAAAATAAATCAGAATTTAGGAACAACGGTTGTACTTACAACACATGATATGTCTGATATAGAACTGCTTGCGGATAAAATTGTTATGATAGATCATGGAAAGATGATTTTTGAAGGAGATACTTTAGATTTAAAAGAAATATATGGTGATGGAACACTCGAAGAAATAGTTAAAAACATATATTGTAGAGGTAATCAGTAATGAAAAAAATAAAAAAATATGTTCCTTTTATGAAAGCAGGCTTCCATCAGGCAAGTACATACAAACTTAATTTAATCTTTATTATTCTAGGAAATATTATTGGGTGTTTTGTGTCATTTTATCTGTGGAAAGCTGTTTTTGATGCTACGGATACATCATCATTTATGGGATTTAATATGGTAGAAATGACTACCTATGTTTTTATATCTTTTGTAACAAATAGTATTATTGGATGCAATGCAATGACAAGTATTGGCGAGGAAATAAAGGACGGAACTATCGCGTTTCGGTTATTGAAACCCATTTCCTATAACTTAACGTTTATTAGTCAAGAAGTTGGGGAAAAGGTATTAAAGATATTATTTGTTTTTATTCCTGTAACAATGGGATTGGAAATATACAAGTATTTTGTAACAGGATTCGTTAATTTAAGTCCGGTGCATTTCATTTTGTATATGATTAGCATAGTATTTGCATATTTAATTAACGCATTTTTCAATATTTCATATGGATTTACGGCATTTTTTTTCAAAAACCTATGGGGTTCGAAAATGTTAAAAGACTGTATTGTCAATTTTATGTCTGGATGTGTAATTCCACTAAGCTTTTTGCCAAGTATTTTAAAAGAGATATTTTTATTTTTGCCATTCTCATATATAAATTTCGTTCCAGTAATGATTTATATGGGGAAATACAGTGAAAGAATGATGGTTTTGCTGATATTAAAGCAGGTGATCTGGTGTCTTGTGTTTTTTATCATTTCAAAAATACTGTGGAAAATTTCTTCAAGAAAACTTTGCATTCAGGGAGGTTGATAAATGTACCGAAAAATAAAACGATATTTAAAGATATATCGTATTCTTGTGAAACAGGAATTTAAAAAATATATGGAATATAAAGCGGATTTTTTTGTGGGAATATTTGGATTTTTGTTATCGCAGGCGTTTAATTTATATTTTATCTATATTATTTTTTCAAGAATTCCTAAGTTAAATGGATGGAGCTTTGATGAAATAGTATTTATCTATGGATTTTCCCTATTACCAAAGGGAATCGATCATCTTCTTTCAGATAATTTGTGGAATTTTGGTCACAATATTGTACGTAAGGGAGAATTTGATAAATATATTACAAGACCAATAAATTCATTGTTTTATATTGTATCAGAGACAATTCAGGTAGACGCAATTGGCGAGTTGATTGTTGGAATAGGACTCGTAATTCGCTCGATGGTTGCGTTGAAACTTGTGCCGAGTATAACACAGATTATTGTATTTATTTTGCTGCTTCCATTTACAGCACTTATTTATACATCCATTAAGATTATAACGGCATCGTTGGCATTTTGGGTAAAGAAAAGTGGAAATATTATATATATCTTTTATATGTTAAACGATTTTGCAAAATATCCTGTTACAATATACAACTTTGCAATAAAACTAATATTAACATATCTGGTACCATTTGCTCTGACAAGTTATTATCCAGCATCATACTTGATTAAGGGTGACAATTTGTGGAATTTGATGAAAGTATTTATCATATCTACATTGTTTTTGGTAGTGGCAATAAAAATATGGAATGTTGGAGTAAGTAAATATGAAAGTGCAGGATCATAAGGAGCATTTATTATAATGCCATTAAAAGAAAAGATAATTATATCGTTCAATCTAAAATTTTAGATATACAAAGATTATAAAGAGGAGAATGAAAGATGAGTAAAAATAATGTGATTAATGAAATAAAAAAATATCGACCATTTGAACAGTTAATGTTGTTAGCATCACGATATCAATTAAATGAAGATGAATTATCATATATGAAGGAAATCGTACAAAGATCGGATATGAATTGGTATGAATTTCTTGGATGTAGTATGGTTAATCGTGTAAATGGTGTTGTATATAAGAATATTAAAGGATTAAAAATCCCAAAATATGTTAGATATTTTTTAGAATTAGCATATCGCGAACAGAAAGAAAGAACATTGGTTCATCAACAAGAAATATATAAGGTTTCTGAATTACTTGAAAAGGAAAATATTAATTATTCTTTATTAAAGGGAGCGGTATTAAATACCATTTTTTATGAGGCTGGTGAGAGAATATCCAATGATACAGATATGATGGTTGGTGTTCAGGACATTGATAAAGTAATTGCTATTTTGAAGAAAGAGGATTTTATTCAAGGTGAGGTTCGAGAAGGTGAGCTTGTTCCTGCAACAAAGAAAGAGATACTTTTCAGTAGGTTAAATACATATGAAATTGTACCATTAATAAAAAGATTGGATGATAGTCATCTTCCATTTCATGAAATGGATATCAATTTTAAATTGGGGAATGATGATGTGAAAGGAACAGCTGAAAAAATGCTGGAAGATACTGTTTTATTGGTTAATAATGATCATCAAATTAGGACTTTAGCTCTCGAAAAATTTTTGTTGTTCTTGTGCATACATCATTATCGTGAAGCTACAATGATCATGAAAATTGTCAATGGAGATGATTTAACATTATATAAGTTTATGGATATTCATTTTGTTGTGAGTCAAAAAGCACAAGAAATTGATTGGAATTATTTGTTGGAAGTTGCTAAGGAAACAAATAGATTGAATGACGTATATTATACATTTTATTATACTGAATTGCTTTATCCTGGAACTTTTGAAATTGAAATTTTGGATATGTTGAAGCCTGAGAACACTGATTTTATAAATCAGTATAGGGGGCGTGATAATACTGGTGAAGTATATGAATGGAAACTTTCTTTTCCAGAAAGAGTTTTTTCATATAAACGAAAAGAGGAAGCTTTAAAAAATGTTGAGGCTGAAAATAAGAGATTTAAAGCGATTCAAGAACAATTAAAGAAATAACGTAAATATTACAAAGATATAAAGAGAGATTGCTTGTAAATGATGAACGAGGAAAAAGAGATAAAAATACTGCTAACTGAATCTGAATATAACTTATTAGATAGATATTTTAAGTGGACAATGAATATTACTCAGACTAATCATTATTTTGGAAGTGAAAATGATATTAGAAAGAAAGGTGATACTTACAGGATAAGAGAAAAGAAAGGAAAATATTATCTTCAAGTTAAGGTGCCTCAATTATATGAAGGATCATTGCATGTAAAAAAGGAATATGAAAAAGAAGTAGGATCAGTTCCTACAATTCTTGATAAAAAGGAATTAAGTAGTTTATTAGGAATAGAAGTTAATGAGGATAAGAAATATTTGGGTAAGTTAGTAACAGAACGTAAAGTATGTACAGAATATCAGAATGTGGAGATATGTTTAGATAGAAATGAATATTTGGACTATGTTGACTATGAATTAGAAATTGAATTTACTGGTGTATATCCAAAGGAAGTAGTTGAAAAATTTCATCAGTATGGCATAAAGACTGATGAGGATATTTGTGGGAAATATTCTCGATATCTACAACGATTTATTTTGGCTCAAAGTAACATAATATAAGGAATTGAAATGCCATAAGTGCCGAAGTTAGTTGTGAGTAAAAAGGTTTTATTATACGTTTTTCGCTGACATATATAGCCCGGATGATAAATGTCAATAAGAAATTGAAAAAATATTGGATTTATTTATGGACTAAAAAAGGGCGCACTTATCCCCTGGTGAAAATATCATTTTATAAAAAGATATTGATTCGAGAAATAAGATATTCCATGCGGCTATATCGCACTTTGTCTTAATTGATTACATCATTATTATACAAGTAGGTGATAGAATGAAGAATAGTACAGACATAAATACAAATCTAGATGCATTAGAAGCAGAAGCAATATATATAATACGAGAAGTAGCGGCTGAGTGTGAAAATCCTGTAATGCTGTATTCGATAGGGAAAGATAGCTCGGTAATGCTTCATTTAGCTATGAAGGCTTTTTTTCCAGAAAAACCGCCTTTCCCGTTCATGCATATTGATACTACATGGAAGTTTAAAGAAATGATAGAGTTTCGTGATAAGATTGTAGATAAATATGGGATAGATATGATTGTATATAAAAATGAGGAAGGTATAAAGCATGGTATTAATCCGTTTGAACATGGTGCTGCATATACAGATATTATGAAGACACAAGCACTAAAGCAGGCAATTTCTAAATATGGTTTTACGGCTGCTTTTGGCGGTGGCAGAAGGGATGAAGAAAAGTCAAGAGCTAAAGAACGAATTTTTTCATTTAGAAATAGAGAGCAGGCGTGGAATCCTAAGAATCAACGACCAGAGATGTGGAATGAATATAATACTAGAATAAATCAAGGAGAAAGTATAAGGGTATTTCCTATATCCAACTGGACTGAAAAGGATATATGGCAATATATAGAACGAGAGAAGATTGATATTGTACCACTTTATTTTGCTAAAGAACGTCCAATTGTATATAGAGATGGAAACATTATAATGGTTGATGATAATCGTATGCCTATAAGAGAAGGAGAGGAAATAGTATTTAAAAAGATTCGATTTAGAACTCTTGGCTGCTACCCATTAACAGGTGGTCTTGAGTCAAATGCAAGCACACTTCGAGAGATTATTGCTGAGACACTTGGTGCAGTGTCTTCTGAAAGAACAAGTAGGGTAATAGATAGAGATGGAGGTTCGGCTAGTATGGAAAGAAGAAAGAGAGAAGGCTATTTTTAGTATGGGTGGATTACTTAAATTTATTACTTGTGGTAGTGTTGATGATGGAAAATCAACACTAATAGGACATATGCTTTATGATGCAAAGTTACTTTATGCAGATCAAGAGAGAGCATTAGAATTAGAAAGTAAGCTCGGAAGTATGGGTGGGGAAATAGATTATTCACTCTTATTGGATGGACTTATAGCCGAAAGAGAGCAGGGGATAACGATTGATGTTGCATATAGATATTTTGCAACCGAAAATAGAAGTTTTATAGTTGCTGATACTCCAGGACATGAGGAATATACAAGAAATATGGCTGTGGGAGCGTCTTTTGCAGAATTAGCCATTATTCTAGTGGATGCATCTCAAGGAATTCTTATTCAAACTAAAAGACATGCTAGAATATGTTCCTTAATGGGGATAAGACATTTTGTGTTTGCGGTAAATAAGATGGATTTGGTTTATTATAGTCAGAAAGAATTTGAGAAAATTGAAAAAGAAATTAATGAGTTTGCTCGCAAGCTTGATTTACGAGATATAACGGTTATTCCTGTATCAGCAACAAATGGAGATAATGTAACTAATAGGTTGAATAATATGAATTGGTATAAGGGAAAGACGTTAATTGAGTATTTGGAAACGGTAGATGTAGATGATGCGCTGATGGAAGAAGGACTTGTACTTCCTGTTCAGAGAGTGTGTAGACCAGATTATTCTTTTAGAGGGTTTCAAGGACAAGTTGAAAGTGGATGTTTATGTATAGGAGATGAAATAGAAGTTTTGCCTAGTAAACAAAAGGCTAAGGTAGAAAGTCTATTTAATACGGATAGAAATGTAAATAAGATACATGAAGGTCAGGCAGTAACAATCAAAGTTGATAGGGAAATAGATATATCACGGGGATGTGTTATTGTTAAGGATACTAGTCTTAAGGTTTCAGATACATTTAAGAGTACTGTTTTATGGATGGATGATACGGAATTGATGGAGGGGAAATCTTTTCTATTAAAACTAGGTACCAAATTAGTACCAGCCACAGTTCTAAGTGTTGATTATAGAATTGATGTAAATACAGGAGAACAAATAGTATCGGATAAGCTGAATAAGAATGAAATTGCAGTTTGTAAAATAGGAGTGACTGAAAAAATTGTACTTGATGAGTTTGAAAAGCATAGAAGTTTGGGGCATTTTATACTAATTGATAGGATAACGAACATGACAGCTGCGTGTGGTGTTGTTAACCATGTGATGAGAAGAACAGATGATTTGTTTTGGCAAGAGATGGATGTTACTAGAAATGTGAGAGCTAATATGAAAAATCAGACACCACTAACATTGTGGTTTACAGGTTTATCGGGCGCAGGAAAGTCGACTATAGCTAATGAGATTGAAAAGAGACTTGTAATAGCAGGGAAGCATACGATGTGTTTAGACGGTGATAATGTACGTTTGGGACTTAATAAAGATTTAGGTTTTGTCGAGAAGGATAGGGGGGAAAGTATAAGAAGAATTGCAGAGGTGGCAAAATTATTTAATGATGCTGGGTTGATTGTAATAACATCATGTATTTCTCCATACGAATTGGATAGAGATACAGCAAGGAAAATTATAGGAAATAGTAATTTTGTAGAGGTATATGTAAGCACACCTTTGAGTCAGTGCGAAAAAAGAGATGTTAAAGGATTATACAAGAAAGCACGAAAAGGTCAAATATTAAATTTTACTGGTGTTAATAGCATTTATGAGATGCCGTCTAATGCGGAGATAGTAGTAGATACAACTTATATGGGCGTTGAAGAAACTGCAGATTATGTAATGAGTAAATTGGATGAATATCTGTCGTTGAAATATTGATTAGCAGGAGGATAAATATGAGATGAATAAAAATGGCAGGTTATTTCTATCAATGTTTAAGATAGGAATGATAGGATTTGGTGGAGGTACTGCACTAATTCCTGTTATAGAAAGAACAGTCATTGATGAGTATGGTTTGGTAACAAAGGAAGACTATGATGTGGACGTTATGGTGGCAAGTATTACGCCAGGAGCACTTCCAGTAGAAATATCGGCAGGAGTAGGTAGAAGAATTAAGGGGAGTTGTGGATTATTATTTGGCGCTATAGCTATGGCTCTTCCAGGAGTAATGTTAACAATTTTGTTTACAATATTAATTGGAAGAATTAATGATTTATTGTTAAAACAAATTAAGTTTATAGCAGTAGGAATATATGTATTTATAGGTATGCATCTTACAAGTTATATATCCGAAACAATCAAATCGATTAGTAATAATGAAAGTAAAAAAAAATGTATACTACTTGTTATAAGCGTTGCAATACTAGTTTGTGGCAAGAATTTGTATTCGATATTTCCTGGTGATAGGACACCTGTTTTGGCACTTAATACATTAAATGTTTTTGCTATTACTTTTTTTATTCTTTTTTTTACAAGAAATCGGTTCAATTCTGTAAAAATAATAGTGACTGTAGTGTGTAGTTCTGTGTTTGTTTTATGCTATTGTACGGCAGGTATAATATCGAATGATTTTGTGAAGTGTTCGATTGATATTGTTATGATAATTTTATCTGTTTATGGAATTCTCTGTGATATAAAAGATGGTTATGAAATTAGTGATAAGACACGATTTATACATACTATTAAAGATATTATTTTGTGTATATGTTTTGGAATTACCTTATCTTTACCTGCTCTAATAATATCTTCATCGTCTATATCGTTTTTACTTCGTGGATTATTATCAGCAGTTATGTCATTTGGTGGAGGGGATGCGTATCTTACCGTGGCAGATGGAATGTTTGTTGATTCAGGTATGGTAACGAAAGAAGAATTTTATAGTATGCTTGCGCCATTGACTAATGTACTTCCTGGTTCAATATTGTGCAAGACATTAAGCGGAGTTGGATATTATATAGGAATCGAGATTTCAGGTAGTGTTTTGGGTGGATTATCGGTGGCTTTGGCTGGATTTGCTATTAGTATAGTTGCATCATGTAGTGTGATTAGTTTGATGACAGGTCTTTATGAAGCGTTTGGTAATTTAAATGTATTTTCAGAATTAAAAAGATGGATAAGACCAATTGTATCAGGTTTATTAGTGAATGTTATTTTGTCACTTATAGTTCAGGTTAAGCATCATGGGGCTGAATTTGGGGCTGAACGTGAATTTATATTTTTGATGGTGGCAATTTATCTTGTGAATTCCTTAGTTGTTAAGAAATATAGATTTAGGAATGAAATTATTGTGGGGATTTCGATTATTCTGTCACTTGCACTGTGCAACTTATTGGTGTTATGTAGATAGAAAATTTTTATGAGAATAGCGGGATTTTAAGTAGTATCAATGTGTATTAACAGCAGTTTGTTCGTAAGCTTAAGGTTAAGATTAAAAATTTATTTTAAGAATTCGGGAGGATTGTATTAACAGTGTTTATTTTTTTAAAGTTTAGATTTGCAGTCTATTTCAAACTGCGAAACAGGAGTCCCTTTATAATAAATGCTTGTTTGGTTGACATCTAATAAATCAGCAGCAATACTGATGGAGATTTTGTCTTCGTTAGTCTTCAAAAGGTTTTGGACTAAATTTATATAGAAACATTGGTATTCAGGATTAACTGATATCTCAAGATTGGTACTATAGAATTTCTTTGGTAGAGTAACCTAATATAAGAAATATGAACATTTATATTTTACTTTGTGAATGATTACTATTGGTCCTTACAAAAATGTTTTTCTAAGCATTTGATTAACTAGAGATAGTTCTTATGGAGTAAAGACTCTCTTATTTGAGAACTCAATTACATATTTTAGTAATAAAGGAGAAAAATGATGAAAAGTGGAGATTATATTGATGTATTGCCTAAAGCAATAGAGGATAAAGATTTGGAAGATATGACTGTTGTTAGATGTATAAAATTAGATGAACATTTGCTAAAAAGTGGAATGGAAGATAATAATATAGAAAACTATACTCGCTCATTAAGATATTATCTTTCAAAGATTATGATGGAATTGAAGCCAGAGGATGTCGTGTTAGATGTTGGTGGTGGTGATGATGGTTTTGCTAGTACATTACAAAATATTGTGAAAACTATTTATGTAAATGATATAAATGTAAAAAAAATATATAATTCAAATTGTATTGTGTTAGAAAATAATGTTTTTGATTTAAATATTAGTGATTATAAAATTAATAAAGTATTTCTCGGACATGCGTTTGAGCATTTTTGGGGTGAGTCAGATATAAAATTTATTGAAAAAGTAGGAAATGAATTGCCTATTGGTGGGAAATGTTGTATTGAACCACTTTTTATTGGACAAAAATATATTGAAGTAATAAGAGAGGGATTTTTACATGATAAACAGGATGATAACCCGATTAGAATTATTACAAAAACAAGTATGTTTCCAGGAAAAGTAGAAGAAAACATGGGGTTCGCAAGAATATATGATATACAATCATTTGAGAGAAGAATAAAGCAAATAGCAAAAAAATGTGGTTTGAAAATTACTATATATTCTTTTAAAAGTAATGATAAATATCTTCCAGATATGATTAAATATAAATTTAAGCGTAAAGAGATAAATTATCCGTATAGAATGTTAATACTTGAAAAAGAAAAATAGTGGTATGTTTGTATGAATAATAAAAAATGATGAAAGGCATAAAATAGAGCAGAGTTACCTTAATACCTGAATATTTCGCGCCTGTAGCGCCACCGATACGCGTTTGAACTCCACCTGTTCACATATGGGATCCGGTTGTCCTTTGGGGCTATATAATGATGCCTATGCTAGCTCTCGACTTGTCAAGGTCAAGGGCTAAAGCCCCGCATTTATGAGGTCCTATGACAATTCTCAGTTGCAAGGCTATAGGTAGCTAAGCCCAATAAGGAGTGGAGCTGTTCTTGCGAACCACTGGATCTAATAAGAGTATTGGTGGTTCTCACGCAGTAAAGGCTCCGGAGCTATTGTTGCGAAATAATCAATACCTACTAAAACAAAATAGATGATTTTTTGTTTTTCACTTTATTATACATATAGAAGTTGATGAGAGATTAATTAATATGGGTTATAAGAGTGTTTTATGTTTATCAAGAAGTAGATTGCAGCTAATTGAAGTGGTTGGTATGAAATACTTCGAAAATAAGTGGCTTTGTGTAAATAGGTTAATATATTAATTGATGATTATATCAACCTATTTTAGAAGAACGTAGGAAGTGTAATAGTGGTTGTTGCTTTGTAAGGTAAAGGAAAGTATGTTAAAAAATGTATACAAATTAAGTGATGGACATAATATTGTTTCGGTTATTTGTAATCAGAAAACGATAGAAAAAATAGTTAGAATAATGATGGGATATGTTAATCTTATAGAGGAAGATAATATTAACACCGTTATTATGAATATATGTTTATATGAAGACGTATATGAAGTAAATGATGACTTAATGACCGAAAATATAAAATTACATTGTGATAAAGATGGTTATGTTTATAAAGGGGAACCTATTATTATAAATAATATTTCTGATAACATAGTTTATAAAATTAAAAAAAATGAAGTCGCTGTTTATGGTTATGCAAAAGATGAATATTATATTGAAATTGTTAGATTGATTAGGATGTGTTTTCAGCTTGGATTAAGGTTTAATGGATATCGAAAATTGCATATATCAATATTAAGTAAGAATGTAACTTGGGGATTAGTAGGAGATAAAGGTGCTGGAAAAACAACAATGCTTTTGCATATGTTAAACAATGGGTATTATTTAACAAGTAATGATAAGGCGTTAATATCTAGAGAAGGAAAATGTGTAGGCACTTGTCAGAGAATAGGGATTCAAGAATATACTATGGACAAATATAATATTCAAAAGAAGGATGCAATTATAATCGGTAAAAAATATTATTTGTGGCCTATAGATTTGGTAAACAAATATGGAACATTGATTAAAAAACAAGTAGTTTTAGATGCTATTTTGGTTCTTAATTATCAGGCAGGAAGTGATTTGCAGATAAGTGAGATACATGATGTCCAATATAAAAAAAAGCTGTACGATTCATTTGTTTGTGATTTTAGTGATAAATCAGAAATGAATGAAATAGGAAAAATAATCATAGAGTGTAATGAATGGATAATGCCAAATGAAGAACAAGATATTTGCGATAAATTATTGACGAAGAGATGGATAGAAGTACAAGGAGAATTTGAAAGTTTAGATATAGAAAGGCTGGCTAGTTATATTAACAGCTAATGGAGGAAAAATGAGCAAACCATTTGTGATAGTGAACCACCATAGATCAGGATCAAATTTTTTATGCAGATTACTAAAAGCAAATAAGGATGTTAGGTGTCTTAACGAACCGTTATCGCAGCATATGGGAGTATTTGAAGAATATGATTTGGTAGAGTTCAATAATGAAAATATTGATGAATTTTTAAGGGGAAATGAAAAACACTTCCTTGAACAAATGAAAGAGTATATATGCGAGTCACCTAATGTTTCGGGTTTTAAGGATACCTGTCTTTATGGAAAAATGAATTGGATGCTGGAAGAGTTTGAAGGTATTAAGGTTATACATTTAGTTAGAAATCCATTAGCCGTAGTAAATTCGTGTTTGAGAAATAATATGTGGAAACATTGGAATTACGAATATGTTATAAATAGATACAGGCAAAACAACGGATTAAATGTAATTAATGATCCGTTTGAACTATGTTTAGAAAGTTGGAAAATACGAAGTCAATTATATGCAAAAGAGATGAGTGAAAAAAAAGCATTTGAGATTAGGTTAGAAGACTTGACCATGGATCCATATGGAGAATTGAAAAAACTTATGAATTATTTAGAGTTGGATGTATCTCCAGAACAAATTCGAATTTTGAATGAATGTTACAAACAAAAGAAAGGAAAAGAGTATTCTATTTATAGGAAAAAGGAAGATGTTTTAACTGATTGGAAAAAATATTTAAATAATAATCAGATAGAAATCGTGAAAGAGAAATTGTCTAAGGAGATTAATAATTATGGATATAATTAGTCATCTTGAAATTGAAAAGAAACAAATAAAAATGGATTCGGATAGGGTATTTTATTGTTCGGTTAGTCCATTTACAAATAAACAATTTATTGAAGTTATGAAGCTTTATAAAGATATGATTCAGAACAATTTGGATACTTATTATTTATATAATATCCATAATAGAAATTTGCCAATTAAATTGAAAGATGGCGAGTACGAATGTGATGAAGCTTTCAATAATCATCCAGTTTGTGGAGTGAATTGGATAGTGGCAAAGGAGATAGCAAAATTACTTGGAGGAAGACTTCCATATAAATATGAAATGGAATATCTGACTGAAAATGTTTCTACATACCATAAAATAAATACGAATGAAGAATTTGGCGGAACGACGGATGTGTTTTTGTTTGGAAAAGATAATTTTGGTCTGTTAGATATATGTGGAAATGTTTCAGAATGGTGTGAGGATGTCAATTTAGATAATGAAAGAGAACATCTCGCATATGGGGTATCGTGGAATAATTCTCAAGGCGAAAATATTAAGGCGTATAAATATAAGTGGAGTCAATTAGGTGCAGTATCTGTAGGTTTTAGAGTGTTTTTTGATTAGTGTAAACTTTGGTGTTAGAATATATATTTTGTACTGATGTTTCTGAATGTTTGATAAGTAGTTAACATAGAGAAAAATAGGTATGTGGAAATACAAATACGGACTATAAGAATATGCATAGTGTAGTATAAGAAAAAGTGTTACTTGAGAATTAATTGAATAAGGAGCATTTATTATGATTTATTTCGATTTAGATAATACGTTGATTGATTACAATTCTTCAGAGAGAAAAGCGATAGAGTTCATATTTAAAGAAAAATATGGACTGGTATTAAATAATAATCAAACAGATTATTGGAGTAAGATTTCTAGAAAGTATTTTGATTATTATTTATCAAAACAGATAACTTTCGAAGAGCAAGGAAAAAATCGATTTATTAAAATGTTAAGTTATTGTGGGTATGTGGAAAATGAAAAGATTGCAATGGAATTGTTTGAAGAGTATCAAAAACAATTAGAAAATAGTTGGATTTTATTTGATGATGTGGTTGATATGCTACATTCATTGGAAGGATATCGACTAGGTATCATAAGTAATGGGAAATCTATACAGCAAAGAGCAAAGTTGAGTTGTACGAACATTGAAAAATATTTTGAAATAATTCTTATTTCAGAAGAAACAGGATTTGCAAAACCTTCCGTTGATATTTTTTATGAGGCGGTCAAACAGTCAGGCGAGAAAATTGATTCAGTTATATATGTTGGTGATAATATAAAAACAGATATTTTGCCATGTGAAAAAATTGGAATGAAATGTGTACTTGTGGATAGAAATAGTATATGTGAGAAAAATATATGTAAAATTAAGAATTTATATGAAATACATAATGTATTACTCAACGACATTGGGCAGTATAATACTGAACTTTCTATAAGAAGTTCTGCTCAATAAAAAACAAGAACTAAAAACATCTAAATATTACTATCTCAAACTTCACATACTGAAAAGTGTGCTGAACCTTGAAAATTCAATATTTTAGCCAATAAAAAGTAAACGATGAAACGAAGGTATATAATGGTCTCATAAATTAAGACACTTTTTCGGACAGATTTTAATGAATTTGAGAGACTACAATCCGTATGAAAGAGAGGATTCAAAATCATGTCCAGACAAAGAAGAAATTTTAGTGCCAAATTCAAATCAAACCTTGTGATCGAGCTGTTAAAGGGTGAACTGAATAATCTTGGGCTGATCCCCGGACAGCGGGGACATGGAGACCGGATTATTCAGTTTCGATATAATACGTGATGTATTATTAGAGAATTATCATAATGTAATGAAATCGTATGGAGATGAAGCTATTGATGATGCTATGAAAACAATAAAAGATAGTTTTGATAAGGGGGCTTATGCAGTAGAATTGGAATGCGGTTATATTGTAGAGAATAGTGATATGTATAATTTATATAAGAATGGTAGATATAAACCACTTTCATTTTGGAGCATTCAAAAATTATTAAAGAATGCTATAGCATTAAATAGGGGAATAGTGCGTTTGGCATATTTTTCAGATACACCAAAACCTATTGCAGGTCCATCGAATTGTGAAAAATGTAATGATAAATTTATAAAAATGTTCGATGAATATAGAGAAACATTAGATCCCAAAGTGCTATTTGAGGAAATTCAATGTGAATGCAAAAAATATATAATACGATGATGGGGATTCGCTTTTATTTTTTTTTGGGGGGGGGAAAAAGAAAATAAAAGTTAAGTAGGTATGGTTTAATAGGTATGATGTGAGTTTATGAAGAGAACGTTGAGAAAGTATATCCATATTAACTATGTGTTTTCACAATAGGCTGTTTTAGTAGAAAAAGTATAATTGCTAACCTCCTATATTTTTCCTGCTCAGCATAAAATATAACTGTAATCGAACCCAAACGAAGGAAGTTGGGACAAAGATCCTGTTAGATATGGGAGATTGACGGCCATAGAAGGAGGTGGATGCACAAGGCCATGTAAAGCGAAAAACAATGACGTTTTACTTCGTTTACCCTAATCATTTATGTTTAGCACCAGATGTAAAGAAATATCCATGCCATTGGCTCATTTAATTGAGATAATCAACTAGAAAATAAGGAAAAAAGACTTGACTATATATGGAGGTTTAATGGCAGCTAAGTGGTAAATTGATATCATATCTGGTGATACAATTAGGATACCGAATGTGGTAGAAAAAGAATACAATCTTGAGCTTGCTACATCTATGGTACATCAGTTTATGCCTGAATTTTCATCACAGAAAAATGCTATCATACTTTGTGACAGCGGGTATACAAAGCAGAATTGGCTGTATCAGTATGACTCTGTGTTTCATCTTGTTATGTACAAGGATCCACAGGGGGATTCTTTGTGGCATCCTCTCTGGCCGGGCTCTGAATATGTTGACCATGAGGACAGGCCTCCTGATGATGCTTAAAAACAAAGAGTCATGCTGACTTTCTGTTGTGATACAATTGAATATTGTTTTTGAGATAATTTTTCTCTTTCATGTTGTTTCTTTTTCTGCTTGGAATACACATGTTAGAATTAATGTATCTGTTTGATGATTGTCGGAATCTTCTGTAAGATTATTAAATCATTATAAAAGGGGTATAACCCCATTACGGAATTATATCCCTTTCTCTGTTATTATTCAGTTTCAAGAAGTTCGCAGTTGATATATTCGTCATCCATGCTGATGATTTTAAGTTTTGCTCCACGCATGACGTCTACTTCATAGTATTCTGGCTCGTCATTAACGTTTCCCATAAATACACATTTTGTTCCAGCAGGTACATGTATACGAAGTTTGATATCGTAATTTATTTCATGTCCTTTTACAAGGCTGGTTGCCAAAAATCCTTTTTCATAGAAATCACAGCCTGGAATGTTCCGTGCATTTTCTACCATCAAATCATAGACATGCGTGCATACACCTCTGTAAAGTACGAGATCTGTATTTGTGCTATTTGTTGAAACCATTTTGGCAATGTGTAGATCAATATGGTCCGGTCGATTCTCGCGGAATCTTTCATTAATGCTTTCTCCTGAATGTGCAAGGCAGTACTCATAACTAAAATGGTGAGTATCAATATATTTCTTTGGCTCTTCATTTATATGTAGATGAGCAAAGTTTGTTGCCGCCGATGTAGTAGGAGCAAGTTTATCCAACTTGCTTCCTGTATGTGTAAATTTGTCTTTAATGCGGTATAATAAATTCTTAATCATTGTTTTTATTTCCTTTCGTGATAATGTTTTTTTTGCATCTATAGTATTACTATCATCTATTTGAAGTAATACTGTTTTTCAGCGCGAATGTATTTTCCAATGGAATATATGATTAATTCATCTTTTCCATTGGCTGGATCTTTGAGAGAGCCAAACTCTTCCGGAAAGACGATAGGCTCTCTTGTTTCTGATACTGAGCGTCCGGAACTTTGTGTTCCGTCCTGAAGATTATTTGATATCTTAAGAACTTTGTGGGTGCCGATGAGATCGGATGCCCACTTTCTTGTTTCAACTTCTTGAATACTAAGGAAGCAGAATGTGCTTACACAGTCTATCAATGACTTACAGGCATTTTCGGAGTGAAACATTTCTGCTATGGAGCTTCTGTTCTGCAGTGCGCACATGCTACTCAGTGCCCGGCTTCGGCCAGTCATAAAAAACGTTTTTATCATATCATAACTTAGTGTCGTAAGCTGAGCAAATTCGTCAAGAATGTAATACTGTTACACACGATTAGATTGTCTTCGTTAGGACCACTACACATGATTGTTAAGGTTTCACATATTTCTTCGAAACCCTCGCAGAATATGCTACGTTCGGGTGCAGTGTCTGTGGTTGTTGGAAAAGGTTTGTTCATAAGGTGATCTTCCAAACGCTTGAATACAGAATCCATGTTGTTAGTAGTTACGTTGTTTGCGAGCTTTTTAGCTGCGATCTGGTTTTTATTCATATTATTATCCTCCATATGAATATAAAGCTCTATCATTGGATAGAGGTGCTTATCAATCTATCTGCAGATTGACGTCTATAAGTTGCGGTGATATAAAGCTGATATAATCAGCTTCATATCTGTGTAGAGTATGATTTTTTTTCCATATCAAAATCACAGTAATAATATGGATTTCAGAAAAAAACACTAAAAAAATCATATAAATATAGAATGATATTTTAGTTATGTATTCATTGCCTACATATTAGTATCGCTTGTAAGCACAGTTTTCTATTATTTTTTTATTATTGAGTGTAAATATTTTTGGCACTATTCCTTGCTGACTTCGTTGCGCACCATCTCCAGCGCAATTCTTCAATTTGAGTTTAAAAAGCAAGCTCAAAGAAGAACAACTCGAACAATGTTTGATGAGAGTCACCTCAACCCAACCTTCTCCTCTAAGGAGAAGGCTTTGAATGGATGCAAATGTATCGTATGCTGCTTCTTATCAACTTTTTGAGCTTTCTTTTTGAAATCCCTGTAATGCATCAAATGTCGATAGTCCGGCTTATCACAGATGCAGATGCTTTTAGTTGTTCAAGGTGCAATTCGTTTGAAATGCTGACTATAGTTCAGAACCATGAATAACTACAAGGATACGGATTTTTTGAAGGACATAAAAAATCCTAACGAGCAGCCGTAGGGCTGTCCTTTTCGTTATTCAGAACCCGAACTAAATTCATCATGTCAAACGAAAAAAATGCACATTGAAAACTAAATAAAAGCCTCTGCATCAGCGATAATCCTCATAATCTTAATTTTTATCCTCACAGGGATTTCACAAGAAAGCCCAAAAAGTTACTTATTAATAAAGTTTAAAGAGCTCAAAAGAGCTCAGGAAGGAGTCAGACATGACAGTTGAAGTTATAGGTTACGCATTTAAAGATGGTGAATTACATCTTTTCGCTACAGACGTAGATGAAAGAAATCTACAGTTACTCGAAAGAAACCGCGAGGATGATGGCTCAGAAAGAGAACTTGAGTTCATCTTTGATAAAGAATCACTTGATTATTTGTATAAGTGGTTACACAGACAGAAAGCAGTCAAAAAAGCTGCGCCTCAGAAACTGAAAGAAGCAGTTGCAGCTACACTTGGTACCATCTGTACAATCTCAGGTAAATACTTAGAGCTCGCTTAAGCGAGCTCTTTTATTTAATATTCACTTATTTACATTATTTAAGCGACATGGCGGTCACAGGAAGAAGATAATTATGACAGATGGGGTGAAGCTAAAGAGTAGTAGAAGAATGAAAAAACAAATACAAGAAGATTTTTTTAATTATATGTGTAAAGTGGCAAGGGTTGAAAGAGCAGATAGATGATTTTAGAATTAATATTATTTGAATGGCTGATATGTAAGCTGGAGATTGGTGATATCAAGTTAAAAAAATATTTTGCGTTTATGCTCATAATGTTAATGCAGTTAGGTGAAATTATTGTTATCTTTATTCGACCGACACAAAGCATATGGTATACCATATTAGCGCTTCCGAGTGCTTTAATTGCTACAGGGATACTATTCAAAGAAACGATGTGGCGTAAATTAGCAGTGTTTTTGTTTGCATATGGATATATCGATGTAATAGAATATCCGATTAAAATTATAGATGGCAGCAATAATGAGTTAGTGGTATACATAATTACTATTATTATAATTTGTCTTATTGGCAAAATAATAAATCAATTCAAAAAAGTGTCGTCCATGATAGCGCGTATTGATCCTATATATTTTATGGCTTCGTCCATGATAGAAATAATCAATATGGGAATAATTGTAATGACCGATGATATAATTTTACCTGGTCAGGATAGACTTAAAATTGTAATAAATGTATTAACAATGATTTCATTTGTTATGTTAGGAATATTTGGAATTGTTTTTATGTTTTTGGGTGCATATAAGAAGCAGCTTGAGATAGATAATAAGATAAAACAAAACTATCTGATTATTCAAAAAGAACATTATAGTCAATTGTATTCTCATATGCGAGAAATACGGAAAATAAAACATGATATGAATGCTCATATAAATATATTGTATAATCTGTTAGATACAGAACAATATGATGAAGCTGTTAAGTATATATATGACATCAAAATGCATTATGATATAGGTAAAAAATTGGAATCATATTATGATAATGGAATAATTGATGCAATTATCTATTACTTTAATCAAAAAAATCCATTAATTAAGTTTATTTGTATGGGAAATTTTAGCGGCAGGAATGAAATTTCTGATTTAACAATTTGTACAATACTTTCAAATTGTATTTCAAACGCAGTCGAAGCATGTAGTAGATTACAGAAAAAAAAGAAAGAAATTATGATTAATATATCAAATGTGAAAAATTATATGGTCATTATGATAGAGAACCCTATTGAATGGGAAGTTGATATATCTAAGTTGGGGAGATATACATCAAAGGATGATAGATTATCACATGGATATGGGGTAAGTAATATAATAGATGAAGTCAGGCTGTGTGAAGGAAATTATAACTTTTGCGCAGATGATGGAAAGTTTAGTGTAAGTATTGCAATAAAAAAATAAATACCATTCGTTACAAAAAAAGTACCGCTCATTCTTAAGGTGTTGAAAACAAGTTAGAATAAGTGGTACTGTTTTTATATAAACGAAAGAGAGGTACTAAAGAATGAATAATACATCAATGAACAGTGACGTATGGCTTATAATAAAAAAACTATTAGGATTATAGTTATTGAAATCTGGTTGATAAGGGAATAAAGAATGAGATACACTTTCATAAAACAACATGATGCAACAGACTGTGCAGCAGCTTGCATGGGCATGGTCTGTCTGCACTATAAAAAAGAGACAACAATTACAAAATTACGTGATATGATGGGAACAGACCTGAAAGGAACAAACCTTATAGGATTGTCAAAGTGTGCAGAAGAACTTGGATTTAACTGTCAGGCTGTAAAAGTAGATAAAGAGGGTTTTGTTAGCAGATATACATTACCGGCTATAGCAAATATCGTGACAAAGGAAGGCTTATCGCATTTTGTAGTGATATTCAGAATCACAAAAAAGTATGTGATAATAGGTGATCCGGCTAAGGATCTTGAGAGACTGACTATAGACGAGTTTTATAAGAAATTTACAGGGGCCATGCTCCTGCTGAAACCAAATAGTGAGTTTGAGCGTGAAAAGATAAAGGGAACGAAGTTATTCGACAGATATATAAAGCTGCTGCTTCCACAGAAGAAGCTGTTTATATATGCTCTTGTAGCATCACTTCTGGTTACGCTTCTGGGAATTTTATCATCACTTTTTAACAATATAATATATGATGAAATACTTCCGTATCAGCAAAAAGATGTATTAAAGATGATGCTTGCGGTATTTCTTGGAATATCATTGACATCTACATTTGTAAGTTTTGTGAGACAGTGGATTCTTATGCACCTGTCAATAAAGATAGATATACCACTTATGCTGGGGTATTTTGAACATATATACAAATTACCGATGAAATTTTTTGCGAGCCGTAAGACCGGTGATATTACAACCAGGTTTTCGGATGCATTTACCATAAAAGACATATTTACCAGTATAGCATTATCACTGATCATGGACATATCAATGGCTTTGATAACCGGAGTAATACTTTTTCAGATGAATCCAAAGCTTTTTGCAGTGATCATAATGATGACACTCATAAGTATTGTGCTCGTATTTATATTTAAACAGCCATATAAGAAGATAAACGAAGAACAGATGCAGCAGTCATCCATACTCAACTCGGAAATAATAGAAGGGCTTCGCGCAGTTGAGACAATAAAGGGAAATGCTAATGAGGATATAGAGCTCGAAAGCATAGAGCGGGAATACATAAAATCTCTTAGAATAAGTTATAAAGAGGGCATGCTTTCAAACGTGCAGTCAACAATATCGAGTGTTATATCGGGAGTTGGGAATCTGGTGCTTCTGTATGTAGGAATAATGCAGGTCATAAATAACAACATGACGCTTGGAAGCTTCATGGCATTTAACACACTTGCAGGATACTTTATGGATCCTATAGGCAATCTGGTAAGCCTTCAGTTATCCATTCAGGAAGCAAATATTTCAATGAAAAGGCTTTCTGAAATCATGGATTATGAGAGAGAACAGAAAAGCGAGAGACAGTATCAGGAGATATCAAGCATTGATGGAGATATTAAGCTTGAGCATGTCACTTTCAGATACGGAAACAGAAAACCGGCTTTGGATGATGTGAGCTTTATAATAGAAGAAGGACAGAAAGTGGCACTTGTGGGGGCAAGCGGAAGCGGAAAATCTACAATAGCCAAGCTACTGCTCAAATATTATGAGCCGGAGGCGGGGGATATAACTATAGATGGGATGGATATATTAGAATATAAGAATGACGATATACGTCATGCGATATCATATGTGCCACAGAATATAGAGCTTTTTTCAAAAAGTATTTATGACAATATAAGAGTTACGAGACAGAGTGCAACGCTTGACGAGGTAAAAGAGGCTGCCAAAGCCGCTGATGCCAATGAATTCATAAAGAGACTGCCGATGCAGTATTATACTTATCTTGAGGAAGCAGGAAATGGTCTGAGTGGAGGCGAGAAACAGCGAATTGCACTTGCAAGAGCATTTCTAAAGGAAAATCAGTTTTATATCATGGATGAATCCACAAGTAATCTGGATTTTGCAACGGAAAATATAATCTTCGATATGATATACAATAAATTCAGAAAAAAGACCATGCTTATTATTGCGCACAGGCTTGCAACAGTAAAAAACTGTGACAAGATAATAGTCATGGATAAAGGGAAAATTGTAGAACAGGGAACACATCAGCAGTTGCTTGAGAGGAAAGAACAGTATTACAGACTGTGGGAAATGCAGCAGGGAAATTTTGTTATCAAAGAAGACTCAGATAAGGATGAACAGTTTGCTGAGAATTTTGAGAATGATGATGAGGGTGTAATGAGCTACACTTAGATGATTAATTTTTGTATGTAAAAGCTTTACATATAGTCAGGACTGTCTGCAGACGGGAATGGCAAAAATAAAACAAAGAGAAAAGGAGGTACACATATATGGATATGTGTTACGATGGAGCACTGGTACTCCCTAGCAGTTATGCTATTATGGAACAGGAAGAAATGACTTATTTTGATGGAGGAACTGCAAAAACATTTAAAAATAATGTTATTGGGTTGTGGAATAAGGGAACACCTTATCGTCGAGCACTTACATGTGCAGGCTTTAATTATAGAGCATTGCTAAATTGTGCAGTTCAGTCTTACAATTACTGCGTGCTTTATGTGGCTGCAAAAATAGGAGTATCAATAGGGACTATTAATGCTGTAGTTGGAGCGGTATTTGCAGCAGGAACGATTGTAGCGGGAGCTGCAATGTGGAATAAACGTATTTTTTATTAATTTTAAAGGAAAAACGGTTTGGCAGATTTTTACTGCCAAATCGTTAATGGTGATGATAGTGCTAAAAAATGGTATTAATTGTACAAAATTTTATTGGTTTGGTATATTTTGTAGTGCAATAATTTGTATTGTTGTCAGTACATTTTTAGATTACAGAGTTTTATTTTCTAAAGGGGATTTTTACACCTGTAGAGTATCGTTTACTATATTTGTAGTTTCATTTACAGTATCAGATATTATAATGCTACAGGTTACAGCATTGAGTAGATTTTTATATTTGAGAATCAGGTATTCAATAAAGTGCCCATTATGCATTTTCCCTTTTCTTATAAATAGTGTAGATGGGAAGCTCGAGGTAAAAATTGGGAAAAAACCTGAGGTTGTTTATTGTGATTTTATTGATGATGAAGAGTATAACAGATTTTCATACGAAGAGATGATTCGAATTTTAAGAGAGGGTATAATTGCAAGAAAGATCGGAAGATATATTTTTGGTATTAGTGTAATGATTTTGTTTTTATGCTTTAAACCGGCAGGATCGCTGATAGTGATTATTTTATTTGCAGAGTTTGAAGCATTGGACATGATTTATGAGCGGAAATTTCATGGAGATAATTTCAAGCTTTGCAACATTAGAAGAGGGAATGGAGCTTTGTATTTGAATAAAGTTTATGATGATTGCAGGGTGGAAAATTTCTATGATGATGATATAAATAAAAACTATGTTCTTGGCATGGTTAAGAGGAGACTGGCTAAGAATATATATGATAATGATTATACAGAACCGGCATATGTAAACAATATATTAAAAAGACTTTTTATGGAACCGGAGGAAATCAGTACTTCGCCGGACATAAAGGAACTTGATATTGTTACACTGTATGTATTTTATGCTATATTTAGCAAGAATGAGGATTACGTAGGCAATATCCGTAATGTTGTACTGAGAATGAAATTATATGTAGGACAATATTCAAAATTGTGGAGAGATTATTTCGATTATTTTCTTCAAGTAATTGATTCATACCAATGGAAAAAAGAATTGGAAATTAATAAAAAGAAAGATATGATTCTGCTATATGACTGTTGGGCAAATATTCCGGGCAAGTATAGGAATACCTTATTGTATGTGAAAAATAAAATTGATGATTATATTAATCAAATTATGATTGGAGAAAAATGATGAATAGGATAAGCTTACATGAAAATAAAGTACTTAAGCTTCAAAATGTTGTCTCTTTAGGGATGAATATGGAAGAAAATGTAAATATTGATTTATTAATAGATAAGATGGATACATATATACAAACTCATGGAGCAAAACAGATTGGACCATTAATTCAGGCTACGAGTTTTGAAATTAAAGATGACGGAGCTGTAGATATTAAAATGCAGTTTATGCTTCAGACAGACAACTTCATCCACAACGTAGAACCACCTTACAAGATGGATTCCATTTTACGTGTAAAGAACTGTCTCTATGCACGTTATATCGGACCGGAGGATAAGCTGAAATTTGCCTATGACAAGCTTGGAGTTTATGCATTTGAGAATGATATTGAGCTGGATGGCTGCAATTATACTATCTATGTGGACAGGAATGAAGAGGATGAAACCATGGTTGCGGATGTATTCATGCCTGTAAAGGAATAAAAGAAATATGAGCAAAAGAGTAAAGAGTTTAGATGAAATAAGAGAATCAAGGCTGCTGTTTGATAAAAATCCGCCCGCGTTTGGATATATTCTGATAACTGTCATAGCTATATTTATGACCATTGCTGTGGTGTGGAGTACAAAGGCATCAAAGGTTTATACAATACAGGCACAGGGAAATGTGACAAATGATGAATCAAACTATGTGATGTGCAGTTATACAGGGGAAATCCTTGATTGCAGTATGAAAGAGGGAGAGCTTGTGAAAGCAGGGGACGTACTTTTTACTGTCAAAAGTACAGATTATGACCTGCAGCAGACACAATTGGAAGAAAACAGGCAGTCTTATGTGAATCAGGTATCCCAGTATCAGCTTCTGATAAAGTCCATAAAGGATGATACTAATTATTTTGATGAAGCAAAGGCAGAAGATGGCTTGTACTGGAGTCTCTATGAGACATATAAATCGCAGATAGACCAGAATAAGGTTGATGTATCAACTTATCAGGCATATGGATATACAGATGATCAGATACAGGCACAGCTTGAAACTAATCAGGGTAAGATTGATGAAGTTTATTATTCGGCCATACAATCTGCCGAGGCAAAGATTGAAGAGGCGAATCTGCAAATTGCATCAATAGATGCACAGCTTGCAGCGGTGACAAGTGGGCAGGATGCTTATGAGGTAAAAGCAACCACATCAGGAGTTCTGCATATGCTGGGAAATTATAAGAGTGGAATGGTTGTGCAGACCACAACTACTGTTGCAACAATTACACCGGAAAATTCACAGAGATTTCTCGAAGCATATGTTTCGACATCCGATATGGCGAGAATGCATGAGGGTGATTCTGTTCAGGTAGTGGTGGATGGATTATCGCAGAATGTATATGGAACAATAAGCGGAACGGTAAGCCGTATCGACAGCAATGTTACCACACAGGAAAGCTCTGATGGTTCGGCAAATCAAGCGTTTAAAGTGATGATAGTACTTGATCAGGACTATGTGCTGAGCAGAGAGGGCGATAAGGTTGACATTACAAATGGTATGACTGCCGTGGCAAGAATACAGTATGATAAAGTCACATATTTTAACTATGTTCTTGAGAAACTTGGTATCAAAACAAGAAAATGATGTGGGATAAGGTTATGAAATTAAGAAGTAAGATACAGATTTTAGCAGTTTTGTTTATATTATGTATAGACATGACATATCCGATAATGCCGGCATTTGCAACAGAGCTTATAGATGAGGATACAGGTGCGGATGATAATGCCGGGAGTAATATAACAGATAATGCAATTGATAACTCAACAGATGATGATGCTTTGGATACTTCACAAAAAACAGATGGTGATGCAGATATAGAGAAGAATATACCGGTAGCTGATATCGAAATATCAGACCATGAGGATGAAGTGGAGGCTGGAAATACCTTAAATCTTACTGCTACAGTTTTACCGTCTACAGCAACGGATTCTACTGTGATGTTCAGATCGTCGGATACGAATGTTGCTACTGTAAATTCCGGTGGTGAGGTAAAAGGAATTTCAAAGGGCAGCGTTACAATATATGTATCGGCAGGCAGCATTACAAAAGAGGTGAATCTGACAGTTAAGGTAAAGACTACAGTGATAAAAATAAATAAGGATTATTTGGTATTGAAGCAGGGAGAGGCATTTAAGCTTAGTGTATCAGTATCCCCGGCAGAGGCAGAACAGGGGATTTCGTTTAAATCAACAGATAGCTCGGTTGCTTCTGTATCTGATGGAGGAGTGGTGACGGCAAAAAGTACGGGAACAGCGACAATAATAGTTTCAAATGGAGACTTGTCGAATGCCGTATCTGTAATAGTAAATAAGAATTCGGACACTGATATAATAAATCCACAGAACACAGAAAGCAGTACACAAGAGGTGGAATCGCAGAAATTTGATGAAAATATAGAGGCATCTGAGGTAGGAATGATAGACACACAGATGCTGTATGAACTGTATACGTCAGGAAAGTCAATGAAAGTGACAGGTGATGGGTACAGCATGATAATAGATGGAAAAAAGATAGTAAATTATAACAATGAACTTGATACGGATATAAAGCTGAAAAAGGCTAATGGATATACGGAATTTGAGCTTAACAATGGACAATATTTGTGTGGAGAGATCACAATTCATATAGATGATATCAGTGGAAAGTATCTGTATTTATATAATAATGTAAAACATAAATATGAGCTTGTAAGTACACAAAATATGGAAGAACTAAAATTAAGTACACCGGGTAAATATATGATAACTACTGAGAAAATCAGTGAAAGCTCAAAAGCAGTCAGATACATATTAATTATAGGAGGCTGTCTTATTCTGGTGGGAAGTGCTGTGTATGTAGTGATGAAGAGGAGATATTGGTTCTGGTAAATTAGTATGTAATGATCATTTACATAGAGTTTTGTCTGGTTGCAAACGGAAAGAACATTGCAAAATAGTTCAAACAAAATGAAAAGGAGGTACACATATATGGATATGTGTTACGATGGAGCACTTGTGCTTCCGAGCAGTTATGCTGTAATGAATGAAGAGGAGATGACGTATTTAGAAGGGGGAGCAAAGAAACTAATATGTACAATTAGTGCGACACAGTGTAATAGATTAGCTGCACAAACAGCGATAGCGGGAGGACTAATCACGCTGCTTTGTGGTATTACAACAATTATTTCAGCAGCAATAACTTATATTCCTTCTGTTGGAACAGGGACAGCCGCAGCACTAGCAATTGGAGGAGGCATAACTACAGCCGCGGCTGGGATAACTTGTTCTGTTTCGGGATATTTATGGTTAGCGAGTACATATAAGGGCTTAAAAGTATATTATAATACCAGTACAAAAAGAGTTTACACTCAAATAAAGAAATAGTAAATATATTATAATTGTATTGATGAGTTCAAAAAAGTAATTTAGTTTATTTTTTTGAACTCATATGATAATATTATGAAATATCTAAGAATATAGAAGTTTCTAAGAAAGTAGAGAAAATTTATGGATAGAATGAAATTGTTAAAGCTACAGATAGTTATAGGAATAATTACTTCGTGCATAGGAATAGTAACGATAATGTATGGAGTGAATTTTTACAATCATCCGAGCAGAGGGAATATTGTGACATGTATTGCATTGTTGTTCTGCTGTATGTTATCAATAATAAGCTGCGTGTTAATTGTGATTAAGAATTATAAAAATAATAAATAACAGTCTCATGTTATTTTTATCTTAGAAATAAGTCTGCTAAATATGTTTCTACCATTCGTTACAAAAAAAGTACCGCTCATTCTTAAGGGGTTGAAAACAATTCATAATAAGTGGTACTGTTTTTATATAAACAAAAAATATTGATTGAATGTCAAACATGTACGAATTCGTGTCGTTCATGTATTTATTGTTGAAGATATATGGATTATAGGTTATAAAGAAATTAATAACAGTTGAAGAGTCAGGACCGATTGCAAACAGGAGTGAAAAAATAAGGGGAAATATGAAGAAGAATTTAAAAATTTTATTCATACAATTATGTGTTTTGGCAATAGGCTGCTTTATCGGAGAAGCAGTTTTCGGCTTGCCCAAATGGCTTGGACTTGTGATAGCAGGTCTTATGTTTTATTTGGTATTTTTTATAATACAGATTAAAGGTGCTATGAGTAATATCAAAGATGAAGTGTCAAGTGATGGCATAGCCGGAGCAAGAATATGCGGAGTCTTTATTTCTGCGATACTACTTGCATTTATATTGGGAATATATGTTTATCAGGTGGCTAATATAGCGATGACTATAGCCGGTGTGGTATTGCTTATATTACAGCGGAAAAAAATAAAAGGGTTTTTCTTTGAGAATCGCTGGGAGAATAATTTTTGGTTGGTGTATTTTGGTATTGCATTTATTATTTGTGGTGTTTTTTCTGTATTTGCGTGTCTGGATATTGCACCATGCACGGAGCTTTGTGGTGTTTACAGGGCTATCGGTATCATAGTGTGGATTTTGGTGATTTTATGGACACTTCCGCCTGATACATGGTTGGCCAGATTTGCCACAAATAACTATAAGAGATATGAAGATAATTATGATTAAGAAAGAAAAATAGAGATTATTTTCTAATGAAAATTATCGGACAAAATAAGGAGGATAAATGAAAAAAATAGTTTCTAATTTGTCAGTAATGATTTTTGTCATAGGATGTGCAATAATGGAAATAACAACATGGTTTATTGATTCATATGTTATGTTTTATATAGGAATAATTATTGTTATAGTGGGAATTATTGGAATGATTATTCAAGGAAAGTTTAAGAAAGTAATTGAGTTTATTATAGAGTATTTTTAGAAAGTTTTGCTTTCAATATTCTGATAAGTGCATTGATATCATTTTGGGGAGTGATTTGTGAATTTCTTCAAAAAATGCTGATATATTAGAAAATGGTGAATTAGGAAGTAATATATAAATTTTACCATTTGATAGTTTATATAAAAAGTTAAGAAAAGGAGAAAATGAAAATGAAAAAAAATCTTGAACTTGTTTTATTAATAATTAACTGGGTAATTGTTGCAATACAGGCATTTACTATATTTTTATATGGAAATAGCATAGGGCTGTTTATCATTATGCTGCTTGCATTAATAGCTCAAGTATTTAGTGTTTATGACAATAGAAAAAATAATTATTAGATAGGATAAAATATATGAGCAAAATAATATATGTGTTAATTGCAATACTAATTTATATGATTATTAATTTATTTATAGTAATAAAGAAAAATACAAAAATTTTACATTTTGCTGGTTCTATTTTGTTTTTACAAGTTTTTTTATTGTCGGTTGTTAATTCACATTTCATTACATTGAGTGAGTATTCTGTATGTGAATATATATTTTTATTTTGTATGACCATATATGCAATTTTAGTTTATTTTTTAGAAAACAAAAAAAGATGAAAAAATTCCTGAACTTTATTATAATATGTACAAGGCCACAGGCATTATGCCTTTTAATGATGGCACAGATATAAAGGATAAGCTTCTTGTGACAGATGGGCTGCTGCAGGGAGCAGAGGGAGTTAAACAGTGAGTAAAATACTTGTGGCAGAGGACGAAACTGCAATCAATAAAATGATATGCATGAATTTAAATATTACAGGCTACGAGACGGTGTCCATGCAGGACGGACAGGAAGTGCTCGATTATCTCGCAACAGGAGCATCGGCAGATCTTGCGATAGTGGATATCATGATGCCAAGGGTTGATGGTTTTGGTCTGCTCGAGCCACTCAACAAAGCAGATATTCCGGTGATATATCTGACCGCGAGAGGCGATCTTGAATCAAAGGTAAAAGGCCTTTCGGGCGGGGCTGAGGACTATATGGTAAAGCCGTTTGAGATGCTTGAGCTTTTGCTGCGCATAGAAAAAATATTAAAGCGTACCGGAAAAAGCGATGATATCATTGAGCTTGATGACATTACCATTGATATGAAAAAGCACATAGTTTTTAAGAAAAAGGAGCAGATATCCCTGACACCTATGGAGTATGATTTGCTTTGTACCCTTGCGAAAAACAGAAATATCGCTTTGGAGAGGGAAAAGCTGCTGAATGCGATATGGGGAATAGATTTCGAGGGAGAGACGAGAACTGTCGATGTGCATGTGGCGGCATTACGCAAGAAAACAGGACTTCGTATAGTAGCTGTGCCAAAGATTGGATATCGTCTGGAGGTAGGAGAATGAAGCTTCGTAGCAGGATAACGATTGGAACACTTGGTTTTTTGCTGATTTCTCTTACACTGTGCTGCACACTTATGATATATGTCAGCAAAAAAAATATGTTAAACAGTACCACAAGCTATACAAAGACAGAATTGGAAAAGCTTGTGGCTAATTTTTATACAAACAAAAGTGACATAGAAAGCACAGTTGAAGAGCTTACAGCGGAGACAAAGCTGAAATATTACTTTTTTAAGCAGACGCAGTATTCGGATTCTGACACGGAGTATGTGCTGCAGTGTGGTGATGAGATAATATATAACGATTCCGGACTTGATGCGCCAACGATACTTGGTCTGAATGAGGATAAGAGCAATGTTGAGATACAGGGGGAGACGAAAAGCGACATCGTGCATACAGAAGGGGCAGACTATTACATATGCGGAGTGGATATCAATATCAATGACAGAATCTATCAGGTATGTATAGTGCGCGATATAACAGAGCTTTACAGACAGATATACCGGATGATTGCGCTGTGTGTGGGGATTGGCATTGTTATCTCATTAGCTGCGGCAGTAAGTATGATTGCTTTCCTGAAAAAATTGCTAAGACCGTTAGAGCAGCTTAAGGATGAGGCAGATGCCATATCACAGGGGCAGTATCAGCGTCAGATAGACGTAAAAGGAAAGGATGAGCTGGCATCACTCTCGCACAGCTTTAATACGATGGCAAAGGCTGTAGAGTCACATATCGCAGAGGTTGAGGAGACCTCGGAGGCGAGAAACAGACTCATACATGCGCTCTCACATGAGATGAGGACTCCGGTAACGGCAATTTGCGGCTATGCCTATTCGCTTCGCAATATGAAGCTGACTGATGCACAAAAGCAAGAAGCGCTAGAATTTATGGACATTGAGGCAAAAAGACTCGGCAGTCTGTCGGGCAAGCTGACTGCTCTGGTCGGACTTACAGCGGATAAGATAGAGCTTAAGGACATAGAGCTTGAGGAGCTGAAAAAACATCTTGAGATGATATGGCAGGGCAGGGATGATATATTTCTGACAGTTGAAAATGGCAGCATAAGGGGCGACAAAGATATGCTTGTCATGCTTATAACCAATCTTTGTGACAATGCAAAAAAGGCAGGTGCGACAAGGATTGAAGTAAATATAACAGGCAGTGGAATATCGGTAAAGGACAACGGAAGAGGAATTTCAAAGGAGGATATGAAGCATATATTTGAGATATTTTATCAGGGAGATGCCTCGAGAAATCAGGAGGGCTTTGGACTGGGACTGGCATTGTGCCAGAGGATTGCGGAACTTCACCACTCAAAGCTTTGTGTGGAAAGCTGCTTGCAGGAGGGCAGTATTTTTTCTTTACAATTCTCTTACAACTCTTTGATGACTTGAAAACATAAAAGGGGATAAAATCATATCATCAAAGAAAACGAGGAGGAACTTATGAAACGAAAAATAGTTTGTCTGATGGCTGCAATAATGTGTTTTTCAATGACAGCCTGTGAGAAAACACCTGATAAATCTCTTGTCACACAGAAAAACATAGACAGGCTCGAGAAAGCCGCAAAGGAGACTCCAAAGGACGGAAGTACCTTAAAGGACATAATAGAAACTACTACGGCTACGTACGATTTCAATTATGAAAGCGATGACGGAAAGGTAAAGATAGTAGCTGACAATGTGCCTGTTACTCTCCCTACAAAGGATACTATACCTATGTATCGAGTAAAAAGTGGTGAATTATCGCAGGAGATAGCTGATAAGCTGTATGACTATTTTTTTCCGGATGGAGCTTATACTACAACAGGATCGGACTGGACAAAGCAGATAATAGATAATCTGATATTGGAAGAAAAAAAGTATATCGCAAATGTTAAAGATGATCCGGATACTTCAGAGTCTGATAAAGAGAGTATTATACAAACACATGAGGGGATTATCAAGGAATATGAAGAGGAACGCAAGACTGCACCTGATGAGAGCACATTGAAATATGTGCCAAAGGATTCCTCGTATGTGGATGTGGAGCAGGAGACTGTAAGCGGTACAGCAAAAATCAAAGAATTAAATGTAAGCTCAAAGGATCAAAAAGAAAAACTTAATATCTGCTCATCATCTGACGAGGATAGTTTTGGTTCAGTTGCCAGTTATGAGAATGTTAAAGACTATCATTACGATGGTATATTGACGACACAGGCAGCTTCATGTACAGATGATGAAAAAAAGAAGATTGGAATAAGCGAGGAGGATGCCAAAAAATATGTTGATGACTTTGTACAGAAAATAGGTATGGACTGGGAAATTTATGATGTTGGCTGTGCAGCAGGATTCAAATATAAGGAAGATTTAGATTATACAGATAAATACGATCAGGATGCAGAATCGATTACAGCAGACAGCTATACAGCATATGTGTTTAATCTTGTGCAGAATATAAATGGTATTCAAAGCGCAACGACAAGCTCAGATTATGTACCTGACAAGGATGATACTACTCTTACATGGCTGTATGAGAAAATCCGTATTATTGTGGATAAAAATGGTATTGTTGCATTTGACTGGAACTATCCACAAATGGTAGAGGAGGAGGTATCAGACAATGTCGGTATCATATCCTTTAATCAGGCAAAGGATATCTTTGAACAGATGATGCCTTTAACCACAAGAGGTGATTTGGAAGAACATGAAGATGGAGATGTTGAGATAAAGGCAACTGCAACAGTATATGAGGTAAGGCTCGGACTGATGCGTGTAAGGAGCAGCGGCAGTGACAGAAACGGACTTCTCACACCGGCATGGCTGTTTTACGGCGATTATAATCTTGATTTTGGAGGAGAAAATTATTCAGAACAGCAGCCCTGGATCCTTCTTGCAGTAAACGCGGTGGATGGAAGCGTCATTGATGTGACGGCTGGTTATTGATATGGATAGAGCGCAGGAAAGCAGTAAACAGCTACGGATAAATAATACAATTTCATCATGCATAAAGCAGGCACTGACAGGTCGTTTGTTTTTCCTTGCGGTCGCAGGAATCGTGTTTGCTCTTGCGATAGGTGGCTTTGCGGATTTCTGGAAAGCGGCAGGCGATTATAGGGAGGGGCTTATTGCCTATGGCACTCATCTTAAGGTGTTGCAGAATGCCATAAAGTCTGATGCCCTGTGCCTGTTTCTTCCGGTATTTGCAGCCCTGCCGTATACCTCGGCTTTTCTTGAGGAGATAGACTCAGGATTTATAAAGAGCTATCTTCCGAGAGCCGGGCGGTGGCATTATATCAGTGCAAAAATACTTGCGGCAGCTATAAGCGCAGGAGCGGCATGTGCGATAGGAACAGGAGTGTACTACAATCTGCTGCGCCTTATAATGCTGCCGATGGAGAAGCAGGGGACGGCTGAAAGGACAGACGCAACGTATGTCTTATTTTTTTGCATCGGAATGGTGTTTTCACTGATCGGAATGCTCTTTTCGATACTCACATCGAGCAGATATATGGCCTATGCGTCACCGTTTGTGCTCGAGTATACACTCATAATACTGCATGAGAGATACTTAAAAAAGCTGTATATCATAGATCCGAAGGAGTGGCTTTGTCCGTCGGCAGGGAACTGGGAATTTGGTGAGGCGGGCGCAGTGATATTTCTGGTTTTGGTCAGTATGCTTATCACGGTGCTTCTGATACCGGCTATGGAGAGGAGGCTTGATGAGATATGAAACAGGTATTTATGGTGGCTTTGTACAATTTCAGGACATGGAAGAAAAATCCACGTATATTTTTAAGCTTTTCGATTGCATTCATATTCTGTTTTCTGCTATCGGATAAGATAGTTGCATTCGCGGAAAAATATGATACTTCCATGCAGATACTGGAGCCCTTCATATGGACCTTTGGTGACAGCAACTCGATACTGTTATCATCAATGATTCTGATATTTCTCTTTGCGGATATGCCGTTTGTCACAAATGCCACACCGTTTTTTCTTATGAGAACGACAAGGAAAAAATGGCTGCTCGGACAGGCTCTTTACATACTTCTTGCCACATCCGTCTATATGGTATTTGTGATGTTTGCGACAGCATTTATCAGCATGAGAAAGGCTTTCGTGGGAAATATATGGAGCAATACTGCGGTTGCACTGGGATACTCAAAGGCCGGTGAGGCGCTTGCAGTGCCGGCATCGGTAAAGGCGATGGGGATGTCTACTCCATACGGCTGTGCGGCTATAGTATTTTTGCTCATGCTGTGCTATTCGCTCATACTGGTATTTCTCATGCTCTTATTTAACCTGAAATTCGGGCAGATAGGCGGAGTACTTGCGGCATTTGGCTTCAGCATATATGGGTTCTTACTGAATCCGCAGACAATCATAGGAATATTTAATATACCGGATTACGAAGCCTATAAGGTAAATGTATGGGTGGGCTGGGTATCTCCTTTAAACCATGCCACATTTTATATGCACAATTTCGGGCTTGATATGCTGCCAAGGCTGTGGCAGAGCTACCTGATCTGCATAGTGCTCGTGCTCGTCTGCTTTATCGCAACACTTTGGGTAGTGCGAGGCTACAATTTCAAATTTACCGGAACAGGAGGAAAGTAGCATGGAAGCTGCAATAAAAATAGAAAATCTGCACAAATCCTTTGGAAAAGAAGAAATACTTCACGGTATCAACAGGGAGTTTGAAGCAGGAAGGATACATGGCATTGTCGGCAATAACGGCAGTGGCAAAACAGTCATGATGAAATGCATATGCGGCTTTTTAAGACCTGATGAGGGACGTGTGCTCATCAATGGAAAAGAGGTTGGAAAGGATATGGATTTCCCGTATGATATGGGAATTATCATAGAGACACCGGGCTTTCTCCCAGGAGCGACCGGACTAAAGAACCTAAAGATTCTGGCATCTCTTAAGGGGATTGCCGATGAAAAGCGCATAGTAGAGACGATAGAGAGAGTAGGGCTTGATCCGGGGCTAAAGAAAAATGTCAGCAAGTACAGTCTGGGAATGAGACAGCGACTCGGAATAGCACAGGCAATAATGGAGAATCCATCATTTCTGATACTGGATGAGCCGTTTAACGGACTTGATAAGCATGGTGTAGCGCAGATCAGAAATCTGATAAAGGAGCTGCGCACAGAGGGAAAGACAATAATTCTCGCAAGCCACAATCAGGCTGATATAGATGAGTTGTGTGACACGGTCTGCGAGATGGATGATGGATACATGGAGGAAATAAAGTGAAAAAATTTGTGAGTATTTTGTTGGTGATTATAATGTGCTTAAGCTATCATTTTATACTCGTAGTGCATGCAAGCACGCTTGATGCCAAGTCGGATAGTGCTGTTATGCAGGAGGGGAAGAGTACTCAGGCGCGGACTGATAAAAAGGACAGCACGGATGGCTCAGACACTAAGGACGATGCAGCTTCGGGCGTATCAATGTCTGAGGTATCACTTTGCATAGACAACAAAAATGTATATGAGGGCATGCAGCAGGCATACGCAAACGGCTATCAGCCGGTCTGTGCAAACAGAAATGTAACACTGGTGCTGCCTCTTATAAGCGATGGAAAATTACAGCAGGATAAAATAACGGCATCGGTAGATCTTGGGGCTACGGACAGCTCTCCGTTTGTATTTCGAAGCTATGAAAAGGAGTTTAACTGCAAGCCTGAATACATAAACGGTACAGGAGAAACTAAAGATATATTTCTCGTTTCCTTTGAGCTTACTCTTTCAGAAAAACGTGTGAATGGCATCTATCCGGTTATCATAAATGTGACCGGAAAGGATGAAAACGGCATAGAAGTACAAAAGTCATTTACGAATTTTGTGACGGTAGCAGACGGTATTGATCCAAATGCAGCAGCTTCTGGGGCGGCAGATACAACACAGGCGGAGGAAACACCCACTTCGGCTCCGGTAGTTTTGGTGGATAAGAGTGTCATAAATACCGATACTGTAAAGGCCGGTGAGGATTTCGAGGTAACAGTTACATTAAAAAATACGAGCAGGCAGAAATCGGTGCAGAATCTGGTCGCAACCGTGAATGTACCATCTGCTGATATAGAGCTTAAAAATGATGCAAATACTATTTTTATAGGGAAAATCGGCACACAAAAGACCACAGAGCTGACACTTAAATTCCATGCTTCAAAAAGCACGGCAGACGGCAATTATCCGATAGAGATAGCCATGAGCTATGATGATCCAAAGGCTTCGACGCTCAGCTCGACAGGCAGTTTTGTGGTCACGGTGGAACAGCCGCTTGATGTGAAGCTTACCATGCCAAATATAGATAAAAATGTGACCGCAGGAGACACTATTCCACTGACATTTCAGGTGATGAATCTTGGAAGAAGTACTGTGTACAATGTCAGATGTGATGTGACAGGAGACGGACTTTCGCAGACCAAGACAGCCTTTATCGGAAATATGGAAAGCGGTACGGCAGGAGAAGGGGAGACGAATCTGTTTATAACCACTCTTGAGGGGAAAAGTCAGTATGGCGATACGACAGGAACAGTTACGCTTACGTATGAGGATGGATTTGGAAATGAGCAGACACAGGAGTTTAGCTTCAATACAACGATAAATAAGATGCCGGATGAAGCCTTGACAGGCGATGAGAAGAAAGAGAAAAGTGCTTCGCAGTGGTGGATATCACTTGCAGTAATAGGTGGGCTTATAGTCCTTGCAGGGGCAGTTTTCGGTGCGTATTACATGGGAAGGAAGAAAAGATGACAGGCTACGGAATTAAAACGTGGAAAAGCATCGCATTTCCCGGAATACTGTTTATAAGTCTGGCCGCTTTTTTATTTGCGGATGCTGTGCAGCAAAAGCTTGATTTAAGCAGCAGCATTAAGGAAAGTGCCAGAATATATGTGATGTCTGCCGAGGATGGTGCGCAGGATGCATTTACACAGGCAGCTTCTGAGCTTGGTGAAATGGGCGCAGAAAACGGATCGTATGTGTATGATATAGACACCAACGTGCAGACACAGTCGGTGGATAAGGAGATAGGTGTAAGAGGCATACAGGCTTCGATGATAGAGGGGACAGTGATATGTGGAGAATATTATTCAGATGAGAGCAGCAGGCTTTCTGTTGTGATAAATATCCCTATGCTTGCAACATTGTCAGACATTGAATTGAAAGAGCAGCAGCCGGAGGTGAAACAGGAAGCAGCAAAATGGATAGGACACAGCATTATCATAGGAAAAAGTGCAGCAAGGATATCAGGTGTGGTGGATGATAATTCTGATTCAGAAGCAGCATTTATAAGTATTCCTGCCGCGGAGAATTTGTTAAAAAATCAAGGAGAGACACCAAAAGCATCATCATACTGTGTAAAGGTTTCAGACTTAAAAAGCATCACAAAAATACAGGATAAGCTGGGCGAGAGTGGCTTATCTATCACCATTGATGAGAAAAGCCTGACGGAGTGGAAGCTAAAAAGCGCCGGGATAACAAGCCGCATCATAATGGGCTGCATTGCAATAGCAGCAGCCGTGTGCATGATATTGCTTTCCGCCAGACTGGTAAGTTATAGTGAGTCACCTAAACCAAAGAGGGTGTATCTTGCGAGAGTATGTACCGTGTTTGTGATCGGGATAATTGCAGGTGTGATGGTTGACAGGTTGGTGATAGGTCTGTTTTCGGCATAACACCACAGTTAATAACTTAAAACCATAGGAACAGGCGTAGAATTAAATTTCTGCGCCTGTTTTTTAGGAAAGCTTCTGACTAAAGCATTTCCGCTTGATTATTGACTAGATTAATATATTTGAAAAAAAGAGTGAAAAAGATCATACATTTTATTATAATATGTATAAAGTATCTATATGTATCACTGATACATACTGGTACACAATTCAATTATATAAACGGAGATTACATAAAATGAAACGATTTACAGCAATATTATTTACAGGCATGATGATATTTACCCTTGCATCATGCGGCAAAAAAGCACAGGATATACCGACAGAGCCTGCAACAGAGACACAGGCTGCAACAGAGACACAGGCTGCAGAGAAGGTTGAGATGCCTACGGAAACAGAAGCCGTGACAGAGGTGGTAACAGAGGCTGCAAAAGACACGCAGCAGACAGAAGCACAGCAGGAAGAACAGACTGCCGAACAGCAGGATGAGGAGCAGAACAATTCAGGTGAAAATAATTCCTCTTATCAGTATGTAGAAAGAGCATCCTATGAGAATGGAGAATCAGTATCACTAAATCCTTCATGGCAGTATGCAGACCATTCAGCGATAAATTCAGGCTGTGCGGTCATGTACAAGGCTACAGCAAACCGCAAAAACATAGTAGTAGGTGTCAATGCCGGACACGGTACAAGCGGAGGAACTTCGGTGAAGACACTTTGTCATCCGGACGGCTCTGCAAAGACCACAGGTGGTACAACAGGCGCAGGCGCAACAAAAGCAGTAGCAGTTTCAGGTGGTATGTCCTTTAATGACGGTACACCGGAGAGCTCTGTCACACTCCGTATGGCGCAGATATTAAAGGACAAGCTGCTTGCGGCAGGCTATGATGTGCTTATGGTGAGAGACGGAAGCGATGTACAGCTTGACAATGTGGCACGTACTGTCATCTGCAATAATGCGGCAGACTGTCATATTGCTCTGCACTGGGATGGCGACGGACTAAGCTACGATAAGGGTTGCTTTTACATATCAGTGCCGGGAGGCATAAAGGGAATGGAGCCGGTTGCATCGCACTGGCAGCAGCATGATGCACTTGGGGCAAGCCTGATAGAAGGACTGCGCGCTCATGGCGCAAAGATAAACGGTAATGGCTCAATGGCGATAGACCTGACACAGACCTCATACAGCACGGTACCGTCAGTGGATGTAGAGCTTGGCAACGCATGCTCTGACCACAGCGATGCCACACTTGAAAATCTGGCAGACGGACTGGTGCAGGGAGTCGAGGGATATTTCTAGAATATAAAAAGTTACTGTTGTTTTTTGGTGTGTATTGGCACTAAACTAAAGTTTGCAAAAACAACCGAATAATAGTAAAATGTCATACATGCGAGTATATTATTACGAAAACGAGCTGGAGGACGAGTTTTCCTCTGCTTCAATCAAAGCAAAAAAAATAGACGCAGACTATGACTACAGTATGGATAGTGCAGGAAGGCGATTTCTGCACTTCTTTTGGTATAAAATTATAGCGCGGTAAATGCAAAGGAGATGCTTGATAAGAACTACGAGGTCTGGAAAGCGGTTTATGAAGAGACCTACAAGAAGAAGCTTACCTATACATGCGATGAGCAGGCTGATTCAAATGAATAGGACGTACAGTGAGATAAATGCGTCCGGTATGATTTTGTCAGTATAGAGGTGTTATTATAGAAGTGTTATTATAGAAGTGGTACAATGGATAGAGAAAGGGAATATTATGACAGACAACAAATCCGGGGAGATACTCATAATAGAGGATGACAAGGACATTAATGATCTGCTTGCGACAGCGCTTTCAAAAGCCGGATATAGAACAAGACAGGCATGGTCAGGCACAGAGGGAGAGCTTTTGCTTAGGCTGGACATGGAAGCATATGTGCTTGTGCTATTGGATCTGATGCTTCCGGGGCTTTCAGGGGAGGAGCTTCTGGCACGGATACGGCAGATGGATGCGTCAATTCCGGTGATAATCCTTACGGCAAAGGATGAGCTGGATGAGAAAATCAATCTGCTCGTGGCAGGCGCTGATGATTACATCACAAAGCCGTTTGAGATAAAGGAGGTCGTTGCCAGAGTGGCTGTGCAGCTGCGTCATGCGGTGGCAGATGTGCCTTCAAAGTCGGGGCAGGCAGGGGAAAACCAGACAAAAGCAGAAAATGATACCGGACAGGGAGATACTACAAATACATACATAGCGGGACCCGTTAAAATAGAGCACAGACAGCTTGTGCTCGATCGGATTTCAAGACAGCTTTATGTAGCTGATAATGCTGTTGACGGCATCACAAAGCAGGAGTTTGCCATACTCGAGCTTCTCATGGCGCATCCCAGACAGGTGTTTGCCAAGGAGGACATATTTGAATATGCCTGGGATGAGCCGTATATTGGCGAGACAAAGACTCTTGATGTGCACATCAGCAATATCAGAAAGAAGATAAAAAAGCTGACCGATGACGAGTACATAGAGACCGTGTGGGGCATAGGCTACAAAATGAAAGAGTAAAGGTAAACAAGCTTTACTCTTTTTTTACTTTTTGTTAGCGATGTATTAGGATTTTACATTTATATTATGATTAAAAGGTTGCTAAGGAATAAAAGAAAAGGAGATTTGATTGTGAGTGAAATATTATTGCAGACAAAGGCACTGACCAAGCAGTATGGACACCAGAAAGCGGTTGACAATGTGGATATCCACATCAAAAAGGGTGCAATCTATGGATTTATCGGCAGAAACGGTGCCGGCAAGACTACCTGTATGAGAATGATCGGTGGTCTGGCAAAGCCGACAAGCGGAGAGATATCCATGTTTGGATACTCTGGAAAGGATTTGTCAAAGGTACGCTCAAGAGTTGGCTGCCTGATTGAGGCACCGGGTGTATATCCAAACATGACGGCGAAGGAAAATATTGAGATGAAGTGCCGTCTCTTCGGCATCAGTAAAAAGGGATATGCAGAGGGCATACTGGATAGGGTAGGTCTGTTAAATGTGGGAAAGAAAAAGACAAAGAATTTTTCACTTGGTATGAAGCAAAGGCTTGGAATCGGCATGGCGCTGGTTGGAGAGCCTGACCTTTTAGTGCTTGATGAGCCTATCAACGGACTTGATCCACAGGGAATTGCAGAGGTGCGTGATACGATTCAGAATCTGTGTGCACAGCAGGATATGACTGTGTTTATTTCAAGCCATATATTGGAGGAGCTTTCAAAGCTTGCCACAGATTACGGCATTATAAATAATGGAGCCCTGCTTCAGGAAATTACCAGAGAGGAGCTGCTTTCCAAGTGCAGTGAGAAGATTACACTGACAGTGGACAATCCAAATAAAGCAGTGCCTGTGCTCGATAAGATGGGCTTTGTGCACTACATGATAGTGGACAAAAATCATATAGATGTCTATGAGCGCCTGAATGATAGCGCCGCCTTAAATACAGCGCTGGTCACAGCAGGAGTTTCGGTGGCACAGCTAGCGGTCACAGGAATGGAGCTTGAGACATATTTCCTTAGTATCACAGGAGGTGCGACAAATGTTTAATGCGGTAAGAATGGATATTTACAGACTGATACATACAAAGTCAGCTTATGTTATACTTGTCATAGCTATGGCACTCGCAATAGCTATGAGCGGTATGACAGCTCTTGTCAGAAGCATGGCGGCAGAGAGCATCGTGGAAACAACTGATGATGTCACTATGGTAAGTGAGTCAGACAGTGAGATAGCAGATGAATACGATACAGCATCAGCGGAATCGTCAAATGGACCAACGGCAACAGTCGGGCTTGAAATGGATGAATCCGACATGTCAGATGAGGTGCCGACCATAGCCGATATGGTTGAAAGCGATATAGCAGGTCTTGACCTGGCACTTTTACTTGCGATATTTACGGTGCTCTTCTCAACAGCAGACCTAAACAGCGGCTATATAAAGAGCGTAGGCGGACAGGTGAAGTGCCGTGGAGTGTTGCTGTTTTCAAAGATGATAGCGCTTTCGGTATTTACCTTTGTGGCCATGGCACTTGATGTGATTGTCCAGTGTATTGCGACACCGCTGTTTTTACATGGAGCAGAATTCGGAGATGCAGCAGACTTATTTAAGATGCTTGGCAGCCAGTATGTGGTCACACTTTTATTTGTATATTTTGTCATGGCAATGGCAATCATTATAAAAAACAATGTAATCAGCATGATTATCGCTGTGTGCATGTGTACAGGTATCTTTACACTGATTTTCAGTGGAATCAATATACTTATTGAAAAAATCGGAGTAAAGAACTTTGATATAAATGATTACCTTATTGTTAATCAGATTTCTGAGCTTGATCTGAGTGCGTCTGCAAAGACCGTAGGCGGTGCATTTGCAGTGGCCGCTGTGTGGGCAGTGGTGTCACTGATTGCAGTGTACGGTGTATTTAAACGCAGGGATATATAATGTGTTTTGAATGAGGAATAAAACATGATTTGGAAAATACTGACTGTAATACTTGCAGTTTCGGTAGCTGTCTTAATAGCTGTGCTCGTAAAAATAAGGGCACAGCTTCGTGACATTAACGAACAGCTTGATTTTTTATGCGAAAAGGATACAAATATGCTCCTTTTAACCGATACCAACATGGCTGATATCGGAAGGCTTAAGGAGCGTATAAACAGATTTTTAGAGCAATGGCACAGGCAGCGTGAGGCAGCAGCGAAAAAGGAGCAGATGATATCTGACACGTACACAAACCTGTCGCACGATATCCGTACTCCGCTTACCTCGCTGGACGGCTATTTTCAGCTGCTTAGGGATGAGACTGACAAGAGCGCGCAGGAGCATTATATAGATATCATCCAGGAGCGTATCACAAGCCTCAAGGATATGCTCGAGGAGCTTTTCATGTTCACAAAGCTTAAAAATGACAGCTTCAAGCTAGAGCTGTCTAATTGCTGTGTCAGCAGACTTTTAAAGCAGACAGTGTTTTCGTATTATGAGGAGTGGAAAAAGCAGGGCATTGAGCCGTCACTTGATATATGTGAGGACACGATATTTATCATTGCAAATGTGCAGGCGCTCAGGCGGGTGTTTCAGAATGTGATAAAAAATGCACTGGTGCATGGGCAGAAGAGCATCTGCATACAGATGAAGCAACAGGATTCGTGCAATTGCAGGGCTTCAGATGACGAGCGTACTTCAAAAAATAGGATTGTCCATATTTTGGTTTCAAACGATGTAAAAAATCCTGATGATATAGACGTGGACAAGGTGTTTGAGCGCTTTTACAAAGCCGATGAGGCGAGGAGCATATCATCGAGCGGGCTTGGGCTTTCGATTGCAAAGGAGCTTGTGGAGAGAATGGGCGGGAGTATTGAAGCAAGGCTTGAGGGGAAGCGGTTTGTTGTGGAAATATTGTTTAAAGGTGAACTGTTACAGCTTTTGTAATGTGATAATAATGTTGACACACATGAAACAAAATGATATACTGTTAAAGTGTTTGCGGGCATGGCGGAATTGGCAGACGCGCTAGATTTAGGTTCTAGTGGGAGACCGTGCAGGTTCAAGTCCTGTTGCCCGTACTGTTTACAAGGGTTTCAGAGGTTTTTATTACTTCTGAAATTCTTATTTTTTTATCATTTTTCCTATACGAAAGGATACCACAATGCAGGCTTACAAGGATTTAGTAAAAGCACTTCCCGGCTTAAAAGAGGATATGCCACGCGCATTTTACATGCTCGCAGAGCTCTTTGATTACGGTTCATTTGATATATGCAGAAGTGATGACAAATATATAATCCCATATATCATGAATGACGCGGTGGAATGCTATCTGACTGTGGAAAATGCAGTGTTAAAGGGCGATTATCATAGCGAGGAAGAAATCATTTCGGCATCGTTGGTTTTAGGAAGTGAAAAAGGCTACGGACTCATTCTGCACCAGCAGGACAATGTGATCACACTCTGGTTTGATAATTTGCATGTGCATGAGGCATGCTTTAAATACCATGAAATAGGGCATTTCTGGGTAAAGGGACAGGAACAGTGGCGTATGCTTGTATATATGGTAGGAACAATCGCTGATAAGTATATGTACATGGGAAAGGAATACTGCAACGAGACAGAATGCTTTATCCAGAGCCTTATTTACTTTGCACCGTTTCGCAGATGGACACCGGTACCGGGTGATTTGATGGAGTATCATTTCCCGGCCAGGGCAGAGGGGATAGACATTATGGAGGAGCTTTGCAGGGAGGTTTCGGACACTGATTATCTTAAGCTCATTGCACGCTACAGGGCAAATCCATGTGAGAAAACGGAAAAGCTTTTGAGCAGACATTTAGCCGATGCAAAAAGAGTACCGCTTTATCAGTATATTTATAAGCTTGTGATAAAGGCATCAAAGGATTATCCGGAGAGAAATTACGGAAATCAGATAAATGAACGCATAAAAGAAAAGCGTAAAGCACTTGAACAGGAGCTTTTTCAAAAGGGGTACACCGGAAAATACCCTGTGTTTTCAAAGAAAAACACGACTGTGCACGTAATGGAGGAACAGCCCTACGTCACAGCAATTCTAGAGTGGGATGATTACAAATACAAGCAGCAGCTCATGATTTCTGAGTGCAGTGCAAAAAGGTATGATGGAATTAATGCAGGATTTTTTAAGGGATTAGGCAGACACGGAAGCATTGTGCAGGTGTAGGTTCACAAAAAGTATACATATAAACAAAAGCCACGGAACAATCCGTGGCTTTCATAATACACTTATTACAAGGATGGGCTTGAGAAGACTCGAACTTCCGACCTCACGCTTATCAGGCGTGCGCTCTAACCGGCTGAGCTACAAGCCCTTGTGTTTTGCACAAAACGTATACTACAATATTTTTGGTGAGAAGTCAAGAGTTTTTTAGAGGTTTTCTCCATCTGTTTTATTTTTCGGATATTCGTTTGAGTGCGCACTGATAACTTCATTAATCCAGTCTACACACTGCTTTTTACCGTCATCTGTAAATGGAAAGGTATTGTCAGTCTTTTTGCTGTCGTCAGTCAGGTCAAAAATATACGGCCCCGGCCATATCCATGCATGAAAGATTGGCTCGCCCTTTTCCTCGGGTGTATCCTCGGTGGCTTCCTTAAGGACAGGCTCCTCACGCTTTATGAGAAAGCGCATGCCGTTCATCCAGCCGGTAAAGGTTGTTTTTTTATAGTAGTTGAGATTGAGTGCATCGTCGTATGTAAGCATAGGTGGCTCCTTGATATATAATGATATGTAATTATACACCAAATACCCATTTAATGCCAGAATAACGCCGGTACTTAACAATTCAAAGCAATCATGCGCTGAAAATTAATATTTTAATGCAAAAATAAAAATGAATAAAAATGTATAAATAACGCTTATAGACTGCATAAACTGCCCTTATTAATGAGTATTATAAAAATATGACTAATTTTTATGCAAAAATAAAAATAATATAGGAAAATATATCCAATTGACAAAGTATGATTTCTGTGTATAATAAAAAAGAATTGTTCGCGTCAGAACGACAGTTGTATCAGACAGCAAGATTAGGGAGTGTGTAATGACAATGACGTCATTCGCACTTTTTTGCGTATTAGACAAAATACTTTGACGTGGTGCAGTGATAATGCTTTAAAAAATAAAAATAATGCATTATCGATACAAATCCAAGAGGGAGAGAAAAATATGGGTAAGTACATTGTAAAGAGAGTTATTCTCGCTATTTTTACAATCTTCATTATCAGTCTTATTACATTCTTTGCCATGAATGCAATTCCGGGTGGTCCATTCAATTCGGAGAAGGCAAAGAGTCCGGCGGTAATGAAAGAGCTTGAGGCACGCTACGGACTGGATCAGCCACTTATAGTCCAGTACAAGAATTACATGGCAGGCGTGCTGCACGGAGATTTCGGTGTTAGTCTTAAGACAGACCGTCCGATCTCAGATATCATCGGGGAGAGCTTCCCGATTTCAGCGAAGCTTGGACTCTTAGCGGCGCTCACTGCGATAGTATTCGGAGTGGTGCTCGGTTCGATAGCAGCGCTGATGCGAAACAGGTGGCCGGATCGAGTTATAGTATTCTTCGTCACACTGATTACGTCGATGCCGTCATTTGTCATCGCTACGTTATTACTTTATTTCTTCTGTATAAAGCTTGGCGTGGTGCAGGCTTTCAGCTCAGGAAGCAACATGATATTACTTCCGGTGCTGTCACTGTCACTTTCACCGATGGCATATATTACAAGACTTACAAAGACTTCAATGCTTGATGCACTCGGACAGGATTACATCCGTACGGCAAAGGCCAAGGGTGTACATCAGTACAAGATTATATTTGTACATGCGCTTCGTAATGCGCTCATTCCGGTCATCACATATGTGGGACCTATGATTGGTGGTATCCTCACAGGTTCAATGGTTATTGAGAGTATTTTCAATATCGGAGGACTCGGTTCCAAGTTCGTAAGCTGTATCACAAACCGTGATTACACAATGATTATGGCCACAACACTTTTCCTTGCTGTCATCATGGTAGGCGCGAACCTCATTACAGATATTGTATACAAAGTGATTGATCCACGTATTAAGCTTGATTAAGGAGAGATAAAGATGAAAGATAATATGAAGAGAGCTCCTTTCTCCACACAGATTGACCTTAGCAAGTTCGATATGAAGGATTTTGCCAAGGCATCAGATGAAGAGAAACGCCAGCAGGAGGTTATGGGTGAGTCAACTACCTTCTTTAAGGATGGTCTTAAGAGACTCCGCAAAAATCCACTGGCTATGGGTTCTATTATAGTTTTGGTTTTACTTATTTTGGTTATTCTTCTGGCACCAAAGATTGTGCCTTACGGCTATGCAGATATCGTTAAGGGTGCACAGAACTTAGGACCTTTCCAGTACAGCGATGCTGAGCAGGCACAGATTGATGCAGGTGAGAAGCTGTTCCCGCACATTTTTGGCACAGATGAGCTCGGAAGAGACTATTTTATCCGTGTTGTTTACGGAGCTCGTGTTTCGCTGGGAGTCGGTGTGTTTGCATCACTGCTTGTGCTTATAATCGGTATCATTTACGGTTCCGTATCAGGCTTCTGCGGTGGCAAGGTAGATATGGTTATGATGAGAATAGTAGATATCATTTATTCATTGCCGGATATGCTGCTCATCATTTTACTCGCAGTTGTATTAAATGAGGTGCTGACACCTGTAATAAAGGGTACAGTGCTTTCAATGCTCGGTGTCAACATGATTGCACTTTTCATAGTGTTTGGATTGCTTTACTGGGTAGGAATGGCAAGACTTATAAGAGGTCAGATTCTTACCATCAAGCAGAATGAGTACATTCTCGCAGCAAAGTGTATCGGAACATCATCAGCCCGCACCATCAGAAAACACATTTTACCGAACTGTCTGTCAGTAATCATCATTACTACAGCGCTTCAGATACCATCAGCCATCTTTACTGAGAGTTATCTGTCATTTATCGGACTTGGTGTTTCGGCTCCTATGCCTTCACTTGGTTCGTTGGCAAATACAGCGCGTGGCGGACTCCAGAGCTACCCATTGCGTCTTATTTTTCCGGCGCTTACGATTTGTATCATTGTTCTTACATTGAATCTTATCGGTGACGGTTTAAGAGATGCATTTGACCCTAAATTATCGAAATAGTAAGGAGTGAGTAAGATGGAAGATAATAAGTTTGTTCTTGAAGTATCTGATCTGCACACTACCTTCAAGACCGATAACGGAGACGTATCAGCTGTAAACGGTGTCAGCTTTAAGCTTGAGCCGGGAAAGACTCTTGGAATCGTAGGAGAGTCAGGCTCAGGAAAGTCAGTTACAGCATATTCAATCATGCAGATTCTTGCTGAGAATGGTGCCATCACAGGCGGCTCAGTGAAATATAAGGGTGAGGATATCACCAAATGGAACAAAAAGAAAATGGCAGATTTCAGAGGAAAATGCTGTTCAATCATTTTCCAGGATCCTATGACATCGCTTAATCCGGTATTTACGGTAGGCTACCAGCTTGAGGAGGCAGTGCTTCTTCACACAGATCGTACAAAGAAGGAAGCAAAGGAGCGCGCTATAGAGATGCTCACACTTGTAGGAGTAAATGAGCCTGAGAAGCGTGTAAATCAGTACCCTCATGAGCTTTCGGGTGGTATGAGACAGCGTGTCATGATAGCTATGGCATTAGCCTGTGAGCCGGATATCCTTATCGCAGATGAGCCGACAACAGCTCTTGATGTGACTATCCAGGCACAGATTCTTGAGCTTATGCAGTCACTGCAGGAAAAGCTCGGCATGGCAATCATCATGGTTACACATGATCTGGGTGTCATTGCTTCAATGTGTGATGAGATCATAGTTATGTACGGTGGCCGTGTGTGTGAGAGAGGAACAGCAGATGCCATATTCTACAGCCCGGCGCATGAGTACACAAAGGGACTGCTTCGTTCAATCCCTACAAAGACCAATTCAAAAACCAGGCTTGTTCCTATCGGAGGCACACCAATCAATATGCTCAACATGCCAAAGGGCTGTGCATTCTGCCCTCGCTGTGATGCCGCTATGAAGATATGTCTCACCGAAAAGCCGGAGGAAATCTGGGTTGGAGAAGATCATCTCGCATCATGCTGGATGAATATAAAGAATATGATGGAGGAGGGAAAATCAAATGAGTAATGAGACAAATAACAACGAGTACCTGCTCAAGGTAGACCATTTGAAGCAGTATTTCCCTGTTCATGACGGATTTAAAAAGATGGAGTTAAAGGCAGTCGATGATGTGTCATTTGCCATAAAGCCGGGTGAGACGCTTGGACTTGTTGGCGAGTCGGGCTGTGGAAAGACAACCGTAGGACGTACTCTTTTACGTCTGTACCAGCCGACAGCGGGACGCATTGAGTTTGACGGCAATGTATTGTTTGACAGTGAGAAGAAGATAGATGTGGATATGCATCCTTACCGTAAGCAGATGCAGATGGTATTCCAGGATCCGTATTCATCACTCAACCCTCGTATGACGGTTGAGGATATCATTGGAGAGCCTCTCGATGTGCACAAGCTTTACAGTAGCAAGAAAGAGCGCCATGAGATGATTATGGATCTCATGGAGACAGTTGGATTAAACGCAGACCATGCCACACGCTATGCACATGAGTTTTCGGGTGGACAGAGACAGCGTATCGGAATAGCAAGAGCGCTTGCAGTAGATCCGAAGTTTATCGTATGTGATGAGCCGGTATCGGCACTTGATGTTTCAATTCAGGCCCAGGTAGTCAACATGTTTGAGGATCTGCAGAAGGAGAGAGGGTTATCATACCTGTTTATAGCGCACGATCTGCTTGTAGTGCAGCATATCTCTGATAGAATAGCTGTTATGTACTTAGGTCATATGATGGAGCTTGCAGATGCGGATGAGCTGATGGACAATCCAATCCATCCGTACACACAGTCGTTGCTTTCAGCGGTTCCGATCCCGGATCCTGAGACTGCCAGACACAGCAAGCGAATCGTGCTTGAGGGAGATGTTCCTTCGCCTCTTCGCATGCCTAGCGGCTGTCCATTCCGTTCGCGTTGTAAATATGCGACAGAACAGTGTGCAGCAGCACGTCCGGAGCTTACAGACAGAGGAAACGGACATATGGTTGCATGCTTCAACCGCTAATATAAGGTTTTTACCGGCATATAGCTTAAGCCACATGTGCCGGTTCTAACATAAATTTATTTTTCATATTAATTAATTAGGAGGAAGAAAGATGAAAAAGAGATTAGTAGCACTTACTCTTGTTGCAGCTATGGCACTTGGCATGACTGCTTGTGGAAGCAAGAGCGAGGGCAAAATATCTACTAACGACACATCTGCTAACGGCACTTCTCATACTGCTGTATCAGCAGGCGTAGACTGGACAGGCTATGATGAGTTAGTAGATTCTATCCGTACAGAAGCAGATCTTGCAAAGCGTGCAGAGATGATGCACCAGGCAGAGGATATGCTTATGGATACATGGTGTGTTATTCCACTTTACTACTACAATGACCAGTATATGCTCAAGGATTATGTCACAGGCGTATACTCAACAGTAGAGGGTATGAAATACTTCTACAATGCAAAGAACACAAAGAATGCTGGAAAGTTAAACATCTTCATGGCATCAGAGCCTGATCATATCGATCCTGCATTAAACAGTACTGTTGACGGCGGATGTCTTGCAGTAAACAGCTTTGAGGGTCTTATGCGTTACAACGCTGAGGGCAAGCTTGAGCCTGCATGTGCAGAGAGCTATGAGGTTTCTGAGGATGGCCTCACATACACATTCACAATGCGTGACGGTCTTAAGTGGTCAAATGGTGATGAGCTTACTGCAAAGGATTTCGAGTGGTCTTGGAGGAGAGCTGCAGATCCTAAGACAGCTGCAGATTACAGCTACCTTTGCGCAGTATTCGCAGGATATGATGATACAAAGGGGCTTGCTGCTGATGATGTAGTTGCTTCTGATGATGGAAAGACTCTTACAGTCAAGCTTAAGGCAGTTACACCATACTTCCTTGACTTATGTGCATTCCCATTCTTCTTCCCTGTAAACCAGAAGTCAGTAGAGGGAAATGATGACTGGGCAAACGATGCAAGCGACAAGTTCGTTACAAACGGTGCATTCACACTCAAGGAGTGGAAACATGATTCAAGCATGACATATGTTAAGAATCCTAACTACTGGGATGCTGACAATGTAACAGTTGATGAGATGAACGTAATGCTTACATCTGATGATGTTTCAGCTTACACAGCTTACCAGAACGGTGACCTTGATTTCATCGATACAGTTCCTACAGCCGAGATTGAGGCAGCTAAGAAGACAAGCGAGTTCTACACAGTTGACAACCTTGGAACATACTACGTAGGCTTCAACATTAACTCTAAGCTCTACTCAGAACTTGGATTAGATGCTGACCAGGCTAAGGTATTCAGAAAAGCAATCTGTCTTCTTATCGATCGTCAGTACATTATCGATACAATCGCCCAGGGCGGACAGAAGATTGCCACAACATTTATCCCAGAGGGTGTTACAGATGGTAACGGTGGCGAGTTCAAGAACAAGGACTATTACGGCACAGATTACGATAAGAACTTTGAGGAGGCTAAAGAGCTTCTTGCTTCTATCGGATTATTAGATGAGAGCACAGGCCAGGTAAACCAGACTGTCGAGTTCTCATACCTCGTAAACAACTCAGAGGCCAATGTAAAGATTGGTGAGGCTATCCAGGCTGATCTTTCAAAGGTAGGTATCAACTTAAAGGTAGAGCAGCAGGAGTGGAACGTATTCCTTAACAGCCGTAAGGACGGACAGTTTGATTTCGCCCGTGAGGGATGGCTTATGGATTACAACGATCCAATCAACATGCTTGAGATGTTCACAACAAAATCAGGTAACAACGATATGCAGTTCGGTCGTTAATTTGATTTTGCTATCATAACAAAGCCGCTCGTGCCATTCGCACGACGATGCGAATAACATGCAGAGTATATAGGAAGTCATACAGCTATTGTATGGCTTCCTTTTTTTGCGTTGTGCGCCTAGCGGCGCACGTTTCTAACGGGTTAAAGTCCCGAATCCGCCCGGTA